>Ga0070714_100000266_pt1 | contig 39929 bp, 37 predicted proteins | sample LARL83metaG_FD_65450 | JGI IMG/M metagenome (GOLD analysis project Ga0070714, IMG submission 65450) | Corn, switchgrass and miscanthus rhizosphere microbial communities from Kellogg Biological Station, Michigan, USA - LAR L8-3 metaG | ecosystem: Host-associated > Plants > Roots > Rhizosphere ... | reverse complement strand
GGATTCGATGCACTCGACGTGATCGTGACGGCACCGCTCACACTACCAGCGGATGCCGGAGCAAACGTTACGGTGAAGTTCGCGCTTTGTCCAGACGTTAGTGTGACGGGAGTGGTGATGCCGCTGAGGCTGAAGCCCGTCCCGCTGATGCCCGCCTGCGAGATCGTCACGCTCGAGCCACCCGTATTAGTGATTGATCCGGAGAGAGTAGGCTTGCTGCCCACGGTCACGCTACCAAAGGCCAGGCTCGTCGGATTCGATACCAGGGCGCCCGCCGAAACTCCGGTGCCCGTCAACGGGATCGTCAGCGTCGTATTCGATGCACTCGACGTGATCGTGACGGCACCGCTCACACTTCCAGCGGTTTGCGGCGCGAACGTCACCGTGAAGTTCACGGCCTGTCCGGCCGTCAACGTGACAGGAGTGCTGATTCCGCTAAGGCTGAAGCCAGTCCCGCTGATTCCGGCCTGGGAGATCGTCACACTCGAACCGCCCGTGTTGGTGATTATTCCGGAGAGAGTCGGCTGGCTGCCCACGGTCACGCTGCCAAAGGCCAGACTGTTCGGATTCGATACCAAGGAGCCCGCTGAAACTCCGGTGCCCGACAACGGGATCGTCAGCGTCGGATTCGATGCACTCGACGTGATCGTGACGGCACCGCTCACACTACCAGCGGATGCCGGAGCAAACGTTACGGTGAAGTTCGCGCTTTGTCCAGACGTTAGTGTGACGGGAGTGCTGATGCCGCTGAGGCTGAAGCCCGTCCCGCTGATGCCTGCCTGCGAGATCGTGACGCTCGAGCCACCCGTATTGGTGATTGATCCGGAGAGAGTAGGCTTGCTGCCCACGGTCACGCTGCCGAACGCCTCGCTGGTCGGATTGGTACTAAGTTGGCCTTGGGATGTCGTGGTTCCTGTCCCCGACAGTGTCAGAGTCGTAACTGTGTTCGAGGCGTCACTCGTAATGGTGACCGTGGCGTTGAAATCTCCTGCCGCGTTGGGTGCGAACTGAATGGTGATTGGAACACTCTGCCCAGCGCCGATAGTAACGGGAAGACTGGGTGCGGCCAGAGAGAAATACTTGGTTGAAATCGTTGCGCTGCTAACCGTGACCGACGCGGTCCCGGAACTCGTCGCATTGACCGTAAGAGTCTTGCTGCTACCCGCGGCAACACTGCCAAAGTTCAAACTTGAGTCGGCCAGAGAAAGGCTGCTGCTTGGCGGTGGGTTTGAAGTGGTCTTGGCTGCACTAAAACCCATACAACCGACGAGGAAAGTGAGGCCTGCGAGCAGAAGCAGTGTGCCTGCCACTCTCCCAAGATGTTTCGAGCGAATCTTGTGAGCCGCTGCTCTTCGCATAGTCAGCCAGGAAACCGTAACCCGCGGTGCCGTGACTGCCTGGACCGGGGGACGGCTCATCCCGAACAGTCTCTCGTCAGACGCGCTGTTCGGATAGATACCTGAGGTACATGCTGTCAGGCGCCGGAAGGCCAGTTAGGAAGGTCACTGTACCCTAGCGTACGGAGAAGCAGTTTTTTCCCGAAAGGATCTAGAGCGGCGTGTGACGGAGGTATACTGTGCGGAACTTGACGCCGATGCACCTGTCCATTCGGACGTGTTCTACCGCTACCTGCCTGTCTTCAGCACGAAGAGGCTACGATTCAGAATGAATCAAACAGAAGCTCTTCCCATTTCCTATTCGAAAGAGCGAAAATATCGTCGATTTGAACTTCAACTTCCTGTGTGGCTTAGCTTTCCTTCCGCCGGGTTCGTCCACAAACTCGAGGGCATCAGCAAGAACGTAAGTATGGGGGGCGTACTTGTGAAGGCTACCGACCGTATCCCAACGCACACTCAGGTGAGCCTGACAATGGATGTCCGGGGTCCCCGATTGCAACGCCCCGTTCGCCTCCTGGGTGAAGGGGAGGTGGTACGAGTGGAACGGTTAGAGGCTGGTGGCGGCTTCGCAATCGCGATTGAATGTAGCCGCCCCATAGCCGAGAGCGAGCATCCCGCCACCGGCTAAGCTCAAGGTTCGACTTATCTTCAGCCGGCCCAACCATTACTTATCCCGATCGGGGTCCGCTCATTTCTTCTGGCTTAAGAACGATCGGCGACCACTGGGGGTAGGGTTTGGGGCCAGGAGGGGCGCAATGTTGCAAGTGAGTGCAACCTGTTGCAAGAATTATCAGTCTTGACACCCAAGAGGGTTCGGGTACAGTGAAAGTGCGGGTTTGTATGCGCGACGTTCCTCTCCCCCGAAGAAATAGAGTTCCGAGAGGAGAAGTGCAGTGAAAATGCTGGCAAAAGTACGTAATTCGTGGTTCGCGGTGGTCGTGACAATGCTGTGTTTTGCGCCTAGTGCGCTTGCCTTGTCGGCGGCGCATAGGATCGACAAGGACAAGAACAAATGCAGCTATGGTTCAGACTGTAAAGTGGCTGCAGCCGAAGGCGGCAGCGCTGGATTGTACTTGCTGCTGGCTGGAGCATCATGCTTGGGAGCGATCCGTTTCCGGTCTCGCCAGCAGATGCAAGATGTGAAGTTCTGACTTCCGGAAACCGGAACTTGGATGCGAAGAAGCCTCCAGGGCAAAATTAAGTCCTCCCCAGTTCCTCCACCTGATCCTCTATAGTGTGCTTCGTTTCTGGAGTCCCGCCGATTTGTTCCCCTCGATTATCATCCTTTGTTTGCTTTAAGTCCCGATTTTGGCTGACGACGACAGGGGCGGAAGCTTGGCTTTCGTTCATCCGAGCGAGCCATGCTCTCGCTTTCTGTTCACCTTCCTGAATTTGGCTGGCAGTCAGAGTTCTAGTGATCATCACCTGGGCCCGCGAAATGCGCTCCGTGGCAACGAGGTACCACATATAAGCCTGCACCAGGTCGTCCGGCTGTCCGAGCCGGGTCAAGTAGATTTGAGCCAAGGCCAACTGTGCCGCAGGAAGGCCTTTCTCAGCAGCCTTTTCTAAGAACCCCAACGTCACTTCATCTTGGTTTTCGTCATTGTGCAGAAGAGCTTGTCTTGGGCCCTCATGAAGCAATGATTCCTCGGAACTATTGTTCTGGCTCAGCGTCATGAACAGTAACTCGGTCCGGCTCGAAACGCCAAGCTTATCGAAGATCCGAAAAAGATAATTCTTGATCGTGTGCTGGCTCAGTCCCATCTTCTCGGCAATTTCGCGATTGGTAAGTCCCTGGACCAGGCATTGCACAACCTCGAGTTCGCGTTTCGAAAGAAGGTTCAAGCCTTCGCTATCGACCGCACGGACCACAGGAGTCGAGGCGAGAGCATCGATAGCGAGCGCTACCCCTCTCGTATCTGCCCAGATCTCTCCCTGGTGGACCCGGTGTACACATTTGCAAAACATCTCTATCGAGCTGTCCCTGCTGAAAACTCCTCTGGCACCGGCACGAAAAGCATTGACGACGTCCTCATGCTTTTGGGAGTCGAGCAGAATCACGGCTTTGGATGCCGGGCTAGCCGACCGCAGCTCCCGCACCAACTGAAAGGCCTCTACGTCCTGACCCTTGAGGGATGAGCTAATCGCGATAACGTCTACGCTGTGAGCTTGGGCAGTTGAAATCAAACTCGAAGGATTCCCATCCCAGCTGACTACATCGAGGCCAGGATCGCGCTTCAAAGCATCCGACAACAGCTGAGTATTGATACGAGAACTGTCAGCGATAAGTATCCGGATTTTCTTTCCTTCCCCATCGGCACCGGGATCCATTGGACGACTCCGAGACATATATTTATTTCGAGATGTGGGGCCGGGCCCGAACTTTGAACTAGATTCGTCCAAAGTTTCCAACGCAATTTCGTCCATTTCCGGGGAAGGAAGGGGGAGGTTGCACCCTACAACTGATCGGGCCAAAACTACAGCGTCAGACAAAAAAAGAACTCGCCCCGTATCTTGGTGCAGACGTAACAGGCTAGCACATTGCGCACACCGGAAACAAGCGTGGTATGCAGCAGTTTGCAACTATGTGTAATAGTTTCTCACTCCTCATTCGCAACTTTCAAAATGGGTCGCCAAGGAACCTGGTTCGGGCGATCAGAACCTCTATTATCATCCATTAAATCAAATGGTTACAGGCATTTCTCCAGGATTCTGATTACTTTTGTTTGGCAATCTTAGTGGGCTCGATAGAGAATATCGTCTCTAGGCTGATTGGGTCATACTGGGGAGAATACTGGCCCTCTGGGGATAGAGAATTGTGCCGCTGAGAAGCTGTACCTCTTGCAGCCGAATGCAATGTCAGTTACGTTTATCTGCGACCGGGGCCACTTAACTTCTCCTCCTCGTCCCGGCCATGATCGAGAATTCGAAGAGTTGACGGTAACCGAGCTGTACTCTATAATTTAGATATATTCTATAATCTAGATTAAAGAAGTAGACATTTGAGTCGCTCATCCCCCGCGCGACGTGCTCCACAATATCCTCCCCTGAATTAGGAATCTCCGAAGAACGAGATCTCCAGTTTCATTTTTTGCACGGGTCAAACCAAACGGTGTGACTCCTTTTAGCGAAGCTATGGCCGCTTTCACTGAATTGTCGCAAATGCCGCAGACGTCCCCGTGGGTTGGGGCAGAGCCAGCCGAACGCTGGTACGCGTTGCAGACTCGTCTCCAGCGCGAGAAGGTGGTTGAACAAAGACTCATGGAGCGCGGCGTTCAAACGTTCCTGCCGATGGTGACGGAAGTTCGTCGTTGGAGCGATCGGCGGAAGAAAATCCAGATCCCGCTGTTCAGCAGTTACCTCTTCGTCAAGCTTGCGCCCTCGAAGGTCGAACGAGTAAGAGTGCTGAGTGTTGACGGAGTGTTTAACTTTGTCGGCCCCCGCCGCGAGGGTACGCCAATTCCCGATTCGCAAATTGAAGCAGTTCGCGCGCTCGTAGACGGGCAGTTGCCTTGGTCCTCTCATCCGTTCCTCAATATCGGACAGCGCGTGCGCATCCGGAGTGGAGCCCTGCAAGGCGTAGAAGGCATCCTGGTCTCGCGCAGTGGCGAGAACTCGCTTGTGATTTCCGTTGAAGCAATTCAAAGGTCGATGGCAGTTCGCATTGAAGGCTATGACGTTGAAGCTGTCTGAGAATCCAGAACTGCCTGCCTGAAAACTTAGTCGTTTCCTGCCCGATCCCGTTAAGCTCAAGGAACCCTCAAGACCATGGCACAGAATGCGGTCGAAACCATGCGCGTGCTGGTTGTAAGCCGTGAGACGGCACTCCTGCGCCTGCTCTGGTCGATGGGGGACTCGAACTCCTGGCATTTGGAAGCCGCTGTCAGCGGCTGGGAAGCCATGGAGCGGGTACAGTCCGACGTTGCCCCTCACCTGCTAGTGCTCGATCTTCCCCGTGGAGACGGCGACACCTTGCACATTTTGCGCTGGCTTCGCCGGCTTCGTCCGGATCTTCCCGTGGTCGTGGTGTGCTATCCAGAGGATGCAAGCCTCCAGAAGGAAGTGACCCGCCTCGGTGCCGAAGAGTGCCTGGTGAGGCCGTTCGATCAGTACCGGCTGGAACACGTGATCCGCAAGCGCCTGAACTCTCCGAGCGAGAACGTAGAAGTGGAAATCGGGAGTAACGACATCGAACTGGTGGGTGAGGATGATTCCTTCCTCAGCGCGAGCCCAGTCATGCACAAGGTTCGCGCTCAGGCGGAGTTGCTGGCGCAAGCCGATGTTCCAGTACTCATTGTAGGGGAGCGCGGCAGCGGCAAGGGAACTGTTGCCCGTTTGATTCACAAGCTCTCCGTGCATTCTGGGTTCAATTTCCAGACGGTCAACTGCTCCGCGATGCCGGGACATCTGCTTGAGGTCGAGTTGTTCGGCAGAGCGATCGGTTCCGCTGGTTCAGAAACAGTCCGGATCAATCCCGGCAAACTTGAACTCGGAGAGCGCGGTACACTGCTGCTCAAAGAGATCACAGAGTTGCCGTTAGAGTTGCAATCAAGGCTTCTTCGGGTATTGCAAGACAAGCAAGCTTCCGGATTCGGGGATGCTCGATCTGCCGGGGCCCATGTGCGAATTCTTGCCACCAGCAGCGTGAAACTCGATCGCGCGCTGGCGGAAAAACAGTTGCGAGAAGATCTCTACTATCGCCTCAGCGCCTTCACTGTGCATGTGCCTCCGCTGCGGCAGCGCAAAGACGAAATCAAGGTCCTTCTGCAGTACTCGATGCACAAGATGGCCCGTTATTATGGCCTCCCTGCGAGAGAATTTACGCCTTCGGTGTTGCAGGCCTGTGTCAGTCACTCCTGGCCCGGAAACCTGAAAGAACTGGAAGCTTTTGTGAAACGGTATCTGGTTGCCGGGGATAAGGAATTCACGCTGGGCGGGGCCGAACTCGATTCTCGACGCAGCGGGAGCGGCAGCCATGCTCCGAACCAGTCGCGACCTTCGTACCTGGACATCGAGCCAGCCCCGTCCGATACCGAACCGAAGTCGTTAAAGTCGCTGATCCAGAGCGTGAAGTCGGAGGCCGAGAAGAACGCGATCGCGGTCGCTCTCGAAAAAACTGCCTGGAATCGGAAGGCGGCAGCGCGCATGCTGAAGGTGAGCTATCGTACGCTCCTGTACAAGATCGAGCAGTACCGCATGAGCGCTTCGGAGGGGTACGTTCCTCCGTTCTCGGCGACCCGGCCAGGTGGCAACGGAAACGAGCCTAAAGGGAACGGTAAAGCCAGTTGAAATCAGTATCCACCGTTGCGGGCAAAACGCGTCAAGGAACTACCATGACAACAAAGGGCAAGAGCCTGCTGAGAAGTGTCCTATTGGCAATGTTGACGTGTGCTCTTCTCTCGAGCTTACTATGGGCGCAGTCAGGGTCGGAAAGCACCGCTGCTCCGGCCAACACCGCGGCGCCGGCGAATCAAACAGACGATGCTTCCGCAACGGCAAAAGCTCACGACGACAGTTTCGTGATCGGAAATGACGACGTCCTCGCCATCAACGTCTGGAAAGAACCGGATGTTTCGCGGTCCGTCCCAGTACGGCCCGATGGAAAGATCTCGCTGCCGCTAGTGGGAGAAGTGCAGGCAGCAGGACGGACACCGTTCAAACTGGAACAGGACATCGCCTCTCGCCTGAAGAATTTCATCGCAGAGCCAGAAGTTACGGTCATCGTCCAGCAGATCAACAGTCAGAAGTTCAACATTCTGGGGATGGTGAACAAACCGGGCTCCTATCTGCTCCTCAACTCCGCGACGGTGCTGGATGCGATTGCCCTGGCCGGCGGGTTCCGCGATTTCGCGAAGCAGAAAGCGATTTATGTTTTGCGACAGAACGCCGATGGGAGCCAGAAGCGGATTCCCTTCAACTACAAAGAAGTCGTCAAGGGCACGAATCCGGCGCAGAACATCAAGCTTGAGCCGCGTGACACTATCGTCGTCCCGTAAACATGAAGCGGTTACAGCGAATTTTCGTTGGGTTGGTCCTGTTCACGGCCCTCCCGGTTTGGTCGCAAGTGAACAATGCACCTGCGCAACCTGTTCCCGCGATGGTCGGAATGGACAATACCGCGAACCAACATGACGACCGCATGCAGCCCCCACCTGCAGTGAGCGGCCAAACATATCCGATCTCCCTCACTTCCCAGGAGCGATCGAACTACCTTCGCGGCGGAGTGGCTTTTACGAGCGCCTATAGCGATAACGTACTAGGGGGATCGACGGGGTCTCCGGTGAGTGATGTGAGCTACTCGATTGCGCCAATGGTAGCGCTGGACGAGACGACCTCACGGTTGCATTTGCTGACGACCTATGCGCCCGGCTTTACTTTTTATCAGCGCACCAGCGATCGGAACCAAGCCGACCATAATGCCTCGATCGAGTTTGAGTACCGCTTGAGTCCACACGTAACCTTCAGCGCAATAGATGACTTCCAGAAGAGCTCGAACGTTTTCAACCAGCCGGATCTGGCTTCCGCTGGCGGCGTGTCTGGCGGAACACAAGGCGGAAACTTCTCTGTGATCGCACCCATCGCGGATCGTCTGAGTAATTCCGGCAACGTCGGGATCACCTATCAATACGCGCTCAACAGCATGGTCGGTGCGAGTGGCACATTTACGAATTTGCACTACCCGGATCCGTCGCAGGTTCCAGGTTTGTCCGATGCAAGTTCTCAAAGTGGCCTGGCATTCTATTCGCTGAGAGTTGCAAAGATGAACTACCTCGGAGTGACCTACCAATATCAGAGGCTGGTCTCTCATCCGACTCTGGGGAACAGCGAAACCCAGACGCACGCAGTTCTTTTCTTTTACACACTCTATCCTGCCTCTAGGTTCTCCATTACTTTCTTCGGAGGTCCGCAGCACTCCGATACGATTCAACCTCCGCAACCACCGTTAAACCTTCAACCGCCCGCGGCGCGGGCGTGGACGCCGGCAGCCGGTGCCAGCTTATCCTGGCAAGGGCGCTTGAACACACTTGCCGTAAGCTACTCACATGTCATCGCCGGGGGCGGAGGCTTGATCGGCGCAGTGCAGATGGATAGCGCCGCTGCATCTGTGCAACAGCGAATTACGAAGACCCTCACTGGATCCCTATCGGGAACGTATGCTCAGAACAATGTTCTCGGGGCCGCGATTCTGGGGTCGAGCAACGGACATTCGATTTCGGGCACAGCATCATTGCAGCAACAGTTCGGCCAGCACCTAAGTGTGCAACTCGGCTACACGCGGCTTCATCAAGACTACAGCGGCGTAACCGTTCTGGCCTCAACTCCTAATACGAATCGTGAGTTTGTTTCTTTGTCCTATCAGTTTTCACGACCGCTGGGAAGATAATCCATGGTTGACGATCTCGAAGAGAAAAGCTCGGAAGGCCTTGACCTTCAGCATTATCTCGGAGTGGTACGCCGTCGCCACCTCCACTTCCTGATACCCATGTTCTTGGGTTGGGCAATCGTGTGGGGCGCGAGTTGGGTGCTTCCTCCGCGGTACCAATCGAGCACACTGATTCTGGTCGAGCAACCGACTATGCCCAAGGATTACGTGACGCCGAACGTCAACGATGATTTGCAGGAACGGATGCAGAGCATCACCCAGCAGATCCTCAGTCGTACGCGTCTGATACGCATCATTGACAAGTTCAACCTGTACTCCGGAGCACGCACGCAGTGGTCATCCGATCAAAAGGTTGAACACATGCGCAAAGATATCGACATCGAGTTGGTAAGGGACCAGCGCAATCAGATTACGGCGTTCAATGTTTCCTACTCGTCCAGGAGCCCACAGGTCGCACAGGAAGTCACCAGCGAACTGACCAACCTGTTCATCAACGAGAACCTCGAAGTTCGTCAGCAGCAGTCGGAAGACACCACGCAGTTCCTCGAGACTCAACTGGAGGCTGCGAGGAAAACTCTGGCTGACCAAGAGGACAAAATTCGACAGTTCAAAGCCCTCCACGTCGGGGAGATGCCGGGTCAACTGGCAAGCAACCTCCAGATTCTGCAAGGCCTGCAATCGCAACTGCAGAATGAAGAAGACGCCCTCAATGCAGCCCGGCAGCAACATGTCTACCTCCAAACCCTGGCAGACCAATACCGGACCATGCAAGCGCCAACGAAAGGTTCGGACGGCACCACCAACGTCGGCTTGCCAGCTCTCGACCAGGAACTCGACAGACTGAAAGCCCAGCTTACCGACCTGAGCTCTCACTACACCGAGCGCCATCCCGATGTACGAAAACTGAAGGAACAGATCGCGAAGACTGAGAAAATGCGTGACCAGCTTCTGGCAAGTCTTAAGTCGAAGGGTACGGAGCACTCGACCGACGGCTCCGACTCTGCGAGCCAAAGCACGGATCCAGCGCAAGCTTCCATATTGGCTCCCGTCCAAAGCCAGTTGCGATCCAATCAGCTCGAGATCACGAACCGGGAACGAACTGTGGCTTCACTCAAAACCAAAGTGGACGAGTATCAGTCGCGGTTGAATCAGGAGCCGATCCGTGAGCAGCAGTTGGCCGATTTGACTCGTGGTTACGAGCAGTCCAAAGCGAACTACGACGATCTGTTAAAGAAGAAGAACGAATCCAAGATGGCCACGAGCATGGAACTGTTGCAACAGGGCGAACGGTTTCGCGTGGTGGATGCGCCCAGTTTTCCCCAGAAGCCTGAATTTCCCAATCGCCTGAAGTTCTGTGGTATCGGACTGGCAATGGGTTTAGCGTTGGGAGTAGTCGTCGTAGGGATTTTTGAGTTTCTGGATGACCGCTTGCACAACGCGAGTGAAATCAGGAAGCTACTCCCAGCGGAAATAATCGGCGAGATCCCGACGATTGTGAATGCCTCTGACGCTCAGGAGGCCAGTCGGCGGATCTGGCTTGGATGGGCGACGGCTGCCGTGGTGTTTGTTACCATCCTGGCAGGGTCAGCGTTCAGCTATTTGCGCGGCTAACTTCGTCTTATGTACAAGCGCTTTTACAACCTGCAGCGGAATCCCTTCGAGATCACACCGGATCCGTCCTTCCTGTTCGCCACGAAGAGACACAACGAGGCATTAGCCGCGCTTTACTACGGCGTGAAGCGGCGCAAGGGCTTTGTCGTCATGACAGGTGAGGTGGGCACGGGGAAGACCCTGCTGGTCCGTTGTCTTCTGCAAGTCTTGAACCGTGCCAATGTGGCGTATGCCTACGTGTTTAATCCACGTCTGAGCCCGATGGAATTCCTACAATACATTGCAGGAGATTTCCATCTTCCTACCGCGGGCAAATCCAAGAGCGAGCTTCTTTTGGATCTAAGCAGCTACGTGATTGCTCGCCACCAGAAGGGTTACACGACGGTTCTGGTGGTGGATGAAGCCCACCACCTTTCTGCAGACGTCCTGGAAGAAGTCCGGCTGCTTACGAACCTGGAAACTCCGGCGGCAAAGTTGCTGCAAATTTTGCTCGTGGGGCAACAAGAACTGGAAGAAAAGCTCGATTCGACTGACCTGCGACAGCTTAAACAGCGAATTGCTTTGCGTTCGACTCTGAGCGGCCTGGATCTGGATGAGACCCGCGGCTACATATATCGCCGACTGCACCTGGCGGGAAATAAGACTCCATCCGAACTGTTCCCGATGGAGACAGTGCTCGAAGTGCATCGGCACTCGCAAGGGTTGCCCCGACTCATCAATACGCTGTGTGAAAACGCACTGATCCACGGTTATGCGCGCCAGTCGCAAAGCATCCCCCCGGAGATCATCGAGGAGATTGCCGTGGAATTTCGCCTGCACGTTAAACGTTCCGTCCTTCCCGAAGGTTCACTGTTGGACGGGTCGGCGAATGACATAGAGCGAGCAGCAAAAACTCTCTTGGATCTACATGCGCAGTTGCAGTCCGCGCGGGAGAGTCGGACAGAAGAGAAAATGATCATTGGCGTGGGAGCACGCAAACAATGAGTCGTATATTCGACGCACTGCAAAGGTCGGGGACGGAGGAGTCGGGGGTCGAATATCCTGACATGGTTTCGGTCGCCACCGAGGTATTCGAGGCACCGCGGCGTCAGGTGACCAAAGATGAACCAGCCGCCGACCAGTCGCCTGCTTTGCAGGTTGCGGTGGTCGATGCCCCGTTCGGTCAGGCCCCCGTCGTGCAGGCTCCGGTCGCCGAAATTCCAAAGGAAGAAAAGTCGCACGAACCCGGCCTTGAGATTCCCGCCCTGGAGGTATCTGTTACGGCAGCGAGCCGGCTGGTGTACTTCACGGAGCCCGATAGCCTGGCGGCGGAGAAATTTCGATTCCTCGGCGTTCGCCTCCGGCAGCTTCGCCAGAACCGGAAGTTGAAAAGGGTGCTCATTACGAGCACGATTCCGGAAGAAGGAAAGAGCCTGGTATCAGCCAATCTGGCGGGCGTGCTGGCTCGACGGAAAGAAAAAGTGCTTCTGATCGAAGGAGATATGCGGCGTCCGACCCTTGCGCAGCAATTTGGTCTGGGAAGATTGGCCGGACTTGCGGAGTGGTTACAGAGTAAGCAGCCCGCACCCTCGAATATCTACAAACTCGGAGGTCCAGGCTTCTGGTTCATGCCAGCCGGCGATCCTCCCGCGAATCCGCTCGAGCTCATGCAGTCAGGGCGGCTCTCCCAGTTGATGACGCAACTTTCCACATTGTTCGATTGGGTAATTGTGGATTCCCCGCCCTTGCTTCCCCTGGCCGATACCACTGTCTGGGCTCGGCTCACCGAGGGTACCCTGCTCGTCGCGCGTGAAGGAAAGACGCAAAAAGCTGCATTGCAGCGTGGCTTGGAAATATTGAAAAAATCTGACTTATTGGGTGTAGTATTGAATGGTTGCTCGCAGTCCGATAAGAACTATTATCAGCGTTATGCACCATCGGGAGCGAAGGTTAAACTCCCGGAGCAGTAGACAAGTTACAAAACCGCATCGCAAGCCCTTCCCCGTTGCTGATCATTTTGCTGAGTTAGGCGACTCTAACAAGGCGACTCTCCCCCGGTTGTTCGAATCGCACTAGTGGCTCGTCCGTTCAACAGACTTCAAAACGTGAGGAGAATCGTCGTGAATTCCCGTTTCGACATTGCCAGTTTTTTTGCCGCAAGGTCCATGGATCATGGCACGCTCAGCGAGGAAGAGTTTCACCGGATGATCTCAATCGAGCAACGCAGAGCGGAAAGATCAGGTAAATCATTCTTGCTCATGCTCGTCAGGGTGAAAGATCTCGCGTTCGGAAAAAACAACACACGGATTGTGAACGAAAAAGCCCTTTCCGCATTGTCGCCCATCACGCGGGAAACCGATGTGATCGGATGGTACAGCGAAGGCACGATCGTCGGGCTGTTGTTTACGGAGATCACTTCGGCAGAACTTAGCTCAATTACGGCTGTGATCATGAATCGTGTAAGCAAGGAATTGAAGGCACACTTGAGTGCGCAGGAATTTGGCCACGTCACTCTGTCTTTCCATCTGCTGCCCGAGGCGCTCGAACACCAACTCCCCCAGGTTGCTACCGCTCCGATGGTACATCCCCGCGTTGTGTCCCCCGCCACCGTCACCGAGAGCGTGCTGTCGTAAGAATTTCGGATCGATAAGAAAGCCCCCTCGCGATCGGGCCGGCAAGATATGTCCGCCGTCTCGGTCAACAAAGATCGAACTCCAAAATTAGAGAATGAGCTCCGAATCTACAGCGACGCTCCGCACGCAGTCCCCTGCGTGTCGATTCGTGATCGCCATTCCGCCGGCCTTGAGGAGGTCTGTCCAAAAGTGACACCGACTGTTTTGATCGCCGCGACGTCCCGTTGGTTCCCCACTGCTCGCCTGGCTATGGCTTTGGCGAATGCTGGATGCGTGGTCGAGGCAGTTTGTCCCCATGGCCACCCACTTTCAAAAGTCCGGGCTGTCCGGCGAATCCATATCTACAGCGGGTTGGCGCCACTGTTTTCGCTCGCGAATGGGATCGCGAATTCATCGCCCGACATGGTCATTCCAGGCGATGACCTCTGCACACGCCACCTGCATCATCTCTATCGGCGTGAACTGAAGCGCGGCCCGAAAGGAGCGGCGATTTGCAACTTGATCGTGCGTTCTTTTGGCTCGCCTGAAAGTTTTCCCATCGTGTACGAGAGAGCCACATTTATGCGGCTCGCGAAGGAAGAAGGCGTCCGAACCCCGAAGACTGCGGTGATCAACAGTCTTGATGACTTGCGACGCTGGATCACAGAGTTCGGGTTCCCCACCGTGCTCAAGGCCGACGGCACTTCCGGCGGCGATGGAGTCAGAATGGTGCGGACCTTCGACGAGGCCACGACCGCTTTTCACAAACTCCAGGCTCCGCCATTGTTCGCGCGCGCTGCCAAGAGAGCGCTGGTTGACTCCGACAAGACGCTGCTATGGCCCTCGCTCTTGCGCCACCAGTCCCAAGTGAGTGCGCAGACTCTAATCACGGGTCACGAAGCAACCAGTACGGTTGCTTGCTGGCAGGGTACCGTTCTCGCCGGATTGCATTTTGAAGTGGTCAACAAGAAATACGCGGCTGGACCAGCCACGGTGATGCGCTTGCTCGACAACGTCGAGATGACAAGCGCAGTTGAGAAAGTGGTTCGCCGTCTTAACCTTTCCGGAACGCATGGGTTTGATTTCATGCTGGAAGCAAGCAGCGGCGCCGCCTACCTCATCGAAATCAACCCTCGAATCACGCAAGTAGCTCATTTGACTCTCGGGTCTGGGCGGGATCTTCCCGCGGCATTAACGGCTGCGCTATTGGGAAGCAACCTCCAACCTTCACCCAGAGTCACCGAGAACGACATCATCACGCTCTTCCCCCAAGAATGGATGCGGGATCCACAAAGTCTGTTCATTCAGTCGGGATATCACGATGTTCCGTGGGGCGAACCTGAGTTGATTCGGGCCTGTATTCGTCACGCCTTGAACAACAACCAGTCAAAACCGCGGAAGCGTCGGGAACAGGCCGCTGCTCCCAATAGCGCGGACAGTTTCCCTGCACTGATCAAACCAGAATTGAATAAGACTCACCATGAGTAACGACAGAACCAACATCCAGGCAACTCGATCCGCGCGAGTTTTGCCAGAGCCTCTGGCCCCGCATCGTGTCGCGCATTCTCACGCCCACCGGAACATGCAGCGCTTGCTCCGGATCATGAAGTTCGGAGGCACGTCGGTGGCGGACGCGTCCTGCATTCGCAGAGTCGCAGAGATTGTAAAGAACAACTATCGGGAAAGCGACGTCGTTGTCATTGTGTCAGCGATGAGCGGTGTCACCAACATGCTGCTTGATGCGGCAACTCAGGCTGAAGCAAAGAATCGCGCACGAGTAACCCAGATTCTCGAGGAAGTGCGTAACCAGCATGAAACGGCAACCCGAGCATTGATCCATGCAGAGCCCGAAAGGAATCGAGTTCGGGGCCGCCTCGAAGAGTTGCTTGAAGAATGCACGCAATCGTGCGAAAGCACCGCCGCGCTGGGCGAGCTGACACCCCGAGCACGGGATGCAATCTCCAGCATGGGCGAACGACTATCGGCACCGCTCGTTGCGGCTGCTCTTGCGTCCTATGGATTAATGGGCGAAGCTCTCGAAGCAACGGAGCTAATCGTCACTGATTCCTGTCACGGAGCCGCGGACCCGAAAATGGATATGACCGCGGAGCGTTGCGAACACCATGTACGTCCACTCTTGCGTAAGGGCATCATTCCGATCGTAACCGGTTTCATCGGTGCCACAGAGACTGGCGCATTAACAACTCTGGGTCGCGGTGGTTCGGACTATTCGGCGACGATCGTTGGAGCGGCTCTTCAGGCGGCCGAGATCATTATCTGGACGGATGTCGACGGCATACTCACCGCCGATCCGCGCCTTGTCCCTGACGCGATCACGATTCCTGAGATTTCTTACCGTGAGGCTGCTGAACTGGCTCACTTCGGCGCGAAGGTTCTGCACCCAAAGACCCTACGCCCGGTGATGCAAGATGGCGTTCCGGTCTGGATTCGAAATACCTTCTCTCCCGGAAAAAGAGGAACAAAAATAACCCCCATTGGCAACGCCAATCGCGGGGGAGTGAAGGCCGTTACCGCAATCGCCAACACCGCATTGATCACGATCGGCGGACCAGTTGCAAATGCGGATGAGGTCATCGCCCGCATACTGGCCACGGCAAAATCAATACGAACTGATGTTTTGATGATTTCCAGAAGTTCGGCGCGGGACAGCATCTTTCTCGTGGTCGCCGCTGCGTTGGCCCAACGGACGGTGGGGGCACTGCACCAGGAATTCTCGAATGAATTGAATCAAGAACCCTCCGATCGCATGGCTGTCGATACCGGAGTCGCGATTCTAACCGTGGTGGGTCAACACTTGAACGAGGTAAAAGAGATTGCTGAACATGCGATCGCCAAACTGAAGCGGGAGAGCGTGAACGTGCTCGCTACCGGGCAGGGTTCGTCAGCATGTAACGTTTCGTTTGTCGTCCCGAGCAAGGATCTCCACGTAGCACTGGCCACAACCCACGGTGAATTCAAACCAAGTGATCAGGTCTCCTCTCAAAACATAAGAGCGTTGGGAGAAAGGTTAAGGGCAGAGACTGCGAGTGCTGCTCGACGACATCGGACCCCGGTGCCGGCGTCGCACGCAAAAATACTCGATGAACCAACGTTTCTTGGCATGATCGCGCTGGAACGAAGGCGCACGGAACGTTCGCGCAAACCGGCTTTGCTAATGTTGTTAGATTTGGGCTATCTGTCGCGCGAAAAGAACGACAAAGCACTGAACAATGTCTTGACTGCACTGTCGCTCGCTACCCGGGATACCGATGCAACAGGCTGGTATAAGGATCGCTCTGTGGTCGGCGTTATGTTTACGGAAATCGGTATCGATGGCCCTGGCGCAATTCTCGGAACCATTATGCACAGGGTAAGCGAGATTCTTCGAAGTAACCTCAGCCTTGAGAACTCCAGTCAGATGAACATCTCGCTACACGTCTTTCCTGAGAACTGGAACAAGGACACGTCAGCGGGAAATCCAACTCTCTATCCGGACATTGAGCGTCGCGAAAAGACCCAGCGCTTTGCGCTTACGATGAAGCGAATGATTGACATCGTGGGTAGTGCCTTTGCGATTGTCCTTTTCGCTCCCGTCTTTCTCCTGGTTGCCGCCCTTGTCAAGTTAGGGTCGAAGGGTCCCGTTCTTTTCACGCAGGAACGTGTCGGACAATTTGGAAGACCGTTCCCCTTCCTGAAGTTTCGATCGATGTACGCCAACAACGATCCGAAGATCCATCAGGAATTCATGAAACAAGTGATCAGCGGGAATCACGACAAAGGCAGCAAGATGGAGAACGATCCTCGCATTACGCGTATTGGAGGCTTCCTCCGTAAGTCCAGCTTGGATGAACTTCCGCAGTTCTTCAGCGTGCTGAAAGGGGATATGTCTCTCGTCGGTCCGAGGCCGCCTCTGGCCTACGAATGCCAGGAATATGACATTTGGCATCGGCGCCGCGTCCTCGAGGTCAAGCCGGGAATCACAGGGTTGTGGCAAGTGAAAGGCCGTAGTCGCCTCCGCTTCGATGAGATGGTACGGCTCGACCTGCAGTATGTACGTACCTGGTCACTCTGGCTCGACATCAAGATCATGTTGAAGACGCCGATCTCAGTCTTGCGAGGCGGCGATGCGTTCTAGGTACCTCGCGTTTGGCATAGTTCGGAATCTTAACAGTCCAAGGTAAAAGGGACTCACAATGTCTTGTGCCGCAGGAATAAGGACAACCCAAGCCGCGAGGCCGAGTTTGGGCCAGCGGATTGGTCACCTAATCGAGCCGCTTAGAGATGCTCGCTGGGAGGGCTTCATCCGGGAACATCCTCGCTCGTCGGTCTTTCATTCTTCACCTTGGCTGACAGCTCTATCGCAAACGTATGGATATCAGCCCGTTGCCTACACCACATCCCCGGTCGACCAAGACTTGCATAACGCTATTGTTTTCTGCCGAGTCGAGAGTTGGTTGACTGGCCGACGACTCGTTTCGCTGCCGTTCTCGGACCACTGCGAGCCTCTACTGGACGACGAAGAAGACGCCCAATCGCTAGCCACGGCAATTGAGAAGGATGCGCAGCGAGAAGGATGGCGCTACGTTGAGATGCGCCCCTTACAGCCATTGGACTTTGCTATTTCGATGAACTGTTCAACGGTCGATTACACTTTTCATGAGCTTGATCTCGCACCTGATATCAACACCCTCTTTCGTAATTGTCACAAAGATTCGACGCAAAGAAAGATCCGTCGAGCAGAACGCGAACCTCTGAACTATCGCGAAGGATCAAGCGAGGAGCTTCTGGACTACTTCTATGAACTCTTCACAATCACGCGCAAACGGCATCGTATTCCTCCCCCGCCTCGCAAGTGGTTCCTGAACCTCATGAACTGTTTTGGTGGAGCATTGAAAATTCGGGTTGCATTCAAGGGGGATAAGCACGTAGCGGCTATCATCACGATTCGACACAAGGACACTCTTGTCTATAAGTATGGCGGTTGCGACACACGATTCACCAATCTGGGGAGCATGCACTTCCTTCTTTGGAAGTCCATTCAAGAGGCGAAAGCGCTGGGCCTCCGAAGCTTCGATTTTGGGCGATCAGATGAGGATCAGCCAGGGCTCATCGTTTTCAAAAGTCGATGGGGTTCCGAACGGTCTACGTTGACCTATGCGCGATATAGCTTCTCCCAAGGGTCAAAGCCGCTGTTTGATTTGTTTTCATTCGTCAGGAAATCTAAAACTGCCAAGTTTGTGGTATCGCGCTTGCCACTGACGATTCTGTCGAGGATAGGGTCGGCCGTATATTGCCATGTTGGCTAATTTTGTGGGAGCCCGATTTCCCCTCATAACTAGTTAGCCTCAAAGCGCTAAATCATTTGAATTACCCGAGCATGAGATGAACAGCCCAACTAACAAATTCCCATCTCCTGAGAAGCGTGCGCTGGCGCGGCCGCTTGTGTCCATCGTCATCGTCGTCTGGAATGCTAAAAAATACGTATTTGAGTGTCTCAGCTCGCTGCGCGAACAATGCGGGCACCTTGCCGTTGAAGTCATCGTAGTCGACAACGCCTCGACCGACGGATCTCCGGAGATGATCTCGGAAATATTTCCAGAATTCACCTTGGTCCGGAACTCTGAGAATCTCGGGTTCGCCAAGGCAAACAACATCGGAATCTCAAAGAGCTGTGGCCACTACGTCGCGCTAGTCAATTCCGACGTGAAGTTCACCAGCGATTGTTTCTCACCCATGCTCGAATATTTCGAACAGAATCAAGGTGTGGCTCTGCTAGGGCCCAAGATGCTGGGAGCTGATGGCGAGATCCGCCGCTCCACCATGCGTTTTCCTACCATCTGGAATTATTTGTGTCGCGCCTTTGGTCTCGATGCCGTATTCAAGAAGTCTCGCTGGTTTGGTGGATTCCTGATGGCTGACTTCGATCACAAAACCACCAGGCGCGTCGAAGTACTGAACGGATGGTTCGTCATGGCTCGGCGTAGCGCTCTCGAGCATGTCGGCCTGCTGGATCCCCAATTCTTTATGTATGGCGAGGACATCGATTGGTCCTATCGCTTTCGCCAGGCCGGAGAGCCGGTCGTGTTCTTCGCCGGCGCCGAAGCCATCCACTATGGAGGAGCCAGTTCCTCTAATGCTCCAATTCGCTTCTACTTGGAAATGTGCCGAGCCGATTGGCAGCTTTGGCGAAAACATCGTGGCTGGCTGGCAAGAGTCGCTTTCTTCGTCATTTTTGGCATCCACCACTCGGTTCGCCTGTGCGGGGCGGCCGGTGCCTATTTGTTCAGGCCTTCGCAAAGGTCCAGCATGCTCTTTAAAGTCAAGAAGAGCCTCGCTTGTCTGCGGTGGCTGAGCGAAACGACGACCGGGAACCGGGTCTACCTGCACAATGACGCTCTCCACAACTAGATGAGAAACTTCGAGCTGCTGCCACGATAATCGGCGGCAATCGAATTCACGGAACAAATCTTTAAAGCCTACAAAATGTACGAGACTGAAGCAAACAAGAATCTGGAGAGCTCAAGCCAGCTTTCTCAAGAAGTCCTTGGCTCCTTTGCAGACCTCAAAGGTCGGGTGCTCTTCCGCACAGTTCTCCCTTGGTCCGAACATTGCACGGAGTGTGTCTGGCCTACGTGTTATTCAACTTGCGATCTCTACAGTCCACGCCAGGATGGTCGATGCCGCAGATTCGTAGACGGAATGGTTCGGATTGACCTTCCGTCGGCTGCAAATTCTTATCTCTTGAAGATCCGCTTCAAGCGTTGGGGGAAGTTGTGGACGCCTGGCAATATCCTACTGCACTCAGCAATGAGGGCGGAGGCGTTGGAGGTACGAGACCGCAGAATTGGGAAGGCCTTGCAGCACTTACCTCTACCCTCCCTTGTCAGGATCACGGCGGCCAAGAAGCGCTACGGTTTTAAAAAGAAAACTGCGCGCTCGACCCAGAGCAGCCACGACCTACCCAGTTGCTTCCTCCTGGAGTGCTACAATCCCCACGCTCATGCCGTCGAGCTGTCGCTAATCATGCGTCCCACTGATGGGCGATCAAAGATGCCCTTCCAAAAGCTCCTCAAGGCGGAGCCCGGATTTCGTCAATTCCGAATTCCGCTGGAAGAGATCGCAATGCTGCTGGATGTCCGGCTTCCCTTTGACATCGAGCTAGTACCGAACAACGACACTGATGAAACGACTCTCTACTTTGGCCTGATGGATTTTGTCGTGGAGGTCGAGGAAAAAAGGAGCACCGAGAAAACCGAGAAAAAGGTTAAGTGCGTAGTCTGGGATCTCGACAATACTCTATGGGAGGGGGTCTTGGTTGAGGACGGCTTTGAAAGGCTACGCCTGAAAGATGGCATCCGGGAAATCATTCATTCGCTTGACGCGCGCGGGATACTGAACTCCATTGCCAGCAAAAACAACTCTGAAGAAGCGTGGGAAGCGGTCAAGAAGTTCAAACTTGACGCGTACTTTCTCAGCCCGCAGATTTCGTGGCAGCCAAAGAGTCAAGGAATCCAGGCAATCGCGAGTCAGCTCAACATTGGGCTCGACAGCCTTCTATTTGTGGACGATTCCAATTTCGAATTGGAAGAGGTCGCAGCCGTTTGTCCGGTCGTGCGGACTCTCAGCGCTGAAGAATACCGCACACTACTGGAGCGGAGCGATTGCGATGTTCCAGTCACCAATGAAAGTAAAGAGCGGCGAAAGTTATATCAGGTCGAGATGGACCGCCAGACGCTGGCGAAGAGCTTCAGCAGCGACTACATGGCCTTCCTGCGGCATTGTCAAATTCACCTTCGAGTGCGGGCAATGACGGATGAGAATCTGGAACGTGTTCATGAGTTGACCCAGCGCACCAACCAGATGAACTTCTCCGGCAATCGATACGATCGCGATGTGCTGAGGACTCTTTTATCGAGTCCACACCTGGATACCTTCGTGCTCAGTTGCGAAGATCGTTTTGGCAGCTATGGCGTGATCGGATTTTCTATCGTGGATCGTCGTGAGCCGCGCATGACGGACCTCATGTTCAGTTGCCGCATTCAGTCAAAGAGGGTGGAACACGCCTTCCTCGCACATGTGATCCGTAAATACATCGCTGAGACCGGCAACAGTTTTTATGCGAACTACCGGAAGACTCCCAGAAATGCTCCCGCCGGCCAAGTATTTTCGGATCTCTCCATGGAAGAGGTGGAAAACCGCGGTGGAGTCCTCTCACTCCGGTTTTCTAAAGATCGGCAGGTGCCAGATGACGAGGTCATTCGGATTACGGTTCAAGACGAACTCCTGGTGAAGGCATGAGCGTCCGCTCTCAACTAGGCACGGCACGGCGGGAAATGTTGTGCTCTTTGCACCGTCGATCTGTGCCATTCGCCAGTGGGGACGCTATCGTCTCGTTCAGCTTCGACGACTTCCCCCGCAGTGCCTACATAGTGGGCGGCGCGGTTCTAGAAGAGTTTGGCGCGCGGGGCACCTACTATACGGCCGTCTCACTCATGAGCACGACTAACGAACTGGGTGAGCAATTCGTACTTGATGATCTTCATGCGCTGCTCGAAAAGGGACACGAACTGGCCAGTCATACATTGAGCCACATCTCTTGCCGGTCCGTTTCACTCTCAGAATTTCGAACCGACGTTGCGAAAGGCAGGCAGGCCATTGAGGAACTAACCGGCGTGAATCCCGGGAATTTCGCTTACCCCTTTGGCGATGTCACTCTTCGCGCGAAGAAGGCCGTAGGGCCGGACCTGGCGAGCGCAAGAAGCATCTTTCCCGGTTTCAACGGACCCTATCTCGACCTTAATCTGCTCCGGGCCAACAGTCTGTATGGTGATCTTGATCGCTCCAGTTGGTTGCGAAGGTTGATAGAGGAGAACAACCGGCGAAAGGGATGGCTGATCTTTTATACCCATGACGTGCGATCGAACCCTTCTCCCTTTGGCTGCACCCCGGCGCTTTTGGAGGTCGCGGTCTCAGCAGCCGTTCGCTGCGGCAGTCGGATTCGGACCGTTCAGGAAGTGCTTGCAAAAAGGGATCGAACGATAAGGCAAAACGAACGAGTCCATTTGGCAGCCGGAATGTAGATAGCGGTACAGGGTCTTTTCCAATTTGGGACGAAGGTAGGACTAGAGCTTTCGTGCAGGGGCATGCCCTTCCGTGTTCTTGGCCGGAATAGTGCGAGGCGATAATCTTATCAGCATGAAGCGACTTCCCCCTTTTAGTCTTCTTTGCCTGATTCTCTTCTTTATGATCGGACCGCACGCTGCGGCCACAACTTACTACATCGCGGCGAACGGAAGCGATTCCAACAATGGTACGTCGAGCGCGAGCCCCTGGGCCCACGCTCCCGGTATGCCTAACTGCAAAAATGTGTGTGGCTCGACGACTCCAAATGCCGGAGACCACTTTACCTTCCGGGGCGGAGACACCTGGCATCTGGGCAACAGTTCTGCGTCGTCGTACGTTGGCGGTCAGTGGATCTGGAACTGGAGCGGATCGAGCGCGAATCCGATCTACGTCGGGGTTGACCAAACTTGGTATAGCGGCTCTTCATGGAGCCGCCCAGTCCTCAATGGTGACAATCCTCTATGGACCGGGTCAGGGTTCCCCTCAAGTTGTGCTCACGCCGAGAGCGGCTCGCTCGTCTCGCTGGGAACCGGCTCACTGTCCTTTGTCGTCTTCGACAATTTTGAATTTACTGGGGTGTGCTGGACGGGACAAGCAAGCATGAACGGAGCTTTCCTTAACGTCCCGGGCGGTGATACAAATCTCATCGTTTCTAATCTCTATATCCACGGTTGGACAATGACGAGTGGGGCCTCTGATAACTTTCCCGCGATACAGTCTTTCGGAGGTGGGACGAGTGCCGACCTCAATCAGTTCGTCGGTCTCGTCATTGATGGTGCGGACTCACCTCACTTTGGCGCTGGTAGTCCTAATTGCCAATGGTCAGGCAATGGTGGCTCCGGATGTGCCAGTGGACAAGGCTTCAACGGAAGTCACGTATACGACGTTCACCAAAGCGTCGTTCGCTATGTCTCCAATATTATGGTGACGGCGAATTGTCATACGATGCATGACAACGTATTTGAGTATCTGTACCCCACTTTTGCATCTGGTTCTTTGCAGCAACATCCAAACGTCATGAACTGCTTGGGTGGTGCCACCGGCGATAATCTTTATTGGTACAACAACATCATGCGAAACACATTCTCGACGGAGAACGTTTATTTCGCCGTCCGAACGAATATTTACTTCTTCAACAACGTGATGTTCAACAACATGAACTCGACCGTCGGCGAGGTTCCAGCCGGCTGTATCCGTTTCAACAACGTGTCAAACAGCGCACAATCGACAACGGCTTATGTTTACAACAACACCTTTGGCGACTCCAGTTGTCAGCTAAAATTCGAGGTTGCAAACTCGCCGTTGACCGCGTGGAGCGGCACTGCATATTTCGAGAATAATCACATTATTGGTTTTTCCCCCGCCACGCTCAGCAATCTCTACATTTGCGCGACGAGCGGCACATGTAAGATTAACGACAACGGAAACGAGGTTTTCCAGTCAGAATCGGCTGCCAATGGGCAGGGGTATTCGAGCAGCAACGATTACGCGCCGACATCCAGTACCGGTGCATCAGTGCTAGCGGGTGCGAGTGTTTCGACGTGCTCGGCTTTTTCCACAGATGCCGCCCTTTGCGACGGAACCAGTGATGGAGTGGCCGAAATGGCCGACAACGGTGGAAAAATTGCCAGCTTCCCGAGCATATCGATCGTTTCACGGAATAGCTCGTGGGACGCAGGCGCTTACCAGTTCCAGAGCACGTCTCAAAAGCCTAACCCTCCGACAGGACTTGCTGCGGCTGTTCAGTAGCGCAGGCCGAAGTCAACACTTGTGAGCCTCGGTGGTTTGAATCGCCGAGGCTTCCGAGTTCGGTAAAGACGCGACACCTTATCCGTTTCGAGATATTGATTTCCAGGGCGGAGCCATCTCCGATGTTCTAGCCTAGTGGAATCCGCCGCCCACTCCAGCCAAACACACGACTCATGCACCCTGAACAAGGACCGCAGCATTTGAAATTCGGCGGGGGTGTCTCTGACACGGTGTTAAACCCCGCGGTGCTAGTCGTTGTTCTCATCGCGGGTATCCTCTTGCTCATTTGGCCGCGGAAGAAGGCATGCATTGTATTTCTTTCGGCGGCGCTTCTCATACCCATGGATCAGGTTCTCCTCATTGCCGGAGTACATTTTCCTATGTTGCGAGTGTTGATCCTTTTTGGGATTGCCAGGGTTTTTAAGGAGGGCGTCTCTTCGAAGCGGCCGCTTTTCAGCGGAGGAATCAACAAAATTGATATCGCCGTCATTTTGCTGACAGTAGTCGTCGCCATCAACTCAATCATTTTGTTTCAAGAGTTTGGTGCTGTCGTCAATGAATTAGGCAGCATCTATACGGTTTTCGGCGTGTACTTTCTCCTTCGATTCCTGATTCGCGATGAAGATGACATTGTGCGTGCGATTCGAACGCTGGCCTGGGTTGCCGCATTTGTTGCGATTATCATGACTTTCGAGTTTACGACTGGGCGTAATCCCTATGGTCTGCTGGGTGGTGCGAACGCCCATTTCTACTCGCAGCTTGCAGTGCGCGATGACAAGTTTCGCGCGCAGGCAGGCTTTGGGCACTCCATCCTGGCGGGAACGTTCGGCGCAGTACTCGTGCCACTATTCGTCGCATTGTGGTGGAAGGGCAAGGACCACCGCCGGATCGTAGCGTTGGGCCTATTGTCTGCCACCGTTATTACCTTGACGTCGAACTCGAGTACTCCCATGTTGGCGTATGCTGCCGGCATACTCGCTCTTTCGTTGTGGCCGGTTCGCGCGTGGATGCGTGCGATCCGTTGGGGCATCGTTGTCATCCTAGTCACGCTTCATCTCGCGATGAAGGCGCCGGTCTGGAACCTGATCGCTAGGATCGATCTCGCAGGGGGGTCGTCCGGCTATCACCGGTTCATGCTGATCGATCAATGCATTCGTCATTTCTGGGATTGGTGGCTGATCGGGGTCAAAGATACCAGCGTTTGGGGCTGGGATATGTGGGATACCGCTAATCAGTATGTCGGCTTGTGCGATGGGTCAGGACTTGTTCCATTTGTTTTGTTCATTGCGATCCTCGTTTACGGATTCAAATATCTGGGCAGGGCCAGGCGACAGGCTGGCAAGGACCGTGTGAATGCACTCTTCTTGTGGGCGATATCGGCTGCACTGTTTGCCAATGTGGTCGCTTTCATCGGCATCTCGTACTTCGATCAGACCATCGTTGGATGGTACGGTTTGTTGGCCATAATCTCTACCGCCGCTGCAGCTCCCGCAAAAAAGGAATGGCCCCGAACGCAGGTTCTGCCCGTCCCTGACACAGAGTTTTCGGGGATCCAAACGACCGCACAGGAGGACATCGCATCTCCGGTACAGCATGGAGCCGAATCGCTGGACACCGATCCATGGCGATCCGTCCGTACGAACACGATATGAGTATGAGCGAACAGCAAAGTGCAACGGCAGAGATGCCGGACGTGATCGGCTCCGGTATCGAGACTCGCTCTGACGAGTTTCCCGAACCGATTGAACCGTCTGAAAATGGGATGAAAAACGTCCCTGGTTCGAGTCGCGAACTTGCGGTGTCAATCGGACGCAACACTCTGTTCGGGATGGTGGCCAAGGTTGCCCAAGTGGCAAGCCGGCTTGTCACGATCCCAATCGTGATTGCCCACCTCGGACTCGGCGGCTACGGAATCTGGTCGATCATTATGACCCTGGCTGCTTACATGCGCTTCGGCAGCTTTGGGATCAAGTCGGCATTCCAAAAATATGTGGCCGAGGCGACCGGAAACGGTGATTTTGAGACCGCCAGCAAACGCCTCAGCACAGGCAGCGCGGGCATGCTTCTCTTGTCGGTGGCATCGATACCGGTCGCCATCTTCGCTGGAGCCTTAGCCAAAGCTGCTGGTGTGCCGTCGGAGTTCCTGAATCCGGCCACCAAGTCCATCGCGATGCTGGCGCTGATTATGGTGTTGTCCAACGTTGGCGCTGCCTACGAAGCTATTGTGACGGGTGCGCACCGCATCGATCTAGCTAGGAACTTCACAACGATGTTCACGCTAGCCGAAGCAGTGGGCATCGTTGGTTGCTTGCATTTTGGCGGCGGCCTGTTTGCCATGGCGACTGTTATGGCAGTTTCTGAAGTCGGGTACCTGCTGTGCTGCTACGTAACTGCGAAGAGGATCCTGCCACAGGTCAAGGTCAACGCAACGTTCGTGACCAAAAGCGTGATCCGTGAGTTGGTCCGATTTGCCGGAAGTTATCAACTCGTGAATGTTCTAGAAGTTCTATACCTTTCGATCCTTCCCGTTACGGTCCTACGGGCATTTGGCGCCAACTCATCGGGAGTCTATGCCATCACTACAAGGATCGTCACGTCGGCGTTGATGTTGTGGGAGGCATTCCTCTTGCCCATTCTTTCCGGAGGGGCAATGGTTCATGCATCTGGATCGAGGGAGGAGATGCGACGACTGATTCACAAGTCGTTCAAGCTAACGTTAGGAGTATGCCTGTTTCCTCTAACGTTTATCGGGTGCTTCGGACCAGCCATTGTATTTGCCTGGACAGGCCAAGCGGATCCTACTTTGCGAGTCGCCCTTTGGCTGGTCTGTATTGCCGGATTCTTTTCCGCGTTCTCGTCTCTGGGGCTGGTATTGTACCGGGCATCCGGCAATGCGCTTCTTGACAATATCCGTCAGGGTCTGAGAATTTTTGTCCTGCTGTCGATCGTAGCGTTCGCCCATAAATTGGGCTTTTATGATGTATTGGCTGGGCTCGCCGTCACGGAATTCGTCGGCATGGTCTTCATGCTGTTTGCAGTCGGCCAGACGTTTCACGCGTTCCATCCGAAAGATCTTATAGGCGACGCCCTCAGATTAACGTCTGCTACTGCTTGTGTTCTGTTAGTGGGCGCTGTCGCATTGTTGATCCCGCTGCCCCACATCTCAAGTGCTCGCCTATTAACTGTCGTTGAACTATGCAAGGTAGCTCTTGCTTGTCTGCTGGCGGCATGGCCTGCGCTATGGCTCACTAAGTCCTTAACAAGCGCGGAAGGAAGAGCTCTCAAGCAAATACTCCTGCCGACGCGTGTGCGTACCGGTGCACAAGTTGCCAGCTAAATGAAAGCGGCTCAGAAGATCTCGGAATGGATGTTCGATTTGTGCCCTCGCGTGGCAATAAAATTGGGCACATTGTGGCTGAAATATACTTACCAGTTTGCGAAATTCGGGCGGGGCGTGACTGTCGAACGCTCGTGTGAGATCGAGAGATCCACCGCGCAATACATCAAGATCGAAGACGGAGTTTATCTGGCTCCGGATGTTTGGATAAATGTGGGTAGCGGTTCGAGCACTCGGGAACCGAAGGTCGTCTTAGGTGTTGGCTGCCAAATTGGCAGACGCTCGACAATATCCGCAAACAATCACATCGTCTTAGAGTCGCACGTACTCGTGGCGCCGTCGGTCACGATCATCGATCATGCCGACTCATGCTCGATAGAACAGGAGCCTGACACTCAGGATCTCGCGAACAACGGAAGAGTGTTCATCGAGCGCAATTGCTGGCTCGGATACGGTGCGGTAATTGCGTGTAGTCACGGCGACCTAACTATTGGACGCAACAGCGTCATTGGAGCAAATGCCGTTGTAACTCAGAGTTTCCCCCCATTCAGTGTTGTTGGCGGCAATCCTGCCAAGCTTATAAAAACATACAACCAACAAAGCAGAAAGTGGGTGCGATCAAATGGGTAGCACACTTGGGGTGATGATGGAGTCTTGCAACGATACCACGACGAAAACAGTCAGCAACGGCCAATCAGTTGGGTGCCCGATTTGCGGCGGAAGCCAGATTGTAAACTTTCTGGAAGCCCCCGACAGGTTTCACTTGCGAAGGGAGCTTTATCATTTAGTCCGCTGTGTCTCCTGCAGTTGCGTTTGGCAGACGAGCCCGCCCGACGCCTTCAGAATGGGAGATCACTATACCGAGGACTACCACAAGGCGATTGTCGCAGCGGGAGAAGGCTCTGCAATGCGGCGTTGGAAGAATCAGGTGAAACGTATCTCGGCTCACAAGACCGGCGGGGCTCTTCTCGATCTGGGTTGCAGTTCTGGGGGGTTCCTTAGCACTATGCGAGGAAATGCTTGGAAACTTTATGGAATCGAGATGGAAGAATCTACGGCGGAAAGAGCGAGGGCGGCCACGGGGGCGGAGGTCTTTGTCGGAGATGTTCTGGACGCTCCCTTTCCAGCCGAAAGCTTCGATGTCATTACCTGTTTTGATGTTCTTGAGCACGTTTACAATCCGCGGCAGTTCCTGACAAGGGTACATCAATGGCTGAAACCAGGCGGGATCTTCTACGCGATGATGCCTAATATTGATTCCTGGGAGGCCCGTTTATTCGGAACGTATTGGTTCGGCCTAGAATTGCCGCGTCATATTTTTCACTTCTCGCCTCAATCGCTGCGGTGCTTGATGAACGCGCTCGAATTCGAGGAAATCAGCATTGCTACGCCTCGCACGTCTTACGTTGAGCGTAGTACCAACTACGTTTCCTCCCGGTTGATTGAAAAAGCCGGTTTTACACCTTCGCCTCAGGCAAAAATGCGCCCGCAAAACCTCCTCAAGCGGGCGGTTCGAAAAGCACTACGGCTGGCGTTGCTAGCTCCATTCGCTGAAATCGCATCTCTGGCCAGTGCAGGGCCGAGCATGGAGGGAGTATTCAGAAGGGCTAACAGAACCCGGTAAAACTACACTTTGGAAACTATTAATCTAGCAGCTGGAAAAATCTGATTATGCAAGAACAATCGCAATGAGCCAATCAGTCGAAGCTCTACGTTGGGGTTCTCCTCCTCTAATTTCCCGTATTGCGATCAAGGTCCACAGCTTGTGGATGGCGTGGACTTACCCATTTGTTCATGTAGGAAAAAAGTTTTCAGCACACTACCGCTGTGACATTCGAAGATCGCTTGCTCGTCAGATCAAAGTCGGAAATTCGGTAATCATAGATTGTGATGTTTGGTTCAATGTGCCGGTTGCGCCTAACCACAACGATCCTGTAATTGTCATAGGCGATGGCTGCAGAATTGGAAGGCGCTGCGTAGTCTCTGCAAAGAATCGTATTGACATCGAACGCGGGGCCATATTTGGGCCTTCGGTTCTAGTTATGGACCACAATCATGCGTTTGAAGATGTCACTATTCCGATAGCGGAGCAGGGGATCACAGAAGGGGGCACTATTCGAATCGAGGAAGGGGCTTGGATCGGCTTCGGAGCGGCGATTGTCTGCAGCAAAGGCGAACTGGTGATCGGAAGGAACTCGATTGTTGGTGCAAATTCAGTCGTAACTCGTAGCGTACCGCCATTCTCCATCGTGTCGGGCAACCCAGGTAGGGTTGTGAAACAGTTCGATTCCTCCAAAGGAAAGTGGACGCTCGGTTCTGTTGGCCGCGCGATACAACATGAGGAAAACCAGAAGTGATCTCGATTATCATTCCCGCGCACAACGAAGGCCAAGTGATTGCTCGGACCTTGAAAGCGATAATCGCGGGTGCGACGCTGGATGAATTTGACATAATCGCTGTTTGCAATGGTTGTAGCGACGACACTGCGGACGTTGCCCGCAGTTTCGGATCTTCGGTTCGCGTAGTTGAAACTGAGATCGCGAGCAAAACTCATGCCTTGAACATCGGCGACGCAGCGGCTTCTGCGTTTCCGCGCGTCTACGTCGATGCGGATGTTGTCTTGACCTCGGATGCAATAAGACAATTAATCCACCGTCTCGAGCGAGGAGATGTCTTTGCTGTTGCCCCGACGCCAAGTGTGAATCTTACGGGCTGTTCATGGCCTGTTCGTGCATTTTATGAGATTCGATCGCTCTTACCATCTGCAAACGAAGGAATCGGTGGATCAGGGGTGTACGCACTTTCTGAAGCCGGGCGGCGACGATTTGGTAACTTCCCAGCGCTGATCGCTGATGATGGCTACGTTCGCATTCAATTCCGCCTGGAAGAACGCGAGACCCTCGGATCGGTCCGATCGACCGTGTTCCCACCTAAGACTCTAAGAGCATTAATTGCTACCAAGACTCGCGCTCATCAGGGATCATTTGAATTGAAGGACTTGTTTCCCAAACTCTGGCAAAACCGAGGCCAGAGCAACAACCGGGCTCTTATTCGACTCTTCAGGGATCCACGCCTTTGGTTCAAGCTAGTGGCTTATTGCTTCGTCACGGTTCTAGCGCGGCGAGAAGCTCGAAAGCGGTTTCGTGGCGGCACCGTGGACTGGGAGCGGGATGACACGTCTCGCGCAACAGCATAATCAATGACCTTTCAAATTTGGCAAACAATTTCTACCGCAACGGCTGGAGTCGGACTGACGGGAACGCTGGCTTATTTCTCACCTTGGCTTTTACGCCAGCATCAACTGGGTCGCGTGCGCAGGCGAGCGTCGCAGAATCGGACGCTTGCCTTAACGTATGACGATGGACCATCGGCTACGTTGACCCCGCAACTGCTCGATCTGCTACAACGTCGCAATGCCCGGGCAACCTTCTTCATGCTGGGACGACACGCTCGTCGGTATCCGGAAATTGCCGACCGAATCATTAGGGAGCATCACGACGTGGGCTGCCACTCCCAGGAACACCTTAATGCTTGGAAGGCGGCGCCTTGGAGAGCAATCGCAGACATCGAGTCCGGTTATGATCATTTATCTGCGTGGGTCCAGCCGGACGGTATGTTTCGTCCCCCATACGGCAAGATGACTCTTCCAACCTACTTGACCGTCCGTCGTCGGGGCGCTCCAGTTTACTGGTGGACCGTTGATTCCGGGGACACCAATCAGCAAGTTCCGCGCGCAAACCAGGTAGCTGACGCGATTTGCAGGCAGAAGGGCGGCATCGTGCTCATGCACGATCTGGACCGTGGGAAAGAACGAAATGATTTTGTTCTCGAGGCCACCAGCGTTCTTCTAGACGTCGCTGAACAAGAGTCTTTAAAAGTCATTCCGCTTAGGGAGTTGTGGTCGTGACCGCCATGAATGGGCGAAACAACGAGGGACGAAAAAAGGTGCTGGCTGTCGCGTCGAGCGGCGGACACTGGACGCAACTACTGCGGGTAACTCCCGCCTTCACGTCGGATGAGATCGTCTTCGTGACCGTGCTTGAGTCTTATCGTGGCCAGGTGCCTGAAAACAAAGTCCATATTGTGAGCGACGCAAACCGATGGAACAAGTTCGCGCTGATTGTGCTTGCCATTCGAATCGGGTGGATCGTGGCCCGAGAAAGGCCCAACGTAGTGGTTTCGACGGGCGCGGCGCCTGGATATTTTGCGTTGCTCTTTGGACGTCTGTTCCGGGCCCGGACCATATGGATCGACAGCATCACTAATATTGAACATCTTTCGATGTCCGGGTCTCTTGCCGGGAAATATGCAGATCTGTGGCTGACGCAATGGCCTCACTTGGCGACACCTAAAGGCCCTCGCTACGGAGGATCGGTCCTGTGATACTAGTCACAGTTGGGTCCCAAGCGTCGTTTGATCGGTTGATTCGTGCTGTCGACGAGTGGGCACAGCTGCGCCTTCGATCAGACGTGTTTGCACAGACCGCGCGGACGAACTACGTTCCAAAGCACATAAAGTTCACTGACTTTGTTGACCCTTCTGATTTTAAAACTCTAGTTGAGCGATCCAAGCTGGTTGTAGCTCACGCCGGGATGGGCTCGATCATCTCGGCTCTGGAAATGGGAAAACCGATTGTTGTGATGCCTCGCCGAGCGCGTTTCAGAGAGACCCGGAACGACCATCAAGTGGCGGCCGCGAAACACTTTGGCAAAATAGGGCGCATCATCGTCGCGCAGAACGAACAGGAATTGACGGAAAAACTTGATCACGCGGTCACTCTTGGAGAGACGGATCGAATTGAAACTCAGGCATCGCCGGAGCTTCTAGCGACAATCCGTTCATTCCTCGATGGTTCCTCGGACCCTCCTGGGGCTAGAGGTTATCGAGCAGGTTGACCAGCAATTTTCATTGTTGCAGCGCACAAAATGAATGAGGCCGACCTGCTGGCTTGAAATGTGCGTACTGTTGCAGGAACACGAATCATCACTTACCGCGAAGACCATTTGGTCGCCCATTCAACAGATTGGGAGGCAAACAATACAGGGGGTTCCACTATTATGCAGACGACCGATATTGAGCAAGTGATCCACGCGTTTCTAGTCGAGAATTTTCTTTCCGGCAGCAAACAGCGTTTGCAGGAGGAGGAATCGTTGATGGGCAACGTCATCGATTCCAATGGCGTTCTAGAACTGGTGATGTTCCTGCAGGAACGCTTTGCCATCCGCGTAGAAGATGACGAGGTCACGAGCGACAACTTGGATTCTCTAAAGAGACTGGCAACCTTTGTTGAGAAAAAGCTAACGGCAGACGTTTCGTTCAAGAGGCCTAGCTAGGCCTTGGGTGATTAACAGTATGTTATTCATTCGCAACCAGTTATATTAGCCTTCCCGCATGGCTCAAAAGTGGTCTAGCGCCCCGATTTCGGCCGTGGGATGATATTCGTGTAGTTCCTTTCCCCCCAAAAGAACCCTGTTCCGGTGACGTTGAGTTCCAACTAAATACAATCCCTAGAATGGTGACGAGTAAAATTATGTCGAAAACTGTGATTATTGGCGCAGGCCCCTACGGCCTGTCGGTTGCGGCAAATTTCCGGCGGCAGGGGATCCCATTCCGCATCTTTGGCCGTCCCATGGACAGTTGGATCTCGCACATGCCAAAAGGCATGCTGCTCAAATCCGACGGCTTTGCCTCCAACATCGACGATCCAGAACAAGAATTCACTTTGGGAAAGTTCTGTGCCGAGAGGGGGATCCCCTATAGCGACAGCGGCATCCCGGTCTCGCTCGATACCTTTGCGGCTTACGGACTCGCCTTCCGAGATCGTATGGTACCGGAACTCGAAGACAAGAAAGTCGTCTCGATCCAACAATCGCCGGACGGCTTCGTGGTTGAGCTCGAGACTGGTGAGACCGTTCGCACTAGCAGAGTCGTGCTCGCCGTCGGCATCACTCACTTTGAACACGTTCCGCCGTGTCTCGCGAATCTGCCGGCAGAGTTCCTCTCGCACAGCGCGCGCCACGCTGAAGTCGAACCCTTCCGCGGCCGCGGCGTAATCGTCATTGGTGCCGGGGCTTCAGCGCTCGACCTCGCTGGATTGCTGCGCGAAGCCGGAGCCGATGTTCAATTGGTCTCCCGCCGCAAGGAATTGAAGTTTCACAGCAAAGGTAATAAGCCTGCGTCATGGTTGCAGAAGTTGCGCCGCCCGCCATCGGGTCTCGGACCTGGCTGGAAGACTCGCTTCTTCGCGGACTGGCCGATGGTCTTCCACTATCTGCCCGAAGCACTTCGCCTCGAATGCGTTCGCAGAGCCCTGGGACCCTCCGGCGGAGCCCTCATCAGAGACAAGGTCATGGGCCGCGTGCCTCTTCACCTCGGTTTCACGCCGCAGAAAGCACAAATTCAGGACGGTCGAGTTTCGCTGAGCCTCGTGGCCGAAGATGGCACTGAACGCACCATCACTGCCGAACACGTCATCGCCGCAACCGGCTACAAGGTTGATGTGGAGCGGCTGCAGTTCATGAGTCCCGACACTCGTTCGAAGATCAAGAACTTGAATGGCGCTCCCATACTTTCATCTACATTCGAGTCCTCGGTCCCCGGACTATATTTCGTGGGAATTGCCGCTGCGAATAGCTTCGGGCCAGTCATGCGATTCGCTTTTGGGGCTCGCTTCGCCGCTCGGACGGTAACCAAGGCCGTGGCGAAGTCTCTGGCTCCCGACTCCGTCGCGCTGGCCGGCCGCAACCCTGTGACCACCACAAAATAGTTTCTTCGTTCCTGATGTTGGCTAACACATGAAGAGAGAGACCATCGCGATTCACGCAGGATACGACGGCGATCCCACGACGAAGGCCGTGGCGGTGCCGATCTATCAGACCGTGGCATTCGAGTTCGACAGCGCCGAGCATGGAGCTGCGCTGTTTAACCTCGAAGTTCAAGGAAACATCTATACCCGGATCGGCAACCCCACGAATACGGTCCTCGAAAAGCGGGTCGCTGCGCTCGAGGGAGGAGTTGACGGCCTCAGCGTCAGTTCCGGGATGGCGGCGATCGAATACGCCCTTATAAATATTGTCGAGACTGGTAACAACATCGTTTCGTTGCCTCAGCTCTACGGTGCGACTTACACGCTCTTGGCTCACATCTTTCCCAAGCGCGGCGTTTCAACGCGCTTCGCTGCAAGTGATCATCCGGACGACGTAGACAAGTTGATCGATGAGAACACCCGCGCTGTCTACTGCGAAAGCGTTGGCAACCCGGCCGGAAACGTGGCGGACATTGAAGGATTGGCGCGAGTCGCTCACAAGCACGGCGTCCCGCTCGTAGTGGATAACACGGTGGCAACTCCAATTCTGCTCCGCCCTATCGAATACGGCGCCGATGTAGTGGTGCATTCCATGACCAAGTTCATTGGCGGGGGTGGCACCAGTATTGGCGGGATGATTGTGGATGGCGGGAAGTTTCCGTGGCGAAAATACCGGGAAAAGTTTTACATGTTTAACGTGCCCGAGATCGCCTACCACGGCGTGGTCTACGTCGACCATTTCGGGGATGCGGCGTTTGTGGCACGTTGCCGGACAGTCTGTCAGAGAAATACCGGTGCGACGTTATCTCCCTTTAACGGATTCCTGTTTTTGCAGGGAATTCAGACGTTAGCGCTCCGCATGGAACGCCATGTGGAGAATGCGCGAAAGGTCGCGGAGTTTCTCCGCGCCCATCCCATGGTCGAATGGGTGAACTACGCCGGCTTCCCTGACAACCCACTTTATCCGATGGCTCACCGATACCTGGGATCTAACTTCTGCTCTCTACTAACTTTCGGTGTGAAGGGTGGATACGAGGGTGGCCGTAAGGCCTTCAACGCTTTTCGCTTGTTCAAGCGAATGGTGAACATGGGGGACGCCAAATCTCTGTCGTGTCACCCCGCTTCAACCACTCACCGGCAGTTAACACCGGAAGAACAGCAGAAGGTCGGCGTTACGCCCGAGATGATTCGGCTCAGCGTGGGGATTGAGCATATCGACGACATTCTTGAAGATCTTGGGCAAGCACTGGAAGCCTCGGCTAGCTGAGGCTTGGGGACGCTGAAGTACGCGTTTTGTGGGGAGATCTAACATGCCATTAATTATTGAAGGCCGGGTTCCAAGTCGCTGGGCAGAGAGCAGAGACTCTCGTCTTGCCGCTTCCGTCAAAGAGCATGCCAAGCGCTCCGACGCAGTCAGTCTCGCGCTCATCAACAACATGCCTGACGCCGCGCTCGAAGACACCGAACTGCAATTCTTCGAACTCCTCGACATCGCATCGGGTGACGCGCCCGTCTATCTCCGGCTCTACTCGCTGACCGGTGTCCCTCGCACCGACCGAGGGCAACGGCATTTGAACAACTTCTACTTCGAATTCGACGATCTGTGGCGCAACCGTTTCGACGGAGTCCTGATCACCGGCACTGAACCCCATCACGCCAACTTGCGGGACGAGCCCTACTGGCAACTCATGGCCGATGTGTTCGATTGGGCGGAACGCAGCACCGACTCGACCATCTTGTCTTGCCTGGCCGCTCACGCCAGTGTTCTCCACAGCGATGGCATTAACCGCCATCGTTTGCCCGATAAGCAGTTCGGCGTCTTTGCATCGCAAGAGACTGGTGAACACCCATTAATGCGCAATGCTGGCAGCGCGTTACACTTCCCCCATTCCCGCTGGAACGAAGTGCGGGAGGAGGAATTGACCTCCGCCGACTACAGAATTCTCACCAGCTCCGACGGGGCAGGTGTCGATCTGTTTGTGAAAAAGAAAAAGCAAAGTCTGTTCGTGCATTTTCAGGGTCATCCTGAGTACGGGACGCAGACTCTGTTGAAGGAATATCGGCGCGACATCAAACGTTTTCTCAACCGGGAAAGAGAAACCTATCCTTCGTTGCCGGCGGGATATTTCGATACGGCTGCCACCAAATTTCTATCGGAGTATCAGCGGCAAGCGTTGAATGAACGCAAGCCGGACTTTATTTCGTCTTTCCCTGAGACTCTCGTGACCCGCACGCTCCAGAACACATGGCATACGCTGGCGACAAGCGTTTATCGCAACTGGTTACAACATCTGATCGAAAAGAAGTCCGAAACAGCATCGTTTGTGGCAATGGCCTCTAACTATGGCCGGGGCCAGCAGAAACATGGCGTTTTGTCTTCATAGAAAGATAAGTCCTGCGATCGAGGCAGCCGTCTCTGCACCGTTCGCAGGGGGTAAATAACTAGCAAAAGGGGCCCCTGCAATGTATCAGGAAATTGTCTCAGCAATACCCGAAAACATCGAACTGGAGGACGTACCGATCCCGCGTGAGTGGATTTTAAGTGGCGATCCTGAATCGAGAGTCAAGCGCTTAGGAAAAAACGGCGAATGGACGGCAGTCCTCTGGGAATGCTCTGCCGGACGTTTCTCGTGGACGTACCCGGAAGACGAGGCCATTCTCATTATCGACGGAGAAATCTTCCAAATGATCGACGGAGCGACGGAACGTCGCCTCGGACCCGGTGATGTCGGGATTTTTCCTGCTGGAACAGTTTGTAAATGGCGAATTGACCGCTACCTGAAGAAGGTCGCTATCCTTCGCCAGCGGCAGCCGCGGCCGGTCGCATTTGTATTGAGCCTTTGGACCAGATTGCAGCGAGCGCTGGGGCTATTGAAGGAGTCTCGCCTGGACCGCGCTCTCAACGCTTTTGCGACTCAGAACGCCGATAAATTCACCAACAAGAATGCTCAGTTCTCTCACAGACAGCAACTCCGACTCACGCGCGCCACGCACGCTTAAGATCGGCGAAGTCATGTACCGTATTCCCTCGCGCATCTGCGACGTTGTCGAGCCGTGGGCGCGGCTTTCCCCCGATTCGCCGGCGCTGGTTGAAGCTACAGGCACCTGGACGTACGGACAACTCGATGTAGTGACCCGCGAGACTCAAACTTGGCTTCGCGGGTTGGGTATCCGACCGGGCGACCGAGTGATGATTGTCGGCGAGAACTGCCGTGCCTTTGTCGCGATTTTGTTGGCCGCTGCCAGCCTTGATGCGTGGCCTGTCTTGGTGAATGCGCGCCTCTCAGCGCGCGAAGTCGACGAAATCCGGGACCACTGTGGCGCGCGACGAGTCCTCTACACCACAGGTATATCGGCGCACGCGTCGGATCATGCAGCAAGGCATGGAGCCACGGTCGGTGTGCACCACGGCCTCCCCGGTGCGATTGGGGTTGGCCCGCTGAATGCGACAGTAGAACCAGAACGGATCAGCGAGGATATTACTAATCGCGTTGCCGCTGTGATCTACACTTCCGGGACGACCGGCCTTCCCAAAGGCGTAATGTTGACCCACAGAAATCTGCTGTTTATGGCGGCAGGCTCGGTCAGAGTTCGGGCAGTGACATCGAAGGACAGGGTATACGGCGTCCTGCCGATGTCACACGCCGTCGGCCTTGCCGTAGTTTTGCTGGGAACTTTGCTCGCTGGATCATCAGTTTATTTGACGTGGAGATTTGATCCGATGAGTGCGCGTGTGATTCTCGAGAAAGACGGTCTTACCCTCCTTTACGGAACGCCTGCAATCTTTAATCAGTGGCTCCAATATGCAAAGCTGCGAAAGGTTTCGTCGCTGAAGTTTCCTGCGCTGCGAGTTATCACATCATCTGGCGCGCCTCTGGACCCGGTGACCAAATCAGGGACAGAAAGTCTTTTCGGCATGGTTTTGCATAACGGATACGGAATCACTGAATGCTCCCCGACCATCTCTTTAACGCGGCCCGAGGCGCCGCGTACCGACATCTCGGTTGGTTCGGTGTTTCCCGGAGTTGAAATCCGGTTAATTGGAAGCGACCGACAACCTGTACCTGCGGGCGAGATCGGTGAGTTGCACGTGCGCGGCCCGAACATTATGAAGGGGTACTATCGTGCCCCCGAAGAGACTGCTGCTGTAATCGATACGGACGGATGGTTCAATACTCACGACCTTGCCCGGCTGGAAAATGGAAGTCTGTTCATTGTTGGCAGGACGAAGGACTTGATCGTTCGTCGCGGGTTCAATGTTTACCCTGCCGAGGTGGAGGCTGTCCTGAATGGTCATCCCGCGGTTGTTTGCTGCGCCGTCATCGGTCGGGCAATTAAAGGAGATGAAGAGGTCATCGCCTTCGTTCAGTTGTTGCTCGATGTCAGCTTGACACCATCCGACTTAGCGGATTACTCCGCGCAACATCTTGCCGCATACAAGCGGCCGTCACAGATATTGATCGTCTCCGCAATGCCCACGACGCCGACCGGGAAGATTGCGAAGGCCGAACTTAAGAAAGTTGCAGAAAACCAATTCGGCGGGCATGCGACTATACCAGCAACCTGCAGCTAGCCCGGAGATTGGGGCCCTGCCAAGAAGCCGCCGTCCAGAATTAAGGATTGGCCGGTCATGAACGACGCTCGATCCGAGCACATCCATACCACTGCTTCGGCGACTTCCATCGGTCTTCCAAAACGGCCTATCGGATGGCAAGCCAGAACGGATTTGTTCACCCTCGGAGCGCTAAATAGGCGAACAGCCATGGACGTTTCGATGACTGCTGGACAAACAGCGTTGATGCGAATCTTACTCTTAGCGGTCTCCAGCGCCGCCGACTTCGTCAGGCCGATAACTCCATGTTTGCTTGCACTATAAGCCGCTGCTCCGGCTGATCCGGTCAGCCCTGTCACGGAGGCCATGTTAACGATGGCTCCGCCACCGCCGCCTTGGATAAGCATTTGCTGAATCTCGTACTTCAAGCACAGCCAGACGCCCTTTAGATTAATGTCGATCGTCCGATCGAAGTCTTCTTCGGATTGTCTGACAATGGGCACCCACACACCCTCGATCCCAGCGTTATTAAAAGCAATGTCCAAGCGGTGAAATTTCTCGACCGTCTTCTGGACCAGCATATCGACTTCGGTAGCCTTCGACACGTCCGCTTTCACGAAGAGGCCTTCACCGTCGGCGGCACGGATGAGTTCTACCGTCTCTTCTCCTTCCTTCTCGCGTCGCCCCGTCACCACAACTTTCGCTCCAGACTTCGCGAAAAGTATGGCCGTCTCACGGCCGATGCCCGACGTCCCGCCAGTCACAAGCCCGACTTTACCTTCCAAGTCCCTTGTCATAGCTCCCCTTCAGGTTAGGATGGAAAGTGCAATTATAGCGATGACTGATAGCATGGAGTTTCGGGGTGGCGAATTGGATCAAATAAACGCCAAACTCGTAGGGACGTGGAAACTGGTATCCGCTTCGAGCAGAACGTCGGCTGGGGCGCGAAGCGAGGCTCCCTATGGTTCCAACCCGGTGGGTTTCCTCACCTACACTGCGGATGGCAGAGTAACGGCCATGATTAGCTATGACGGCCGAAAGCCGCTCTCGGTCGGCGCTGGGACGGAAGAAAAAGCTGAGGCTTTCAACACGTTTCTCGCCTATGCCGGAGGTTACACGCTCAAAGGCGAGAAGGTTATCCATCACGTCGAAATTTCGTCGATTGAGAACTACGTGGGCAGGGACCTGGTCCGCACCGTCAAGTTCGAGGATGACCAAATCATATTGGTTACTCCTCCAACGCCGATGAATGGAAAAATCCAGACATTCGAATTGATTTGGCGACGGCTAACCGTTGGCTCCTGATGCGGTCCGAATGTTGGCTGGTGATTGCGTAACTGAAACTCAGATTTGAAAGAGAGGTAGAAGTTGTCTAAGGTT
>Ga0070714_100000265_pt1 | contig 40102 bp, 44 predicted proteins | sample LARL83metaG_FD_65450 | JGI IMG/M metagenome (GOLD analysis project Ga0070714, IMG submission 65450) | Corn, switchgrass and miscanthus rhizosphere microbial communities from Kellogg Biological Station, Michigan, USA - LAR L8-3 metaG | ecosystem: Host-associated > Plants > Roots > Rhizosphere ... | reverse complement strand
CGGGGGTAACATAGTCGCCGGGCCGTACGGTGACGTTGGCGACGATGCCGTTGGCCGGCGCCACGATCTTGGTGCGGTCGAGCGAGACCTGCGCGTCGTCGCGCTTGGCGAGCGCCGCGCGGTATTGCGGGAGGTCTTCCGTCGGCGTGTCGACGTTGCCGCCGAGCTGGGCCCGGATCGCCGCCATCTGCTGGCGCATGGCATCGGCGTTCCGCTGCGCCTGCTCGAGCGCATGGCGAACCTGATCGAACTGCTGCTCAGACACGGCGCCGGTCCGGCGCAATCGGTCTTGACGATCGTATTCGTGCTGCTGGTATGCCACCGTCTCCTCGGCGCTTTTCAGCATCGCGGCCTTCTCGCCGTAATTGGCGCGGAGCACCGCCATTTGATCGCGCACTTGCGCAAGGTCGGCTTCGGCTTGATCGAGGGCGATGCGATACGACGCGGGATCGAGCTGGAACAAAACCTGCCCCGCCGCGACGCGCTGGTTGTTCTTCACGGTGACGTTGGCGATCTGCCCGGAAACCTGGGCGCTGATCGTGGCAAGATCGGTCTTTACGAAGGCATCATCGGTCGAGACGTAGCGGCCGCTGGTGAAATAGATCCATGCGCCGATCGCAAGCACCAGAAGCGGGCCGAGACCGATCAGGCCCCAGCGGAGGTAACGCCGACGGGAGGAGGGATCGGCCTTGCGCGGGGCCGGCATGGTGGAGGCTCCCGGAGCGGACTCCTCTTGGTTCGACCGGGGGGGACTGACGTCATCCTTAGGCACGGCTCTTGCTCCGGGTGGTAATGGCCGCCGCGGCGTCCGCAGTCGTGGCCAGCAGGTTCGCTTTGATGATTTGAAGCTCCGCGAGAAACCGGATTGTCTCGGCTTTCGAAAGCCCCGCCTGAGCCTCGTCGTAGACGGATTGGGCCAATCCGTAGATTTGATCGAGAATCGGCTTGGCCTTGGCGGTCAGCTCGGGAATATAGGCGCGCCGGTCCTTGGGATCGGGCTTGCGGTCCACCAGTCCCGCTTCCTGCAGGCGGTCCAACAGCCGCACCAGCGAGATCGGCTCGATGTCGAGCACCTGGGCGAGGCAGGTCTGATTGATCCCCTGATGACGGGCCAAGTTCACCAGAACCGCGCACTGGGAGCGCGTCAGGCCGATGCCGGTGGCGCGCAGGCGCTGCTCGTAGCGTCGCCGCAACAGCCGCGCCACGTCGTGCAGCACGAGGCCGAACATCTGATCGGGGTTGGGCATGGTCGCTCCTGAAGGTAAGTAACGACTATAATAGTCATTACTTATTATTTCGATAAGGGGCATCTGCGGGATTTCGCGGCTGGCAGCCATGCAAGGGCTGCAGGGCGGGGGGCGGACGGCGCTCGAAAATAGGCCGCAGGAACACCAACCCAACGCAATGAGGAAAGGCCGTTCCCTGCGGAACGGCCCCCGTTTTCGGCTATTTCGGTGCTTAATCTTGGCTTCGACGATTGCCGGCGCTCGATGGGTGCGACGGCCGGCCCATCAGCTAGGACTGTCCGGTTGAGACTCGTTCACTCAGTCGTCGCCCTCGGGCTTGGCCCGAGGGCCCACGACTTTCTTGGCCCGCGACGTCGTTCGCCCGGAAAGCCGGGCAAGGAGCCGACCGCGATAGGCGTCCCAATACACCCATCAACCCTCGATCATCGCTTCCATGACATCCACCCAATCAGGGTTCTCCTGCCGGATTAGCCGCACCTTCCACGCGCGCGGCCAATGTTTCAGCGTCTTCTCGCGTTGGATCGCCGCTGCTATCTCTTCGTGACGTTCCGCATAGACCAGCCGCTTAAGACCGTGGCGCCGGCTGAAGCTGTTTACGGCCCCCTTGCGGTGCTCCTGCATTCGACGAGCGAGATTGGCGGTGACGCCGACATAAAGTGTTCCGTTCGGCCGATTTGTCAGTATGTAAACCCACCCGCCCTTCATGTTCCTATTGTGCCGCGTGGCAGCCAGAGAAACAAAAACACGTGGATGGCCTGCCTACGCAGGCCATGACGCCCTGAGTGAATGAGTTTCATGCGGACAGTGGTGGCTCAGTTGCGGGTGGTCTGTCACCGGGGCGCTCGGTCCGCCCAGCGAAAGCGGCGCAGCCAGCCGGTCAGCTCTTGTTCTTCTTGGACTTGTCTTTCTTCTCTTCATCCGCCGGAAGGCCGTATTTGACCCGGAGGTGAATCAGAAACTCGAGATCCCGGTCCGGTGTCCTGGCGAGCGCGTCGACGACTTCTTGGGATTCTTCGGCGGTCATCAACTGGTAATCGTCGTCGAGCTGAACGACGGCGGCCTTCCTGAACTCGGCGTCGTCGTTCAGCCTCTTGTAGGCTTTGCGGTAGGCCTCGACGTATTCCTTCGGCGTGTTCGGCGGCAGAGCGAAGAACTTCCCGAGCTGGATGGTCCGTTCCCAGCTCGCGAACGCCTCGCGCTCCAGGTCCGTCTTGAGCTTCGGCTGGACCAATTCGCTGATCGTCGGCGTGTTGGGAAATTCGTTGCGGCGGGTCAGTTTGCCGCCGACGTAAATTCCCGCCTGGACCACCGGGGCGAAGCGGCTGTCCTCGATCAGCGGACGAAGGTTGGCGAGACCCGCCGTGTCGGTCAGGTCGGCCTCGCCCTTGAGCACGGCCAGGGTGAGGGCGGCGGTGCCCTGGTAGCCGCTGACCCATTTGATCTTCCAGCCGAGGTATTCCGCGGCGAACAGCGCCATCTGCGCGCCGGTGCGGACGCCGCCGACCTGGGCGACGACGATCGGCGTGCCGGTCTTCTCCATCCGAGCCATGGCTTCCTTGTTGGCGACCGTGACGGTTCCGGTCGCGGCAACGCCGCCGATGAACTCGAACTTGGTCGGGTCGTAAGCAACCGCCTTGTTCTTGAGGATGACGTCGGGCACGATCTGGCTCGACGAGCCCGCGATCAGGGTCAGCCCGTCGGGCGCCACCTGCTGCACCATGTAGTTCATCACCTTGATGCCGCCGGCGCCGGGGATGTTCTGAACGACGATGACCGGGCTGTCGGGGAGGTATTTCCCAAGGAACCGGGCGAACAGGCGCGCGCCGAGATCGGTGCCGCCGCCGGGCGGCGAGCCGACGATCATCCGCACCGTCTTGCCCTTGAAAGAAACGTCGGCCCGCGCCACCGCGGACGAAAGAGCGAGTCCCACGCAGAGCGATGCCGCGCCTACGCAGACGGCGCTGCGAATCCCGAATCCAGACATGCTCGCCTCCTACTTTGCGAAGTTTATTGATTGGCGACGGCGAGCGCGTCTGCCTTGTAGAGCCGGTCGATGAAGCCGGAATCGTCGATCTCGCGCAGGAAATGGAAATCCCACAGGGCGAGCGGATGGATGCGCTCGGCGTCCTTGCTCTGCCGCTTCGCCTCCTCGTAGACGTTGTAGACCGCTTGGAGCGTCGGATAGAGCTTCGGCTCCAAATTGGGCGCGAGCTCGTCGTAGAGCTTGGTCGCAGCGTCGCGATCGAGCTTGCCTTCCTTGGTGTGCTTGTCCATCAGGATGCGAATCGTCTTCTCGCGCTGGGTCTTGAAGAAGGCGATTCCCTCAAGCATGCCTTTGAGCATCTTTGCGATCTGATCGGGATGCTTTCGGGCGAAGGGAAGACTCGTCGACACGGTGGCGAAGTAGATCATCGGCTGCGGCTCGATATCGATCGCCTTGAGGCCGAGGCGCTCGGCGAGCTCGCGCCGCGGCTGCGACACGAAGCAGAGGTCGGCCAAGCCCTTCTGGACGGCCTCGACCTTGCCGATCTTCGCCAGCTCCGGGTCGGTCGTGGCGCTGCCGAATTTGAGGAACTCGACGTCGTCCCTGTCGATGTCGAAGCCGTGCTGCTTGAGATAAAGCCAGTCATTGAGCTGCGGATGGCGGCCCTTGGTGGCGAATTTCCGGCCGCGGATGTCGGCAAGGCTGTCGATTCCGGAATCGGGCCTCGTCACGAGCGCAAGTCGGTTGTTGCTCACCGACTGGCCGAGATAGACCCAGGTGTCGCCGCGGGCACGCGCCGCATAGGTGGAGACGTGGTTGCCGCTGGTGAATTCCACTTCGCCGGTGGATACGAGTCTGTGGGCGTCCTCGCGGCTGATCTTCTTATCGTAATCGATCTGCAATCCCTGCCGTTCCCAGGCGCCGGACTCGGCTATGACATGCATGAGCGCGAGATGGCTCGATGAACGATAGGGAAAATTCAGATGATCCATGCGTCCCCCCTGGAATTTTTGTTTTATCGAATAAACGCTTTTGCCTTTTCGATGATTTCGGGCGGTTCGGCGACCAATAGCGCAATAACGCGCTGCACCTCCGCGCCGCTGGTGGGGTTGACGTCCAGCGCCATGCGCTCGGCCTCTGCACGAAACAGCGGGTCATGCACCGAAGCGTCGAAGGTTTGTCTCAGGACCGCGACCCGTTCGGCGGGCACATTGGGCGGCGCCAGGAACACCCGGCCGAGTTCGAGGCTCGCCGAAAACAGTCGGACGACCTCGCGATCCTCGCCGGGTTTGACGAGGTCGAGCAGCAGCGGGACGTCGGGAAGGTCCGGCGCCTTATGGAGGCCGATCTGGACGAGAATATGGACTCTCTTCGCAGTGAGCCAATCGGAACTGGCATTCTTCAGCGATGCCCATGAGTAGCTGGCGCGTCCACCGACCTCGCCGCGTTCCATGGCGAGATTGATGTCGTTACCGCCGGGATAGCCCATGACGACGCGAAACTTCGTCCCCAGGGTACGATTCATCAGCCGCGCGAATAGCTCGGTGGTGCCGCTCGTTCCTGTCGCGCCGACGATCACCTCCTTGGTCTTAGCGTCGTCGATCGTCTTGACGCCGGTGGTATGCCAGGCGATCGCCGTGCTGACCGTCGCCGACATGTTGCCGAGGTAGTTGAATCGGGCGATGTCGAAACGGACGTTCTCGCGTCCCAGCACCTGGGTGAGCGGGATGTTCTGCTCGAGCGTTCCCATCACGGTGCCGTCCTGGGGCGCTGAGGAATACAGGAATTCCGCCGCGCGGCGGCCGGAGGCTCCCGGCATGTTCTGGACAACGACGCTGGCGTCGCCGGGGAAGTGGCGGGCGAAGTAACGCGCGAAAAGCCGGCCGTAGGCATCGTAGCCGCCCCCCGCCTCGGTGCCGACGACGAGGGTCAGGGTGCGAACGCTGTAAAATGGGTCATCGGTCTGGGCGCCGGCGTTCGCGGGCGCGAAGCCGACCCACAGCACTGCCAAGGCCGCAAGACCCGTAACTCGCTTCATTTCATATCAAACGCGCTCGCCGAGAAGCATCCGTTCGTCGAGGAATTCACCCATGCGACACTGAACGCCGTTCTTCCGAAGCTCCTCCAGGAAGATGCGGTGGACCCGGGGATCCTGATCCGTGTACTCGATCTGCGCGCCGCCCTTCTTAACGCTGACGTCGACCCCCAGCTTAATCCGTCGCTTCTCGTCGGAGAAGGGATAACGGCTGGAGCCGTAGGCGGTGGCGAGATAGCGGACCGGCTCGCCCCGGGTGTTGAAATGCTGGTGCCAGATCATGTTGGTAGGGGCGAAAACGCAGCCTTCGTGCCAGTCGTAGCGCTTAAGGTCCTCGCCTTCATGCCAGAACAGCGAATAGCCCTGGCCGGTGACAATGCAGACGTGGAAATCGGGCCCATGGCGGTGGGCCTTCTTGTAGGTGCCGACCGACATCTCGGAGACGTGGGCGTGCATCGTCCCTTCGGCCAGCATGAACACCATGTTGGCGCTGCCGGCGCCGCGGGCGCTCCACTGGTTGAGCTTGAACGAGGACAGGTCGGGGACGAAGTTGGTCTCCCACATCTTGCGGCCGCCGTGGGTCGGTACCGCCTCGCCCTCGCCGGCGAAGTAACCATCCTTGCCCTCGCGCTCGGGAAAGGCGAACGGGTTGTCGAAGATGAAGCGCTCGTTGCGCAGCGCCTTGATCATCATGCAGAGGTTGTTGGTGGAGGCGATGCGCGCCCGCTCACGGCCGGACCCGTTGAAGAAGCGATAGGGCGCGTTGAGCGGCAGCGCGAACAGGCTTCTCGGCCCCCATTCGAAGCTGTGGGAGCGCCCTTTGGCGTCCTCGATCACGACCGTGCCGTGGCCCGACAGCACGTAGAACACTTCCTCGTAAAGATGGCGCTGCTGGAGCGTCTTGCCGCCCGGCGGCACGTCGAGCAGGAAGATCGAGATGAAGTCGCCGCGGCCGAGCATGTGGACGAAAGCGCCGTCGGCGCCGAGCCGGGCCCACGGGCGGGTTTCGACCGCGTTGAGGTCGACGCAGAAATCCTCGACCACCGGCAGGCCTTCCTTTTCGACCCAGTCGAGATAGGGATCCACCAGGAACCGGGGCTCGCCCGGCGTGCCGTGCTCGGTCATCGTGCTGTCCTCTGCGGTTGGCCGTCACACGGCCATGTTCTCGAATTGGGACTCGTCGAAATATTTGCCCATCTTGGATTCGACGCCGGTCCGGCGCAGCTCCTGGAGCCACAGCGCATGGATGCGCGGATCCTGATCCTTGTATTCGATCTGGCAGCCGCCGTCCTTTATGCTGACGTCGGTGCGGCGGCCCTCCGAGCCCATGCGGCGCTCGTAGACGATCGGGTAGCGCTTGGTGCCGAAGCCGATGGCGAGATAGCGCGCGGGCTGCTTGCTGGTGTCGAAGTGCTGGTGGAACATGCCGTCGGGGGGCGCGAACAGCATGCCATGGCCCCACTCGACACGCTGGTAGTCCTTGTCGCCGTCGTACCAGAGAAGGGTGTAGCCGGTACCGTGGACGAAGAAGATGTGCAGGCCCGGCCCGTGGCGATGGCCCTTCTTGTAGGTGCCGACCGGCATCTCCGAGGTGTGGGCGCCCATCGAGCCCTCGGCCAGGAGGAACTGCATGTTCGACGAGCCGGCGCCGCGCGCTTCCCACGGCATCAGCTCGAACGCGCCGAGATCGGGAACGAAATTCGTCTCCCACAGGTTGCGGCCGGGGCGGATGGACGTCAGTTCGCCTTCGCCGCTGTAGAAGCCGGACGGCCCCTCGCGCTCGGGAAAGCCGAACGGATTGTCGAAGATGAACGCTTCGTTGTGGAAGATGTTCAACAGCAGGACCATGTCGTTGGCCGACGCGATGCGCGCCGGCTCACGGCCCGAGCCGTTGAAGATGCGATAGCGGGCATTGAGCGGCGGCGCGAACAGGCTCTTCGGGCCCCACTCGAAGGTGTGCGTGCCGCCGTCCGGCGTCTCGACGACGAGGCTGCCGCGACCCGAGACGACGTAGAACACCTCGTCGTAGAGGTGCTGCTGCGGCGCCGACGTGCCGCCGGGCGGAATGTCCAGCAGGAACACCGTCATCCAGTCGCCGCGGCCCTTGACGTGGGCGAAGGCGCCCTTGCAGCCGTCGCCCAGGCGCGGCCACGGGCCGGTTTCGGCGGTCAGAAGATCGATGCCGAAGCCGTCGTGGACCGGCAGTCCTTCGCGCCGGGTCCAGTCCAGGTACGGATCGAGCAGGAATTTGGCTTCGGCCGTCATCCCAACGCCTCGCTGACGATGCGCGTCTCGTCGAAATACTGTCCCATGCGCGAAGCCACGCCGGTCTTGGCAAGCTCCTCGAGCCATAGCGCGTGGATGCGCGGATCCTGGTCCGCGTAGTCGATCTGCAGGCCGCCGTCCTTGACCGATTTTTCCGGCGCCTGCTTGCGGGCGACCTTCCGCGCCAGCACCGGATAGCGGTGGCTGCCGAGCGAGACGGCGAGGTAGCGCGCGGGCTCCGGGCTGGTGTTGAAGTGCTGGTGGAACATGCCGTCGGGCGGCGCGAAGACGAAGCCGTGCTTCCATTCGTGGCGCTCGAAGTCCCCATCCTCTCCTTTTAGGTCGCCCTCGTTCCACATCAGCGTGTAGCCCGAGCCGGTGACGGCAAAGACGTGGGCGCCGGCGCCGTGGCGGTGCGCCTTCTTGTAGGTGCCGACCGGCATCTCCGAGGCGTGGGCGTGCAGGGCGCTGTCGGCCAGGATGAACTTGATGTTGCGGCTGCCGGCGCCGCGCGCCTCCCATTCGGGCAGCGCGAAGCTGCCGAGATCAGGGACGAAATTAGTCTCCCACATGTGCTTTCCAGGGGCGATCGAGAGGAATTCACCGTCGCCTTGGAAGTGCTTTGCGGGCGCGAAGCGGTCGGGAAACGCGAACGGGTTGTGGAAAAGGAAACGCTCGTTGCGGAAAAAATTCAGCATGAACGGCAGGTTGGCGGCAGAGACGAGCCGCGCCGGCGTCCGTCCGGAGCCGTTAAACAGTTGAAACGGCGCATTGATCGGCGGCGAGAACAGGGCGCGCTCGCCCCACTCGAAGCGCTGGGTCCCGTCCGCGTTCTCCACCGCCGCGCTGCCGTTTCCCCACAGCACGTAGAACACCTCGTCGTAGAGATGGCGCAGCACCTCCGTCCGCCCGCCGGGCACGATGTCGATCACCTGCAGAGCGACGAAGTCGCCGCGGCCTTTCAGATGCACGAAAGCGCCGCGAACGTCCTTGCCGAAGCGCGGCCATGGCTTCGTCTCGACCGTGGTGAGATCGACGGCGAACGCGTCGATGACCGGAATGCCTTCGGCCTTCGACCAGTCGATGTAGCTGTCGATCAGGTAGCGCAGATCGGTTTCGGCGGCCACCGGCGGATCCTCAGCGCGGTCCCGGGACGGCTTCCATCATCTCCGCGAGCTGGCCCTTCCATACCCGGTCGATATCCCAGCTTTCGACGAGGCCGGTCATCATGAGATCGAGCTTGTCCAGCGTGGTCGCGTGGCGCTCGGCGACCTGCATGAGCAGGCTGCCATGGGCGACGTCGACTTCGGCGTGCTCGGCGGCGTTGAGCTGCTTATGGAAGGGGATACCTAGATCCTGCTCGAAACGCTTGCCCATGCGGTAGGACATGCCGCCGCCGTCGACCCAGTCCGACGAGTTGCTGACCTCGAGGGCCGCGCACGCCGCGACCGAGGTGAGCCAATGGCTGCTGCGCACGAGGTGGTGCCAGGCATAGAGGCAGGTCCGAGTGCCCTCGCGCATCGTTTCGTTGCGGAAGTCTTCGAGTGTGAGATTGATTTCCTTGCTCTGGCGAACCTGGAGCGAATAGTGGTCCTCGACGCCGCGGGTCTTGTTGCCGGCGAGCTCGTCTTCCTCGTGCTCCCAGATCATCTTTTTCACGTCCATCGGCGCGAGACCCTGGGCAAACGCCCACGAATCGCGGCGATTGAGATTCCAGAACGCCTTTTGCAGCGTGTAGACCTGGGCGCGCTTCTGGTTGAGCGGCAGCGACAGGATTCGCTTGTATTGCGGCGATGCGAATTGGTCGTTGGCGAGCTTGCGAACCTCCTTGGCGAAGGTCTTGAGATCGACGCTGGACTTGAGGACGGTGGCCATGGAGGTCTCCCCGGGAAACGTGGTTTCGGTGAGCAGGATATCGTCATTCGCAGAGCCGTGCGGGCATCATTGGACGCTCCGGCGTCGGCCTCGGATTCGGGATCGCGTGGTCACCGCGCGAACGACCGTCCCCGCGAGGGCCGCTCCGTTCCGCTGTTTCTAAAAATTGGAACCAATTTTGATTTTTGTAAAGGCCCATTGCGGATGCACCGGATTTCGGTGGCGTCGATGCCTGCGGTCTGTCTATAACGGCGCCGATGGCCAACCGGACACAAAGCGGCAAACGCAAGGCGCGCTCGCCACGCAGCGCCGCCGGCAACCGCTCGGTTGTGGTCGGCGTTCACCTTTTGAAAACCATAGCGTCCCTGCAAGGGCCGGCATCGTTGGGCGAGATCGCCAAGGCCGCCGGTCTTTCGGCCAGTCGCACCCACCGTTTCCTCGCCGGTTTGATCCAGACCGGTCTGGTCGAGCAGAACGAGAGCACCGGTCATTACGATCTCGGCGCCACCATCGTCGAACTTGGATTGATCGCTCTCGGCCGGACCGATGCGGTCAAGCTCGGCAGCGACGCGCTGGTGACGCTCACCGAGCGGACCGGCCTCGTCTCCTTGCTCAGCACCTGGGGCTCCAACGGTCCGACGCTCGTCAAATGGGAGCCCGGGCGCCTGCAGACGGCCGTCCGTCTCCGCGAAGGCCGCAACCTGCCGCTCCTGACGACGGCCACCGGACGAGTCTTTCTGACTCACATGCCCGCAGGCGACACGCGGCCGCTCCTGGACAGGGAGTTGAAGGCGCGCAATGCGGTCAAGGAGCGCGCCCTGCCTGCGGTTGAGGTCGAAGCGCTGCGGAATCAGGTTCTTCGTCGCGGCATCGGGCAGTCGTCAGGTGAGGAAAATCCGGGATTGACGGCGCTGGCGGCGCCCGTGTTCGATCATGAGGGACGGATCGTGCTCGTGGTCACGCTTCTCGGTATTCTCGGCACGTTCAGCACCGAAGACGATGGCGAGCCGGCCCGGGTGTTGAAGATGACGGCGGATCGGCTGTCGCGGCGACTGGGCGCGCCACAGGCAGCCAGCCATGGCCGGCCCTCCGCAGTGTCAGGTGCCCTCGAAGCCGCAGGCGCTGCGTCTGTCTAAGCGCCGGCAGACGCTCAATTCTTCTTCAAGGTGCAGTCGACCTCGATCGGCGCATCGGGAGACGACGGCCGCCTGAGCCGCGTCGCCTGCTCATAGCCGGTTTTGCTGCAAGCGATATCGACGTGCGTGGGATCGATGCTCTTGGCGAAGCCCGGGATTCGATAGACGCCCATCACATTGGTCCGCACGGTGACGCTCGAGTTCATCTCCTTGATCGTCGCGGTGATGATCGCGTCGGGAACCAGCCTGCCGTTCGTCTCCTTGACGAAACCGAAGAACGCCGGGCCGACGTTGTCGTCCTGATTGTCTTCATCGAAGAAGCTTGCGCCGTTGGCCCATGCGGGTGCCGTCGACCCGAGAGCCAAAATGAACGCGAGCGCCGCGATCAAGCCTGCGCGAGCGAAGGCGGTTTTCATGCAAACCTCCCAAATACGTTCATCGCGGCGCTCCCCGCCGTCTTCGGACGCTACAGTATACTAAATAAACCAAGCTTTGGCGAGGTAGGTCAAAAACAGCATTGCGCCAAGCGGGATCAGCCACGAAAGGGTGGCGAGCCTCGCGGTCCAGCGCTCGGGGACGAGCCATCCGGCGAGCGAGGCGATGACGCCGCCAATCGCCGCCGTCGCAATCCAGCCGTACCAGTTGATCGGTGGTCCCAACGTCGCCGGCTGGGCGGCAATGTGGAACTCGGCCACCGCGGGGTAATACATGAAGAGTTGGAGATCGTAGGGGAACGACAGGGCGTAGAGCACCGAATAGACGATCGTGAAGATCGGGATTGCGCGGGACAGAGCGCTCATATGCCGAACCCCCTGATGTTGTTGAGCAGATGTCCGACGATGAAGTTCCACCACACGGTGAACGCGAGCATGAGAGTGATGGCTCTGCGGGAGCCGACGTATTCGGTTGCCGATTTGCGCCAGTAGAGCCAATAAATCGGGAGCATGCCGAGACCGAGCGCCGCGAAGTGCTCCTTGATCTCGAAGGCGCCGTTTGCCGCCTTCATGCGGGTTGCCTCGAGAAAGGTCCGCACATCGAGCCGATAGTCGGGATAAAGAAGTGCGCCGGCAATCGCCGCGGTCACGTAGAGGACGATAACGGCATTGGTATAGGACCCGGCGCGCACCGCGCGGAAGCTGCCGAAGAACGAGCGCGGTCCGGCGGCGACCGGCCACCATATGGCGAGCGTCTGGTGCGTGAGCGCGCCGATCAGCAGCACCGTCACCAGCATGTGAAAGATGAGAAGCGTCGTCGTCATTGAAAATGTCCCCCGCTGTTGTTTCGGCTCGTTATTGCTGCAAGATTTCCTCTGCAACTCGTGCGGCGGAGCGGAGTGCGCCTTCCATCCACCCGGTCCACGGCGACGTGTGCTCGCCGGCAAAATGAACCCGGCCCTCGGCGCGCGCAATCGCCGGCATGAGCGTCGTCATCTGTCCCGGAGCGAACGCTGCGAACGCGCCGCGCGCCCAGGGGTCTTCGCTCCAGCGCCGCATCACGCCCCTATCGATCGCCTGGTCCGCGTCGGGGAAGGCCTGAGACAGCATTTTCCGTCCGGCGCGGCCCCGCGCGGTCGGATCGAGCGGCGCCAGCGCTTCGTCCATGCGGCCGCCGGCCGTCGCCGAGAGAATGCCGCGGGTCCCGCTCTGCCCGGCGCTCATGTCCCACGTCTCGACCGCGAAATCGGTTCGCGCTGCGCCGCTCAGCCCCGACTCCTGCCAGAACCGATTGCGCGTCTGGAACAGAAACCGGGTGGCGGGATAGTAGGAGAGGGCCTCGATCGCGCGCATCTTGTCTTTGGCGAACGGCGTGCGGATGTCGATCCGCCGCAGCGTCGAGAACGGAATCGCCAACACGAGACGGTCGGCGGTCAGAGTGCCGGTGCGGCCGTTCTCGACGGTGCTCACCTGGACGTTGGTCGGCCCCTGTTCGATCGCCGCCACGGCGACGTTGTACTTGATGCTGTCGCCGAGAGCGGTCGCAAGCGACCGGGGGAGGAGATCCATTCCGCCGCGAATCGTATAGTAGCGCCGAGCGCCACCGTGCAGTGCTATCTGGCGCAGCACGTACAGCGCGGAGAGAGCCTTCGGGTCGCCGCCCAGTGTCATCAGCGCAACGGCGTCCTCGGAGGCGCCGCGCGCGTGCAGCCATTCGGGCCAGGTCTGGCGATCGTAGGCCTGCCAACGGGCGTAAGTTGCGGCATCCGGATCCGGTTCGCCAAGGTCGACCAACGCGTCGCCGATATAGCGGTTCAGCAGTGCGCTCGGCGCGAGACCGCGCTCCTCGGGCTCGAGGTCGAGCTGTGTGCCGCGCAGACTCTCGTCGTTGTCCGACCGATAGCGCTTTCCCTGAACGACGGAGAGCGATGCCCCCGCGGTCGTTGCGAACGGCATCACCGGGAGCCCGAGTTCGTTTGCCCACCCGAGGGTGAACGTATGAGCTTCGGAAATTCGAGCGGCTCCAGCTTCGCCATAGAGGCCATCATCGAATGGGGCCCGGACGGTATGCACCCGGCCGCCCGCCGCTTTGCGAGCTTCGAGCACGACGACACGCTGTCCGGCGGCACGCAGGCGGTGCGCCGCCGCAAGACCAGCGGGACCGCCACCGACGACGATGACGGTTTCGGCCGGTCGGGCCTGAACGCGAAGCAGGCCGGGCGGTAATACCGGGCGCGTCGACAGGGCGGCGACAGCGAGCGCCGTACCCTTGAGAAAGCGCCTGCGACTGGTCCGAAGCGACATCGGAAGGCGGTACCCTCGGCGTTCTCTTGTCGTGCTGAACGAGACGGCATCGGCCTTATCGGGCCTTCTTCGGGGCCGTATCGCCGTCGCGCTCTTCTGCGAAAACGTTAGCACCCGCCTGAAAGGGGCGCAATCAGCCGGCTTGTCACCGCGCGGATGCACCGCCATCATCGCTTTGCAAATCGTTCTGGATCATCCGATGCCGATGCGCTTCCTCGGGATGCTCGCCGTTGCCCTGTTCGCGTTCGGCGTCGAGGCGCAGGCGGGGGACAGGCTCGATACCATCCGCGAACGCGGATACCTGACGTGCGGGGTCTCGGCCGACGCGCCCGGCTTGTCGCGCCGCGACGCGCGGGGACGCTACAATGGCTTCGAAGCCGATATGTGCCGTGCCGTCGCGACCGCCATTTTCGGCAGTGCGGACAAGGCGGAATTCCGGGCGATCGATACGATCCTGAACTTTCTCGCCGACCCCGGCATCGACCTGGTGCTTCACGGTCTCACTTGGACCTTTGGCCGCGAAACGGGAAGCGGGGTCCGCTTCGGGCCGGTCGTGCTCTACGACGGACAGACGTTCCTGGTGAACAGGAAGCTAGGCGTCAAAAATCTGCGGCAGCTTTCTGGCCGGACTGTGTGCGTCCAGGGCGACAGCAATTTCTACCGCAGTCTCCAGCGTGCCTACCGCGAACGCCGGATGGTTCTGAAGGCGACTGCGCTGAAGACCTTTGCCGCGGCCGAGGAGGCGTTCTTCGCCGGGCGTTGCGACGCCTTCACCGCCGATGCCACCGAGCTGGCGGCGACGCTGATCGGACGCGCGTCCAATCCCGACGACTACGTCATCCTGCCCGATCGCATATCGAAGGAACCGCTGGCACCGCTTCTGCGCCGGGGCGACGAGGAATTCTTCGACATCGTGCGGTGGACGTTTTTCGCCCTGGTCGAAGCTGAGGAGCTTGGCGTGACTGCAGCGAACGTCGATCGGATGAAGGCCAGCGGTGATGCCCGGGTGCGCGATTTTCTCAACGTGCCGTCGGCGCCGCTCGGACTGGGTCCGGGCTGGGCAGCCGCCGTGGTGCGGAGCGTCGGCAATTATGGCGAGTTGTTCGAGCGCAGCCTCGGCCGACGGAGCGCGGCGCGGCTCGACCGTGGGCTGAACGGCCTGTGGAGCCGGGGCGGATTGCTGTACGCGCCGCCGCTTCGCTAGAGAAGGACTCCCAATTCCAGTCGACGCGCCGAAACGATGCCTTATGATCCGGCAACGATAACCGGACGGGCGACCAAATGCCCGTCCCGCAGGGGAGAAGCTCATGGGATTCGCTCGTAAATTGGTGCGCGCGGTCACGCTCGCGGTCGTGCTCGGTACGGTGATCGGGGCTTCGGCGCAGGCCGACGATGTCGCCGATTTCTATAAGAGCAAGACGTTCCAGTTCGTCGTCGGCTATCCGCCGAGCGGCGGCTATGACGCCTATTCGCGCCTCCTGGTCCGCTTCCTCGGCAAGCACATTCCCGGTCAGCCGACTGTCATCCTCCAGAACATGCCGGGAGCATCGAGCCTCAAGTCGGTGCAGTACATGATGGCGGTCGCGCCGAAGGACGGCAGCACCATCGGCATGTTCAACCGGGGCCTGATGCCGCAGTCGCGGATGAAGCCGCAGGAGGTCAACATCGATTTCACCAAACTCACCTGGATCGGCAGCATGAACAGCGACGTTGCGGTCTGTACCATCTGGGGAGCCAAGGGAATTTCGACGATCGATCAGTTGCGCCGGAATCAAATCATCGTCGGCGATACCTCGAAGAACAGCGGCGGTTATATCTACGCCTCAATCCTCCATAGCCTCGCGCCCGACAACACGCGAACGATCCTCGGCTACTCCACCAGCGGTGACGTCTGGCTGGCAATGGAAAAGGGCGAGGTCGATGCCAACTGCAACGTCTGGAGCAGCATGAAGAGCCAGCGTGCCGAGTGGTTCCGCGGCAAGAAAGCGTATGTCCTGGTGCAGTTCTCGCAGGTCAAGCACCCCGATCTTCCGGATGTGCCGCTGGTGTTCGACATCGCCAAGACCGACGATCAGAAGAAGGCGCTCAACTTCCTGATGGCTGCCGAAGCCATCGCACGACCGATCGCCGGTCCCCCGGGCATGAATCCGGAGCGCACCAAGGCGTTGCGGGTGGCCTTCAACGCGACGATGAAGGATCCCGAATTCCTCGCCATGGCCGAAAAGGCGCAGATGGAGCTCAATCCCGTCGACGGCGACGGAGCGGCGAAAATCGCGCGGGATATCAAGGACGCGCCCAACGACGCGATCGAGCTTGCGAAAAAGATGATCGATATCGAATAGACCTCAGATCTCAAGACAGGAAAGAGGAGGCAGGGTGTCCTGCCTCCTCTTTTTTCGAGCCGCCGTAACGCGTTGGGTGGCCCGACGGGCCCTGCCGCTCATCCCGCTGCAAACGCCCGGCTCCAGAACTCACGAACGCTGAACCGCCGCGCGACGGAACGCACGCGACCGGCGACCTCCGCTGCGGTCATGCTGCCGTGGTAATGGCAATCGCAGACCAGATAATGCGCTTCGTCCCGCGTCAACTCGAAGAACGCCACGCTGTCGCCGTAACGATCGCTCGCCAGTCCCTCGTCGCGGAGGATGGGATCCCCATAGGCGATGGACAGCGGCGTGTTTTCCTCCCGCAGAAGGCAGCGTTCCTCTTCGGTCAGAAATTCGATTCTCATGAGACTTTTGAGCGGCTTGCGATCAAGTTGGTCGAGCGCCGTCGCCCACCGTTCCAATTTCTCGCGTCGCGTCATTTTCCGCGGCACGGTTTCAAGCGGGCCGACTTTCGCGATCTGCCCGACTTCGCTTAGTGTCCTGTGCTGCATGTCTCTCCTCCGGCTGATGAATGTGCGCACTTGCACGTGGCATTTCGCAAATGCCGCGGTCAGCGGAGGGAGACGCAATTATCTTTTTCGAGGCGACCGGAACTCCGCCGGCCAAAAGCAACGATACGCCGATCTTTTCGCCGTCGGAACGCGCCAAACGCGGCGTGATTACGTTGATTCAGCAGTGACCGAAAAAGGACTTACGCGGAACCGTCCGCCACTGCCCGCAATCGGCGGCCGCCCGATCCATCGGCAGCGAACGATTCCGAAATTCCGGCGCGTTCCGCGGTGTCTCGGGAGACTAGAAGTGCATCATTCCTGTGGTCGTCAAGGTGGTCTTGTCGAACACCCGTGATGCGGTCGCAAGGTGAACGAGCGTGTACTGCTCCTGATAGGGCTGATCGGACGAGATCGCGTCGATCGGAACGATGACTTTGTAGCCGCGGAGCGCCGCGCCGCTGCCCGTGTGGAGCACCGACGTATGGGCCGCCGTTCCTGCGGCAACGATCGTTTTGATCCCCTTGATCTTGAGAATCTTCTCGAGGTCGTTGCCCATGAACTTGTCTGGCCCGAACGACGGTAGGACGGGATCGTCTGGAGCCGGCGCAATCTCTTTCAAAATGTCTGCCATCGTCGTCGTGCCGGAGAGGGTATAGAGGACGAGCATGCCCTTCGCGTGCGCCCCGTCGACGAGTTTCCGCAGGTTTGCGACCGACGCGGCACAGCGCGGCCGCCGTTGCGCCGTGCAGGTCTGGGAATTGACGTCCATGATCAGCAGCGCCGTCGTCTGAGGATCGTCGATTGTGGCGGGCTTCAATGCCGGCGGCGGCGGTGCCTTGATGGTGCTCCATTCGTCGATGACCGTCTGGGCGTAGGCATCCTGCGGAAGGAAGGCAGCCATGAATGCGAGCAGTGCGATGGTGAAAGCGGAACGCGATACGGAGAGTCTCAGCTTGGCGTGCATCGTATGCTCCTGTTCCCCCGATAGGTCAGGGTTTGGCGGCGTGCCAGAGGCCATCGACCCCGTCGCCGCCGACGTCGCCGGGCTTCGAATCGAGAGCGTAGGCATATAGCGGGGCCCGCTTGTATTCCCATTGCCGGGTTCCACCGTCCCGATCGACGATGGTGAAGTTTCCCCGGGGCTGGGCATCGGGCGCCGCCTCGAGCGGATGCCACAACAGGGCGCAGAGGGTGTAGCAGTTCGGCTTATCGGGAAGATCGCCGTCATGGGTATAGAGCGTCATGCCCTCGGCATCGACGAGCACTGGTCCGAGCGACGTGTCGTGGGTGGCTCCTGGCGCTCCGCCGCCGGCCAACGTCGTGCACCCGGCGAGCAGCAATCCTACGACGGCAAGAAGAGCCATTCTCGATTTATGTCGCTTCATCATGTCTCTCCTAGGCGTCTGATCAGCGGGCGTAGCGGAGCACGACGCTGGATTCGTTGAGACTGTGACCTCTGATCGCAGCCAGAAACGCCTCGCGCGTAAGCCCGGGTTCGATCGCGCCCGGAGCGAGGTCGAGAGCGTAAACGCCAATGATGTAGTGGTGAGGCTGCTCGCCGACGGGCGGGCAGGGGCCGCGATAGATGGCCTTTCCGGCGGAATTCTTGCCGGCAATCAGATCCTTCGACGAGGATGTCCCGACGCCGGCCGGCAATGATGTGATGGACGCTGGAATGCCGTAGGCCACCCAATGGATCGAGCCGAGGCCTTTCTGGCCGTCGGGATCGACCATCGTGATAGCGAAACTCTTGGTTCCCGCCGGCGGATGCGACCATTGGATAGGCGGTGAGATGTTGCCGCCGCCACAACCGGGATCGGTTGAGGCATTCTTGGTCGTGAGGAATGCCGCTTCGGCCATTCCCGGCACCGTAACCGTGAAGGCCTCGGGCTTGGTCTGCTGCGCCCGGGCGGCCTGCTCTCCCAGCGAGAGCAGGCCTCCGCACGCGATCAGAACGCCGAACATGGAGACGAGAGCGACGACTCTGATGGTCATAATCTTTCCTCCCTGAAGGGTTCGGCGCGGAGCGGCCGATTATTGGAACACGTCGTTGAACTTGTTCTTGATGTTCGCGGATTCCTTTTCGAGCGCGGCGTAATCGATGTTCAGGATGTTCATGCTCTTGAGGTCCGGATTGCCCTTCGGCGGAGCGACGTCGACGCGCGCGGCATAGCCCCCATCCTCCGGGAAGACCTGCTGGACCTTCTTGCTGATCATGAACTCCGCGAAGACCTTGGCGGCATTCGGATTAGGAGAGCCTTTGATGATTGAGGTCGGCGACGGAATCACGAACATGCCGTCCGTCGGGTAGATCGACTTGATCTTATGGCCTTCCTTACGCGCGTCGGCCGCATAGGAATCGAGCGCGCCCGCCGCAATCAGCCGCTCGCCGCGCTTCAGGTTGTCGAGAATCTGTTCGTTGCCCTGCACGACCATGACGTCGTTCTTGCGCAAATTTTCGTAGTAGCTCCAGCCGAGCTTCTTCGAGAGAGTTCCGACGACCGTGAGCTGGAGCGAGGTGAACGACGGATCGGACATCACCAGCTTGCCCTTGTATTTCGCGTTCGTAAGATCCGTCCACTTGGAAGGGAGATCCTTGGCCGCCACTTTATCCTCACGGGCGAAGAGAGTGATCATGTTGAGCCGCTGGGCGACATGATAGCCATTGGGGTCCTTGGCCGCGTCGGGTATCGCCTCGAAGCCCTTCGGCTTGAAGGCGACGAAGATTCCCTTCTTGGTCATGGCGTCGGCGGCCGCTGGATCGGACGTGGTCAAGACGTCGGCGGCAATGCGCTTGGCGTCATACTCCTGCATGAATCGGCTCAGGATCGCAGAGCCTCCGGAGCGGAACAGCTCGACCTTGATTCCGCTGTCGGCTTCGAAAAGGTTGGCGATCTTCTGCGCGGTCTTGATCGGGGTCGACGTGTACCAGACGACCTTGCCTTCCTTCTTGGCGGCAGCCAGGTCGGCGGTATCGGCGGCGTAACCCGCCGTGACGAAGCATGAGAGGCCAAGTGCGGCCAACCCCGTGCGAACAATTCCCAGACGCGTCATTTTCATCATTGCCTCCGTTTTGTTTTGCTGTCGTTCGGTTAGTGGCTGCCGCGATAGACCGGCGCCGGCTGTGTGAAGAAGCTGAACAATAGGTGATAGACCAGCATGTAGTTTTTTTGCTGGAACGAGGCGTGGGAAATACCGGGCATCACCGCGAACTGCTTATCCGCGTTGGGCAGCTTGGTGAAGAACGCGATCAGATCGTCGAAGCCGGCGATCCCATCGTATTCGCCGCGCATGATCATGGTCGGCATGGTCAGCTTCGCGGGATCGTTGATCGGCAGTCTTGAGCACATATCGACATAGGTACCGGTCGGCATCGAGCTGTCGAGTGCCAGAATGGCGTCGGCAAACGCGTCCACCACCTTGTCTTCCGCGGTGCCTGGATGATCGCGGGTGAAGATGCCGTGAACAAAGGCGCGGTCGATCGGGCGGCGGGTCCTCGCCTGGAAATCCGCGAGCTTCTTCTTCCGCTCGGCAAGCGTCGGGCTGCCTTCGCCGGTCCAGACGTAGGCGTCGAGCGCGAGGCGCTTGACCCGATCGGGGTGGTGCTCGGCAAAGGCGGCGGCGCGCAGGGCGCCGGAGGAGATGCCGTACACCAGGAGCGGGCCGCTGTTCCGCGTCTTCATGATGTAGTCGGAGGCGGCCGCGAGATCGTCGGCGCCGTTGGCGATATCGCAGTTGATGTCGCGGTGCTTGTCGGAGCGGCCGTAGCCTTCCATGTCGACGCACCAGGTATCGAAGTTGCGCTTGGCGAACCAATCCATCACCGACGAATCCGGGCGCCCCGGCACCTGGAGATCGAAGGTCGGCTGCGACGCCATCGACGAGCCATGCACGAACAGGACTGTGCCGGCCTTGCCGGTCGGCGCCCCGACGCACTTCTCCCACAGGAACAGTTTGATGTCGCCTTTCCTGGTCCAGTGCTCGCGTCCTTCGACAACGCCGGACGACGGTAGATTGGCCATCGGTAATCTCCTTTTTTGATCGGCTTGAAAATGCCCGTTATTTAAAGCGCGGACGCGGCCTCGCGGCGGAAGATGCTGCACTCGGCGGCATCGATGGCGACGCCGACCGAGTCGCCTATCGAAAGGCGCTGGCGCGGATGGGTCTGAACGCGGAGCGTTTGGCCCGACTTCAGCGTGACATAATACTCGTTGAGATTGCCGAGAAACGTCTGATCGCTGACAGTCGCGGCAATGATGCCGGTTCCTTCGGACGACGGCAGAAGGCGAATGCACTCGGGGCGAACCGTCAAATCGACAATCTCTCCCGGGTTGCAGCCGGGCGGCGGCGCGACGGGAAGCGCCAGCTCGTTATCCAGCAGCACTGTGCCCGCTCCCGACACCTTCGCCGTGAGCACATTGATCAGGCCCATGAAGTCGGCAACGGTCTTATTGGCCGGCTTCGCATAGACTTCGTTCGGCGTGCCGTATTGCTGCAGGCGCCCGCCGTGAATGACGGCGATGTGATCAGAAAGGGCGAGGGCCTCGGCCTGATCGTGAGTGACATAAACGAACGTGATGCCGGTCCGCCGCTGCAACTGCTTGAGTTCGGTGCGCATGCGCTCGCGAAGCTTGGCGTCGAGATTGCTCAACGGCTCATCGAGGAGAAGGATGTCCGGTTCGACCACGAGGCTGCGGGCGAGCGCCACGCGCTGCTGCTGACCGCCGCTGAGCTCGTTCGGATAGCGTCCCTCGAGACCCGACAGGTTGACCAGCTCGAGCGCTTTCCCGACCGATTGCTTGGCCTCGGCTGACGGTACTTTCCGGAGTTTGAGGCCGAACACCACGTTCTCGAACACCGTCTTGTGCGGCCACACGGCGTAATTCTGGAACACCATGCCCATGCCGCGCCGCTCCGGCGGGACCATGCCGTCGACGGACGACAACAGCCGGTCGTCGACGCGGATCGTGCCCGCATCGGGCTTGATGTAGCCGGCGATGAGGCGCAGCGTCGTGGTCTTGCCGCAGCCCGAAGGGCCGAGCAGCGTGACGAACTGATTGTCGCGGATGTCGAGATCGAGGCCGCTCACGGCGGCCATGTCGGTGTCCTTGCCGCCGTAGGTCTTCGACAGCCCCTCGATGCGAATGCCCGCCATTACGCCGAAACTCCTGTTCGCTCTGGGGCGCCGATCTTGGCGCCGATGCGGCCGCCGCCGAGCTTTCCTGCGATCAAGATCGCAACACCGATGATGAAGACGTTGATGATGGCCAGCGCCGCCACGGGTTCGTTGTGGCCGGTTTCGTAAAGATTGTAGACGGCAACCGCCAAGGTGATGGAACTCGAGCTGAAGAGAAGGATCGAGGCGCTCAGCTCCTGAATGGCCGGCACGAACACGAGCAGCCATCCCGCGAACAGGCCCGGACGAATCAGCGGCAGCGTGACTTCCCACATCGTCCGTCCCCAACCGGCGCCGAGAATCGCCGCACTCTCCTCGAGCGCCGGATCGATCTGCCGTAGCGCCGTGTTGGCGGCACGGACGCCGAGGGGGATGTAGCGGCCGACATAGGCGAGCAGGAGGATGCTGAGCGTGCCGTAGAGCGCAAGCGGCATTCTCAGCCAGAACTGGATCAATGCGACGGCCATGACGATCCCGGGAAGACCGAGGGGGATCAGCGCCGCATAGTCGAGAAGCTTGCGGCCGGGCATCCGGCTGCGCAGATCGATCCAGCCGATTACGGCCCCGAGGAGTACCGCCAGGAGCGCCGCGCTGGTAGCGAGGAAGAGGCTGTTGAGGATCGCGCGCTGGGTGACGTCGTACTCGACGAGGATGAAGCGGTAGTTCGCGAACGTGAGGTTGTGCCAGAAGTCGAGGCCCCACGACTTGCTGAACGAGACGGCGATCAGCGTCGCGTACGGAAGAATAATGGCAACCACGAGAATCGCTGCGCAGAACGCGAATACGCCCCAGCGCGCCGCTCCGAGGTCGACGAGCTGCGGCCGGCTGCCCTTGCCGCCGAGTGTGACGTAGGAGCGGCGGGCGAGAAAGGCGCGCTGGAGGTAAAGCGCAAGAATCGTGATTGCGACGAAGATCAGCGACAACGCCGAGGCAAGGCCGTATTGCGGCGGATAGGTGAACAGCGAGTAGAGGCGCGTCGGGAGCGTGAAGATGCGGCCGGGCATTCCGATGATCGCCTGCGATCCGAACAGGGCAATGGCATTGACGAACGCCAGTAGCGTTCCCGAAAGGATGGCGGGCGCCACCAGCGGCCCGGTGATGGTAAGCGCGGTGCGGAACTTCCCGGCACCGAGGATCTGCGCCGCCTCCTCGTAGGATGCGTCGACCGACTGGAGCGCGCTGGAGGCAAGCAGGAACACGAACGGAAACGTATGGATGACGGTGACGATGACGAGGCCCGCCATCGAGAAGATGTTGAACGTGAGCCACGGAAGGCCGGCCACGTCGCGCATCAGGATGTTGATCAGGCCGGCGTTCGGACTGAACAGGTAGACGAACGCGATGGCGGTGAGAAACGGCGGCGAGAGGTAGGACAGATTGGCGGTGATCTGGATCAGCCGTTTGCCGGGCACATTGGTTCGGCTCACCGCCCAGGCAAGCGGCACGCCGATGGCGATGCTGAAGAGCCCGGTCCATGCGCCGAGGGTGAGCGAATTGAGCAGCGCCTGCACGTAGAGCCGCCCCGACAGCACGCGATGGAACTGCGTCAGCGTGAACCCGTCGTCGGACCGAACGCTGCCGATCAGGAGCGAGCCGATCGGCAGTACCACCAGAACGGTCACGGCCGCGACGGCGGCTCCCATGGCCAGCGGCTGGAGCCGGAAATTTTTGGCGACGGCTAGCGCCACGCGCTGCATGCCGGTGTTTTTTTGCATCGGTTTCAATGGATGCAGAGTTGAAAGGCGCCGGCGTCACCGAGGTCGCGCTCGGCGACCATCCGCAGCGTTGCGTTCGCTGCCGTAACGCTGGGTAAATCGCTGCTGCAGGAGCCGCACGGAGGGGCGGCATGCGCAAGCGCGAATACTCTCAACTCCATGATGCAAGCTCTCCCAGACCGCACGCCATGAATCGTCCTGTTTGTCGGGACTTCGCAAAGCCTTGGCGCGATCCCGGGACAATCCCCTGCTTTTTTATGACGTTGAATATAACGGCTCGGCCATTTGGTTACTCCTGCTCTTCACCATAAACAACGAAAAGTTTTTGTTATTTTTTATATTTCACATAAAATTATAAAAGATGGTATGACAATACATCACCAGTGCGTTCTTTAGGAAAAGCCGATGTCGTTGAACGCCCAAAAAATCAGCCCCTTGTCGGAGATTCGTGCCGTGCAGGAATCCGCGAACGGCAACGCCGGCGAGCCTCGCGTCGTGCCCGCATCGTGGAGCCATCTCGACGATCTCGAGAGCGAGGCGATTCATATCCTGCGCGAGGTGGCGGCCGAATTCCGCAACCCGGTGCTGTTGTTCTCGGGCGGCAAGGATTCGACCGTGCTTCTGCGCCTTGCCGAAAAGGCGTTCCGTCCCGGCAAGTTTCCGTTCCCGCTGCTGCATGTCGATACCGGCCACAACTTTCCCGAAGTGATCGAGTTTCGTGATCGCATTGCGTCGGAAATCGGCGAACGCCTGATCGTCCGCACGGTGCAGGATTCGATCGACAAGGGCCGTATCAAGCTCAAGAGCGTCAATCAGAGCCGCAATGCGTTGCAGACGGTGACGCTTCTCGATGCCATCGCCGAATTCGGCTTCGACGCCTGCATCGGCGGTGCCCGCCGCGATGAGGAGAAGGCCCGCGCCAAGGAGCGGATTTTTTCGTTCCGCGACGCCTTCGGCCAGTGGGATCCGCGCCGGCAACGCCCCGAGCTGTGGGGGCTCTACAATGGCCGGCTCGATGCCGGCGAGCATATGCGGGTATTTCCGCTCAGCAACTGGACGGAGCTCGACGTCTGGCAGTACATCGCCCGCGAGGAAATCCCGCTGCCGCCGCTTTATTACGCCCATGCGCGGTCCGTTGCCGTCCGCGGCAGCGTTCTGCTGCCGGTTGCCGACGTCGTCGACCTGCGCCCCGACGATCACATCGAAACCCGCATCGTTCGCTTTCGCACCGTCGGCGACATCTCCTGCACGTTGCCGGTCGAATCGGCCGCGACCGACGTCGAGGCGATCATTGCCGAGACGCTGACGGCGCGCATCAGCGAGCGGGGCGCCACCCGTCTCGACGATCAGGCGTCGGAAGCGGCCATGGAAGATCGCAAGAAGGCCGGATACTTCTGATGTCGGCGTTGGATTCGGTTCAGGACGGCGGGCTGTTGCGCTTCACCACCGCCGGCAGCGTCGACGACGGCAAGAGCTCGCTGATCGGTCGTCTTCTGTACGACGCCCATGCCGTGCCGGATGACCAGATCGCCGCCCTCGAGCGGTCCGCCCGTCGGAAAGGCGAGGACGAGATCGACCTGTCGCTGTTGACCGACGGTCTTACCGCCGAGCGCGAGCAGGGCATCACCATCGATGTCGCTTACCGCTATTTCGCCACGCCCAGGCGCAAGTTCATCATCGCCGACACGCCGGGCCATGAGCAGTACACCCGTAACATGGTGACGGGCGCCAGCACGGCGGACGCCGCCGTCATCCTGGTCGACGCCCGCAAGGGTATGACGGTGCAGACGCGCCGCCATCTCTATCTCGCGCACCTCCTCGCCATACCCAATCTCGTCGTCGCCGTGAACAAGATGGATCTGGTCGACTTTGATCGAGCCGTCTTCGAGTCGGTTTCAGCGTCCGTTATCGCTTTCGCCGATGCCCTTGGCGCCCATGCGCCGATCCTGGTGCCGTTGTCGGCCAAGTTCGGCGATCATGTGGTGCATGAGAGTCCGCGACTGTCATGGCATGACGGCCCGCCGTTGCTCGCCATCCTGGAAACTTTGCCGCAGGCGGTGCGGCTCCAGCAGGCGCCATTCCGTTTTCCGGTGCAACTGGTTCGCCGGGTGCCCAAGGCCGATGGCGGCCAGAGCCGGCTTTACCTCGGCCGGATCGAGTCGGGCAGCGTTGCCGTGGGCGATGAGATTGCGGTGCTGCCGTCGGGCAACCGGACCCGTGTGCGTGCGATCGGCACCTACGACGGACCATTGCAATCGGCTGCGGCGCCACAGTCGGTCGGCATCGAAGTGATCGACGACATCGATATTTCCCGCGGCGATGTGTTCGCCCCCGTCGCGGCCCTCTCCAGAGTGTCGAACGCCATCGAGGCGACGCTATGCTGGTTCGCCGACGAGCCTTATCGGGTCGGACGGCATTTCGTCGTCAAGCATGGTACGCGGACGGCTCCGGCCCGCATTGCCGAAATCGTCGACCGCGTCGATGTCGCGAATCTTGCCGCCGAGGCCTCTCCGGGTACGCTTCAGCGCAACGACATCGCCCACGTGCGCCTCCAGCTCGCTTCACCGCTCGCGTTCGACTCCTACCGCGAGAACCGCAGCACTGGCGCGTTCATCCTGCTGGACGAGCAGACCAACGCCACCGTCGCCGCAGGCATGATCGCTGCCTAGGTGCGCATCTCGGGCGGCAACTCGCTGCCTCAAGACCGATACCCGATTGCATCGCCGGCGGCCGTTTTGGATGGTTGTCGTCGGAAAGACCTTGATTGCGGCTCAAGGTCTTAGTATGCAAGCTGCTCTCAAGCGTTCAGCGTTAGCTGTTACAGATGGCAAACAGATACAATTGCAGCAAATGTCCGGCGTACTGCTGCTCGTACGCGCGGATCATCGCCACCGAGGCGGATGTCCGTCGTCTGGCCAGGCATCACGAGATGACCGTCGAGGAAGCTCGCGAGCATTTCACGAAGAAGGGCGAGGGGCCGACCGAGCGCATCATGCGCCACAAGGAAGACCCGCACTTCAAGACCATCTGCAAATTTCTCGATTCCGAAACGCGGCAGTGCACCATCTACGACTCGCGGCCGAGGATTTGCCGCGACTTCCCCGGCGACACCCGTTGCGGCTACTACGATTTCCTGAAGTTCGAGCGCGAAGCCCAGGACGATCCGAGCTGGATCGCCACCACGGACGGGTCATAAGGCTCCGGTCGGCCCTTCCGGCGGTTTCCCCTAACTGAGGTGCTGCCGTTCACGCCAGGTGCGACTTGGCGCGTCGCTCGCGCCCTTGGAAGGCCGGTGCCTCGGTATCGCCGATTCCCTGAAAATCGATGACCTCGATGGCGTTGCCGTCGGGATCGTGGAAATAGGCGTGGCGGCCGGTGAAGCTGCGATGCCCCTTGTCTTCGTAGAGCAGTACGTTGACGCCTTTCGATTCAAGATGGGCCATCGCGGCGTCGAAATCGGCGCCGTCGACGGTGAACGCATGATGGATTAGCGTGTCGTCGCCCTTGTTGGGCGCTTCGTGATAGCCCGACTTCGACAGGACGAAGTAGTCCTCGCCCGCGCGCATGAAGACCGTGGTGTCGTTCTGGCGCCAGTAGCTGCAGCCGAGCACGTCCTCGTAAAAGCGCCGTGCGCGTTCCAGGTCGGAAACGCCGATGGTGAAATGAAGAATGCCGGTCGGTTTGACTGGGCGAGGGGCGGTGTATCGGACCGTGGTCGCCTCGCGCAGGGTTTTGCTCTTGAAGCCGCTCATGGTGCTCTCGCCTGTGTTTGATCGCTGAACGTGGGCGTGGCGCCTAGCGCCCGCCCTTGGGCTTGACGGCCGCGCGGGCCATGTTCTTGATGTCCTCCGGGTAATCGTAGCCCTTGAGGATCAGCGCCGCCATATCGGGGCCCGAGATCGGTGTGATCTCACGCTTCTGGCGCTTGGCTTCCGCCAGGAATTCGGCATCCGCCATCGTCGCCATGAACGCCGCTTGCAGCGCCTCGACGCGACCGGCGGGCACCTCGGGGGCGACGAAAAAGGGCCGGCCCAGGGTCTTGACGGTCATCAGGATCTCGAAGACGTTGCGCTCCTTCTCGTTGCGGGCCATGTCGGTCGGCGTCGGCAGGTCGGGCAGCTCGGGGCTCCGCTGCAGGCCGAGCTGCAGCAGGAGGGTGATCTTCTTGTCCTTGAGCCATTCCGGCCGCGTGTTCGGAATGTCGGAATAGGTCCAGTTGACCGTCCCCTCGATCTCGCCGCGCTCCATCGCCAGCACCAGCGGCGCCATCCCGGTATAGCCGCTGACGATCTTGAACCGGGTGCCGTAGACGTTGTTGAGGGCGTAGGCGAACAGCTCGGTATCGGTTCCGGGGCCGGTGCCGCCGACGATCAGCTCGTGGGTGAACATGTCCTTGATCGTTTTGACTGGGGAGGTGTGCCAGGCGACGGCCACGCCGACCTCGCTGCTCGAGCTGCCGAGCCAATTGATCTTCTTGACGTCGTACTGGACGCCGGGATTTCCGAACAGAGGCTCGAAGGGAACGGGGCGCTGCACCGCGGCGATGACGGTGCCGTCCTTGGCGGCCACGCTGTAGACATGATTGGCCGACCGCACCGAGCTCGCGCCCGGCATATTCTGCACGACCATGTCCGGCGAGCCGGCGAGATGGCGCGGGAAGTAGCGTGCCAGCATCCGGGCGTTGGCGTCGTAGCCGCCGCCGGCATCGGAGCCGACGACGATGGTGATCCGTTTGTCCTTGTAGAAGTCGCCGATCGCATCCGCCCGTGCCGGCAACGCGGGCAGCGCGAGCCATGAGGCGGCAAGGCCGAAACATAGCCACTCCAGACGATTCGATCCGATGCCCATGACGCGTCCCCCGTTGTGGTGTCGCCGTTCCCCGCATGCGTCCTATCGAAGGGTCGAATTGCTTACGCTGCACCCGCCTGCCGTGTTGCTGACGGCTCCGCGAGGAGCCTGGTGACGTCGCTCTCGACCGCCGTTCCCTTGAAGAAGTCCGGGTTCATGCGGGCGTGGAGCATGACCGGGTTGCGGAAGGTGAACGCCTCGAAGTCGTCCTCGGTGATGAGCTTGCGCTCGACCAGCTTCCACGCGTCGGTCAGCACCCGCGTCATGTCCGGCACGTCCCAATGGCCGATGTCGGAGCTGAACACCGCCTTGAGCTTGGCGCCCATGTGGTTGAGGCGCGAGTCGAAGGCGCAGGCGGTCATGCGGTCGTCGGCCTCGCAGCCGAAGTAGAAGTTCGGCACGAACAGATCGCGGATGTCCTCTTCCTTGGCGATGCCGCAGGCGGCGAAATCGTCGAGGCGCGAGCGGTCCTCGTCGAGCTTGGCGTTGTAGAGATCGGGATGGGCACGGATGTAATCGGGCGTCAGGCGCGCATCGCCCCAGCGCTCGAACATCTGCGCCATGAGATCCATGTCGAGCTTGGCGGGGTCCATGTGCTCCTTCAGCCAGTCGACGTTGCGCTTCTCCCAGAACTCGAACAGATCGTTGTAGAGCGCGCACGCCCAGGCGACGCCGCCTTCGAGGAAGCCGACGTTGAGCGCGGGGAAGCGCTTCGGCACGCCGCCCAGGAACATCGAGCGGCAGAGATGCTCGCCGCCGACGCCGAAGCTGCCGAGCCGGTTGTAGACGAAGTTGCTGTGCGACTGGCGCCGTGCGGTGGTCTGCGAGCCGGAATGGGCGGTGGGCGCCACCTTGAGCTCGACGCATTTGGCCCAGAACGGGTCGTAATCATGCGGGCTGTCGATGGTCAGCGAGTAGACGCGCTGGGTGAAGCGCGCCAGATGCGGGGCGTCGCGCAGCACCTCCGGAACGGGGCGCCGCACTTCGGAGGCGATGGTAGCGGATTTCAGCCCGAGCTCCTTGACCGCGAACTCGAGCTCGCGGATCGCCTCCGCGGGCGTGTGCATCGGGATCATTGCCGATGGCGTCAGCCGATCGCCGACGTCGCGGAACATCTCGGCGTACATCATGTTGAGGGCCCGGCACACGGCCGGGCGCAACTCGTCATCCTGCATCTGCATGACATCGAGGCCGTAGGTCGTATAGACCACGGCGAAGTCGACGCCGGCCTCGCCGAGGCGCTCGCGGTAGAGCCGCGGCAGCATCGCGGTGGCACGGTCGAGGGTGAACTTGCCCGAGGGGGCCGCCCAGAACATGCGGCGATGGGGTGCCGTGCGCTTGGTCTTGCGCGTCTCCTCGAAGCGTTCGAGCAGTCGGGCGCCGCCGACCTGCTTGATGAAGTCGCGCAGGACGAACTCGCCCTCGAGCACGTGGGCATCGGCATCGACGATGGGATGCGGCAGCCTGGCGCGCAACGCGGCCGACGGACTCCTGGCGACGGCCTCGGTGCTCATCGGCGTCTCCCTGGTTGGCGCCATCCTAGGCCGGAGCGGCCGCCGCTTCAAATCGCGCTCCAAAGTCCACTCGACGGACATTGGAGCCTAGACTATTCAATTAACAGGCGGCGGTGGCGCCGCTCTATTCCTGGCTGCCCCGGAACCGCGTGCGATTGAAATGACCGTCGAAGCCGCCGTCATTCTCGTCGTCGAGGACAACCCCGACGTCCGCAAGGTCGCGGTGGCTCAGCTCGCGAGCCTCGGCTATGCGACGATCGAAGCGGAGGACACCGCCTCGGCGCTCGGGATTCTCGGCGGCGATCGGCCAATCGATCTCCTGTTCACCGACGTTGTCCTGCCCGGCGACGCGACCGGTCTGGATCTCGGACGCCAGGCCAGGGCGCTCCGCCCAGGCCTCGCGGTGCTCTACACCTCGGGGTTTGCCGAGACGTCGTTCCAGGACAATGCGCAGTTCGATACCGTTCGCGACCATCTCATCGCCAAGCCCTATCGGCTGCGCGATCTGGCGAGCAAGGTGAAGGAGATCCTTCTTGCCGCCGGAAGGACGGCGCGCGGCGCCTGAGCGATGCGGGCCGCCTCGTCAGGCGAGCGTCGTCCGGCGCAGGCGAAGCGCGTTGCCGACGACGCTCACGGAGGACAAGGCCATCGCCGCGGCGGCGACGATCGGCGACAGCAGGATGCCGAACGTCGGGTAGAGAATCCCGGCTGCGATCGGCACGCCGGCGGCATTGTAGACGAACGCGAAGAACAGGTTCTGGCGGATGTTGCGCATCGTCGCCGCGGAGAGGCGACGCGCGCGGGCGATTCCCATCAGGTCGCCTTTGACCAGGGTCACGCCGGCGCTTTCCATGGCGACGTCGGTCCCGGTTCCCATGGCGATGCCGACGTCGGCGGCCGCGAGCGCCGGGGCGTCGTTGACGCCGTCGCCCGCCATGGCAACGGTGCGCCCCTCGCGCTTGAGCGCGTCGATGATGGCGCCTTTCCGATCGGGAAGAACCTCCGCCGTCACATCGGCAATGCCGAGCCGCCGGGCGATGGCGTCGGCGGTGATGCGATTGTCGCCGGTCAGCATGACGACGCGGATCGCTTGCTCCCTGAGCGCAGCGAGCGCCGCCGGCGTGGTGGCCTTGATCGGATCGGCAATGGCGAGGATACCGGCGAGGCCCCCGTCCGCGGCTATGTAGATCGCGGTCGCGCCGTCGCGCTGCGCTTCCTCCACCCGATCCCGAAAAGCATCGACCGCAATGCCGAGTTCGGCCATGAACGTGGCGTTGCCGAGGGCGACCGTCCGGCCGGCGACCGTTCCACTCACGCCCTTGCCGGAATGGGAATCGAAGTCGACGGCATCCCGAAGCGCGAGGCCCCGCTGTTCCGCCGCGCGGACGATGGCATGGGCCAACGGATGTTCGCTGGCGCGTTCGAGGCTGGCGGCGAGTCCGAGAATGGTTTCCTCGTCCATGCCGCTTGCCGGGCGGATCGCCACGACCGCGGGCTTGCCCTCGGTCAAAGTGCCGGTCTTGTCGACGACGACGGTGTCGACCTTCTCCATGCGCTCGAGCGCTTCGGCGTTCCGGATCAGAACGCCGGCATGGGCGCCGCGACCGATGCCGACCATGATCGACATCGGCGTAGCCAGCCCGAGCGCGCACGGACAGGCGATGATCAGCACCGATACCGCGGCGATCAAAGCCGAGGCAAGACGCGGCTCCGGGCCCACGGTCCACCACACGCCGAACGCGATCAACGCCGCCACGAGCACGGCCGGCACGAACCAGCCCGACACCCTATCGGCAAGACGCTGAATCGGCGCGCGCGAGCGCTGGGCTGCGGCCACCATGGCAACGATGCGGGCAAGCATCGTTTCCTTGCCGACGCCCTCCGCCTGCAGGATGAAGGCGCCGGTCTGATTGATGGTGCCGCCGATGACCTTGGCGCCGCTTTCTTTGGCGACCGGCATCGATTCGCCAGTCACCATGGATTCGTCGACGATCGAACGACCGTCGATCACCGTTCCATCGACCGGCACCTTGTCGCCGGGTCGGACACGGAGCCGGTCGCCGACGTGCACGGCAGCGAGCGCGATCTCCTCGTCGCTGCTGTTGTCGCGCATGCGCCGCGCCGTCGTGGGCGCGAGGTCGAGGAGGGCGCGAATGGCCCCCGACGTTCGCTCGCGGGCGCGCAGCTCCAGCACCTGCCCGAGCAGCACCAGCACCGTGATGACTGCGGCGGCCTCGAAGTAAATGGCGACCGCACCGTCGGGACCGCGCACGCCGGCGGGGAAGATGTTCGGCGCAAGCGTGGCGATCGTGCTGTAGATCCAGGCGATGCCGGTTCCCATGGCGATCAGCGTGAACATGTTGAGATGGCCGGTTGCCACGGAGCGGGCGCCGCGCACGAAGAATGGCCAGCCCGCCCACAGAACCACCGGCGTCGCGAGCACAAGCTGGACCACGTTCGACGCCGATGGGGCGAGCCAGTGGAAGCCGAACGCATGCGCGCCCATCTCGAGGACCACGACGGGCAGCGCGAGGACAACGCCGATCCAAAAGCGGCGTGTCATATCGGCGAGCTCCGGGTTCGGGCCGCCGTCGGCCGCCGCATCGGCCGGCTCCAGGGCCATGCCGCAGATCGGGCAGACGCCCGGTCCGATCTGGCGAACCTCGGGATGCATCGGGCAGGTGTAGGCGGTGCCGGCGGGAATCGGCTTGGCCGGTGCGGCTGGACCGAGATAGCGCTCCGGGTCGGCCGCGAACTTGGCCCGACAGCCGGCAGAGCAGAAATAATAGGTTCGGCCGTCATGCTCGGCGCGGTGCTTCGCGGTGGTCGGGTCGACCGCCATGCCGCAGACGGGGTCCGTTGCCGATGTCCGGGCGGGCGCATGATCCTGCCCGTGGCCGCAGGCGCCATGGTCGTGCGCGTGGGAAGCTGGGCCGTGCTCGTGAGTGCTCATGATTTTCGCCGCATGTCGCTCTTGCCGATAATACCCTGGGGGGGTATATAGCATCCATGCAGACCGAAACCAAGACCTCTTGCCTCAAACGCCTCGGCCGCATCGAGGGACAGGTACGCGGCCTCTCCCGCATGGTCGAGGAGGACCGTTACTGCATCGACGTGGTGACGCAGATCGCCGCGGTGCGGGCGGCGCTTCGCCGCGTCGAGGAGGAGGTGCTGCGCGATCACGTCGGCCACTGCGTCGAGCACGCAATCGAAAGCGGCGACGTAAAGGAGCAGAGAAAGAAGATCGCCGAGCTGATCGAGGTTTTGGGACGCAGCGGGCGATAGGCGCGGCGGGCCGACATGGGTTCGGCGTTGCCTTGCCATTCGCAACGAAAGCGGAGGAAATGACCATGCGCGTTGCAACTTGGATGCGAAATATCGCCGCCTTCGCCGTGGCGGCGTCGCTCGGCGTTGCCGCCGTTCCGATCTTTGCCCAGCAAAGCCATCCAGGCGGGATGCCGATGGAGGGCAAGTCCGGCGCGCAAGGCGGGACCAGCAGCATGATGGGTGCCATGCAGAAGATGCAGCGCGACATGGCGGCCCAGCCGGCGACCGGAGACACCGATCAGGACTTCGTTGCGATGATGATTCCCCATCATCAGGGGGCGATCGACATGGCCCGGTCGGAACTCGCTACGGGCAAGGATCCCGGACTTCGCAAGCTGGCGGAAGACATCGTCAAGGCGCAGGAGCGGGAAATCCAGCAGATGCGGGACTGGCAAAAGAAAAATCCGGCGAAGCGGTAAGGCGCGGACCGCTCCATCGGCGTCCGTTTCGCTTTCGCCGATGGCGTTGACAGCCGAATCGGGTGCGCGTATCAGAGCCTACCTTGCTCGATCAAGCGCCTGCCCACGGACACGCTGAAGCCAAGACCACGTCGCGGCGTGGCCTCGTGCTCGCGGCCGCCATGATGGCGATGTTCATCGCCGCGGTGGAATCCTCGATCATCGCCACGGCGATGCCGACCATCGTCGCCCAGCTCGGCGGCTTCCAACTGTTCAGTTGGGCTTTCTCGGCCTACCTTCTGACCCAGACCGTGACGATCCCGGTGTACGGGCGTCTTGCCGATCTTTACGGCCGCAAGCGAGTCTTCTACGTCGGCACCAGCATCTTCCTGGTCGGCTCGCTGCTGTGCGGATTCGCCCACGACATGGTGTGGCTGATCGCATTCCGGGCGCTGCAGGGCCTGGGCGCCGGCGCGATCATGCCGGTCGCCACCACCATCGTCGGTGACATCTACAGCGGCGAGGAGCGCGCCAAGATCCAGGGCTATCTCTCGAGCGTGTGGGGAATCTCGGCCATCGTCGGCCCGTCGCTCGGCGCGTTCCTGATCGAGCATGCCCACTGGGCGTGGGTCTTCTGGCTCAACGTGCCGATTGCGATTGCGGCAATCGCGATGATCGGTCTGTTCCTGCGCGAGCGCCTGGTCCCGCGCCAGCATCAGGTCGATTTCGTCGGAGCGGCGCTGATGATGTTCGGCATCGGCGTGCTGATGTTCGCGTTGACACAGGCAGACGAGCTGTCGGCGCCGATGATCCTGGTACTGGTCGGCATCGCCGCGCTGGCGCTGGCCGAGCTCGTTCGCCGCGAGCGCCGGGCGACCGAGCCGATGCTGCCGTCGGTCGTCTGGCGGAACCGGATCGTGTCGACCGCCAACATGAGCGGCTTCGGCATCGGCGCGGTGATGATGGCCGGGACGGCCTTCCTGCCGGCCTACATCCAGGGCGTGCTCGGCTACAGCGCCGCCATTGCCGGCATCGTGCTGACCGTGATGTCGCTGTCGTGGTCGTTCGCAAGCACGCTGTCGGGCCAGATCATGGTTCGCACCTCGTTCTGGCTGACGGGGACGCTCGGCGGAGCGTCCCTGCTCATCGGTAGCATCATGCTCGCGGCGATGACTCCGTCGCTCGGGCTGCACTGGGCCATCGCCGGCTCGATCTTCTTCGGCATGGGGCTCGGCGCCTGCAACACCACGTTCCTCGTCGCCATCCAGTCCAATGTCGATTGGCAGGCGCGCGGCATCGCCACGTCCTCGAACCTGTTCGCGCGCATGATGGGGCGCTCGCTCGGTGCCGCCCTGTTCGGGGCCATCCTCAACTTCGGCGTGAATCGGCAGATGCCCGGCGGCGGCGACGTCATCGATCGTCTGCTGGAGCCCTCGTTCCGCAGTCAGTTCAGCGCCGCCGAGATCGCGCATCTCACCGGCGTGATCTCATCGTCGTTGCACGAGGTCTATCTGGTGGGCGCCATCCTGGCGGCAGTGACGCTGGCCGTCATTCTCTGCTTCCCGCGCGGCGTGCGCCCGTCGAAGCGGGTGCATTGACGCGCCGTTCGGGTTGGATCAACCGAACAGCGGCTGGCCGCAAAAGGGACAGATGGCAGCCGCGAGGACGGCCTTGCGCTGATCGTCGGATACTCCGCGCTCCGTCAGGAGCGCTTCGATCTGCGTGCGGAGGTTGTCGTGCCGGACGAGCTCCGAGCACACCGCACCGTCGGGATCTTCGCTGCAATCTTGAACGCTGAGGGCACGGGCCGGTTTGGCGAGTGCGGCCACAGCCAAGCCGCCGAGGGCGGTAGTGGAGAGGAAATATCGACGGTCCATTGCGACGTCCCCCGATAAAATTCCGACAGGGCTCCGATCATACGCTTTTTTAGGACCTGTAATCATTAGGGGGAAATACGGTCCCTTCCCAATGTTCAGCCGGACTGAACGCTAAGGAGTACCGGCAACCCTGTTTTTCGACATCGCTTCCCGGATCATCGGCACGTTGTGCCGGAACATGGCGACATAGGTCGGGGCGGGGCCGTCCGATTTCGACAGCGAATCGACGTAGAGTGTTCCGCCGAGGGCGATGCCCGCCTCCTGAGCGAGCCGTTCGACGAGCCGGGGATCGGACATGTTCTCGAGGAAGATCGCCTTGATGCCCGTCGCTTTGGCCTGACGAATGAGCTTGGCCAGATCGAGCGGCGTCGCTTCGGCTTCGGTGCTGAGGCCTTCGGGAGCGAGAAATTCGACTCCATAGGCCGTCCCGAAATAACCGAACGCATCGTGGGAGGTTATGACCTTTCGTTCCGGCTTGGGAACGGCCCCGATCTCCGCCCGCACCCAGCGATCGAGCTCCTCAAGCTCTGCGCTGTAGCCGTCGCCATTCGCTTTGAAGAAAGCCGCATCCGAGGGGGATGCCGCGCCAAAGCCCGCTGCGATGTTGGCGACATAGCGTCGTCCGTTGGCGATGTCCTGCCAGGCATGGGGGTCGAGCTGGCGTCTGCCGTCCTCCTCCATGTCATGGGCCTGCACCCCTGCCGAGGCGACCACAATCCGCCCCCTGAAATCGGCGGCTTTCGCGAGGCGATCCATCCAGCCCTCGAAACCCAATCCGTTGACGATGAGGATGTCGGCCTCGGCAACCGCCTTCGCATCTCGCGGCGTTGGTTCGAACGTGTGGGCGTCTCCATCGGGGCCGACCAGCGTCACGACGTCCACCCGGTCGCCGCCGATGCGCTGCGCCATGTCGGCGAGGATGGTAAAGCTCGCAACGACCCGAAGCGGCTTGGCGGTCGCGGCATGGCCGCCGACCGCAAGCCAGCCAAGGATCGCAGCGAAGGCGAAAACGACTTTAAAGCATGGGGCAAGCCGCATGGGTTCCTCCGCGGTGTCAGGCTTTCAGATGCCGGCGGCGCAGGAAGCGCGCTGCGATGCTGCCGCGCGGGCCGAACATGAGCGAGCCGATGTATATGCATCCCGCCGCGAGCACGATGGCCGGACCGGACGGCAGGCCGGCATGGTAGGAGACGATCAGTCCGACGCACCCGGATGCCATGGCGAACACGACGGCGACCGCCGACAGCCGCCAGACCTCCCGCGTCCAGAAACGGGCCGCGATCGCCGGCAGCATCATCAAGCCGACGGCCATCAGCGTTCCCAACGCCTGGAAACCGGCCACCATGTTGAGCACCACCAGCACGAGGAAGATCAGATGGCAAACGGTGCCGGGGCCGCCGATCGCGCGCAAGAATACCGGATCGAAGCATTCGGCCACCAGCGGTCGGTAGACGATCGACAGCGTCACGAGTGTCACCGTCGCAATCGCGGCGACCAGAAGCAGGGATGCATTGTCGACGGCGAGAATGGTGCCGAACAGAACATGCATGAGATCGACGTTGCTGCCCCGGGTCGAGACGATCAGCACGCCGAGCGCCAGGGAAATGACGAAAAACGCGGCGAAGCTCGCGTCTTCGCGCAAAGAGGTAAAGCGCGTTGCAAGGCCCGACAGAAGCGCGACGGCCAGACCGGCAATGAAGCCGCCCAGACTCATCGCCGGCAGCGACAGGCCGGCGATCACGAAGCCGATGGCGGCGCCGGGGAGGACGGCATGCGACATGGTGTCGCCGATCAGGCTCATCCTCCGAAGCACCAGAAAGACGCCGATCGGTCCCGATCCCAAGGCCAAGGCGAAGCTGGCGACCAGAGCGCGCCGCATGAAGCCGAATTCGGCGAACGGTCCGAACAGCCAGTCGGCGAGATGCGACAGCGCCGTCATGCGTCGATCCGCTCGCAGACGGGCGCCGCGCGGTCCCATGCCTCGCTGACCGCCGAGGCCTTGAGAAGATTCATCGGCGCTAGCACATCGCTGGTCGCGCCCCATGCGATCGCTTCGCGGGCGAGCAGCAGCGCGTCGGGGAAGTGCCTGCGCACCTGCTCGAAATCGTGGAGGACGGCGATCACGGTGCGGCCTTCGTCGTGCCAGCGCCGCACGAACGCGAGAAGATCCTCCACCGTCCTAGCGTCCACGGCGCTGAACGGCTCATCGAGCAGCAGCAACTCGCTGTCGGCGAGCATCGCGCGGGCAAACAGGGCTTTCTGTCGCTGTCCGACGCTCAATGAGCCGATGGTGCGCAGCTCGAAGCCATCCAGGCCGACGGCCCCGAGCGCCGCCATCGCCCGCTCGCGAAGCGGCCTGCCGATCGCCTTGAACGAGCCGACGTGCCGCCAGGCCCCGAGCATGACCACGTCGAGAACGGACATCGGAAAGTCGGGATCGGTCTCCATCTGCTGGGGTAGATAGGTGGTGTCGCGCCGGTCCAGCCCGCCGATCCGGATCGAGCCCTCGAGCGGACGCAGAAGTCCGGCCAGCGCCTTGAGCAACGTGCTCTTGCCGGCGCCATTGGGACCGACGACGGCGGTCAGGCTGCCGCGGGCGAACGATCCGCTCAGGTGATGAACGGCAGGGTGCCGCTCGTAACCCAGGGTGACGTTGGCGAGCTCGATCAGCGGCATCATCGACGTCACCCGATCCAGCCGATCGCCCACGCGACGGCGAGCCAGAGAACGGTCAAGGCGGCTGCGGCCACGCCAAGCCGCGCGAACGCACTCCAGGCCAGGTAGGAGAACGGCGGCGTCGAAGGCAATGGCGCAGGAGACGTCACGGGACCCGTCTTTCGCGTGGGCTGTTTGAGATGTTATAACATAACACTTCGCGCAAATGGCAAGCCCCTGTGGCATCGTGCCGGTTCGCCATTGCCGTGAAGCGGCTTTCCTCCAATGGAAGCCTTGAATGGCGGCAGTTGTCGGTGCCCCGCCACCGGGATACATAGAGCCCCCGGCCGGCATGGGGGCGTCACAGCGGGTCGCGCCGAGCGGCGGCGGTCGTCGGGGCGGTGAGGCATGAGTTATTCGGTCAAGGAGCTGTTCTATACGTTGCAAGGAGAGGGCGCCAATGCCGGGCGCCCCGCGGTGTTCTGCCGTTTTGCCGGCTGCAATCTGTGGTCGGGGCGGGAGGAGGACCGCGCGACGGCGGTCTGCCGCTTCTGCGACACCGATTTTGTCGGGACCGACGGCGCCGATGGCGGGCGCTTCGAGACCGCGGCGCATCTGGCAGCGGCGGTTTCCGCGCTATGGCCGGGACAGGCGGGTGGACGACCGTTCGTGGTCTGCACCGGCGGCGAGCCGCTCCTGCAAGTGGACGAGGCGCTCATCGATGCGCTGCATCGCGCCGGATTCGAGATTGCCGTCGAAACCAACGGAACCCAGGCGGCTCCGGCCGGCATCGACTGGATCTGCGTCAGCCCGAAGGCCGGCGCCGACTGGCTGCTGCGCTCCGGCGACGAGTTGAAGCTCGTCTATCCGCAGGCCGGGATCGATCCCGTTGCGCTGGAGGCGCTCGATTTCAGGCACTTCTTCCTGCAACCGATGGACGGCGTCGACGGAGCGCGCAACACGCGGCTCGCGATCGACTATTGTCTGGATCATCCTCAGTGGCGGCTCAGTCTGCAAACCCACAAGGTCGTCGGCATTCGTTGACGGATCAGAACATGGAAATTCGACAGGAGTTCAATTTCGACGCGGCGCATTTTTTTGCCGATAAGCCCGCGGAGCATGCGTATCGGCGGATGCACGGCCACTCGTTCCGCGTCGTCGTCGGCGTGATCGGCGCCCCCGACCCGGAGAGCGGCTTCGTCGTCGACTTCGCCGAGCTCGATGCGGCAATGGGAACGCTGCGTCAGATTCTCGACCACAGTCTTCTCAACGAGATCGAGGGCCTGACGTCGCCGAGCCTCGAAAATCTCTCAGTGTGGATCTGGAGCCGGCTGAAGCCGCAATTCGACGGTCTGGCGCGAGTCGAGGTGCACCGCGACTCGCGCGGCCAAAGCTGCATCTACACCGGCGCCTGACCGGCGCGCGCTTCGTTACTACGGTCCGGGAAAGAGCGCCTCTGTGCGGCCCAAGGCAGCGTAAACGACCAACCCGGCCCACTCTCTCAAGGCTACGTCCAGCCGCACGAGTTCCCGGTTGAGTTGCAGCGTCGTGATCGCTTCGGGGTGCCCCGTGGTCTGGTAGTCCACCGGATAGGGCAGAATCGTCCAGCCGGCGGTGCGGAAGCAGCCGACCGCGCGCGGCATGTGCCAGGCGGAGGTGATCAGGACCCAGATCTCGCCCGGCTTGGGTTGTGCCAGGCGGTGGGTTTCGACCGCATTCTCATACGTGTTCCGGGACGTCGTCTCCGTCGCGATGCGCGAGGCATCGATTCCCTGGCTCACGAGAACGTCGCGCATCACCGTCGCTTCGGGGCGGCCGGTCGGAAAGATCGAGGCCTCGCCGCCGCTCATGACGATGCGAGCCTTGGGATAGCGGCGGGCGAGCTCGCCGGCGGCGAACAGGCGCTCGGCGGCGTCGCGGACGGATGGCCGACCGCGCGCCGCGCTGATGCGCGGATTGACTCCGCCGCCGAGGACGACGATGCCGTCGACGTGTTCCGGCAAGGCGGGCTGCGGGAAACGATTTTCGAGCGGTGCGATCGCCCACGCCGATAGCGGCAGAACGGCGATTGCGGCGAGGCCGAGGCCTCCGGCGAGCACCAGCCCCAAGCCGCGGCGGCGGCGTGTCAGCGCGAGTCTCAGGGCTCCTGCGAGGATCAGAAGAACGCACAGATTGCCGGGGGAGGCGACATACCAAAAAAGCTTGCTCAGGACGAACGTCATGCGTTTCCGATCCACCGGCGCGAATTGGCTCGATTTTGCGCTCATTCTGCCGCGATTGCGGCCTCCGGCAAGTGTAATGGATTTTCGGCGGATCGACGGCGACTCATCCGCCTCCGTTTCTTCGGGGTTTTTTCGGTTTTTCTCCACAGGTGCTCCGCTGCTGTCTTCCCTTCGTTTTCGGCTTGGGGCAGAGTTCGCCGCGTCGCTCCGGC
>Ga0070714_100000263_pt1 | contig 40794 bp, 30 predicted proteins | sample LARL83metaG_FD_65450 | JGI IMG/M metagenome (GOLD analysis project Ga0070714, IMG submission 65450) | Corn, switchgrass and miscanthus rhizosphere microbial communities from Kellogg Biological Station, Michigan, USA - LAR L8-3 metaG | ecosystem: Host-associated > Plants > Roots > Rhizosphere ... | reverse complement strand
TCGAGCGCGCGAATGTAACTTTCTTTTGTAAGATAGTTTTGTTCGTGACGGCCTTTAAGAAATAGCTCGTAGGCTTTCACGTTTTTGGTTGGACGCTTTGCTATCTCCGCCATTTCCTTCGGCGCGAGATGAATGCTCAGCGCATCGGCCACGCTTTTGGAGACCGACTCCTGAAATGCGAAAACATCGTCGAACGAGCCATCGAATTTCCCATGCCAGAGTTGCTCATTCTTTAGCGTGTCGAGCAAGAGCGTGGTGATACGAATTTTATTCTGCGCCTTCCGAACTCCGCCTTCGACAAGATACCGCACGCCCAGCTCCTGCGCGATCTCCCGGCTCTTCGTTCTTTGCCCGCGATAATGCAGCACGTCCGTCCGCGAAGGAACTTTCACATGTTCGATGTGACCGAGCGTTGCAATGAGTTCGTCCATTATGCCATCGGCGAACCATTGATTATCGTGCTCGGCGGAGAGATCGTCGAACGGCATCACGGCAACGCGAATGGAACGATCGGCTTCCCGCTCGGGTGGAAGCTCATTCGTCACGGCGACCCCGTGCAGCATATTCAGCGCGTGCAGGATCGCGGGTTGGTCCTGATAAAAGACATGCTGAATGCCCGCGAGCGGATATTGCAAATGCACGGGCAGCGGTACGCGTTCGATCAGGACTGGAAGAATATTTTTCTTTTTTTCCGAAGCAAGCTGGACTTCCTTCGCAACGTTATGCGAGGCAACGGAATCCTGCGAAACGAGGAACACAAGCGTCGAACAAGCATCGATCGCTTCGACGATCTCTGTGGACCAGTTCTTGGCGCCATCAATGCCACCCTGATCGATCCAAACCGAAAATCCTTTACTGCGAAGGTCTTCCACCAACGCGATCGCTTCGCGGCGGTTGGATTTTGAGTAAGAAATGAAGACTTCGGCCATGGCGGGAGTCGAGAATGCCCTGCCAACAGTCGGATGAGGGCGAAAGAGTCCAACACCGGGGCGAGCTATCTAAGACGGCCACGGCACTACAATGGAATGCCCATTCGTCCGCATCTTATGCGCCATTTCGAAATTGTGAACGAGCTTGAGCGTCGCAGGATCGGCCGAGTGCTCGGCGGGAGAAGCATGTTCTTCCTTTTCGCCCGTGAGCTTTTTGAACATCGTGAGCGCCTGCGCGGTGACTTGGTCCATATTGTAATAGCGGTAGGTAGCCAGGCGTCCGACGAAGTGCATGTTCGGCATGGCATCCGCAAGCGTTTTGTACTGCTTGTACATTTCCTGATTTTCGGGTCGCGGCACGGGGTAATAGGGATCACCCTCGGCCTGGGGGAACTCATACACGACGCTCGTTTTCGGGTGCTCCTGGCCGGTCAGGTATTTGAATTCGGTGATGCGCGTGTAAAGCTGTTCGTTCGGATAATTCACGACAGGCGCCGGCTGGAAGATTTGTACGTTATGCGTTTCATGCTTGAATTCCAGCGAGCGATAGGGCAGCTTGCCGTAGCAATAATCGAAGAACTCGTCGATCGGGCCGGAGTAAATCATTTCGCGGTAATTGATTTCGCCTTCGAGTTCCCGATAGTCGGTGTTCAGAAGAATGTGGATGTTCGGGTGATCGAGCATACGCTCGAACATGCGCGTGTAGCCGTGCAGCGGCATCGCCTGATAGGTATCGGTGAAGTAGCGGTCGTCGCGGTTGGTACGCGCCGGAACGCGAGCGGCGACGCTGGCATCGAGCTCGGAAGGATCGAGACCCCACTGCTTTTTGGTGTAATGCTTGAAAAACTTTTCGTAAAGCTCGCGGCCTACTTTGCTTACGACTACATCCTCGGACGTGCGGACCTGCTCGACTGGTTCTGCCACTTTCTTAAAAAATTCTTCCGCGCCGAACGTATCGAGATTCAGACCATATAGCTTATTGATCGTATCGAGATTGATCGGAATCGGCACGAGTTGACCATCGACGCTCGCCTGCACGCGGTGTTCGTAGGGCCGCCATTCGGTGAATTGCCCGAGATATTCAAACACCTCGACCGAATTCGTGTGAAAGATATGGGGACCGTATTTATGCACCAGAATACCATCGTCATTATAATGATCGAAGGCATTGCCGCCGATATGGTTGCGGCGATCGACTAAAAGCACACGCTTTCCAAGCTGGCTGGCAAGCCGCTCGGCCAAAACGCTGCCGGCGAATCCGGCGCCCACTATGAGATAATCGTACATTCGTCTGAACTATGATTTATTTGATTCCAGTGATTAGGATTCCAGTGGTTAGTATGATATGATGATGATTTTATTTCAAATGTTCTATAATAAAATTCCTTTTCATAAAAATCATTTTAATCACACAAATCATAGTTCGGATTTTCATGCCACTTCGGGGCTAAAGGCGCGCTGGTTTGTATTACTATCGGATAAGAAATCCCTTTCCATCGCCATTTCGGTGGAAGCCTCGGTTTTTTCTTCGATCGCGCGGGCCATGAGCTTCGACATTTCTTCCCACGTTTTTTGCCAGGAGGTTTGGCCGAGGAAGGTATCGACGCGCGTTAGCCAGTCGATGGGAAGCGCGCCTTCGTCCATTCCGCAGCGCGCAGCGGCGCGAATAAATTCGTCCAGCGTGCTTGCAATTTCGACCAATCCCTGCTCGCCATACGGTCGCACGACATCGCGGATGGCGGTGGAGACGACGGGCTTGCCAGACGCGAGATATTCCGGAGTTTTCGTCGGGCTAATAAATTTTGTAGAATCGTTGATGGCGAAGGGCATCATCGCCACATCCCATCCGGCGAGATACTGCGGTAACTCTTTATAATCCTTCTGGCCGAGATAATGGATGTTCGGTTGCTTCGGAAGCGACGCCGGATCGATTTTCACCACTGGCCCGACAAAAACAAATTGCCAATCGGGCCGTGCAGTGGCGGCTTTCGAAACAAGATCGAAATCAATTCGCTCATCGATTACGCCGCAGTAGCCCATGCGCGGATGTGGAATCGCGGCTTGATCTTCGGGGTCCGAATGATCGTGCTTCGAGATTTTCCGAGCTTGCGCGAAATGCGTGAAATCTATAGAGCTTGGAAACGCAAATACATTCGGATTGCGATCTTTTTTTGCTTCGTAGAGACTTTGTCCCCCCGTGAAAACCAAATCCGCGATTTGAAGCAGTTCGCTTTCATTGTCCAACAATTCCTTCGGCGCATTTTTGAACAGCGAAAGCTCATCCATGCAATCATAGATAGTAAGCGTGGGATCCAAATGGCGTGAAAACGAAAGTGCCATCGGCGTATAATACCACAAAATATAATTCTGGATATTCCATTCGGAAAGCAAATCATCGAGCAACTGCCGTTGAGCCTGGACCGCTTCATTATGCTGCATTCCTTCAGGAATATGCGGCTCAACAACCATCACTCCTTCGGCGGATTTTCGTACCTCAAGTTTTGGCGTACTATTCTTTCCGAAGATTGGCTCTTCGAAAAAGAAAACGCGCTCATGGTTTGCAGCCGCGCGACTAAGAAGATGTTGTGGCCGTTGGAAAACAAAATTCCAACGAAGATGGGAAAGGCAGATAAGATCGAAAGGAAGTTCAGTGAATTGGCTCATAGTAAAGATGAGCCGGGCAATTACCGTGCCCTTTTCGGGAAACGATGAATGCTGAATGCTGAATGATGAATTTTATCTCGCAGCTTCTCTTTTTTCATCATTCAACACGCATCGTTGACCGAGACCGGCATTCCTCGCACGGACAAATGGATCTTAAGTAATCCCAGGAATAAATACCGGTATTATGACCGTCTTTCCAAGTTGCTTGCACGCCATATCCGCCGGTGGGAGTGAGAGATGTGAGCTCATTCATTCCCGGCACGAACATCGGTAGTTTTGGAGGAGGATAGTGGGTTCCAAAGATCGTTTCTCCCTTGCACATCGCACATGGACATTCCTGCCGAAAATAATCGAGTGGGTAATGAGAAACATGGCGGTCATCCCAAAGGACCATTAACTCGTTTTCTTCCCGTTTAATCTGGACTGCGCGCATTCGGTTTATGGGCTCATCGGCATCGGCGCGCCGGGATCTATGTGAGTTAAATCGCGCACGGGAAATCCGGAAGGAGGGACGAACCGCGCGGGATCGATCGGAGTGGTTGTATCGATCGAAAGTAGTCGAAGTTCGTGATCATGGCCGCCGTTATTATCCTTACTGCCGATCAAAAGACCGCGCCATTCGAGCATATAATCGGATGTTCCCAAGTGTGTCCAAACATGTGCTTGCAGTCCCAAAATGGTGGTGTCGCCAGTTTGTTGAAAGCCACGAGTTCCGAAAACCTTTTGAAACTCCACTTCCGGTGAGGGCACATCGGAGGGCAAAAGGTGAGAGACACTGTCGACCGTACGGTCGATCATTTTCACTTCCATCTGCTTGACCGAATCGACGACGGTAAGATTCGAACCGATGCGCACACTATAGGTAATCGTTGGCCGAAAACCTTGCTCTGTGATTAACTCGGAGTGGGTAATATGCGCTTCGTGGGTGCCAAAATTATCCTCATACAGATCTTCTGTGCCGCGAATATCGCCGAAATATTCGTAGTGCAATATGGCGTGGCGCACATCGTAAGGATGAAAATTATTATGTTCATCCGGTGGTAGCTTGCGCGAGCAGCCCACGCCAGCGGCAAGGCTGGCCGCGGCGAAGCATCCAAATAAAATTGTGGTGATGGCTTGTTTACGGAGCATTCCTTCTGCCAATCACGAGATGGTAAATTACCAGCAAAATAATCGCTCCGATGACCGACACGATAAACCACGAAAGTCCACTGGAAGCGTCGATATTCATCGCGTGGGCGATCGCTGCGCCCAGAATGGAGCCTACGAGGCCGATAAGCATCGTAACAACGCAACCGCCCGGATCGCGGCCTGGAGTGAGGAACTTCGCAACCGCGCCGATCGCGAGGCCGATAAGAGCAAGCCAAATATAATGCATGGGCTATGAATAACGAGTATCGGGTGATGAAAGCTCCACGCCTGAGCGGATACATAGAAGATTGACCTCCATATTTCCACGTACCTTTTCAAGGAGGGCCTTTTGCGTAACCGGCATCAACTGTTTTTTTCGTTCGTCGATTTGGTGCAACTGAAAACCCGCGCGTTCCAGAATGCGGAGCATTTCCTGAGCTCCATTCGGATGCCGATCATTTAAGCCCCCGGGCCAAAATTCGGTGAAGAGAAGGAGCGGACTTTTCGCGCTAAGCAGCGATTCCGCGCCGCGCAGCACGTCGAGTTCTGCGCCTTGTACATCCATGATGATTGCTTCCGGCAGTGGATGGCCCTCCGCGATGAAAATATCTACGGAGGTAACTTCCACGTTCACGTTTTCACGGCCAGTCATCGTGGTGAGCCGATGATCGCCGGAATTGGTCTCGCTGATGGAAAGCATGGCCGCGCCCGCTTCTTCCGACACAGCCATAGCGCAAATCTCAACATTGAAATTGCTATTATCCGAAATGGTCTTTCGAAGTAATTCTACATTTTCCGAAGCGGGTTCAAAGGCAAAAATTTTCCCAGATGGTCCAACACACTCCGAAGCAAGCAGCGTATAGTATCCCAGATTCGCGCCGATATTATAGACAGTCATTCCCGGCGTAAGATACTTTCGCACCAGGCTCGATTCATACGGCTCATATTCGCGATAGATAATAAGCTGGTGCGCCACGCCGCCATCCTCGGCATGGACATACATAAACCGACCCGGCATACCGGGAACCGGTACTTTCTGGATGCCCGTAATTCCAAATCTTGGCAGCAGCTTGTGTAATCGGTACGACAATTTGTGATGAAGATTATTCATCCAGCCCGAGCGGTCGTGACCGCGGCCGGTTACAACAATAAGCAGCCAGCGAAGAAATTGCAGCAGAGGAAAGGTTATCATTGCCTTTTCTCGAAGCTCTCTGCCAAAGGCTGCTTCAACATGGTTTTGCTTAGGGAGTTGGAAGACATTCAATCCAGAAACAACCCATCCTGAAAATCCATCCCATCCTGTGAATCCTGGTTCTGGTTAGCGATTACCCATCCTTCCGCAAGCTGCCGGTCCACCAATCCATCGATAAACCGACTCGGCTTAGAAAGTACGATGCCAGATTCGCGGTCATACAAATTTGTAGGATACGTGATGATGAGATGCTCCTTAGCTCGCGTGGCCGCGACGTACATCAAGCGCCGCTCTTCTTCGAGCGCTTCCGGATCACGCGCCGCATGGACCGATGGGAATCGGCCGTCGAGGCAATTCGTAATGATGACCGTGTTCCACTCCAGCCCTTTCGCGGAATGAATCGTGCTGAGCGTTAGCATTTCATCGTCTCGTGTGCCTTCTTCGACATCCGTCATCGAGTCCGTCGGTGGATCCAGCGAAAGATCGGAGAGCAGAGAATTCAGCGAGCGATAGCGTTCCGTGATAAGTTGGAAGGTCTCAATATCCTTCTCGCGCTTTTGGTAATCATCGTATTTTTTGCGAAGAATAGGCTTGTAATATTGGATGAGATGCTCGACTTTTTCCGGCGGCGTCATTTTATCGCTCGAAATAAATTTGAGTGTCGCGAAAAGATTCGAGATATTCACTGGTAATTTCGAAGCCTCGTGTGGCGCCGGAACGGTCCCCTCCAAAACCGCATCGCTGAATTTGCTAAAGGACATTCGTCCTTCACCAATATCATTCACGATTTTTTCCGCCGTCTTCGGGCCAATGCCATCATGCAGAAGAAGAATCCGATACCAGCTCACGGCATCTTTCGGATTCTGAATGACGCGCAGCATGGCCGTCAAGTCCTTCACATGCGCGGTCTCGATAAACTTCATTCCGCCGAATTTCTGGAAGGGAATATTCGCACGCTGAAGTTCCAATTCCAAATCGAACGACATATATCCCGAGCGAAAGAGGACCGCAATATCTTTCAGGCTTACCCCCATCTCGCGGTATTCGAGAATTTTTTCGACTACATAGAGCGATTGCTGCGCTTCGTTTTCCGCGCAGACGATCTGCGGAATTTCTCCAAGTTCATGCCGCGAATAAAGCTCCTTCTCATACCGGCGCGAAGCGAGCGAGATTACATGATTCGTGAGCGTCAATATTGGCTGCGTCGAACGATAATTTTCTTCGAGTGGAATGATTTTCGTGCCCGGATATTGCTTCGGAAACTCGAATATATTCTCTACTTCCGCGCCGCGAAACCTATAGATGGATTGCGCATCGTCCCCAACGACCATTACGTTCGCCCGAGCAGGATCATTTCCAGTGAGCAATTCCACAATTCTTGCCTGTAGCCGATTTACATCCTGATACTCATCGACCATGATATATTTATACTTAGCAGCAATAACCTGGCGGGTGGCGCCCCCGCCGCCCGTTTCGAGGAGCAAGACGAGATTCGTCAGTAAATCATCATAGTCCATCGCGTTCGACTTCCGCTTGTAGGCATGATATGCATTCGACAATCGAAGAATATCCGGAAGATCTTCGATAAAATGGGGGAACTCCTGTTCGACTACTTCTTCGAGCGAAATCAATTTGTTGACGGCTAGCGAAAACATTGCACCGAGCGTCGTCTTGCGTGGAAACCGGCGGCGTGCAGTGGCGAGACCCATTTGCGTTCGCAGTAAATTGATGGCATCCTGCGAATCGCCCTGATCGAGAATCGAGAAGGAGTTATTGAAACCCTCACCCTGCCCTGCCCCAGGAGAGGGCAATAAAGAAGCATAATGCCGGAGCGTGAGATTTGCAAACGAGTGAAACGTGCCGCCAGCGACATTTTCCGCTGAGCGATCGTGCAACAGCGCGCCGGCTCGCCGAAGCATCTCCTGCGAGGCACGGCGTGTGAACGTGAGGAGCAAAATCGACTTTGGATCGACGCCCATTTCCACCAACCGCGCGACGCGATAAGTTAGCGTCCGCGTTTTCCCCGTCCCCGCGCCGGCAATGACGAGCGCCGGGCCGTTCACATGCTTCACTGCTTCGAGCTGCGCGGCGTTCAGCTCCTGATCGTACTTGACTTTGAAGCGGGACTCATCGCCATACGCCAAATCCGAAGAGCGCTTCAGAATGAAACGCTTCGGAGCAAGTACAGGTGTAGTTGTGCTGATGGGCACCTCTTCGGGCATTTAAGAACAACCGGCATTGTGGCGGGGCGGTTTCCTTAATGGTATGGAGAAACGAAAGCTTCGTATTTTTGTATTGATTGTCTTAAAATTCATCATATGAAACACTATTCCCGATTGCTTTTCCCACTTGTAGTGCTTCTGCTTGTTGCCGGGTGCAGTGAATCCGTTTCGCCAACCGGCAATGTGGGCATTCCACTCGGCTCGATCGAAGGTGAATACGGCTTCCGCTTAAATGGAAATGGATACGACAGTGGGACGCCAGCAGTAAATGAGGGCCAAGCATCGCTTCGCCCACTTGCGGGTCAGGGCCAAAACGCTGCTCAGCTCTTTATTTCCTTATACTTTGAATTCACGGATGGAACCTACGGTAGGGTTCAAGTTTCCGTCCCACTTATTAATCCTCAGCCGCAAACAGTAGCAATTTCTTCTTACACCATACCCGCAACATTCAACGCAACTGCTGCGCTTGGTTACGATTCGCTTGGATTTACGTACTACCAATCTCTTCCAGGCGGGAGTATCACGATTACGAAATTCGACACGGTCAATAATCTTGTTTCCGGAACGTTCAATTATACAGCCTCTCAAACGTCGCCAACGGCCAATCCCAATAATGTTATTTCTCTTACCTCCGGTTACTTCAATGATATTCCCATTAGCCAAGGATCCTATCAGCAGGGAAACATCGCCGCCGTGGTGAATGATAGCGCCTTTACGACTAACGATGCAGGGCGAGAGATTATTCTGGCCAATCTCGATCAAGGCCGCTTCAATGTTTGGGCGTACGGTCAAGGCATACAAAATGGTGAGATTAGTATTCAAAGTATTCCGCTCACACTTGGAACGTATATCGTAAAGGGCCCCAGTAATTTTAGCGACACAACGTCCTATTTTATTTATGAGAACCGAAACGTTGAGATTTCCACACAGGACAAGGGATCGATCGGGCAGCTCACCATCACGAAGTGTGACATTCCCAATCGGAGAATCTCCGGCACCTTCCAATTTACTGGAACCGACACGTTGGGAAATCGGGTAACAATTACCTCTGGTGAAATTAAGAATGTGCAATGGGAACCATAATCTCGCGCTAACAGACCAACGTCCTTTCCTACCATGAGAAATTGGGAGCGTAGTCCGAAAAAAATACCTGCAACATTACGAGTCCCACGTTAAGGAATCATAAGGGTTCTATTATCGAACTCCTACTTTTTCGCTCTTTTTCTTTGAAGCGTGGCGCGCGAATCGTATTTTTGAAGGAATGCCAAATATTGCCATCCTCGGTTGTGGCCTTATCGGCGAGACCCATGCACGCTGCCTGGCGGAACTTGGTGCGCCGCTAACGCTCTTCGCGGATACGAACTTCGCGCGCGCGGAGTACTTAGCCGCGAGTTATTCCGGCATAGCGGTGGACGATCCCATAGCCGCTATTCAATCGCCGGAGATCGATGCCGTTTATATCTGCACGTATCATGATACGCACGCGCCGCTCGCCATAACCGCGGCAAAAGCTGGAAAGCATATTTTCCTCGAAAAGCCGATGGCGATCTCGGAGCATGATTGCCGTAACATCGTGAGCGCGGTGAAAGAGGCTGGCGTTCTTTGCATGACAGGATTCAAATTACATTATAGCTCGCTCGCTCGCAAAGCGAAAGTGTTGATTCAGAATCCGCTCGTACTTTCTGCACAAGTAATGGATAAGCGCTGGCCGGATGATAGCTGGGCAAACGATTCCCAAAAAGGCGGCGGGAATGTGCTTTCGCAGGGATGCCATGCGGTGGAAATTCTATGCTACCTTGCCGGCTCGAAGCCTATTCGCATTTTTGGGGAGGGAGGGAATCTTCATCATAAAAAGCTTCCTCTCCGTAAAGGGGAAGGAGTAGGGGTAGGAAGTGGTTTTATAGATACGATGGCTGCTACGGTCTCGTTCGAAAATGGAGCCGTCGCATCACTTGTGATTGGAGACTCTGGCGAAACGCCGCACGACGGGAAATTTTCATTCCAAGCTATGAATGGCATTCGTTCCATCCACTTATATCATCGGCTAACGGAATTAAGTTATTTCGATGGGGAATGCGAACAGATTTTTTCCGGCGAAGAGGATGGTTTCCTTAACGAGAACCGCGAATTTCTTTCCGCGATAATGGATGGGCGGCAGCCGGAAACAAATGAAATGGATGGGCTCCGCGCGGAAATGATTTTGCTTCGGGGTTTCGAATCCATTCGAACGGGTAAACCGCAATCCTTGATAGATTTGCCATGAGCAAAGTTCCACACGGCGAATGGCACGATTACCGTCACGACGATTCGCGCGCGGGTATGCAGCCGCTTGGACGAACGAGCGGGCCTCTGACAGAGCAATGGTCCATTCATTTGGGTGGAAGCTTTCAGGAAATCGAGCCGGTGGGCGATGGATCGGATGATTTACTGATGGCCGATGGGGGCGGTGTTCAGCGCGTAAGCGCGAAGGGCGAATTCCGTTGGCGTACCAACCCATTCGGCGCGCATTGGATTGCGTACGTGGGCGATCTCGATGCTGATGGCGTTTTCGAAATCCTGACGAGCAATGGCCGTGAAGTGATTATTCTATCGGCGAACACGGGCGAAATCCTGTTCCGGGATACCGTCGGCCCTCCTTTTGCGTATGGTACGTACGCGACGATGTTCAATGTGCATTCCTTTTTCGGGAACGGAATGCAAATTCTCGTTCCGGTTTTTTCGAGCAAGGAAGTGCGGATGTACGATTGCTCGGAAGGAGCAAAGAATACGCGCATTCTTCACCGGCTTTGGATGGACGATGGCTATCACCCATCCATTGTCATTGGAGATGTAAATAAGGATGGTGTCGATGAGATTGTAATTGCCCGAATTGGCGGCGTCTATGTGTTCGATCCGCACTCGGGCACAATGATTTCGCAGACGATCTGGAAATCCGATGAAGAGCGGCGCAGAAACTATGGGCACTTCGAACTGGTGGATGTAAACGGAGATGGGAATCTCGAAGCGGTTATTTTAAGCGATAAAGTTTCTCGTCATATCGCGATGCTCGGCAACGATGGACACGGCAATTTCCAACCCTTATGGGACCGCTTCATCCAGCATATATACCCGGCCGATACCACAGAGCTTCGGTACACCTCGAATTCCATTCGCGATTTTTATGGGGATGGCAAGTTCGAAATCGCCGTAAGTATTTTCAATGAGCGAAAGGATAATCGGTGGCATACGGAACTGCTGCGAGCCGAGACGGGCGAGACCACGCTCGATTTACCAGACCAATATCTGCGTGGCGTGCAAGATGTGAATGGTGACGGATTGCCAGAGTTTTGCCTCAGCCGAGAAGCAGCGCGAGGGACGCGTTACTACAATGAGCTTTCGATTTATTCGCCACGCGAGCGGAAAAGAATTTGGCAACGGGATAAGAGCCGCTTTGCCGACCGCACGGTGCATACGCGCGGCTCGTCTTCAGAATTTAAGCCGGATGTTTTTGCCTCGCAGGAAATTTGGAATGGGGAGTTCGAAGATAAGGCGGGAATTTTTATTCAATCCCCGGAAGCGGGGTTGCAAATGTTGGATCGGTCGTTGGAATTGATTAAATGCTGTCCGAGGCTCCATCCGTTCTCTGGGGCGGATAATTTCTATAGAATTGCGCATATTGTAGAGGATTCGATTTATTTAACGGAAGCAAATGGTGAAATTATCCAGTTGACAGATGCCGGTCCGCAACATTTTCTTAGTTGCGGCTACCATCTTACTACCGAAGCGCATATTTCCGCGCGGCCCGGGAGCATGGCAACTATGGCATCCTGGAGCGGCGCGCGCTATCTCGCGGTGCCGGATTTTGCCAATTCCATTCATCTTCTCCAGAGTATTGGAAATGGGTTACCCAAACCAATCGCGAAAATTCGCGGCCGCTCGCGCCTGGGATATGATGGAGTGTTCCACGCCGCATCTATTATTACTACGAGACAAGGGCCGCGCCTTGTGATCGTGGATGATGAGGGCTTCTCACATGCGAGAATTTCGCTCTATTCCCTGGAAGGTGAGCGGATGCAATCGTTCGAATTTCCCGAGATGCCACCAAGTGAGCGTGGAAACCGTATTGGATGCTATGATTGGCTCTATTTCGCTCATTCGCGGGGCGAGTCACTCTTCGCAAGCTTCTATCAATCGTATTCGATGAATAGCGAGTGCTCCCTCGCCTTTCTTCTTGAGACCGGCGAAATCGTATGGAGAAACGAACGAACGGGGGAAGGCGAATTCGGCCGGGGTGTCGGTCCCTGGGGAACGTCGTCTTTGTTGCGAAATGGAAATACCGCCATCGCAGCCTTTTGCGCGAAGGATACACTCTGTTTACTCGATTTGGAAACAGGGAAGTTTTATCGCGAGCCGAAGTTGCTCACCGAATACAGCGCCGATGAAATGAAACGCGAGGACCGCCTGAAAGAGCAAACGATTTCAACGGCGGCCTCCGCCGATGATCCTTTCACGGCCTACGGCACGCCTATAATCAACGATAATGATATTATTATTGCTGGGTCTCTCGGCGGTTTTGGTATTGTTCCCTCCTCCTCCTTCATCCTTCCTCCCGCATTCTTCCCCAAGTGGTGGCATGTCGCTTCCTTCGGAGATGTACTTTACCGTTTGCCCGGCATCGGAGATATCGATGGCGATGGGAAAATGGAACTGGGCCAGGGACACGCCGATGGGACATTCCAGATTTATAATTATGAAAGCGGTACACTTCGAGCATCCATTAACCTGAATTCCATTTGCACCGATGTCCTAACCGTCGATGCCAACGGCGATGGCCGTGTGGAATTCGTATTCGGAACGAACGATGGTCAGCTTCTCATCATCGGATATGATGGTAAATCATTCAATATTCTGGAACAATTCGAAACCGGCGCAGCGATGGGATCGCCAATTGCAGCGGATTTCGATGGCGATGGGAAGTCCGAAATTTATGTCGTGACCGGCGACGGCAATCTTCGGTGCTTCCTGTAGCCGTGACCTTTAGGTCACGGTCGCGAAGCGCATTAGAGACCCAAGGCTTACGGCTGCAAACACGACTACACATCTCGCGCAAGGCGTATCCCGCTGAACTGCCAGCGTGATTCGGCGGGGAAGAAATTGCGATACGTTGCGCGAATATGATTGCGCGGCGTGGCGCAGGAGCCACCGCGAAGCACCATTTGATTCGACATGAACTTGCCGTTGTATTCCCCGATCGCGCCATCCGCAACCTTGAAGCCCGGATAGGGAAGATACGCACTGCGTGTCCATTCCCAGACATCGCCAAACATTTGTGCCGGTTTGCCGAGACCGGAAGGGACGAGTGGGGTCGGATGGAAATTTCCACTATCGAGAAAATTTCCTTCCATCGGAGTATCCTTAGCAGCCAGTTCCCACTCAAATTCGGTCGGTAGGCGGGAGCCCGACCAGGTGGCAAAAGCATCGGCCTCATAGTGGCTGATATGCGTGACGGGTTCCGAATCTTCCACGGGCCGAAATCCTTGCAGCGTCATTGACCACCACCCCCCGTCCTTTTCTTCCCAATATTTGGGCGCGCACCATTGCTCATCGAGCACTCGCGACCAGCCTTCCGAAAGCCAGAGCGAGGAAGTTCGGTAGGCGCCATCAGCGATAAATGTTTTATACTCGCCGTTAGTAATGAGCCGGTCCGCGAATTCGAATGGTTCCAGATAGTGTCGGTGGCGTGGACCTTCGTTATCGAAAAAAAACTGGTTGCCGCTTGCGCCGAACTCGTAGAGTCCTTCCTCGAAAGAAATCCAATCGAGCGGAGCGACGGGTGCGGCACTAATTTCGCGGGCGCGATAGACGGGCCGAAGTGGATTCATCGCAAGGACGGTCTTTACATCCGTAATAATGAGTTCCTGATGCTGCTGCTCATGATGGATCCCCAAGTCAATAATCGGCAAGGCCATTTCGCCCACGTCAGCTCGGTGCAGAAAGTTTTTTATGGCGTCATCCACATGCCGGCGGTAATTCCATACTTCTGCCATCGTGGGCCGCGACATCAGGCCGCGAATATTTCGCGGCGTTCGATCGCCAATAGTGTTGTAATAGGAATTGAATAAATACGAAAACGTCGGATGAAATTCACGGTAGGTGGGGTCGTGCGGCAATAGCACGAACGTCTCGAAAAACCAGGTGGTATGTGCGATCTGCCATTTCACGGGCGAGCATTCCATCGACGTTTGAACGACGCAATCCTCGATGGTAAGCGGTTCACAAATCCATTCCGTCATGCGGCGAACTTCATCGTAGCGGCGCAATAAGGTATCCCGCTCCAAGTAGAGAACAGACGGAGCGGACGGCTTGGTCTTTTGAAGTAATTCCAGTTCCATTTTTGAGAAAACACCGTTCCCATAAGATTTATGCCATTGACACGCATTTCCCAAAATCAATCTAATAATAAAGAAAAGCTTTTGTTGGCATACGATTCGAAGGTATTTCGGGCATATGAAGTTCACAACGGTCTTTCGGGACTCAATTTGAAAAATAGGAATCAGCACACTCGCGACCTCGATCGGGAGGAGTCATCCTTCCGCGTCCACGCCGCAATTGCGATTCAGGGCTTTTAAAGCAAATTATTTTTTCGGTAGAACGTAGTTCTCTGAAGAATCGAAGTGAAGTCAAAGAAAGAGGATGCCGAGAGGCATCCTCTTTCGTTTTTAACCGGGATGATGCTGATTTACGCTGATGTTTTAAAAACGGTCTTCTTTCCGAATACTCAAATCGGAATAAATCAGCGTAAAACCAAGTCTGCTTTCCGATGTCCGAATACTCATCCAATTGTTAGCTGCAACAATGGACGCCGGGCGTGCAAGTTGAACCATGAGTATATGTCATGATGCAAATCTATCGTAAAATTGTCCGTGAATCGCACCGCCGTTTTTTTTGGTGGATCACCGTTCCGTCCATGATATTGGTCACGGCCTTATATGGTCTATTCTTTTTGCGAAATCCCGATTATAGCAAAGTGAACCAATCGGTTACGAAGGAGACCATGCTCGTCGTACCGCCGAATGCTAGTATGGCGCAAATAGCAGATTCATTGAAACAACAAGGATTTATTCGGAGCGAAATTACTTTTCGTGCTGCAGCAAAAATGATACGCGCCGGACACCAGATGCATGGCGGCACGTTTCAAATCCATCGAGGTCTTACCAATTTTCAGCTGATCGAGGATATCATTGGTACAAAATATCAAATTGTTTTTCAACTTACCATTCCCGAAGGATTTAGGTTGAAAGACGTGGCTGAAGTCGCGGATGCCAACCTCGGCGTAAACCAATATGATTTTATTCGAGCGGCCGGCGACACCGCGTATTTGCATTGGCTCGGATTACCTGCGCAAGCGCAGACGGCCGAGGGATATCTCTACCCCGCTACCTATAAATGGCTCTATCCTTTGAATGGACGGACGCTGTTGCAGTCGCTCGTTACGAGATTTCATCAGGAGGTACCCGATTCGTTGTTGACCGAGGCGAAACCGCGAGGGCTATCGCCGTATCAGGTCGTAACATTCGCTTCGATCGTTGAAGGTGAAACCAAAAACGATACGGAAAAATATTTAATCGCCGGAGTGTATGAAAATAGATATCAAATCGGAATGAAGCTCCAGGCCGATCCGACGGTACAATACGGTCTTCAACTCGACCGCGCGATCACTCATCGCGATATCCTTCATCCGACACCGTATAATACCTATTTGAAATTTGGCCTGCCGCCAGGCCCGATCGATAATCCGAGCTATTCGGCGATCTACGCGGCGGTGTACCCCGCCCGGACGAACTATTTATTCTTCGTCGCACGCCGCGATGGCAGCCGAACGCATTTCTTCAGTCCGACTTATGCGGGTCAGCTCCAAAACATCAAGAAAGAAGAGCATAATATCGCCGGTGGGGTAAGAGAACGTTAATACGTAACCGTAATTGTTTTCGCCGCCGCATTGAGCGTGACGCCATAATTTTTGAGTGGCGATGGCGCCGGACCGGCAATAACATTGCCATGTAAATCGAATGACGAGCCGTGGCACGAGCAATAAATTTGTCCCCCACTCGGCTGGTTCACCTGACAGCCCTGGTGCGTGCAGAGCATCGAAAGTGCCGTAAACGTCGTAGCATTTTGACGGATGACCAGGATGGGAGTGCCATCCGGCGTAACATTCGAATCGACGATGAACTGTCCGTTCGATGTTAGCCCCGCAATATTTACGGTCGTCGTGCCGTGTGTGACGTTAGCGCCTGTCGGCGAATTGCAGCTTGCAAGGATTTCGCTGAGTGCACCCGCGAGCGTTGCCGCGCCGAGTACCAGTCCAGTCTGTTTTAAAAATTCGCGGCGGCCTACCGCCGTTTCGAGAGAAAAAATATTTTGTGTTGCCATAAAATTTTTAGCTGATGGTGAGTCTCATCTGTTGCCTTCTCTTACCAAGACACATAGTTTCTATCAAATAAAACTCCAACGAGAGAAAATTGCCACATGAGAAATGATTCATAACCCCTGAATGTAGCACGATTTTTATTCTTCCCACCAAGCCAGCTTGAAACCCGGCCTGTAAGCAAACGTAATTCATGTCTATGAAGAAATCGGAAGAAGAGTGGAAGCGAGAGCTAACGCCAGAGCAATATCGCGTTATGCGCGAAAAGGGTACGGAGCGTCCATTCACCGGCAAGTATGAAGCATTTTGGGAAAATGGCGTTTATAAGTGCGGCGCTTGCGGCGCGCCGCTTTTCGATAGCGATACGAAATTCGATGCGGGCTGTGGCTGGCCCAGCTTTTCCGCGCCGAAAGCAAACGCCCAGATTGAAGAGCATAAAGATCAATCTTTCGGAATGCTCCGTACAGAAGTTACCTGTGCTAACTGCGGCGCCCACTTAGGCCATGTCTTCGACGACGGTCCAACCCCCACGAGATTGCGCTATTGCATCAATTCGGCTTCGCTGGACTTTGAGAAGAAATAGCAGAGAACCTGTTTTATGGCTCAACCACTACTTCTTCGAAACAAGGAATGATAGCCATTGAACACGGAAATGCGGAAACAATAGGTTCCATTTATAATTCTACTTGGACCATTCGACCTGATAAAACGATCCACCCGTGACGGTAACGCTATCGTTCGGCGTGTGAAGTTTTCGGCCGGTAAAGGAGAATGTCCCACTGATCTGCCGATTGACCGTATCGAATTGCGTAATTGTAAGGGATCCGGGAGTAAGGTTTGTGGTCCAGGGAATAGATATCCAGGCTTTGCTGGTATCCAAGATTCCTTCGGAGTAGGCACCATAATCGGCGCTCAGACCACCGAGCGGGAAAGTCCCGACCGATGGATTATTCATTACCAAAGTTATCTCCGTAATGTCGGACGCAACTCCTACTACAGTGACAACTCCGGAATTGCTGCGCGAGGCTGTTGCGCCGCCCGTAATTCCGCCCGGTATAACCGTCGAGGACCAACTTTTGCCGCTTACGGTTGCGGTCATGCTGCCGGGTGTGGTCGTTGTACCGTTGGGGCTGGTTGTAGCGTTGCAGCCCGCAAAAATAATGATGGCGAAGAAAAAAGGAATGGAGTTTTTCATATAATTGGTCATGAATCGGTTTTTTAATTGGGTTCTACAAATATTAGGCCTTTTGCAATCTTTATTCAATATTAATCAGCGCAAGGACATCGTCATTTACGAGAGCCACCCTTCCATGCAGGAATTCAAGCTCCATTAGAAATGTGAATCCCTCGATGGTCCCTCCGAGCCGTTTGACGAGCCGTTTCGCTGCGCAGGCCGTGCCACCGGTCGCAAGGAGATCATCGACAATGATAATGCGGTCCCCGGCCGATATGGCATCCACATGCATTTCCACCGTATTCGTCCCATATTCGAGAGCGTATTCTTCATGGATCGTCTGGAACGGCAGCTTTCCAAGCTTTCGAACAGGCACGAAAGGCAAGCCCATTTCGAGCGCCAGAGGCATCCCGAAGACGAAACCGCGTGATTCAATCCCAACAATAGCGTCCGGCCGCTTCGGCAGGGAAAATTCGATAAACCGGTCGATCACTTCGCGCATCGCTTCCGGGCTGGAAAGAACGGGCGTAATGTCCTTGAATAGTATTCCGGGGCGCGGGAAATCGGGAATGTCGCGTATTAATCGCTCGGCGATTAGTGTCTCTTTAACGAGGGTTGCTTCCATTATTCGTAATTTTGTGTTACAAAGATACGAAATCAGAACCTGAAATTAACAATTCAGGAAAAACACTATGCCAGACAAGACATTGAAAATTTTACGAAGTGAAGAAATCGCGCGAGGCACGAATGCCTTCCACCTTTCAAAACCCGAAGGCTTTGAATACGAATCGGGCCAGACGATCGACCTCACGCTCGTCGATCCGAAGGAGATGGACGCGGAAGGCCCCGTTCGCACCTTCTCGCTCGTGAGCGCGCCGCACGAACCGGAGCTGATCTTCGCGACGCGGATGAGAGATTCCGCATTCAAGCGCGCTTTGAAGAATTCGACACCGGGAATGGAACTCGCCTGGGATGGCCCGTATGGCTCATTCATTATGCACCGCAATCCCGCGAAGCCCGCCGTATTTCTTGCGGGCGGAATTGGCATTACGCCCTTTATGAGCATGACGAAACATGCCGCGCACACGAAACTGCCTAACCAAATTTATCTTTTCCACTCGAATCATACTCCGGAAGATTCCCCCTACCTTGCCGATCTTACCGAGTTTGCCAAACAAAATCCAAATGTTCGCTACGTCCCAACGATGACTGACTTAGAACCTCAAAAGGCTTGGTCCGGCGAGCGTGGCGTGATCGATAGGAATATGATTTCGCGACATGTGACCGATCTTAAGACGCCCATATACTATATGGCGGGTCCTCCTGGTTTCGTTACGGCGATGCGCAAGATGCTTGTCGAAGCCAACGTGGATGAGGACAATATTCGCTTCGAAGAGTTTCCGGGGTATTAAGGCATTATTTTATTCCGCTTTCTGGAAGTGAATGATGCGAGCCTTTGTACTTTTCATCTTAGGTTCTGTGATGATTGTTGCGAGTCCTTCGCAGGCGCAGCAACAAAAATACGTGGGGTTTGTATTAGGCGCGAACTTCGCGAACGAATCGCTCGATTCTTTGCCTGACGGAATTCCTTCTCATCGTACCGGAATTCTTGCGGGCTTACAGATCGAACGATGGTTCAGTCCGCAATGGGGACTCGGCATGCAGATCATCTACGCGCAAGAAGGACGTAATGAGGACCTTAATGGACCGGGAAGGGGAATTTTTTATGGATTTGCGAGAAAAGGGTCTGTGAATATTGAAGCGAATTATCTCGATGTACCATCGTTCCTAAAAAAAACAATTTTTGAAAATAACGTTGTTCACACTTATGCCTTTGCCGGGCCAGTCGTGGGATTTTTTTTATCGGGCAGCGTTCATCAGAACATTTTGATTTCCGGGCCAGGAATCACATCCTTTGAAAACGACACGACATTCGCTCTGCCAGCTTCCTCGTTAGATTTCTCGGTTCTGTTTGGCTTGGGAGTTTCCGTAAAATTAGATTCCGGGCAGATGCTTTTTCTCGATGCATCTTATTGGTATGGCCTGACGAATATTTTCGAATCGTACGGCGGCGCGACCTACACTCGCGACCTTCGCCTTACCGCAGGAATTCTGTTCCCGATACACCTGCCCTCACTTCTTTTCTAACTCTTCGAAATACTTTCGGATGAGCGCGTTGTAGTCCGAGGTGTAGCCGGTCTCTTTTGCGTTGGTGATTTCTTCCTGCAATTCTTTCTGCGCTTGCGGAGATGCAATATCAAGCGCGCGCGGCGATGGGCGGACGATATTCTCACCCGGCTTCGACTCGCGTTCCTGATCTTTATCGCGCTCGTGGATCGAACGCTCGGCCTGCAATAATCGCGAGAGAATTCGCTCCTGCCGCTGGACCGTTTCCGGCGTAACGCCGGATGATTTCATATCGCCGATAGACTGCTGCATCTCGTCCGCAATTTTTCGAAGCTCGTCGGCGGATTGGTGAACGCCGGTTTGTGCCTGGCGTTGCTCATCGGCCATTTGGTCCAGCGATTTCTTCACCGCCTGTTGTTGCGCTTCGAGTTTGCTCATCATCGATTGCTCACGCATTAACTCTTTTTCGTGTGCCTGGCCGCCGCCGCCTTTGCCGGCCATCATGCCCTGCATCTGGTCGTTAAGCTGTTGTTGCTGCTGAGCCATTTGGTTGATCTGATTGATGAATTGCTGCATCGCGCTCGAGCCGGCCGGTCCACTCGAAGAAGGCATATCGCCGCCTTCGCCGCTGGAACCGGAACCGCTTTGGCCCTCTTCGCCCTCGCCGCCAGAGCCGTTCGAACCTTGCTGCCCGTTCTGTGCGATCTTCTGAATCGCTTTTTGAAATGCGCTCGAAGCTTTATTGAGCGAAGTCATGGCCGACTGCGCGTTTTGTTGAGAATTGGGCTGATTGCGCTCGGTCATTGCCTCCTCGGCATTTTGCATATCGGCGAAGGCTTTACCCATCTCTTTTCCCATTTCGGGCGTGATCTCGGTCGATTTCTGCGCGAGTTGCATGGCTTTGGAAGCCGTCTGTCCCAGTTCGTCCTTCTTTTCGCCTTGTTGGTCTGCAAGTTGTCGGAAGACGTTGGAATTCGGTTGTGCCTCCTTTGCCTGGTTCTTGATTTGCTCCTCGGCTTTCGAAAGGCGATTTAGCTCGTCCTGAATTTGTTTCATCTGGCGCATCGTTCGCTGCCGTTCATTCTCGGACATTTTGCGTTTTAGGTCCGAGAGTTTTTGCTCGGCTTTCGACATTTGCTTGGAGGCCGATTGCGATTTCTGCGCACTCTGCTGCATATCGCCTTTCTGCATGGACTGCGCGGCATCCTGCATCTCCTGATCGGTCGAAGGATCGGCGAGCGCCTCGGCGGCCTGCTTCAATTCTTCGGGAGCCTGCATGTTCTCCGGCAATTTTTGCATCTCTTTTGCAACCTCTTTCATCTCACTGCGCATGCGATCCAGTTCTTTTTGCGCGTCCTGCTGTTTTCGTGCTTCAGCGGCTTTTTCATCCGGCGACATGGACTTACCCTGATCCATCTTTTGATGGGCATCCTCGGCCGATTTTTGTTCCAGCTTCGCCAATTCATTGGCGGACTTCATCAACTCGTCGACCTTTTGTTCGGCCTGGATTTTTCGAAGAATATTTTCTGTGCGCTCGATCGACTTTTGAAATTGCTCCTCGTTCAACTTCATGTTCTTCATCGCTTCGGCGAGTTGTTTTGGATCGACGTTCTTTTGCATCGCCTGCTGAAGTTGCTCCATCGCTTTTTTGAGCTCCGGCGAGTTGATCTGCTTGAAGAGATCCTGAAGCTCCTCATATTTCTTCATGGTCTCCGGTGAGAGCGCCTTTTGCTGATCCATCGACTTTGTCATCTCCTGCAAATCTTTCGCGACCTGATCGACGCGTTGATTGAGCCGATTTTGCCGGTCGAGCATTTGCTGCACGTCCTTCTGCTTGGAGAAATCCTGCGACTGGCGCGCCAGGTCGCTGGGCTTAAGCTGCTTCATTTCATCGACGGCGGCATCGACTTTTTTCTGAAGCTCCTCGGCATCCTGCTTGATCTCATTCATGTCCTTTTCGGACTTATTCGCCTCTTCGTCCGCGCGTTTGAAGATTTCCTCGACCGAGGGGACGCGCACCGTGTATTCCGGCGTGCGTGCGGATTTCGGGCCGGTGACAGCATCGTTGTCCGTCACTTCCATCACGTAACTAACTTCATCTTCCGGTCCAATGGAAAGAGGCGTGAGGTTCCAGATATACGGTACGTCTAAATCCTGGGTGTTATAATTCGAAAGAGGAACGGTGAGCCATTGATACGTAGAATCCGTCCGGACATATTTCGATTTCGAAAGGCGATATCCTATGCGCACGCCGCGAAACCCGAAATCGTCGTGTATATGGGCGAGCATATCGAGCCGCATATCGCTCGGAAGCTCGGCGCTGGCGGAAGGCTCCAGCAACACGATTTCGGGTGACTGGTCACGCGTAATGGAAACCGTATATTCGATGGGATGCTCGCTGGAAACGGAATCGCGATCGAGCAGAGCGAGGTGGTAACTGCCAGACCGCAAAAAGGTTACCGAGCCGGTAGCAATGGAATCTTCTATCGTAAGAGCGTAGGACGTATGGATCGCAGGAAGCCCCTTAGACGAATCTAATGCGCTAAATATAAGCTCGGCTTCTTTCAGCGCTTTCGAAGCCACCACGCGGAATACGCCGCGTGTTCCGGCAACGCCGGCAATATCCCCGATATTTTCCGGCAGCGCAACCGGCTTGATGCGAGTATAGGCTGGTTGCTCGACGGTGACCGTGAGCGAGCGGATCATCGGATGATCGAGCACTGCGATATTGAAATGCGCGGATTCGATCTCCCGCGCTTCCGCGAAATATTCGGTGGGGTGCTGGGCCTGGATCGTATACGTGAATCCTGCTTTGATGCCGTGCGCATGCGCCCATGCCGTGTCGAAGGGAGTGGCGTTCAGTGTAATGGCATCGTAATTCTTCTGGCCTTCTTCTCGCGTTCGAAGCTCGATTTGCCGCAATTGTTCACCCGTGGTATAAATTCGGACTGGAACCGAATCGCCTCGCATAACACGAATATCCCCGGGAGATACGACAATAGTAAACGGTGCTGGCGTTTGAAAGAATGTGCGAAAATGCACGAGACGTGAAGTGGCAGCAAGCATATCGTGCTTCGCTCCAAAGAGTGCGGCAACGCCAAGCACCAGCGCAGAAAGGAAAAGCAAGGCTGCTCGCTTCAAGGGGCGATCGTCCACAATTTCCAGAAAGTCCACAGAGCGGACGGAACTATATACATTGGAAAACGCCGCTAATGCAAAACCCGGTGATCCGTAAAAGGTGGAAGATTCCGAAAAAAGAGGTCGCGCAAGCTGCAAGGTATTGACGAGATGGTCGCTTACAACTGGATAATGCGCTCCGACCGCGGAAGCGAGATCATCGTCCGAAGCACGATTTCGGATGCCTATGCGGACGAGCAGTGGGGATATTATAAAGCCCAAAAATCCAGTGAGAAGCACCACGAGCGACGAATAAAAAAGCCACGTGCGTCCTTCGATCGAAAAATGTCCGAATAACTCCAAGACGATAGCAATTAGCGCCACGACTACTGCCGAAGTCAGCCCATTGGCCACGCCGCTCCAAAGCGCAACGGATTCCCGCCGCTTTCGGAGCTGCGAAAGGCGCGAGAGGAGTTCGTGATAAAGTTCTTGTGGCACGCGTTAAGGTTTTATGAAATTTTCCGAATAATTTCTAAGATGAACGAGGAAATAATTCTTGTGATAAACGATGGTGACCCTAAGATGCTCTTTGGTAACCTCGAACAGCTCCGTTCAGGTTCTCTCGTGGAACGGAATTAGGAACAAAATGGATAAGTGTGACTCATATTTAATTAAGCCACATTTCCCATCTCGCAAATCTTTCCCTAACCACATAAATATCAGTCGTGAACATCGACTTGCTCGACCCCACCGCCCCGCCGGGCCTCAATGTGCTCGTGATCGCCTACTATTTCCCTCCCATGGGGCTTTCCGGCGTACAACGGACGCTCAAATTCGTTAAGTATCTTCCGGAATTTGGCTGGCGGCCAATTGTCCTTACCGCTGGCGAGACTCCGTACTATGCTCGGGATGAGTCGCTCCTGGAAGAACTGGAACCGCTTATCGAGAAGGGTAACATCCGCATTGTCCGAACGGAGGAGAGTGGCGCTCCGGGTTTCAAGAGCAAAGGGAGAAAATCAGAGGGTGGAGAAATGAAACTCCCCAGCGCGCGGTATCAGCGGTTTCGGTCGATGGTTCTTCAAACGATTTATCAGCCGGATAGCCGCATTAAATGGAAGGCATCCGCGCTGGAAGCCGCAGAGAAAATTTTCGAGGAAGAACGGGTCGATGCCATCCTGACGACCGCGCCGCCTTATACCGATTTCCTCATTGCCCGGGAGCTTTCGAAACGGCACAACGTGCCCTTTCTTATGGATTATCGAGATGCCTGGGTTTCAAATTCGGCGCTCAATTTTTATGCAACCCCCTTTCATAAAGCTTATGCAAGAAAATTAGAAGATGACTGCCTTCGTGGTTCCGGGGCGGTCACTGTCATTAGCCGGCCCATGAAGGAAGTGTTGCTTCGGCACTACCCTTTTCTTCGCCATGAGGATGTCATCATTCTGCCGCATGGTTACGATTCCACCGACTTTGCCGCAGCTTCTGGCGAACGAGATCGGTTTCGAAATCCTGAAAAATTTAGAATGACCTATGGAGGCGCATTTTATGTGGGTTACCCCGGCCGATCGCCCGTCCCGATGTTGGAAGCTGTCAAACTCGCAATTCAGAAGGAGCCACGAATCCAGGACGATCTCGAACTTGTATTTGCTGGAATCGTCCATAAGGACTATGCACGGGCCATGGAAAAAACGGGTTTGATGAAAAACATCATTGTAGTGGGTTATCTGCCACACCGCGAGGAGGTGGCGTTGCTTCTGGCCAGTGATGTATTATGGATGATTGCCGCGGACCCATTCAGCACTCCCGGTAAACTCTATGAATATCTCGGCACCCATAAGCCGATTTTGGGTCTGGTAAAGCCGGGAAGTACGTCCGAAAAAATTCTGAAGGACTATGGCGCAGGAATTACGGTGCCGCCGAAGGACATTTCGGCGATTGCCGATGCTGTTATCGATCTCTACCATCGATGGCGAAAGTCGCTATTGCCGCACAACGTGAATTTGCCCTTTGTGCAATCGTTCGACCGCCGAGCGCTTACGCGGGAGATGGCGCGGCAGTTGGGATTGATGCTTCGGCCCTGACTCGGAACCGAACCCGTAAATTTGGACGGAAACAATTCCCCATGAATTGGCCTTAATAGTCCTGTGCTTAATAGTGCTGTGGGATATAAACGAACGTCTCTCCACTCGCCCGGAGAGTCTGGCAATTACGGAGATATGGATATGAAACCGCTTCGTATGGCCTCAGTATGGGTATTTTTTGCTCTGCTTCTCGGCATGTGTGCGAGCCAGCCAGTACGGGCCCAATTCATGGCATTGCGGACGCCATTCGAACGCTTCAGCGATTACCGATTCACTGTTGCCTTCGGAGTATCGACTCCGCCGAATTCGCAGTGGAACGATTTTACCCATTCCACCGCCCCCGTCGTCAATAAGCAGATCAATTTCAACCAGTACCTTGCGATGGAGTATGGTCAATTCCGCGTGGGTCTGATGTGTTATGTCTTCCCTTCGTCCATGCTGCCGTTTGTCGATTGGAACCCGCAGTTCCAGATCGATCGCTTTGTGGTCGGCGGAGATTCTTCCCGCCTTGGCCTTAGTCTTCGCGCGGAGAACCTCTTTGCTAAACGCGATGCCAATGAATATTTAGGCGATGGCCAGGCCGATAAAAGTATTTATCCGGACCGGAATTCTCTTTCCTTTATTATTACGTACTGGCTCGGACATCCGCCGGATTCGAGTGACTATGGGAAATTTTTGCGCGAAGCCACTTCCGAAGACATGGCGGAAGATGTAACCGCGATGGGCCCCGTGCTTCCGGGTTCCGGAGGCGAAGTGCGTTATTCGACGCGCAATGGTTTTAGCGTGGGCCTTGGATTAGGGTCCGGGAAGTATTCGGGGTCCGGACCCATTTCGAGGCATCTCAATTTTTTCAGCACGTATAATGTCCTCACGGATAAAGGTTTTCCCGGTTTCAATCCGCTGGCGCTGGTCCGATACCGGATGCGCAACTTGATCGCGCAATTCGACGTAGCCGGTGACGATGTCGATTTTGGAATCGTACTTCGCAACTTAAAACATTTGGATATCGAGACGGGCTTGCTTCGCCTCGAGCATATATTCCCTCGTTCCTCGCGCGGTCCTCATCGGCCCGAAGCTTATCTTTCCTTGCGCTATGCCATCGCGCTGGGCAAGGACAATGGATATTTCGAATATGGCGATGCCATTCTCAACCAATTGGCCGATTCCGATGGCGATGGGCTTACCGATCTCGAAGAGATCATGATCTACCATACCGATCCCAATAATGCCGATTCCGATGGCGATGGGCTTACCGATGGGGAGGAGGTCCGTATCTATGGCACGAATCCCCTAAAAGCAGATACCGATGGCGACGGCCTGACCGATGGTGATGAAGTCCATAAATATCATACGAATCCACGCTTGGCCGATTCGGATGGCGATGGACTTACCGATGGCGAAGAAGTTTTGCAAGCCCACACCGATCCACTTTCGCGGGATACCGATGGCGATGGCCTTTCCGACTACGATGAAATCCATAAATACCACACGGATCCCTTAAAGAAGGATACCGATGGCGATGGAGTTTCGGATTATGACGAGGTGATGGTGTATCATACGAATCCGCTACTTAAAGATACCGATGGCGATGGGCTCGACGATGGTACCGAAATCCATGTAACCCATACCAATCCACTCAACGCCGATACCGATGGCGATGGAATTCCGGATGGCCAGGATGGCTGCCCGCTCGAACCGGGGCCGAAATCGAACAATGGATGTCCCGAAGTTCCTTATGCAGTCGGTCAGCGGTTGGCCTTGCCGCGCATCGAATTCGAGACCGGCAAGTGGGATATTTTGCCGCAGTCCTTTAGCGCGATGAATCAATTGTTCGGTTTGATGGAAAAATATCCTGGAACGAAGATTTCGATTCAGGGACATACGGATAATCAGGGAGATTCCGTTGCGAATGAGCGACTCTCGAATAATCGCGCGAATGCCGTGCGCGAATGGCTCGTGCAGCGTGGCATCAGCGCCACCCGTCTGGAAGCTCGCGGGTATGGACAAACCCGTCCCATTGCCACGAACTCCACCGACGAAGGCCGCACCACGAACCGCCGCATCGAGTTTATTATCATCGAGAATGCTGCACAACCGAAACCAGAGGAGCAAAAGCCGAAGCCGGAAGAACAGAAGAAATAAGTCAGAACCGGGATTACGCGGATTAAAGGGCGGATAATTTTGCTGTTTTTTGCCGTCATTGCGAGGAGAATGAATCGACCGAAGGAAGATTCATTCGACGAAGCAATCCGTGTGATTCAACGTGGGAAATCGACCCGCAAAAACACTCCGTGTAATCCGCCCTGATCCGCGCAATCGTGGTTCTGGGTCAGAGTTCCTGCAAGAATTTCGTCAGCGAGTCTTCGGTCTTCAGCGCCAGCTTTTTGCGGATATTGAACCGGTGGTTCTCCACGCCCCGCTCGCTTACGCAGATCAGCCGCCCGATCGCCGCCGATTTGAGATTGACATGCAGCAGCATACAGACCTTTACCTCTTGCGGCGTAAGGTCCGGGAACTTCGTTTCAAGTCCAGCGCGGAATTCGGGATGCACCGTTGCAAACTGCGCCTCGAATTTTCCGAAGTCGATCATCTCGCAGGGTAGCTCTTTCAGCTTTGCCTTTACTTGCCGAATAATGTCCTCCGGCTCGTATTTATCGGGTCGCATCACGATCTTCCGCAAGTCGGTCCGGAAATCTCCCAAAAGTTCCGTCTGGGCTGCAAGTGAGGAGGCGGTGTTGGCGAGTTCGCGTTCTTTGAGGCGGATTGTTGTTTCCGCCTTCTCGGCACGAAGTCGGTGCAACTCCGTATCGCGCTCCTGGTTCGCAATGGCGGCGCGAATGTTGAAGCTGTCTATGAGTTGCCGTGATTTTTCGCTGAAGATCTCTTCCTTTAATTCGTAGTGCTTTTGGGAATGCTCATAGGCACTTGCAAGGTCACCCGCTTTTGCGTATGCATTGGCAATTTCCTTATGTGTCTCGGCCGCAGTCTTCTTCTCCCCTAATTCTTTTGCCAATGTGAGTGCCTCTTCGAGACGAGCGAGTCCTTCTTCTCTCTTTCCCTGTCCAAGTAGAACCCTGCCCAATCCTAACAGAGTCTCAGCAACATCCACATTCGACAGGAGTACTTCACGGCGATGGTATAGCGTATTGAGATAATCCTGGAAAGCAATGTCAAGATTACCAAGTTTTAGGTTAGCATTTGCAAAACCGTTCATCCAATATCCCACCGCCCGATGATCGCCGATCAACTCGCTAAGCTCAATCGCTCGCTTTAAATATTCCAATGCCTGAGGAAAGTCGCCACTGTCCTTGTATATAAGTCCAATGTTGCCAAGAATAACTGCCACAATTTCTTTGTGACCGATTTTTTCCGCGAGCACGAGTGCCCGGTTCCGATAGTCTAACGCACGCTGGTGATCACCAAAATGAAAATAAATGTTTCCAATATTAGTGAGCGAGATTGCAACACCATATTTATTGCCAAGCTTTTCATACAACGCAAGGGCGTGGAATTTGTAGTCAAGTGCTTGTGCGTAATCAGCAAGAACATCGAACACATTACCAATGTTTTCGAGAATGTTAGCCGTGAATGGTTTGTACACCATTTCTTCTGCAAGTCCAAGTGCGCGAACAAAATAGTCCAATGCGCGGGCGTTGTCACCAAGTTGAAGATGTACCTTACCGATGTCGGAGAGGGCACCGGCAATTCCTATTTTGTTACCAGCCTCCTCCGAAAGTACAAGAGTTCGGCCAAGATAGTCCAACGCTCGTGGGTAGTCGGCGAGGAAAGTATGCGCATTCCCAATGGAGAATAACGCTTCTGCTTGTTGTAGTTTGTCATCTGATTTTTCTGCAACTATTAGAGCTTGTTCAGCCGTATGAAGCGAGGCGATATGCTCATCGCGCAAACGATGAACTTTTGCTTTTCCACTTAGTGCTCTCGCTTGCAAGCGCAGATTTGATATCTCTTCTGCGATGTCAATAGCAAGGCTAAAATGAGAAATTGCGTCATCGTAACGTACGGTTTCACGGCAACACCGGCCAAGAATGCAGCGAGCGAACGCCTCATCCTCCTTTCGTTCCGGACCCAATGCAAGCACTTCATTCGCAAGCTTTTCAGCTTGCGGATAATCGCTCTGTTTAAGATGTTCCTCTGCTTTATCGAGCAGAGTAGTGATTTCCTGGTGTTTCATACCGAGTCACATAAGAATGTAGCGTCAGAATTCAACAGATGGTAGTGGCACAGCCGTTCGGGGATGTGCCACTATAAACGTCGTCACGAATGTACTAATGCTTCCAGTCCATTCCATAAGTTGCCCCGGCGAAGGAGCTAAGGACGGTCGTTATGGAAGTTGAATACGGAACGACCTTCTTCAGTGCTCCGCTCACTGTGAACAAGATGGAGCTATTGTTCGATGACCAAGCGCTTGTCCCAGCGACGATACTATTCGTCGAAGGCGTCGAGCCATTGGAGGGTGTCACGTAAAAAAGTTGAGCGGTACTGGAATTCGAATTCGGATTGAAGGCATGAAAAGCGATTTCGTTCATTCCTGAGTGCGACCAGGTCAGGGGTTCATTCGATGGCATCACGGTATAGCCAGAGACCAGCGAAATGCTATCGGTGAACGTACCCGTCGAGAGATCGAAGATCATAATGCGGTCCCCGATTGAAGTGGAGACGTGTTGGCTTATCGCGATCTTCGAATCGTCCGGACTCCAGGTCGCGCTTTCGAACCACATTCCATCCCCGTTGCCGAGATCGGGTGTTCCTGCAAGCGTTGTCCATGTTCCGCCCGAAGTTGAAACAGCGTAAAGCGTCGATCCGGTACCGCCGAACCAGCCGATGAAGATGACCTTTCCCGTAGTCGATACCGTACTCCATGCCTGAGAAACAATCGAAATGCTCGATGTGCCTGTCGCGATTGTCCGCTGGTTGCTTCCGACCGGAACGCCACTTGAATTGACGCTCAGATCGATGGCCGCGACAGAATTATTCTTCAGCCAAGAGATGGAGCCACCATCGGCGGACCAGGTCGGGAATTTTTCGGACTCCGAGCCGGAGCCTGCCGTGTATATATTCGTTTGATGTGTTCCGTCGCTATCCATTACTGCGATGGTCTTCCGCAGATTGCCTCCATTCCCCGTGGAAGAGTTATAGGTTACTGCCGGATGTGCCGATGTTGAGCCGCCGGCGCTAGTGGTATGGAGTGCGATAGCCGGCCCGTTGGCCGATTGCGGGTCCTGCGAGCAGGATGAAAGTAGCGAAGCTGCCGCGAGTGTAGCGGCGAGAAGTAGCGTTTTCATTGTCTTTTTTGATTTTTTGTGATTCCGATGCCAGAATGCAGGACACTGTCTTTGCGGACGATCGCTTATGCGTAAGAGTAAGGATGCTCTACATTCTGATTGATTTAACGGATACAAAAATAGCGGGACCGGTGAAGAAATCACTACACAGGTTAGTACACAACTTTGACTGGGATTAAACCTGGATTACGCTGATTTAGGCTGATTGCGCTGATTTTTAGTATGTCATTCCCGCGAATGCGGGAATCCAGGTTCGAATTCTTGCTATGTTCGAGGCCTGGATTCCCGCTTTCGCGGGAATGACAAGAAGTGGCTACAAAGTTTCGAGCGCCGTCTGCATCCTTCGCACGCATTCCGGTTTCCCGATCACCGACAGCAATTCGAAGAGTCCCGGCCCCATGCCCCGGCCGGTGACGGCAAGGCGAATTGGATGAATCAGTTTGCCCGCGCTCAATCCCTTCTCTTCCGCATAGGTGCGAACGATAGCTTCGAGCGTATCGTGATCCCATCGTTCGGCAGCTTCGAAACGGGGAAGAATTTCCGTTAGCCGTGCTTTTGCGTCCGCATTCCAATGCTTCGATTTGTATTTCTCTTCGTATTCGGTGGGAGGAACGAAAAAGTAGCTCGCGAAATCGACAAAGTCCGGAAGCGTCCGAACGCGCTCCTGCATCGCGCGGATCACGGTAACCAGATATTCATCACTAACGACATAGTTCCTATTCTCCGCCAGCGGACGAACGTATGGTAGCAATTCCTCCGGCGATTTCTTGCGAATGTATTCTGCGTTCATCCAATCGAGTTTTTCGCGGCCAAAAACCGCCCCAGCTTTATTGACACGCTCCAAATCGAAATCGCGGATGAGTTCGTGAATCGTAAAAATTTCTTCCGACGCGCTAGGATTCCATCCTAACAAAGCAACGAAATTTATAAGCGCCTCCGGCAAATACCCCTTCTCGCGAAAATCTTCGACAGCCACATCGCCCTGCCGTTTCGAGAGTTTACTTCGGTCGGCATTGAGCAGAAGGGGAAGGTGCGCGAATTTCGGTGGTTCCCAGCCGAAGGCCGCATAGAGCAAAACGTGCTTTGGTGTGGAGGAAAGCCACTCCTCGCCACGAATAACATGCGTGATCTGCATGAAGTGGTCGTCCACGATATTGGCGAGATGATAGGTCGGGAACCCATCCGATTTCAGGAGCACTTGATCGTCGATCGTCTTTGAATCGAATTCAATATCGCCGCGAATAATATCGTGGAAGCGCACGAGCTCGCCAACGGGAACTCGCAAGCGGACGACGTGCGGTTCTCCGGAGGCTATGCGCCGATCCGATTCTTCTTTCGTAAGATTGCGGCAAAGCCGATCGTACATGGGGGGAATGCTGGCAGCTTGCTGCGCTTTACGGACCTGGTCGAGCCGTTCGGCGGTACAAAAGCAAGGATAGGCATTACCGCTTGCAATTAACTTATCGGCATGTTCCCGATAAAGCTCGGTGCGCTCGGATTGAACGTAAGGTCCGCAGGCGCCGCCGGTTATCGGCCCTTCGTCGAACGTGATGCCGGCCCATTCCATCGTTCGAAGCAAATTTTCGACGGCACCTTCGACATAGCGGGTGCGGTCGGTATCTTCAATGCGAAGGATGTTCACGCCGCCATGATGCCGCGCGAATAGGTAGCAATAAAGGGCTGTCCGCAGCGAGCCAACGTGGACGTAGCCGGTGGGAGAAGGAGCAAATCGAACGCGAACCATTACGAATGACAAATGACAAATGACGAATGACAAATAAGGAAATTCCCATCGAGCAACAAATTATTTGTCATTCGTCATTGGTCATTCGTAATTGAAAAGTGGGTGAGCGATGGGCTTCGAACCCACGACCTCCAGGGCCACAACCTGGCGCTCTAACCAACTGAGCTACGCCCACCGTGCTATCTGAACTATGATTGGGGGAATGTTCAAGATTTTCCAGATGGTAATAATATCATCTCAGTAATCCGAAAATCTTCCCAAATCATGGTTCAGACTAATTCGCGCGCCCGGCTGGACTCGAACCAGCGACCCACAGCTTAGAAGGCTGTTGCTCTATCCACCTGAGCTACGGGCGCTTGTTGTCCATTTGCGGCAATATAGCCCGGCGCGGAGCGAGGTAACAGGCGTGTGCTTTGACAAGTTCACATTCCGGCCAAACGAACCGCAAGAATGGTTACGTCATCCTCAATGGAAATTCGCTCCCCTGTAAGCAACGCTTCCAGCGTTTCTTGAAGAGACATTCCAAGATTCCCAACCTGGGCAATGAGCCTTACGGTACCTTGTTCCCCAAGCGGCTTTCCGCCATCGACCGCTTCGGACAAGCCATCGGTATAAAACACAAGCAAGCTGCCAGGATCAAGATGGTAACTCCTGGACTCATAGGGAAATGTCGAAATAATCCCCAGCGGTATACCGGTGCTTTCGACAAGCAGCGTTTCTTTCGAAGAAGTAATGACCGGATTGGGATGGCCGCAGACGACACTTTCGAAATGGCGACGCGTCACATCGAGCACGCAAAACGCGGCGGTGATAAATCGCTCTGGCGAAGTGCTTTCGCACATCAGGCGGTTAAGTTCTTTCACGACATCCAAAAGCGAAAGATGTCCCTCGCGCAATAATGCCACGAGCGCGCGCAATGCCGCCTGTAAATTCGACATGGTAAGCGCCGCCGTAACCCCTTTCCCGACAACGTCCGCTATGGCCAGCAAAACACGTTCTTCTCCAAGCTGGATCACATCGTAATAATCGCCTCCAATCCACTCCGATGGCCGCGAGAGCGCCGCAAATTCAACGCCGGGAAGGTTCGGTAACTTTTGCGGGAGAAGCGATCGCTGAATATCGCGTGCAAGACGCAGTTCGGATTCCAAACGCTCGCGCTCTTTTTCGCGCTCGAAAAGCGATGCATTCGTGAGGGCGATCGAAGTGAGAGCGGCAAGCGAAGCGAGATACGTCGCTTCCGATTCGCCGCTAAGTCGAGGATTAATCGAACGTCCCAGCCCGAGCAGACCGAGGTAAGCGCCACTATCCGCTGCCACGAGTGGTAGTGCGGTATACTCATCTGTATGGACGTTGAGCAGTTTATCGAATTCCTCGAGATCGAGAACTTCCGGTAATTCTTTGTGGGCAAATCCCGCTCGCGCGACAAGTTCGTAGCTTCCCTCTTTCGACAGATATCCGAAAGCTTCAGCGATCAGCGATTTTCCCATGATGGTGCGGAGTCCGCTACGAATAATTTCGCGGGGACCCAGATCGGGCGTCAGCGTCCGAGCGAATTCCAGCAGGGACGCCAGCGCAAATCGCTCTTGCGATAACTCAGCGGATAAATCTTTAATGGATGGCACGCGCGAAAAAATACCGATGCGTACGCTCACTTTGCGCAAACACAGTTATTTTCGGAACATCATTGCTAAGCCAATAATTAGCGCCAGAATGATTATTACAATGATTACCCCGACGGCAACTCCTGCCTTAAAAATACCGCCGATGACCTGGCAACCTGAGAAAATCGTTGAACCAATAATTAAAAGCCCCAAAAGGGAGATTAAAATGGAGGACGAACGTGTACGATTACCCATAATAATATGAAATTAGCCTTCAATGGCTATTCGTATTAATCAAAAGACCGGCCAACGGCCGGTCTTAATTAAACTCATATTCCGAGCGGGAGACGGGACTTGAACCCGCGACATCGACCTTGGCAAGGTCGCACTCTACCAACTGAGTTACTCCCGCGATTACCCTTTCCTCGGATGCCAGCCATTTTCCATAAGCCGGTGACCAATGGGGCATTCAGAACAACGCAGCTTTTGGCAGAAGTTTCGTTCGAGCAAAAGCGCACCCTGTTCCGAGCGCACGGAGCTAACATTTTCGCCTTCCAGAAGTTCCTGTTCGATGACGGCTAGATATTTCGCGCTTGCTTTCGTGCGAGTCGATCCCCATGCTTCGAGAAGTACGCTTTCCTGCTGGCGTCGGCCCGAGTGTTCCGGCTCCATTCGCAGCCGCGCAATTCGCGCCGGGAGGATCACATTTAACCAAATCGCGGAAGCGCGTTCCTCACCGAGAAGCGATTGCTCCGCCGGCAACTTCGATGCAAACGATGTATGGCCTTCCCAGAAGGAATCGCGGCCCGTGGTAAGGGTCGGACCAAGATCGAAAAATTCATTCCGGAAATTCCATTCGTCGCGACTAAAATATCGCTCCGCAAGCAGGGCCCCAAGTGCTACGCGGCGGTGCGGACTGTTCGCAGGACGAATGCGAAAGAAAGCCCACTCGTGTTCGGCAAGAATTTCTGGGAATCGCATGGATTGCTGAATCGAATTCCATGCAGCATTTAGCTCGATCAAATATTCGTTCGTCTCCTTATCGAATTCGAGTGAGGGCTTTGGTAGCAATCCGGCCACGCCAAAAAAGAGAGCTTCGAACGCAAATGAGGAATGTTCCGCGAATGAGTTTCGAACAAAACGTAATCGTGAAATCGGCAGCAATGCGGAAAGTTCTCGGAACGGAGCGCGGTTTTGTGAATAGCCAAGTGCATCCATCGTTAATTGATAGGTGCGTTCGAGAAGCTGAGTCTCAGACGCGATTTCTGCGTCGGGCAGGGTGAGCCGGTCGATCAATTCTTCGAGACGCGCATGACCGAACTGATCGAGCACCTTGCGTTTGAAACGCATAGGCACGAGGATATTCTGCGGAAAGCAGGGCAGCTCGGGAGAGCGGTCGTAGAGCCTTCGAAACAATGCATCCCATAAATCTGAGCGGTTAAAGGCAAGATTATCGCGAAGAACAAGTTGCGGCACTGGTGGCCCTTGACGTGCATCGGAATCATCCTCCAACACGACATGGAGTACCACATTCGAATATCTGGCATCGCCTTCGTGTTCGTGCGCGCGCCAGCCGTCTGGTGTAATGTGCAGTTCTACATCGCCCGAAATTTGAACGCCGTCCAGCGCGATAGCCGCGCCCAGGAAATCGGGTCCGCCGCGATGCAAATTTTCCGTTCCCGCATCGAGTACCCGAACGCTCGATCCGTCCGAAAGCACAAGGGGAGCAACAAGGAAGCTCTCCTGCCCCTTCCAAATTTCTCGAAGAAGGTGTTCAGGCAAAGAAGAACCTGGATGACGCGGATTCATGACGGATTACGCGGACGATTAGGGGATTTATGAGCGTAGATTTTATCTGTGCGACATGACGGCGCATTCAACGGAAAAATCGCGTAAATCGTCCGCGTAATCCATCCCTCCTCGTAATCCAGGCTCAGGTTCGGAATTTCATCGCAGCAGCGCGCGCTGCTTCCGCAAAATCCTTCCCATTGGAGGCTGCAATAATTCCCCTACTCACATTGACGATTGCAATGCCATTGCCATTTGCTTCTTTCACTTCTTCCATCGTTCCTCCTTGCGTTCCTACGCCGGGAATGAGAAATGGCAGTTCCGGCGCGCGCTCGCGCAACGCGCGGAGTTCCTGTGGTTTCGTAGCTCCGACCACGAGCCCAGCGTTCTTTCTCGGCTCGTTCCACTCGCGGACTTTATCGGTAATTTCTTCATAGAGCTTTTTGCCGTTTTTGAGTTCGAGATATTCAAAATCCCGCGCGCCGGGATTGGACGTTAATCCGAGAAAAAAAACGCCTCGGTCCTCGCGACGCAAAAATGGCTCGGCGGCGTCGAAACCCATAAGCGGGTTGATCGTAATTGCATCGAAAGCGAACATATCCTGATACGCGTGAGCATACTTCTCGCTCGTCGCGCCAATATCCCCGCGTTTGACGTCTCCGATGGTGAGAATGTGTTTCGGAATATATCCGAGCGTGGACTGAACCGACTCGTAGAATCGCTCGCCGTAGGCTTCGTAGTAGGCTATCTGTAATTTATAGCAGCAGACGAGATCGCTCGTCGCGTCAATAATTGCTTTGTTGAACGCGAGGACCGGATTCCGTTCGTCATCCAAAACTTCGGGAAGCTTTTGATAGTCCGTATCGAGGCCAACACAGAGTATGGTGCCGCTCTTCGCTTGCGCGGATTTTACTTTTTCCAGAAAGGTCATAGTATCATTTTATACAAAGATACGAAATGATACCCTCAGAAATCACAGTGTGCGGAAAAGAAGGGTGGCACGAATGCTGTGTTCGTCTGCCGTTGGGGTAAGAGTGCGCCCATAAGTGCTCCGGGATTGGCCTCGAAATTCCAGCCGGTGGATGTATTTTCGCCAGTCCCTTTGCCGATCGCGGCAACACTGATTCCAAAACCGGCAACCGTTCCAATCACGATGGGAATGGTAAATTCCCACGGGGTGAAATTTAGTTGATTGCTGCTGGTTAATATGTAACCAATCCCGAGTCCAATTGCATAACCCGCCGTTGTTCCTAATATAACGGCTGTTCCCTCCGCGTTCGAGAAATTCTTGCCTTGCATGAGGGAATTGCTCAATACAACCCCTCCCACATTTCCTGCTACAGCTGTGAATACAAGAGCAGAAGTGGGGTTCGTATTAGAGTTATAGCTAATCGCCGATGCATACAGCAAGGGAGGAATGAACGCACCGAAAAGTCCCGCTGTCAGGACCACCGAAGCATTGCCTCGTGTGTAGGATTGGTGATTTGCCATTGCCGTCCCTAAGGCGAAGCCGGCCGCCGAGCCGGCGAGGCTCATGCCTGCCCAAAGGGAAGGAGACGCCGAATTATTCGCGACAAACGCGAGGCCGAGACCATCCATCATTCCAAATAAGCCGCCATACCGGATAATGTCGGCCGTGCCTTCGGTCATATTATTTTTCGAGGCAATGGCGTAGTCGATCCCTGTTTCACCAATGCTAACAATTGTCGCAAACGGGCCAAGTTCTAGTCCGGTATTCCCATTTGAAAGTAATTCATCGATAAGAATGCCGTGGGCCGCACCCAGGAAGGCTCCTCCGAGGGCGAGCGATCCTTCGCCGTCGGTCATTGGGGCGTTTTGAGTGAGGACAGAGGGAATCAGGTATCCCAAGCCACCGATGACTAATTCGAGGCCCGTGCTCAAACCGACATTATTCGAACTGAATCCGCTTTCAATCGCCGGCGCATACCCGAAGAACGAGAGCAGCGTTTCCCAAATTAAGAATTTTGTTCTCGAGCTTTGATCGAGCTTCACGACTGGCGCTTTCGGTCCCAGCCGCGCATCGACATCCTCTCGGAGTAATTTTATTGCGCTCGCGCTTTTTGGAAGGCGGTCTTTGACAAGTTGGCCATTCTCGAACGAAGTGATTTCGAGAATATAGGAGCTATCCTGTTCGCGATACAATCGGGATTCGAGAAAGTGAGGATAGTTAGGAAAGAGGTCCAACTTCTTTTCCAGGTCCTGATTAACGACCTGAATCGATCCCGATGAATCGAATGGAACTTGCACTTCCTGCGCAAACGCTCCGCTTGAGAGAACTAGAAGAAAGAATACGATTAAGATAATCTTCATGCTGCAAATAACACACGGACCCAAGGGAAGTTACAATAGGAAAAAGAAAACCCTTATTTATTCGCTTCGGTAACCAATAGCATAGCTCCAATCATTCCTGCCTGATTACCAAACTGCGCTTTGCGTATTTCCACTATCGGACGAAGATTCGCGAGAACTCGCTCGTGGAGCGTGGCACGCGCCTGATCGAATAAAACCGCACCAGCTTCCGCCACGCCGCCGCCAATGATGAAGACATGTATATCAAGCAAATTGGCCGCGTTAGCAAGCGCGGCGCCAAGCAGCATTCCGGCTTCTTCAAAAACGCTTTTTGCGAATGCATCGCCGGAATTCATCGCCATGGCTATAATCTTTGGGGTAAGTTCATTCTCTTCGGCGCGCAAGCTGGAAGCGATGGAGGGATTATCGATAAGTTTTTTCTTTGCCCGATCGGATAAATATTGCTGACCGATATAGGCTTCGATACAGCCGCGAGAGCCGCAGTTGCACTTCGGTCCATTGAAGTCAATGGAAGTATGCCCAAATTCTCCGGCTCCTCCCGAAGCACCGCGATAAATCCCTTCGAAAGTTCCTTCGGTGGAATAAATTGCTCCGCCAACTCCGGTGCCGAGCGTTACGAGCAAAAAATGCGAAAGGCCCCGTCCCGAGCCGAGCTTTGCTTCGGCAAGTGCGGCGACCTTCGCATCGTTATCGACTTCGATGGACTTAAATTCCGGCAGCGCTTCTTCGAGATACTTTTTAAGAGGCTCTTCGTTCCATCCCAAAAGATTCGGCGGGTACCGGACGAGCGAGCGGTCGCGGTTCATTGCGCCGGGCACGCCGACACCCATGCGATCGATCTCTGGATAGGCGGACTTCAGATCGCGAACGTGTCGTGCGATTTCCGAAGCGGCATTCCACGCTCCGGTTTGTGGCGTGACGAAGCTCGATTCGGCCAAAACGGCTCCTCGTGCCTCGTCAATCACTCCCATCTTGATTGTCGTCCCACCTATATCGATTCCGAGAGTCATGGGTTGGACTGATAGATCGTTTCCCCCGGCCGCTTCATCCCATATCGTTCGCGGGCGATGCGCTCGATCATGGAGGCATCTTCGAGTTTAAGGAGCGTGACTGCTCGCGAAACACTTTCTTCGTCCGTCTGCAATTTTGCAAGCGTAGCCTGCTGCACAGCAATCGCGTGTCGAAGTTGCAAGTGTCGCCACATTCCCTTATTCGCGAAGAGTAGGGTCATTGAAAGGACGGTTAAAATTCCCGTGATAAGCAGCAACCGAGGCGAGCGCAAAATTCGCTTCGTGCGCTTTTTAAAAGAAGTTTTTCCCACTAATCCCCACATTCCGCCACGTTAACCGAAGCTGGAGATTAAAAGATTCCCGTGAATCGGATAAACCAATCGGGCTGGGCGGTCTTCATAAGCTCCCATCCAACTCCTGCTTCAATTCCCTCATCGAACGCCAGTTCCGAGCGAAGCTCCGCGCCAGCAGTTTTCAGCCATGCGGTCTTAGAGAGCGGCGTAACGTTTACGTCCGGATTATTCGTAGGTGCGCTGGCGTACCATGTTGACCCTATATCGAAAAACTCGACCAATTGCGGCTCGAACGGTTTGAGCAAAGGTAAAAAGCTAGAAAAAACTTGGTCTGCTTCACGAATTTCGAAGGAAGCGGTAAGGAGGCGGTTTCCATAGTAATAGCGCCGAATGCCTCGCAGCCGGTCGCGCTCGTGGAGGCTCGCGGCATTGAAGCCGCCTTCGAAGGCATCGAATTTATAGAAGCCGAGAAAATCCTGTGGAAGTTCATAGCCAAAATCAGCGGCGCCATGCAGAAGCAATGCAAGCTCATCTTGTATATCCTCGCCGATCGCTAATTCTTTATGGAGGGACACGCGAAGCTGCGTGCGTGTGAGATCGCTCGCAAGCGATTTATCGGAATGCAACGCCGCTACTCCAACCTGAAGGAGGGGACTGAGATAGGAATATAATACGCCCACATTCAGCAACCGCGCGGCAATCGGTCGCTCATTGGAATCGACGGCGGCGAACTGGGACTCATTCCAGGGCCGCATCTTATTCCATTCCCCGCCGATGAAAAAATTGTGAAGATCGAGCAGCGAATTCGGAGTATGCAGCGCGAAGGTGAAGCCAAGATTTAGGCTTTTCGTATGCTCGTAATAAGCCACATCTTGAATCACATCGCGGAATTGAAGTTCGTTTGCGCCACCGACAGAGACAGTGGGAAATAGCTGGTTGTTCTCATATTCCACGCCATAGGAAAACGTCTTCGAGGCATTGCCATACCACGCGAAGGCCTGAAGAAGGTGCTTTTGCATCTCGTCCGCCAGGAATGTAAAAGCGCCTAACTGGATGCCCTCCGCACCGGTTGGAGAAATATCCGTCCCGATAATCGGCAGATATAACAGCGGTCGAATATGCGCGAGCGAATTATACGCATACGGCCCCGTCACAATAACCGGTGGAAGCGAATCCGATGGGCGCGTGACGAGTGGCCAGCGAATGCTGCGCCATGCCGTATATTTTTTTGCAAGTGGCACAGACGGAGCCAAGATAACGGATCGATTTGCACCGAGCCAAAACAGTTGAACAGAATTACGATCAGTAAAAGAGGTTACCAGGATGGAATCTTTATTTTTTGAACAGTCCCATGCCAGAATATTCGATGCAACATCGGTTAACTCCTCCGGCGGAATCGGCGCGGTAATGGGCAAATCATAGGAGCGTGCCTTATAAAGATTTGGGATGCCATTCCGAAGCGACAGAAAGATAATGGAATCGCCACCCGCGGACCAGATCGGATAACGACTATTAATCGAATTAATCGTTACATAACCTATTTCGCGCGTTTTTGTGTCCGTCGTAGCAACATCGCGCATCCCATTTTTTCGAAAAATACTAAAGGCAATTCGCTCGCCATCGGGCGACCAACGTGGCGAATACACTTCAACATTATCGTCTTGGAAATTCGTAAGCTGG
>Ga0070714_100000262_pt1 | contig 40897 bp, 65 predicted proteins | sample LARL83metaG_FD_65450 | JGI IMG/M metagenome (GOLD analysis project Ga0070714, IMG submission 65450) | Corn, switchgrass and miscanthus rhizosphere microbial communities from Kellogg Biological Station, Michigan, USA - LAR L8-3 metaG | ecosystem: Host-associated > Plants > Roots > Rhizosphere ... | reverse complement strand
TGCGCCGAGACGGGCGCCGCGCTCGTGCTGATGCACACGCGCGCCGCGCCCAAGCAGAAGCTGCTCGACCGCGCCTGGGACGGCCGCGTGGCGGCCGACGTCGTCGCCTTCCTGAGCGAGCGGATCGCGCTCGCGGGCGAGCGCGGGGTCGCGGAGGAGCAGCTGATCCTCGACCCCGGGCCGGACTTCGGCAAGACGCCGGCGCAGACGGTCGAGGCGCTGCGCCGCCTCGACGACGTGCACGCGCTCGGCCGCCCGCTGCTGCTCGCGCTCTCGCGCAAGGACTTCATCGGCGCGATCACCGGCCGCGGCCCGCGCGAGCGCGGGGCCGGGACGCTCGCCGCGCTCGCCTGGGGGCTCGACGCCGGCGGCCACGTGTTCCGGCTGCACGACGTCGCCGCGGCCGCGGACTTCATCGCCGTGCGCGACGTGCTCGCCGGCCGCCGCGAGCTGGCCGCCGACGCGCGCCTCGCCGAGGACCTGCGCCGCATCCGCTAGGGTTCGCCGCGCAGAGCCCGAATACCGGGCTCGACCGATCGCCGGTCGCTGACGCCAACGCGGCCGGAGCCCACCGATTCACACCCCGACAGGAGGACCATGCCAGTACTCGAACGCTCCGCGCTTGCGGACAGCCCGCTCGCCGATCTGCACGCGATCGCCTCGGAGCTGGGCATCGACGGCTTCCGCCGTCTGCGCAAGGAGGAGCTGATCGACGCGATCGTCGAGCGCCAGGGCGCCGCCGCCGAGGCGCCGGCAGCCGCCGCTGCCGACGAGGAGGAGGCGCCGGCGCGCCCTCGCCGCCGCCGCGGCGGCCGCGGCCGCTCGCGCGGCGACCGCGAGGAGCGCGAGGAGCGCGAGGGGGAGCCTGAGGCGGCCGCCGAGCCGGCGGCGGCGAGCCCTGCGCGTCGCGAGCGCGAGCGCGAGCGCGCCCCGGCGCGCGAGGAGCGCGAGGCGACGGCCGAGGGCGTCGTCGAGCTGGCCGACAACGGCTCAGCCTTCCTGCGGCTCGGCAAGGACGGCGCCGCCTCGCCGGACGACGTCTACGTCTCGGCCGCGCAGGTGCGCCGCTGCGAGCTGGTCGACGGCGACCGCGTGAGCGGCCCGGTGCGTCCGCCGCGGCGCTCCGAGCGCCACCCGTCGCTCGTGCGCGTCGAGGCCATAAACGGCCGCCCGGCCGAGGAGGTCTCGGAGGGCGTGCGCTTCGACGAGCTGCCGGCCGCGTTCCCGAGCGAGCGCTTCGCGTTCGGCGGCGAGGACGAGACGGTCAAGGCGATCGAGTTCCTGACGCCGATCGGCCGCGGCTCGCGCGTCACGATCGCCGGCGCCGCCCACTCGGGCAAGAGCGAGGCGCTGCGCCGCCTCGCCGACGCGCTCGTCGCGCTCGACGCCGAGCTGGAGAGCGTTCTCGTGCTCGCCGGCGCGCGACCGGAGGAGATCGCCGAGTGGGCCGAGGGCCCGATTCCCCCCGCCGCGACGCTCAGCTTCGCGGCGTCGCCCGACGCCCAGGCGCAGGCCGTCGAGCGCGCGATCGAGCACGGCAAGCGCGTCGCGGCGCGCGGCGGCCACGCGGTCGTGCTGATCGACTCGCTCGAGGGCGTCCCGGCGCCCGCGGCGCGCAAGGCGCTCGCCGCCGCGCGCAGCATCCCCGGCGGCGGCTCGCTGACGGTGATCGCGACGGCCGCGGCGCCGCTCGGCGGCGAGACGACCGTCGTCGCGCTCGACGCGAAGGTGGCGGGCGCGCGCCGCTTCCCGGCGATCGATCTGCTCGCCAGCCGCACGCTGCGACCCGAGCTGCTCGTCGGCGAAGCCGGCGCGGAGGCGATCGCCGCGGCCGTGCGCGAGGAGGCGGAGTAGCGCGCGGCTACCGCGCGGGGCTGCGGTACGCGACCCGTCCCCAGGACGGTTCGGGCGCCAGCTCGATCGGCTCGTAGCCGCGGTCGGGCTGGACGTAGGCGAAGGTGTGGGTGAGCTCGTCGAAGGCGACGTCGAGCTCGCCCTCCTTCACGCGCTGGTCGAGCCACGCGCCGCGGAAGATCAGCCGTCGCAGCCAGTGCACGAGCGAGCGCTCGGAGGGCCCGACGAGCTCCGGCCAGCAGTCGTTGACGTGCTCGCCCAGCGCGGAGGCGGGATCGTGGACCTCGCCGTTGACGACGAGGTTGACGAGGTCCTCGGCCTCCTCGTCCTCGAGCCGGCCGCCGACGAAGCCGAGCTTGCGCGCGGCCTGCTCGCAGCGCTCGGCGAAGTCGCGCTCGTTGAAGGTGAAGCGCAGCTCGCCGTACTCGAGCACGAAGTCGTCGCCGGAGCTGTAGTTTCCGCGTTGGTTGCGCATGGTTCGAAGGCGTCCCGGTCCGTGGGCGTCGGCATCATATGCGCGACTCCTCCACCGGCGGATGGCTTGCACGCGAACTTGCAGGCGGCCCCGCCGTGCGCCCGCCGTCTGCGACGGAGCTGCGGCGAGGGGGGCGAATTCCTGCCGCTCCGGCACTCAGAGCGGCCATGACCGACCAACATCCCACCATCCTCGTCGTCGAGGACGACCGCCACACGCGGACGTTCCTCGCCGACAACCTCGCCGCCGACGGGTACGAGCCGATCGGCGCCGCCAACGCGCGCGACGCCCTGCGCCTGATGGAGACGCGCTACCCGGACCTCGCGATCGTCGACCTCACGCTGCCCGACCGCGACGGCCTCGAGCTGCTCGCGCAGGTGCGCGCCGCCGACGGCGTCGCGAGCCGCGTCGACCCGCTGCTGCCGCTGCTGGTGCTGAGCGGCCGCGTCGGCGAGCTGCACCGCCTGCGCGGCTTCGACAAGGGCGCCGACGACGTGCTCGGCAAGCCCTTCAGCTACCCGGAGCTGCGGGCGCGCGTGAGAGCGCTGCTGCGCCGCAGCGAGCGCTCGGTGCGCCACGGGCGCCTGCGCGTCGGGACGCTCGAGGTCGACCCGGCGGCGCGCAGCGTGCTGCTCAACGGCCGCCGGCTGATCGTCTCGCAGAAGGAGTTCGCGCTGCTGCGCACGCTCGCCTCCGACCCCACGAGAGTCTTCACAAAGGCCGAAAAGGAATGCGCCCGTGACCCGTCTCGCGGACATCGCCCCGCGTCTCGCTCGCGCTCGCGATCAGTGGATCGCCGAGGCGGCACGGCTTCGTGAGGAGCAGGCTGCTGCGAACCAGCGGTGGTTGAAGGCGAGATGGCTGGTCGAGCATCGCGACCTCCAGCTGGTGCGAGCGTATGCGACCGGCAACGCGAAGTACATCGCTCACCGGGCACGGAAGCTCAAGGCGGCGCACCGCGAGATGAGGCAGGCCGAGGCTCGCCTGGAGCTTGTCAGACGCGAGCGGCTGGAGATGGCGGTTTGAGGACGCCGCTCACCTATTACGGCGGGAAGCAGATGCTCGCCGAGCAGATCGTGGCGTTCATGCCGGCACACCGTGTGTACCTGGAGCCATTCGCGGGCGGCGCGGCCGTGCTGTTTCACAAGCGGCGAGCTGAGCGGGAGACGCTCAACGATTCCGACGAGCGGATCATGCGATTCTGGCGGGCACTCCGCGAGCGAGGCGAGGAGCTTGCGGCCGCCGTCGCCGCGACGCCCTACAGCCGCGCCGAGTGGGGCATCGCGAGAGCTGCCCGCGAGTACCCGCCCGATGACGACGTGGAGGCGGCTCGACTGCTGCTCGTCGACATCGACCAGTCGTTCTCGCGGTCGCGGTCCTCGTGGTCTGTGCCGTGCATCGGCGACGGTCGGGGCCGATGGCAGCCGGGAACGTGGGAGAACCTGCCGCCGAAGCTGCTCGCGGCCGTCCATCGACTGCGGGGCGTGGCGCTTGAGCGAAACGACGCATGCGCGCTGATCCCGCGGTGGGATCGACCCGACGCTGTCATCTACTGCGACCCGCCGTACGCCGGCCCGCTGCGTACGGAGCCGCGCAAGGGCTATGCGGTCGATGATGACGGCACCCTCTGGCCGCGACTCGTGGACACGCTCCTGGAAGTCCGGCACGCCGCCGTGATCCTGTCTGGCTACCCGTGCGAGGAGGCCGAGCGGCTCCGCTGGCAGATGGTGCATCTCGACCGCAAGCGCACCGTCCAGTCACGGGATGGCGATGTGCTGCCCCAGGCGCCAGAGGTGTTGTGGCTCTCGCCTGCGCTCGCAACGCGCGGGCCCCTTCCCTCCCTCCTCGATGCCCTGCACGGTGAGGCCGCGTGAAGCGCTCCAAGCCCCTCGAGGCGAAGGCGTCCACGACGAGAGCGTGGATCGAGCGGTCGCGTAGACCGTTGGAGCGCAGGAGCGAGCTGGCACCGATCTCGCAGCGTCGTCTTGCGGAGGCGGATGACGCGGTCGACCGTGACGAGCAGCCGCGTCGACGCACCTCGACGTTCAGACGCAAGAGCGGCTTCACGCCGGCCTCGCCGGACCAACGCGCGAAGGTGCAGACGCAGGGCTGTCGCGTCACGGCCGAGCACGGCGGTCATGTTCACCCGGCGCACGTAACCGATCGTGCTCTGGGCGGCTGTGACGACCCGCTGTGCGTCGTCGGCCTGCGAGCGGACCTTCACCGGCTCTATGACATGGGCGAGTTCGACCTTTTGCCGCACCTCACGCTCGAGGAGCAGGCGCACGCGGCGTCGCACTCAGGGTTGCTGGGTGCGCTCCAGCAGACGACCGGGCAGCGGTACGTGCCCGTCGAGTCCCGGCTTGAACGTGACTACCCGGAGGCGTCGTGACGTGCTCACGGTCGGCTCCATGTTCTCCGGGATCGGGCTGCTCGACTATGGGCTGCACCTCGCCGGGCTGCGCCATGTCTGGTTCGCTGAGCGGGACGGGTTCCGTCGCGGCGTCCTCGGCCAGCGCTGGCCCGGAGCGCTCGTGCTCGACGACGTGCGAGCCGTCCGAGCTGACGCTGTTCCCCGCGTCGACGTCGTCGCCGGCGGCTTCCCGTGCAAGGGCGCCTCGACCGCCGGCAAGCGCACCGGGCTCGATCATCCCGAGACCGCTCTGTGGCACGAGATGGCCCGAGCCGTTCGCGAACTTCGACCCCGCTACGTGCTCGTGGAGAACGTGGCGAACATCCTTGCTCTCCACGACGGAGCCGTCTGGGGAACGGTGGTCGGGGACCTGGCCGCGCTCGGGTTCGATATCTGGTGGGACTGCCTGCCAGCAGCAGCCTTCGGCGCCCCGCACCTTCGTGACCGGGTACAACCAGAGCTCGTCGCCGGGAGCGACGGTGCGTCCGTCGCTGGATGGGCTCGTGAAGTTCTTGCCGACGCCGCGGGCGAGCGATGGACCGCCCGATACGAGCCACGCACGGACGTGGAGCACGACCGACTTCAACCTGCACTCGTGGGCGAAGGAGCTGATCGAGGCGTCGGGGTTGGCTGGGGAGCGTATGACGCCGCGGTCCGGCGTTGGGAAACCGTCGTCGGACCTGCGCCTGAGCCCCTGGTTCGTCGAGTGGATGATGGGCGCGCCCGCCGGGTGGAGCGATCCCGACTGTCCGCTCTCGGCGACGGAGTTCAAGTCCAGGCAGGCGAACTCTGCGGACGGTGGCTCATGAACCATGCTGCCGAGTTGGCGAGGGCTGCCGCATGACGGAGCCTCGCACCCTCGTCTGCGCCTACCGGGGCTGCACCGTCGAGTTCGTTCCCGTCAATCCTGAGCACCGTTTTCACGATCCGGTGTGCCGGACACGGGAATGGAAGGCGGAGCGCGGCTACGGGCCTCAAAAGCCCGTTCGAACGGGGAAGCGCAAGCCGTCCGGACCGCAGATCAGCTACCGCAGAGCCGTCAAGGCGATGACGAAGTTCCTGATCGACTTCGAGCCGGCCTGCGGCGAGGGGCCGGACATGGTCGAGCGGATCGTCGGACGCGCGCTCGCCGAGGCCCTCCCTGCCCGTCAGCGTGAACGCCTGGAGGGGAAGCAGTCGTGAGGGTTCCGTCGGATGCGCAGGCGCGAGCGCTGGCAGTCATCGAGGGCTACGTCGAGAGAGGCAAGCGCGTCCGCTTGGAGGGCAGCGGCCTGTTCGGCGTGCAGTATCGCGGCGAGTGGGCCGGCCACTACGGCAGTGACTTGCGCCCGGCCACCGTACGGGCTGTCTTCGGCTACGGGTGGGTCGAGAGCGATGCGGTCGACGGGGCGACGACCCTCAGCGAAGACGGCTTGATCGCGCTGGGCGTGTGGCGCTCGCGGAAGCTGAGATCGTCGCCGCCTGAGCTGCCGGAGATGACCGACCGCGACCGCGAGGTCATCGAGCTTGCGCAGCGCGCCCTGGAGCTGGGGTACGCGCTCTGCGCCCGCAGACCGGCCCGCGCGGAGGCACGACGGCTGCGTCGTCTCGGATGGATCACGGACTGCTGGGTTGCGAACGCTGCGCGCGGGGTCGTGCCCACGCCGCTCGCCCTCGTGGAGATCCGGCCCGAGCAGGCCGACAGTCCGCTGGAGCTGCCCTCGTGACCGGCTGTCTGAACTGCGGCCATCCCGGCTCGTGCGAGTGGTGGGAGGAGACGGGGCGGTCAGCGGCGGCGTACGAGGCGGCCGACGAGCTGGTAGCTGACGCCCAGCTCCGCAGCGATTCTGCGCACGGTCCATCTGCCGTGGCGGTGCGCGGCTTTGATCGCGTAGGTGCGCTCGGCGTCCGCTTGTCTTTGGGCGGCCGTTGCGCGCCCGTACTTCGCACCGGCCTCGCGGAGCATCGCGCCGTAGTCGGTCTCGACCATGCCGACAGTCTACAGGGGTTGACAAAGCTGGCCAGAGGAGTATTGTCTACACCTGTAGACATGATCAAGGGAGCCGACATGACCGCCACCGCCCACTGGGTTCGAGACCCCCGACGCAGCGAGATCGCCCCCGGCGACGTTGTGATCGCCACCTTCCGCGGCGAGGACGATGCTCGTTTCGAGGTCGTCGGCGAGACCGTCGGGCACATGCTCAACGTGCGACGTCCGGATGGTTCGGTCGCACCGATGCGGCCGAGCACGATCCTGGCCGCCGCGAAGCGCATCGAGCGCGTGGCGTCGTCATGAGCGCCGCCTTGATCCAACACCTGGAGCGCGAGCAGTTGCGGCATCGGTCGGTCCTTGTCCGGGACGCGACTGGTCTCGCGCGTCGCTCCGCAGCAGAGGCGCATCCGATCGGCCTCGCGCGCGATGACTCGCTCAGACGCCTCGCGAAGGCGTACCGCCGAGACCTGGAGGACATCGCCGACGGCGACTTGCACCCCGGCCGCAAGGCGGTGATCGCCGCTCGCTTGCGAGACATCGAGCGCGAGCAGGACTTCCGGGCAACGCTCCGCGAGTGCTGGCTCGCGGCTGAGGACGGCACGCACTCCTACACCGCGTTCGATGCTCGCGGAGGTTTGGAGGCGGTCCTGAACCACGGGGCGTCGGCGCCGAGCTACCAGCTGGCGATGAGACTCGACCAGGAGCGCCAAGCGCGCGGTCTGACGCACGTCTTCGAGTGGGACCTCGACCCGGCTTGGGTCGCGCTGTTCCCGGAGAACCAGGCGGTGTCGTCATGAGCGCCACCGCCATCGCCACCGCAGCGGGCGCACCCGACCAGGCGCGTGCCCTTCAGTGGGCGATCGACCGGGCCGCCGCTTCGTTCGACGGACGCGACCCGTCCACGGTCACCGAGGCCGAGATGCTCGCCGCGATCAAGACGGCCGCCGGCGAGTGGTGCGCCTGGTTCGAGCTGGTCGCCGAGCGCGCTCACGACTGGCGTCACACACCGGACTCCTACCGGAGCCCGTTCGCGCTCAAGCCGCCGGAGATCGACTACGTGATGCGAGCCCTCTACGACCGCTATCGCGACGTGGCGGTGTCGGCATGAGCGCCACCGTCCAGCGCTACCGAGTTCGCGTCTACGTGCCGACGAGTTACTTCGCTGAGCATTTCTCACCAGCAGGTACATCATGAGCGCGCCGGCAGGCTCCTACATCGTCCGGCACGAGCGCGTTCTTCCGCCGACGGCCGAAGACGTTCGCGTCGGCGAGTCGCGGCGAACGCACGAGCAGGTCTCCCGGTGGGCGTACGCGACGCTGGAGGAGGCGCGCAGCGCGATCTGCGGCCTGATCCGAGAGCGGCAGGCGTGGGTGCCCGAGGTCAAGCTCGCATACAGCCGGCTCGCCGCAAGCGGCGGCACGATCACCCTCCCGGACGGTTCCGAGATCGTGGTCGAGGCGACGACGTGGCCCCATATCGCTGAGCAGGTCAACAGCGGCAAGCAGCGCAAGATCCGCGTCGGCGAGCTGACGGCCACGGACTGGCTCGCCGCCTGGAACGCCGAGCACGGCATCCCCGGACAGGAGGCGACGGAGCGATGAACGGGCGGCCGACAGTCAAGCGTGGGCGAGTCCAGTGCCCGCACTGCGGCGGAACGCTCGTCGGCATGGTCGACGTGACTGTGCATCCGTCCGTGCGATTCGTGGAAGGGCGCCTCGTGCAAGGGCCACTGGTGGACACCATGCGCGGAATCCGTCACGACGCGGCGAGCTACGGCGCCTCGATCTTCGGGGGCGACCCCGACAAGGCCGAGCCTTATGCCGAGGTCTACTGCGCTGACGGCTGCGACTACACGATCGGTGCTCACGAGCTGCACGTGATGCTCGTCGCCGCACAGGAGGCTGGGAGATGAGCGGGGTCGGGATCACGTCGCCGCGCGAGCGGCGTCCGGTTACGCGCCCGGGGTACTGCTCGCACTGCGAGCGCCCGGTTTCGCGGTGCCCGCGGCGAGGATTCACCGGCCACGCGTGGGACTGCGTTCGCGTCGGCCAGGACGCGGACGTTCTCTCGCTTCCGGTGAGCATTGACGCGCTTCGTGAGGTTGACGCGGGCGGCGTTTGGTTGCGGCCGGTGAAGATCGGCTGCGAGTGGGATGGCCCGTTTCGTGAGTTGATGCCTGGGCTGGTCTCGGGCGGGTTCGTGGACGTGTGGGGGCCGCCGGGCACGTTGCGAAGGGCGACGCTGACGAGTGCCGGTATTTGCCGTCTCCACGAGCGGTGCTTCGCCGATTACGAGGAGCTGGGGATGCACAACGCGAGAGGCGGCACGTCGTGACCCCGACGAAGCATCCGTACTGGGTGCTCGAGGCGATGGTCGAGCACCTGTCACGGCGGGTGGAGGGGCTGGAAGGAGAGCTTGAGCGAGAGCGGGATGCCTGGGCGGACCGTGCCATCGACGCCGAGTTCGCGCCAGAACATGACGGCCATGGCAGCAAGTATGAGCGGTTCTTCGACGGTCGTCTGTGGCGTCTTGAGCTGGGCCGGGACTGCCCGCGGTCGCGGGTGTATGCGCGTAGCTCGATCGACCAGGCTGCGAGATCCCGCGGACTGCGAGTTCAGACCCGTGTGCTCGGCACGCAGCTGTTTCTGCGGGCGATCGAGAGGGCTGCTTGTGACCCCGTCTCCTGAGCAGATCCAGGCGGCGATGCCTGCCATGCGGGAGTGGATCGCTCGCCGCGTCGTCGGACAGCTCAGCCGCTGCGGCCCGCGACCGTCTGAGCCGGCCCTGGCCCAGGCCCGTCGGTTCTGGCGCGAGAAGGCGGAGGCGCACGAGGTGCTGACGTGCGTGCAGATCTACTTCCGCCCCGGCGGTGTCGCCCAGTTCATCAAGGACCAGGAGGAAAGACGTGGCTGAGCATCCCGGCCTTCGCGAGTTCGTCCGCGAGTCGAACCGCATCGAGAACATCGTTCGCGACCCAACGCGCGGCGAGATCGAGGCGCATGAGCGGCTGCTGTCGCTCAACGCGATCCGCCTGCCGGATGTAGTCGAGTTCGTGCACGCGGTGGCGGGCGGCGAGGCACCGCTGCGGTCGCGGCCGGGGATGAACGTCCGCGTCGGCCCGCACCTCCCGCCGCCCGGTGGACCGGAGATCCTGGAGAGCCTTGAGGCGCTGCTGGCCGAGGTCAACGGCAGCCGCAAGCTGTCCCCGTTCGAGGTGCACGTTCGCTACGAGACGCTGCACCCGTTCCTCGACGGAAACGGCCGCTCAGGTCGGGCGATCTGGGCCTGGCAGATGCTCGACATGGGCCGCGACCCGTTCGCCCTGAGCTTCTTGCGCAGGTGGTACTACGACAGCCTGGACGCGAGCCGTGCCCGCTGATCCCCAGTCCCCGAAGGTGGACGAGTGGCGCTGGACGATCAGCAAGATCGACGGCTACGGCACGTTCGTGCTCGACGGACCCGACACCTCCCCGCCGAAGGACTGCGGGCTCGCCGGCGAGGAGTGGCTGAAGGCCGCTCGCGTCGAGGTCGTCCCTGCCTCCCTGGTGGACGAGCTACGGCGAGAGCGGGACCGAATCGAGGATGCGCGGTTGGCGGCAAGAAGCCTGGCGGAGGTCCGCGAACGCGAGCGGGACACCGCCCGTGACGCGCTGCGGGAGATCGCCGAAGCAATCCAGCATGGCGAGACGGTCGCGCTCGACAAGATCGCTGGCATCCTCGCGAACGGCCCGTTGTCGACGCGATGATGAAGCTCGGCCAGCGCCCGTCGCTCTCCCTCTCGCAGATCGAGTGGCTGACATCGGCCGTGAGCTTCGCGTGTCAGTACCTCGGCGACGCGAAGACGAGGGAGCTGCACGACGCTCTCGACGCCCTCCGCGCCGACTTGTCCAAGGGGGCCAGCGATGCCCGCTCGCAGGCGACGCTGATCGAGCGCGAGATGGCCGCTTCGGCTGCCGCGTCCGCTCTGGACGCGATGGCCCATGAGTTGTTGCAAGCTCGCGCTGGCGGCGACCCGAGACCGAAGACAAGGAAGCAGCTCGCTCGTCCGGGCGAGCTGACGACGAATAACGAGGAGGACGGGCATGGAGCCTGACGAGGTACGCGAGCGGCTGGGGATCGGCCAGACCTATACCGTCGATGTGAGCTGTTCGAACTGCGGGCACGCCGGGTCGATGCAGGTCCCGAGAGGCGAGCGCTTCGGGTATGACCGGAAGTGCCCGTCGTGCGAGTGCCGCACGCTGAACAGCTATCCGTCGCGCCGACCGAAGTTGGCTGCGAATGGCTGACCCGTGCAAGTGCGGGACGGACGCGCTCGGCGGCTGCCGCATCCACAACGTGCACACCTGGCCTCATCTCGCGAGAGAAGTCCGCTTCGACGAGCGCCGCAAGGTGATCGCGGAGCTGAAGGGGGACAGGTCGTTTGGGATCGTCTACGAGGTGATCTGCGCGTCCGGAGCCGCACTTGAGGCACGGGCGGTGGACCTCGGCTGCAACGTTCTCGAAGCGGTCGCCGATTCTCTCCTGGCCCCCGAAGGGGCTATGTCAAACATGCGGGCTGACGCTGCTGCCCCGCAAGCCCGTCATATCGACACCGGGAATGACAAAGTTCTTTCGGCGGATTCCGGCGAGAAGAACATCGCTCATAACTCGTTCGCGTCCCCTTCACCGGAGCCTGCACGGGAGGGCGACGACGTGCCGACCTACGAGCTGGGCGCTGCCGGCGCCCGGTTCGTCACTGCCGAGGACGAACCGTGGGTCAACGCGATCATCGAGATCACGGTCCCGCTCGACGGCGTCTCGGTCGATGACGAACGAGGCGTGAAGCTGGACGCCGTCGGCGAACTCCACGCGGAGCTGGCCGACGTGTTGCCGGACTCGTTCGCGCAGTGCGTGTCGTCAAGCCACTGGGAAGACGTGCGCCCCGCGGACGAGGAAGTAACCCCCATGGCCGAGTCGAACGACCACGAGCGTGCCGTGCTGAGCAACGTGCGGCGCTGGCACGCCCACCATGGCGCGCCGGTGGCAGCGGACTTCGCGCGAGGCCTCGACTTGCGCGGCCCGAGCTACGACCAGGCGACGCGCGCGCTGCGCTCGCTCGTCTCCAAGGGCCTGCTCTCGAAGCCAAGACGGGGCTACTACCTGCCGACCGAGGAGGAGAACGCATGAAGCGCCGAAGGAACACGAACTCGCCGATCGTCGCTGCCGTTGCCATTGGCGCATTCGCTGCGGCGGCCCTGCTGGCCGGCGGCACCGGCGCCTTGTACTACGTCGTCGGGTTCTTCGTTGGCGGCATCGGAACCGCGCTCAACGCCAAGCGCGCCTTGGAGCCGACCGATGGGAGAAGCACATGAGCGACGCGCAACTGGTCAGCTTCATCGCGGCGAACCGCGAGGTGCTGGAGAGATACTGCGCCGGCTACACGCCCGTGCACCCAGAGGATCTGCCGGCGAACTACGAGGTCGGCATGAAGCTCGCCGCCGCCCCCTTGTCCGTACGTGAAGGCGGCGACGGGCCGCGCGAGGTCTTCGTCGTCCTGACGCACGACAACTGCTTCATCAACGCCTTCCTGACCCGCGAGGCAGCCGAGCGTGAGGCGCACGACGGCGGAGGCCGCCGCTACCTCGTGGAACGGGTCGAGCTTGCCGACGCCGAGGAGGCCACCGATGCCGTCGCCTGATCCTGTCTCCGAGCGCGAGGTCGTGGCTGTGCGTCACGAGACGCGCGGCGGCCACGAGCACGTCACGGCGGTGAAGCTGCGTGACGGCAGCGCCGAGACGGCAGAAACCGTTCTGGCGCGGATCGCCGCTCACGAGTACCACTACGTCCTGACGCCGCTTCCGGGCATGCGCGGCTACGACGAGCACGCCCAGACCGGAAAGCGGCTGCTGCTCCAGGCAAAGGCATTTCCCGACTGCGGGCAGGAGGTGTTGTGGGCATGACGCCTGATCCTGTTCGTGAGGAGACGGGGGGCGAGCCGCCGGATCGCGTCTTCGTATTCACCGACGGAGACATCCTCGGCTGGCAGATCCTCGACGTACCTGACCCGGCTGGCCGTGTCGCTGTCGACACCGAGACCACGTACTTCGAGTACGTCCGTGCCCCCTCCGCGTCTTCGTCCAAGGACGAGGAGGGCGGGCTGGGCGACGACGAGCGCAAGCTGCTGAACGCGCTCAAGATGCAGGACGCGGAACGAGTCGAGATCCAGGGCGACTACCTCGACGCGATGCGCGATCCGTCGTGGACCGGCTGGACGCACGCGATCGAGATGCTGATCCCGGGCAGCCCGCCTCGCCTTGAGGAGTTGAAGGAGAGCCTGCGACGCAAGGGCATGGGCCATCTCGCCGATCGCATGGACCACTTCGCACGAGGAGGCGACAGCCGATGATCGGCTCCGCGCAGATCCACGCCATCAACGGCGAGTCGTACGTGTCGCTCGCGGACTACCGCGACCTCCTCTTCGTCGTGGTCGAGCGCAGAAGGCCCGACGCCTCCTACGGCATGTTCACCTACCGCCTGACGCGACGCGGCGCGCGACGTGCGGCTGAGCTGTGGGAGCGTCATGGCGAACTGGAGGGCTGGGCACCATGAGCGGCGGAACACGACGGCCACCGGTCCCGCTCCCGCCTCCGCCCGGTCCCGCACGGCCCACGCCGCCCGTCCTCCAGGAGGAGACGGGGACGCGGGAGCTGGTCGACGTGCTTCAGCGTGCGAAGCTCGCGCTGGAGCAGGTGCACGACACGCGACAGCACGGCAACGACGCCTGGCGGCTCGTGTGCGTCGCCCTGCGCCTCGCCTCCCTGCCTTCAGGGGGCCGGGAGACGGAGCGCGAGCTTCGAGAGGAGATCGCCCGTCTGCGCTGCGCGGTCGAAGGCCGCGACGAGGTGATGGCAAGGCGCAACGGCGAGGACGTGGGCCGCCCGCGCATGATCGTGCACGGCAAGCTCCAACGCATCCGGGGCATGGTCTCTGACGGCGACGACTGGGAGCGGATCGACCAGGCACTTGCCGACGCTGTCGAGGTCGCGAAGGACGTGGAGTTCGAGCGCGACACGCTGAGACTTCGCCTCGATGGCCAAGTCGCCCCCGCCTCCCCTTCAGGGGAGACGGGCCACGACGACTCGGTCGCGGACGTGCTCCGGGAGGCGTTCCGTCCGCACCCGAACCCGGAGAGCGGCGACGACTTCGACGTGTTCGGCACGCTGGACGCCCTCGACTCGATGGGTTATGCGCTTGTTCCCGCGGCCGCCCCGCCCGCAGGGGAGACAGGGGACGGCGCGGACTGGCGTCCTGCACGGGGCATCCTTCCGACTCCGCCACTCGGCGCCCCGCCGTCCAGCGTCCAGCGCGCTCGCGGGGAGACAGGGGACGGGCGGGAGCTGCGCGAGTGGACGATCAGCGGGCCGCGCAACGTCCTCCACGCCGCGATGGCACCGCAGAACCACCTGCAGGGACCGCTGCTCGAACTGCGCGAGGTCATCCGCGTCCGCGAGATCCCGTCCGAGGAGGCGAGCGATGCAGGTCGGTGATCACGTGCGGATCGTGTCGTCTGACCATCCGTGGAACGGGTCGACGGGCACCATCACGGAGCGCAAACGCATCGCGCACCTGAACCTCGATTTCGTGATGGAGCTGGATCACGGTGACTACCCAGGCCAAGGCTGCTTCGTTGGCCGCGGCGACATCGTCTCGTCCGAGGAGGCGAGAGCGTGAGCGCGGACGAGGTGGTGTACGCGCTGTTGACGGCGCCAGAGAGAGCTATGTGGACGCGGGCGGCATCGGTCGCGCAGGACGAACGACGCACGCCGGTCGAGATCGCGCTCGCGTTGGACGTGACCGCGCTGCTGTCGCGGAACGCGCTCGTGCGGCACGTCATGGCCGGACCGGTCGTGCCGAGCATTTGTCCGCTGCCGTCCGAGGGGACGGAGCCGTGATGGTCGTGAGCGTTCATGTGACAACTCGGCACGGCAGCGTTCGATCGCTCGGGTACCAGGCTTCTAGCCCCTGGTCGCGAGGGAACGGAGAGGATGGTGCTGAGAACGGAGGCTGCCCGGACGGGTGCGGTGTCGATGGAGGTCCGCGACGGCCGCGGCCATCTTGTCGAGGAAGGGCATGTGCTGCCGCCGCGAGCGGGCGGCGGCTGCCGGGTCGTGCTCGGCGACCGCGTCGTCTCGGTGCCGGTGTTGCGGGAGCTGATCGAGGGCGAGCTGGCGCTGCTTGCTTGTGCGGAGGACCTCGACCGATGGCACGCCTGAGGCTCTGAACGCAGAACGCCCCACCGGCAAGCCGGCAGGGCGTCCACGTGAGCGTCTCGACCAAGACTGCGTGGACAGCTTGTCACCGGGACCGGATGGAGCAACGCATGATCGTCGAGAGAGGACACGTCGGCCTGATCATTTCGGGCAGACGCAAGCGCGGCGTGGTGCGGGTCGATCAGACCACGCCGGGCTACCGGGAGCGCAAGCCGCGGATCGGTGGTGGCGGCCAGTCGCGCCAGCTCGTGCGCCCGCGGAACCCGCGGGTTGGGGATCGCATCGCGATCCGTCAGCGCGGCAGTGGGCAGACGGTCGAGGTCGTCGTGACGGATCGGCGCCAGGCGCTCGCCGCCGAGGTGACCGCAGAGGACGCGACCGCGATGGGCTACCGCACGCTCGCCAGCTGGCAGGCGTGGTGGGTGCGCGAGCAGGCGCCGATGTGGTGCGCGCGTGAGGAGGCGCGGCAGCTCGCACGCTGGGCGGCCGGAGAGGTCGGCGTAGAAATCGACGAGCGGCTCGCGCACGCCCTCGCGGCCGAGTGCGGTCAGGGCGTCGCCGACGCGATGCTCTGCTGCTACACGGACGACCTCGCACGCGCGCTGATCGAAGAGGGAGCAACGGCTCGTGCCGAGGACGACCCGCCCGTCTCGCAGACCGTGACCGTCGCGCAGATGGCCGAGCGCTTCGCCGGCTTCCACGCAAACGATCCGGTGTGGATCATCGACCATGTGCTGGCGGTTGATAGCCGGCCGCTGCTGCTCGCGGACCAGCCGGGCCCGCAACAGGCCGACTATGTGCGCTCGCCGGCGGCTGCGATGTCCGGCAGCCGAGACCCCGGCGAAGCGATCGAACCAGCGCTGCAAGAGCGGCTGTCGAGAGAGGCGGCCGAACGCGATACCGCAGAGCGTGTCCGCGCGGCCCGGGAGCGACGGACCCTGCCGCTCGATGAGCGAATTCGCCGCCTTCAGGAGCAGAAGGACATCGACCTGAGCAGCGACTTGCGACTGATCGCCCACCGCGTGAACAAGGCGGCGGATCGCCTCAAGGCGGCCGGGGTGGAGGAATGACGTCCGCCTGGGGTACAATTCGCCGCGCTCCATCCCTTGCGCCCCTCATGGCGGCGGGAAGCGGGCGGTAGTCGTTGTGTCCCGTTTTCCGGATGGCAGCGTTCCGGTCCATGTTCAAGTGCGCGTCATGCGACGCCACGAGCGTGTGACCGTCCTCGGCTTCGAGGACTACGACCACTACCTGCGGTCGCCAGTCTGGAAGGCCGTCAAGGCGAGGTACCGCGCCTCAGGCATGCCGATGAGCTGCATGTGCGGCGCGACCGACGTTCAGATTCACCACCTCACGTACGACCGTGTCGGAGGTGACGAGCTGAACGAAGACCTCGCCCCGCTCTGCCGCCGCTGCCACAAGATGGCGCACGACCTCGAAGCACGGGGGTGATCGGCCTTGACCTGCACGGACTGTACGACGCCGAGCGCGCCGCGAAGCATCGAGAGCAGATCCGGCTCGCCGTGGAGCAGCGCGCGATGAAGCGCGAGCTGTTCCACGCGCTTCCCGTCGAGGAGCGCCTTCGCCGCCTGGTGGAGGCGAACCACAAGCACGGCGGCGTGATCCGTTCCGAGTTGCGCCACATCGAACGGATGGTTGCGCGAGCGGAAGCGAGATCCCTCCGGCTCAAGGACATCGATCGCCTCGATGGAGTCTTGCGCGTGTACGAGGGCCGCCTGACCGACAGCCGTCCGTTCGCGATCGAAGATCTCGTGCCGGAGGCCGGACAAGAGCGCGTTGTCCTGAGGGCCGTCGCTGATCCGCCGCCCATCGGGTGCGACGGGTCGATGACGTGCGACTGCGAGAGTTGCGGGCCCGAGCGCGATGCCCGCGTGAGACGTGGGATCAGCGGCCGGATCGCCGACGCCGATCCATTGCGCGCGGTCCGGACGCGACCGAGACGGGCGCGTCCGTTGCGGACCTACGAAGTCCCCCCCGAGTTCGAGGCGAAGTACGGCACATGAGCACCGGCACAGCGGAGCTTGTGCGACTGCGCGTCCCGACGTTCACGAGCCACGGCCCGCAGCCCGAGCACTCGCCCGGCTGCGTCGACCCGTACACCTGCACGTCCTGCGTTCCGCACACGCTGGACCGCGAGCAGGCTATTGCTCGTGGCGTGCGCCCAGACGGACCACAACCGTGGAAGCCTGTCGCCCCTCGTGCACTCCGTGGAGCGGCGGCGTGAGCGTCGTCGATCTCGACGATCGCCGCTGCCGCGCCCTTCATCCGCGATGCCGCGAGGTGGTACGCCGCGTTCGAGCCGGCTCCGATTGTCGGCTGTGCGGCGACATGGGCGCCCTCGTCGAGGCGACGAACGAACCGACGCCCTGCATGTGCTGTGGGAAGCGCGGCGAGCCGTGGGCTGATCCCAGCCCTGACCGTGGAGCGGCGTAGACTCTCGCCCATGCATATCACCGTTCCGATCTACGCCGAGCCCGGGGACGTCTTCGAGCGCGGCTCTATGGACGGCTCGGTCGGCAGGGAGTTGACGGTTCGACTGCCAGCCGGCCCCTGCGTCGGATGCGTCGTAGCGGTCGAGTACACGACGGATCGTAGCCACGTCATGGCAACGATCGCCCTTCCGGTCGATGCTGACCTCCGCGGCCTGGTGGCGGCGTAGACTCCAGGGCATGACGCCAGAGCAGGCCGACAAGTTCGTGAAGGCGGTCGGGGCGGCGCTTGTCAGAGCGCTCAGACCCTACGTCGACGCGATGGTCAGATTCAGCCAGGCGTATCGCAACGCTTGCTGGGCCGCCTATCGCAGAGCGGGCATGCCACACGGCGAGACCGACGATGGTCTTCTGCGCTGGATGCGCGAGGAGAACGCGAAGGCGAACGCTCGGATGGCCCGCCAGTTCGACGCGATGCGGAGAAGCGGCAACGTGCTCATCCGCAAGCCCTTCGGCGCGGCGTAGACTCTAGGGCATGGCGATCCAGGGCATGAAGGTCGAAGAGGTCGACGCTCTTGCCGTCTCGCTTCGAGAGATCGCACGTCAGCGCGGCATCGGACTGAACGATGCGCAGGCCCTCGCGCTCACCGTTGGCATGATGGGGGCGGCGAGCAGAAGCGATGCCTTTCGCGCGCTTCTGGACCTGCTGTCTGCCGGCGCCCTGGTGGAATCGGGTCAGAGAATGGTCGATGAGGGCCTTCGCCTCGTGGCACAGGGCGAGGCCGAAAACGCGGCGTAGGATGACGGGCATGGCAGATCGCGATCCGCTGCTGCATGAGGTCGCCACTGCGCTGCGCGACCTCAACGCGCGAGTCGTCGCGGTTCGTCCCGACTTCCCCGACGACCAGCGCTGGCACGAGGTGGACGAGGCGAGCGATCGTGCCGAGGCGGTGCTCGAACGCGTCGTGCAACGCGACGGCGAGATCGTTACACCCCCACCCGCCCGCAATGAGGGGCGATCAGGTCCTCGATGACTTCAGCGAGTCGAGAGACCGCATTCTTGATTGGATGCACCGTGACGTGGGAGGCGATGTGGATCATCGATGATGGTCCGTATGCTGGCGAGTGGGCGTGCCGGCCGATACCGACAGCATCCGGGGACGAGCAGCCACCGTTCGCGTGGGCACCGTCAGGTGATCTCAGCGTCGCTGGAGCGGCGTAGACTCCAGGGCATGGATCGCTTCACGCTTCAGCAGCGCGAGGACGGGCAGATCTACGTCTCGGAGGGCGGCAGGGCCCTGCTGCATGCGCAGCTTCATGGCGAGCATCACGTCACGGTCCAGGTCGGAATCGACGCGTGTGTGGAGGTCGTGAAGCTTTACGGGTCACTGATCTTCGCCTCTGTGCGCGTGCGACCCGACTTCGAGTCGTGCGAGTGGATCGTCGAGCGTGCATGCGGCCCGCTTCCGGGCGACTGGCGCGAGGTGGCTCGCGTGCCAGGACAGCTCGAAGAGGACTTCGCCGATCCCGCCCCGGCGTAGGATGGCGGGCACCCGCATCACATGGTGGCCGCTGGTGCTTGTGCCGCTCGCTGTCGCGATGGACGTCCTGTTGGTTCGCACAAGCATGTATGGCCGCGCTGTTCAGTTCGTCACGCAAGCGCTCGCTATCACGTGGATGATCGCGCCGACTGGCAGGCCCCGAGTCTTTCTCGGCGGACTACTGCTCGGCGTAGCGCCGGGATCACCGTCAGTCGTGGGAGACCTCGACACCTCGCCGTCGGCCACGGCGAGCCATTGCCGGCCCGGCCCTCATCTCGACCCGGCCATCGTCCTTCGGGGCGATGCGCCGGGCTTGCCTTCGTGTCGGTGTGGGGCCTCTGGCCTTCAGCCGACGCTCCGTTGCGGCGTAGTGGAAGGGGTACCACGCCGGGCTCATATCCCGGAGGAGGCAGTTCGAGTCTGCCCGCCGCCATCGTCCCGCGCCCCGGCAGTTCCGAGGCTGTAGAACGCCGCTTCGCGCGGAGATCGCCGGTTCGAATCCGGCCCGGTGCGCGGGGCACCCTTGTCGCCAGCCGTCCCCGGTAGCGGGCATGGGCTGGCGTCGTCTTCTGTCGCGCATCGGGGCCGCCGCCTGACCGCCGCTCCCACCCTGCCCCCTCGGGCGTCTGCCGACCGGCGTGTCCGAGGGGCAGAGCACTTCCACCGATCCCTGGAGGGACGCATGCCTGCGACTCGGCTGTTGAAGAACGCCGCCCTCTATCAGGGCACGCACAATCGGTATGACGCGACGACGTCGCAGATCGTGACGACCACGTCCACGGGCGAGCAGTTGGTGCACAACACGCTCTCGACGCAGGACGCGGTCGCGATTCGTGACGGGCTGTTGAAGGCGCATCCGCTGCCGGCGCCCGCACCGTCCTCATGCCTGCTCGGCATGAACGGCACCCCCGACTGGCCCTCGATGATCACGAAGGGCTGCCAGCTGGTGAACCCGAAGCTCGTGCGGCTCGATATGGCCCGCATGGGGAGCGCCGCCTTGCAAGATGCGGCGATCAGAGCCGTCCTCGCTCAGGGCGCCACCCCGCTCGTGCTGTTCTCGACATGGCAGGGCACAAGCGTGCCGTCGCAGATCCGTTCGTTCGTCGACCGTTACGGCCCGTGCCTGATCGAGCTGGGCAACGAGACTTCGTACAGCTACCAAAGCGGCAGCAGCGTCGCGACCCTCAAGGCGAACGCGGCAGCGTACGCGCAGCAGGTCAAGGCGACCAAGGCGGCACTTGAGGGCACCACCGCAAGGCTCCTCGTCCAGGCCGACGGTGCGCTGTGGGCCGGCTCGACATGGGTTGACACGATGTACGCGACGGTCCCTGACCTGCATGTCGGCATCGGCGGCTGGACGTTCCATCCATACACCGCGGGCCGTGAGGTCGAGCAGGGCCAACAGCTCGTCGATGCGACCGCGAAGCATGGCGCCCCGAAGACAACGCCGCTCTACGTGACCGAGTGGGGAACGTCCTCAGACGACGGCCGCCAGCTCACACCGAAGGAAACGGCAACGGGGACCATCTACGGCCACCCTGCTAACCAGACCTACGAGCAGGCCGCAGGGGTCGTCACGAACGTCCACGGGACGCTCACCACTGCGTTCCCGCAGCTCGCCGCGTTCTGCGTGTTCGAGTCGATCGACGAGGCCGGCCCTGGGGCGACGAAAAACTGGGGCGCGTACTTCGGCTTCATGCTCCGCGGCAAAAACCAGGCCGGCGTCTCGGTCGAGGGCCAGCCGAAGCCGTACTACACCGACGCTGTCAAGGCGCTGGGGGCGTAGTAGGGATGAGGCGCCGCCTGCGCGACGAGATCAAGCAGCTCGTAGACCAGCGACTCGCCGAGCATCGGCGGGCAGAGATTCAAGCGGCTCAGCACAACAGGACAATTGCTCACTACCGCCCCATACCCCTCAACGGCGAACTGATCACTACGACAAAAAGAGACCCCCGCGATGAGCACTTCTGACGCCCCGATCGATCCCGCCGCTGCCGTTGATCCTGCCGCGGTCCCCGCGCCCGCTGACGCCCCGGAGCCGGCTCCGGGGCAGCCGCCTGTCGACGCTGATCCGGCCGGTGCTCCGGCTGACGTTCCGGCGGATCCCGCGCCGGTTGAAACTCCCGCCGCGAGCGAGCCCGCACCCGCACCCGCACCGGACGCGCCCACGGACGCGACGCCTGTCGAGCCGGCCGCGCCTGCCCCGGCCGATCAGCAGGTCGGCGACGAGACGGAGCAGCCTGTCGAGGTCGACGTGCAGGTCGACGCGCAGCCCGAGCCGGTCGTCCCGACCGTACAGTGCCCGAACTGCGGGTATAACGTTCCGGTCGCGGTGGAGGAGATCTGATGCCGCAACCGGAGTCCACGATCAGCGACATCATCATTCGGTATCGCAACGCACTGCTCGCGGGGGGATTCTCACACTTGTACCCTCACGGTAGGTAGCTGTGTTTGACCCCGAGAAACACGGCTCGCGGGGGCGGCGGTCAGCCGAAGTCGGCGGCGTTCGGCATCTCCTCCCCGGTGGCGGGCCAGATCTGGACGAGCGTGTGCGCGAGTTCCGGCGGCGGTATGCGGATCGTGCCCTTGTCGAGCGTGTTCCCGATGGCGCGTATGACGAGGTGACCGACGGCGACGGCAACCGCATGGCCGTTTACCGCGTCGGGCCGATGTTCCATTCCGGCGGGACCGACGGTTAGCCCGAAGTGTCGGTAGCTCGCGGGCCAGTCTCCGGAGCCGTCGTAGGCGCCGAGCCAGATCTGTTCGCCGGGGATCGGCCATCTGTGCTCGCGAAACCAGCGGAACTCACTCGCGGGGATCGTGAACCGGTGCCCTCCGTGGGAGTGCTGGAGGTTGAGCACGAGCTTCATGGCCCAGACGGCGACTCGCATTTGCGCGTCCGGCCGAAGGGTGACCGTTTTTCCTTCGATCAGTGCAGTCAGGGCGGGTTTCGCTGCGTTCTCGATCTCGCTGGAGAAGCCCGAGTTGCAGGCGATGCAGAGATCCTTGACGCGCTGGTTGAAGAGATAGTCGGGCCATTGCTCCTCGGCCAGCGGCTCGCCTCGCGTCTGCATCTGGCGAACGACCGTCAGGCGTTCAGCGGGCGGCGCCTGGACGAAGAGACCTCGGATCCAGTCGGCGTAGACGTGTTCGCGGCTGTGGGTTCTCCTGCCAATCACAGCGCCGCAATAGATGCACGTCTTGGATGTAGCCTTAGAAGCCATGGCCGAAAGCAACCCGGAGCCTATGCAGCAGACGCCGAGAGGGCACCCGATTCCGGTGCCAAGACGTGAGGACGTGTTCGGCGATCTGCGGAAGGTCGCGCCGCCCGTGCCGGCGCCGAGACAGAAGCCGCCCGAGAGAGCCGAGTAGCGGCTCAGCGCCCGTCGCGCAGGCGGGCTTCGTAGGTCTGGATCAGCTCGACCAGTTCGACGTCGAGCGCGCGAGCGACGCGCACGATGCCCTCGAAGGATGGTCGGCGTCGGCCTTGTTCCAGCTCTCCGAGGTAGCCGCGGCTGACGCCTGCGGCGGTGGCGACCTCCTCCTGTGTCATGCCCCGGCGTGCGCGCAGCTCTTTGACGGCGGTCGCGAGCGCGCGGCGGTCACGGACGAGCGGCGACGGCTCAACCGTTTCGCCAATCGTTCCGTCAAACCCTCCTAGGAGGGTCTAGCGAAACGGCTAGCGAAACGCTTGGTCGGGAGCACGCGCCGAGCATACGGTGCCCGCCACACATACAAGTTGGCCGGGGCGGTGCGCTAACACCCCCCGGCCGTGGCACAGGAGGTATCAGCTCCCATGCAGGCTCAGGTTATCCCGGCGCGGGCGAATCCGGACGCACCGAACCTCAGAGCGCTTGGCGCGGCCGTGCGTGAGCTGCGCGCGCGTCGCGGGCTGTCTCAGGAGTGGCTTGGCTTCAAGGCCGGCTTGCACCGCAACTACATCGGCGCTATCGAGCGCGGGGAGATCAACCCAACCCTGCGCACGCTTGTCTATCTGACCGGCGGGCTGGTCCTGCCCCTCTCGGAGCTGATCGCGGTCTACGAGCGCAACGTCGGCGTGCGCAGCGGCTGACGCCGCGCCGTGACGGTGCGCGCTCGCATGAGCGTGCAGCCGAGCTTCGCGAGGATCGTGAGGTCGGCGTGGAGCCGCACGCGCTCCACGCCGCGCACGCGCAGCGGCAGTATTGCCCACTCGTGCTTGAGGCGGCCGAACTCGCGCTCGACCGCGGCGCGGCGTCGGTACAGCGCCTTCCAGCGCAGCGTCTCGCGCGGAATCAGCGGGTGCAGGCGGTCGGCCCTGACCCACGTCGAGACAGGCGAGCACTCGCCGGTCGGGCAGCGCCACTTCGCAGCGCCGCGTCTGTAGTCCGAGCCGGCGAAGCGCCACGGGCCGTGCTCGCACGACGGCGGCAGGTGCGCGCCGCGTCTCACGTCGGCCATCATCCGCAACGGAACGATCGGCTGGCAGCCGCGCTCGACGCACTCGCCGTAGACGCGGTTGTTGTCGTAGCCCTTGTCCATCGCGCACGTCTCGACGGCCATGCCGCGAGCGTGCGCGGTGTCGAGCAGGCCGGTGACGAAGTTCGACTCATGCTCGCGCGCGGGCGCAACATCCCACGCGACCGGCAGCCCCGTCGCGGTGCAGACGGCGGCATGGAGCCGGTAGCCGTAGAAGCCGCCGCCTCTGCGCGTCGAGACCGCCGAACGGTGCCCCCACGTCGCATCCGGGTCAGAGAACCGCTCGCGCTCAGGCCCATTCTTCGAGAGATACCGCTGACCGTTCGCGTAGGCGGGCAGGTCGGACGCGTCGATCGCGACATCGCGGCCGTACTGCGGCAGCCGCTCGTGAAGCTGCCCGACCACCGCCGCGATGCACTCGTCCAACAGCGCGCGGTGCGTGCGCAGCTTCGCTGAGAAGCGGTACGCCGCGTACACAGACGGCACGTCCTCTTCGAGCGGGCAGCCGATCGCGAGCCGCAGCCCAGCGTGGTCGCGCACGAGCGCGACTGTCCGCGTCCAAGTCGGCAGGCAGTAGATCGACTTCGCGAGCGCCATGCCGACCATCGCCCGCACCGGATAGCCCGGTCGGCCAGTCCAACGAGTCGCCTCAAGCTCCGCGATCAAGCGTGCGATCTCGGGCGAGTCGAGGAGGTCTGAAAGCTCAGCGGATGCCGAGCTGCGTGCTACGTTCCGTGCGGCCAAGGAGGTTCTGTCTCCGAGGTCCAGACCCCGGGACGCGCCAACGTCGCCGGGGTCAACCTTTTCCGATAACTGACTGTTACCGACTATACGGTCGGGACCGGACAGAAAGTGTCAAGGTGGCCGCGGCGGCCTTGACGTGCTAAGAAGAGTGCGCTCGGCGGGACTCGAACCCGCAATCCCTGTCAGGACGGCCGCTTGGAAGGCGGCTGTGTATGCCAGTTCCACCACGAGCGCAGGTGTATGGGAGCCGGGGCGGCATGAGGGTTCGAGCCCCGGCTTTCTGCTGCGCGGTGCAGTAGCCTTTCGGCTGTAGAGCTATGTCGGGGCGGACGACTTGCCTAAGGCCGTCCGCCCGCGATGTAGGTGGGGTTGCGGGCCTCGACACCGGGTTTCTACGCGTCGGTGTCGAGGTCTGCGGCTTCGTCTACGTCATGGCGCGATCGCCTCCTCGGTCCCGTTCGCCGATGACGTGTCCAAGAGCGTCGTGCCCGTGTCATGGGGCGGAACGTCGTCGGCGGGAACGTCATAGCGGCTGTAGCCCGCTCGCACGAGCTGACCGGCTCTCGCCATCCGCGACATCGTCTTCTGGACGGCGGCCAGCTCTTGGCCGGTCTCGCGGGCCACGTCAGCAGGGCCAGCGTCAGGCCGCAGTCGGCGGACCGCTTCGAGGATCGCCTGGCGCTCCTGGCTCAACTTGCGGCGCCGACGGGGGCGCTCGGTGTCCGAACCGGCCTGGCGGGCAGCAACTGGGGGCCGCGGCGTCTCACGCGCTGGCGTCTCCTGCGGTACCGACCGCTGGGCTTGACCCGGACCGGGAACGGGCAGGGCGTCGAGCTTCTGAAGGAACTCAAGCTCCCTGGGCAAGTCTTCGAGCTGCTGCTTGATCTCGGCCATCCGCTTACGTACGAACTCCCGAGGCATCTGAGCGAGCCACGCTTGATAGGGGTCCACGTCGGCTCCTGTCGGTCGGTCAGCAAACACCGAGCGACATAATAGCCAGACCGGGGACGGATAACGGGCCGGGTTCCCACTTTGGCCGAAAGTGGCCAAAAATGACCGCGGACGGCGACAGCCGATCGCGATGCCTGGGGTACGCTGCTCCGGATGACGGGGTACGGCCAGGTTCCCGACCTAGGCGAACTCGCGAGCCCACGGGCCACGGCGAGTTTCGCTAGGCCCTCCTAGTAGGCGTTGACGAAACTCGGTAGTGGGTCAGTTTGAAGGTCGCGAAGGGGGAGGTGGCGAAAGGGTCCGCCGCACGGGCATTGGCCGGCAAGCTCAAGAGGCCCGCGCGACGGAGTAGCACCGCCCCTACCGTGAATGCTGCTACGGCAGGGGCTCAGCTACATGAACGGTCTGGGCATCGCGCTCATTGGCATCACCTCCTCCCGCGCACGGTGGCCCTGATCGCCGTTCCGTTCCAGGGCAGCGCCGCTTGCACGGTAGGTAGCACCCCGCACGGGGCCTCACAGCGCCAGCGCGCGAGGGCACACCGGTCACGGACGGGGCAGGCCGGGCAGGGGGCGTGGGGTCGAAAGTCTGGGCGGCGGGCTCCTGACCCGCACGCGTGCGCTTTTCTCTCCCCACATGGCCTAAGGTCGAGCTGGCCCCAACGGCCCTGGGCGGGATCCCCAGTGGGCATCGGGGGTTTCGCGTGTTCGGCCTGGCTCGGCCTTGCCGCCGATGGTGGCTGCGCTGCGTTCGTCGTCGGCCGCTTGAACCTACCGAACGGGGCGCCGCGAAAACCTCGGCCCGGGGAGTTTTGCTCGCGATGAAAACCTCCGACCGCGGTTACGGCACCGCCCATCAGAAGCTTCGTCGCAGGTGGAAACCGATGGTCGAGCGCGGCGGGGTTATTTGCTGGCGGTGCGGAAACCCGAACGCGCCCGAGGAGAGATGGGACCTCGGCCATGACGACTTCGACCGGTCGCACTATCGAGGGCCGGAGCACCTTCGTTGCAACCGGGGGACGAAGGGGCGACGGAGAGCCGGAAAGCCTCGGCGTCGACAGTCGCGGGAGTGGTGAGGAGGCGGCGATGCCCCGAGCAGTCCTGACCGTCCATCTCGACGAGCAGACACTCCTTCGTCCAGATGGTCGACTCGCCGTGCTCATCCGCATGACTTCGGGCGGCCGTGAGGGCTGGACCCTCTGTGAGGTCGAGGGCGACGACGCGGAGGGCCTGCGGGTCGCGACCCGCCAGAGTCGGTGGCGTGATGCCCGCGAGAAGTAGAAGAGCTGCGAGAGCCGGTGGTGCTCCGCGTCGCGTCGTGAGCGTCTTCGGCCCGTTCGGCTCGCAGGTGCTGGTGCAGATGACGGCGGCGGAAGCCGAGGAGCTGTTCCCGGAGGGGCTGGCGGTCGCCGGTCCGACGGAGGCAAGCGAGGCGGTCCTGCGCGACCTCGCGACGATCGCCAAGGCCGACCCGGCGCTCGCGGAGTCCGGGCTCGCGGCGATGGCGAGAGTCCTCGCCCGCGAGCTGGACCATCCGTTCAACTCGGCGACGTCGAAGTCGATGTGCGCAAAGGCATTGGCAGACGCACTCGGCCAGTTGCGCGACCTCATGCCGGTGGAGCAGGAAGGGGACCAGCTCGATGACCTCAGCGCTCGCCGAGCGGAACGCCTTGGTGGGGGTGCAGCAGCCGCGAATTAGCTCCGTTCCACCGTATGCCTCGTCGTCGGGACAGGAGGCCGTCGAGCTGGCGGCGATGTCGGGCATGGATCTCGATCCGTGGCAGCAACTCGTGTTGCGCGAGTCGCTTGGGGAGTCCGCGATCTGGAAGTGCTCTAGATGCACGTACCGCACCGTCGAGCGCGTCCGGTGCCCCACACATCCGCGCGCCGAGTTGGTGCATCCGTGGGCGGCGTTTGAGGTTGGGCTCGTCATGCCGCGACAGAACGGCAAATCGGAGCTGCTCGTCGCGCGAATGCTTGCCGGCGTCTTCCTGCTCGGCGAAAGCCTCGTGATCTTCTCGGCGCACCAGTTCGACACGGCAATGGAGATCTTTCACCGGCTCGTCGCAGTCATCGAGAACACGCCGGAGCTGGTCCGCAAGGTGCGGCTCAACCGCGGGAAGGTTGGTACGTATAGCCACGGCTCAGAGGGCATCACCCTCAAGAGAGGGCAGCGAATCCGATTCAAGGCGCGAACGTCTGGTGGGGGCCGCGGCTTCTCCTGCGACTGCCTCCTTTTGGACGAGGCGATGTTCCTGCCAGAGTCGTTTCTCGGCGCGACGATTCCTACATTGTCGGCGCGGCCGAACCCGCAAATGTGGTCCGTCGGATCTGCGGTCGACCAACAGGTTCACGAGCACGGCATCGTCCTCGCCAAGCGGCGCGAGCGCGGCCACAGAGGCGGCGACGGCAAGCTCGCCTACTTCGAGTGGTCCGCCGAAGGCGAGGACCCTGACGCTATCGAGCCGAGCGTCCTCGCGGACCCGCAGGTGTGGGCGCAAGCGAACCCCGGCCTCGGCATCCGCATCTCGACCGACTACCTCGAAGGGGAGGCGGTCGCGATGGGCTCACGCAACTTCGCGGTCGAGCGCCTGGGGGTCGGCGACTGGCCGGCGACCGAGGGCACGAAGGGCGTGATCGACCTCGACGACTGGAACGAACGCGAAGATCTCGACTCCGAGACGAAGGGGCCGTTGTGCTTCGCGGTCGACGTGACCCCGGATCGGTCGTGGGCGGCGATCGCCGTCGCTGGGTTCCGCCCGGATGGTCGCCGGCATATCGAGGTCGTCGAGCACGACCGCGGAACCGACTGGGTCGTTGACCGGTTCGAGCAGCTCATCGCCAGACATAAGGCCAGCGCGATCGTCTGCGACGGCAAGGGGCCGGTCGCGTCGCTGATGCCCGACCTTGCGAACCTGCGAACGAGACTCGTCCCGGTCACCGCCCAAGAGCACGCACAAGCCTGCGGGATGCTCTACGACGCCGTCCAGCAGGGAACCGTTCGCCACCTCGGAACGCCGGAGCTTTCGGTCGCCGTATCCGGAGCCGTGAAGCGACCGCTTGGTGATGCGTGGGCGTGGTCGCGGAGATCGTCGGCGATCGACATCTCCCCGCTCGTTGCGTGCACCCTTGCGTTGTGGGGGTTGCAGACGATCACGGGCAAGCCGAGACGCTCGCGGGTCATCGACCTGAATGCGGCGCTCGCACAAGGCGAGTAGCTGACCAGAGCGGCGAGCCGCGCTGCTCGCTGACGGAGCGGACCGCGACAGTTCGCGCGGGCGATCAGACGGAGTCGCTTGGCATCGGCGTGTAGAGCGTCTCGGATCCATCGGTGGCGACGATGACAAACGCCTCGCGCGCGTGCACATGGCGGGCCACGATCGCCTCGAACCGAGGGTGCTCCGCGGGCACCGGGAGGGCGTCACCACGGGGATCGACACGCGGGCTTGTCTGAGACCCGGCGGGTGCGCGTGGGTTTGTCACGTCACACATCGCCCTTTCGAGCGCCCCGCGCGCTCCCGCTCCGATTCCCCAAGCACGGGAGGGTTGCGATGCTCTCGACAACGCTGGACCTCGCGGGCCTCGCCTGCCTCATAGCCGGTGTCCTGCTGCTTCTCGGCCCTGGTGCGGCCCTGCTCGCCGGCGGCGGCGCGTTCTTGTTCCTTGGCCTTGCCGCCGACGGCGTGCAGCCGCTCCCGGCCGTGCGCAGACGTCTCGCCCTGCTCCGCGCCGGGCGGGCAGCGAAGAAGAGAAACGGAACGTAGCCGGTGTCGCTTGTGCGGCGCGCGGGCCAGGCGCTCGAGCGCCGGTCTGCGGCACCGATCCCATGGGGCGATTCGACACCGCCTTCCAACGGCAGCCTTGGCGGGTCCATCGGCGGGACAGCAGTCACCGAAGCCTCCGCGCTCCAAGTCGCCGCCGTCTACGGTTCGATCGGCGTCCTGTGCGATTCGATGGCAACGCTCCCGGTCGAGCTGTTCAACTCGCTCGATCCGGCGAGACGCAAACGGCTTCCGCCGTCGCAGCTCATCAGACAGCCATACATCGAGATCAGCCGACAGGACTGGATCGTTCAGTACACGGCCTCGATGGGACTGCGGGGCAACTTCTACGGCCAGGTCCTCGAGCGCGACAAGGATCACTACCCGACGCAGATCAAGCCGATCCACCCCGACCAGGCGCGCGTGCGGCGTATCACGTCCGGGAAGCAGGCGGGAAGGCTCGAATACCGCTTCAACGGCCAGCCCATCCCGATCGACGACGTGTTCCATGTCCGGTATCTCTCGATGCCGGGGATGCTCGAAGGGCTCAACCCGATCAAATACCTGCGGCTCTCGCTCGGACTTGCGCGAGCACAGGAGATCTACGGCAGCAGCTACTTCGAGAACAGCGCGAACCCCTCCGGCCAGATCACAGTCCCTGACGACCTGGACCCGGAGGAGACGCTCCAACTCGCTCGCGCATGGATGGCCGCTCATCAGGGCCTCGGCCGCGCGAACCTTCCTGCCGTCCTGACAGGCGGCGCCGAGTTCAAGCCGATCTCAATCACGCCAGAAGACTCGCAATTCCTGGAGTCGCGCCAGTTCTCGCAGAGTCAGATCAGCGGAATGATCTTCCGCGTCCCGCCTCACATGATCGGAATCGTGGATCGGTCGACTTCATGGGGCAGAGGTATCGAGCAGCAGGAGCGCGGCTACGTAACGAACACCTTGTCGGGCTATTACACGCGCTACGAGGAGGCCATGACGGCCATCCATCCGCGCGAGCGGTATGTCCGCTGCAATCTGAGCGAGCGGCTGCGCGGGGACACGCTGGAGCGATACCAAGCATGGTCGCTCGGCATCGCATCGGGCTTCCTTTGCCAGGACGACGCGCGCGCCGCAGAGCACATGGCCCCGCTGCCCGACGGGCTCGGCAGAACGTTCCTCATGCCGATCAACTCCGAGCCGCTCAGAGACGCGGCTTTGAGATCGATCGCGGATTCGCAGACACCTCCCCCTGGTGGGAGCAACGACGACGACCAGCAGGGCGGAGGTGCGGCCAATGGCTGACAGGCGCGAGTACCTCGATATCGGTGAGTTCCGCCGACTCGGGTTCCTTCAAGAAGCGAACCGGCAATTCTTTCACCCGCATGGGCTCACGCTCGGAGTCCAGACAGCCGTCGAGCCTGCCACGGTGCTCGTGCTCCGAACTTCGGATGTCGCCGCGTTGAAGACCGCGTGCGCGGGGCACCCGAGCCTGCTCCAGCGGATCAACGAGGCAACGACCTACGAGGTCGGCGACTCCTACCTCGCCGCCGTCGAGGATCATCGCAACAGCCTCGTCGGCGACACGCTGGGCGAGCCGGTCGATGACAAGCGCGTGAGGGCCGAGCGCGTCGCCGTACAGCGGGCGTGGCACCGGAACGCGCGCACGTCCCTGTTCGGGAGCGAGAGCGATATCGAGCCGATCGAGTGGGCCGACCAGCCGAAGGACGAAGGGGGCGCCGATGCCTAAGAACGAACTCGAGAAGAAGCTTCGTGCGGACATCCGTGCTCTGGTGCGCGCCGACGCCAGCCATGACGAGAAGCGCCGCGAGGCCATCGAGCGCGCCTCCGAGTTGAAGCTGGCGGCCCTGCTCCCCGACAACTGGGCCGCAGACGGCTCGCTCAAGGACGTTCGCGGTACCTGGGCGACCGACGAGGAGCGCGACAGCTACCAGGACCTTCGCGAGGCGCTCCGCCAGGCGATCCGCGAGACGCTCCCAGAGCCCGAAGACGACGACGGCTACGGCCCCTACTGCTGGGTGCAGGACTTCACCGACGAGTGGGTCGTCTACGAGTACGAGGGCTACCTCTTCCAGGTCACCTATTCCCGCGACGATGCCGGCAACATCAAACTCGGCGACCCGGTGAAGGTTCGTCCTGTCACGACCTACGTCGAGATCGAGGAGAACGCCAAGAAGACGGGCGAGACGCGCACGGTGACGCGGCTCGTCGAGTGGCGCAAGAAGAAGGCCGAGGCCCTCAAGGGCTTGGAGCGCCGCACATTCTCGGCCGAGGGCATGGAGCTGCGCGAGGAAGGCGACGGATCGCTGAACCTCACAGGGCACGCCAGCGTGACGGGCGTCTGGTACGACATGGGCTTCTACAGAGAGCGCATCATGCCGGGCTCGTTCAAGCGCACGCTCGGAGAGAACCCGGACGTCCAGCTCCTGGTCAACCACGGCGGACTTCCACTGGCCCGCACATCGCGGGCGGGGAAGCCGGGCACCATGACGCTCGACGAGGATGACACTGGCCTCGCGGTCGATGCGACCCTCGACCCGGCGGATCCCGATGTCGAAGCGCTCGAGCGCAAGATGCGCCGCGGCGACGTGGACGAGATGAGCTTCGCGTTCGCCGTCACCGACCAGGAGTGGAACGAGGACTTCACAGAGCGCACGATTAAGGCGGTAACGATTCATCGCGGCGACGTGTCTGTCGTCGGCTACGGGGCGAACCCGGCGACGGTTGCGAGTCTGCGCTCGCAGGCGGCGATCGACACGCTCCGCGGCATCGGCGGCGAGGGAGTCGTAAACGCGTTCATCGAGTGGCGCGACCACACTCTCCGGCCCCTTGAGGAGCGTGCTGGCAAGGCGCTGTCGGCCGCGACGATCGAAGTCCTGACCCAGGTGCTCGGACTGATCGCCTCCGCTGATGACGCGGTCGACGAGGCACAGCCGCTCCTCGCAGAGCTGATGGGCGTCCCCAACCCCGACGCCGATGCCGACGGCGACGAGGAGTACGACGAGGAGCCGGCCGCCGACGCCGGCGAGGCCGGGTCCGACGAGCGCGCATGGGAGATGCCTGACTACACGACACGCGCCCGTCAGGATCTTGACCTTCTCGCGCTCGACGAGGCCGCCTGATGGACGTCGCGGTCCTGAGCGAGCCGCTCACCTATGAGCGGCACAGTCCGCACTCCTACTTCAAGGATCTGATCGCCAGCGATGGCGGCGAGAACGCAGCGACGGCGCGGCTCGCCCGCCACGAACGCGAACTCGCGGTCGAGCTTGAGCGCCGCGACCAGAAGGCGCGTGCGCAGAAGCCCGACGACGTCGAGTATCGCACCATGCCGCTAGAACAGCGCGCAACCCCATCGCGAGCACCCGGCCAGGGTGGAAGCTTCGCGCCGCCGCTGTGGCTGATCGACGCGTTCGCGACAGCGCCGCGTGCCCCGCGCGTGCTGGCGGCGGAGATGCCGCAGTTCCCGCTCCCTAGCGGCATCCAGTCCGTCAACGTGCCGCGCCTGACGACCGGGACGCACACGCAGCCCGTCGCGGACGCTTCGGCCGATCCGTCGCGTGACATCGTGGACGCGGCGACGACCTCGCCAGTCATCACGATCTCCGGGCACGGAGACGTCGCACTCCAGCTTCTTGAGCAGTCGCCGGCCGGAGCGCATCTCGACTGGGCCTACTTCAAGGATCTCACCGAGAGCTACGACGGCCAGCTTGAGGCGCAGCTCATCAACGGGTCCGCTGCGAACGGGCAGCTCGCTGGGCTGTTGTCGTTCGTGACGGGCGCAAACGCGGTCACCTATACCGATGGCTCGCCGACGGCAACGAGAATGTTCACCTACTTCGGCCAGGTCGTCGCGGCCATCGGCAACAACCGCAGGCTCCCGCCGGAGATGTGGCTGATGACGACCTCCCGGCTTGGATGGCTGGGTTCGAGCGAGGACCAGCAGCAGCGCCCGCTCATGATCACCGACCGCGACGGGTCCGGTGACTTCGATCTCCTTACGTTCGGTGGCCGGATGGACAATGCGGTCCCGACCAATCTCGGCACGGGCCAAAACCAGGACGCAATCATCGCCTGCCGGCCATCGGACGGGCTGCTGTTCGAATCAGAGCCGCGGATCGGCGTGCACCTGGAAGTGCTCTCCGGCACCCTCCAGGCCCGCTTGCAACTTCACCGCTACGTCGCGGCCATCAACGGCCGCCAGCCGGCCGGCATCGCTGCCCTTCAGGGCACGGGCATGGTCGTGCAGTCCGGCTTCTGAGCCGACTGTCCCTCTGAAGTACCCGCGTTGGATCTCGCCGCACGCTTCGCCGTGACGCCCCCTCAATTTTGAGGTCGCGTCCGGTCCGGTGTGGCCGGTCGGAAACCGCCCGGGAGGACACGCAACCGCGCCCGCATGGGGTGCATCTCCCGAAAGGAACCAGGCTATGCCTGAGGACAACAAGAGCCTGCTGGAGCAGCTCACGGAAAGACGCGACCGTCTTCGTGACGAGATCGCCGACGCGGTCGAGAAGCGCGCGAGCGAGCGCGCCGAGTTCGAGCAGCGTACCGCCGATGAGGACGAGGCTAAGCGTCCGACCGACGAGGAGCGCCAGACGTTCGCTGACGCCGAGAAGGCGTTTGGCGAGGACCACGACGCCCGCATGGCCGAGTACCGCTCGCTCAGACAGCGCCTCGCCGAGCAGGAGATCGTCGAGGAGCGCCGCGAGGCCGCCGCGAGAGCGTCCCGGGGCGAGGTTCGCGTCACGAGCGAGCCGCTGACGTACCGCAGAGACAACGCCCACGAGATCAGCTACTGGCGCGACCTCGCGGGGATCCAGGTTCCCGCGATCCGCGCAAAGGTCCGCGACCCCGAGGGAGCCCTCGACCGTCTCCAGCGGCATGCCGCCGAGATGAACGTCGTGCTGCCGGAGCGCCAGAAGCGCCGCGAGCAGCGCGCGCAGGTCGAGATCGACCGTGCCGAGCGCGAGTTCCGCGGCTCGTTCATCACCGGCGTGGACAAGCGCGGCCTGGAAGAGTCCCCGTTCGAGCGTCGCGTCACCCCGTCCCGCACGGACGGGCAGGGCGGCTACTTCATCCCGCCGCTGTGGCTCACCGACGAGTTCATCCCGGCGCTGCGCGCGGGCCGTATCGCCGCCGGCCGGTGCCGCCAGATGGAGCTTCCGGAGGGCACGGACTCGATCAACATCCCGAAGCTCAGAGTCACGACCCAGGTTGGGCCGCAGACCGATAACGCTCCGGTCGCCTCGCAGGACATCACCGACACGTCCGTCCAGTGCGGCGTGAAGACGTTCGCGGGACAGGCGGACATCGCAATGCAGCTCCTGGAACAGTCGCCCGGCCACATCATCGACCAGGTCATCACCGAGGATCTGATCGCCGACTACAACCGGCTCATCGACCGTCAGGTCATCTCCGGCGGTGGCGGCGCGGGCCGGCTCGGCGAGGTCACCGGCATCTACCCGTCCAACAACTGGGGCGCGCAGGCGCTCGTCACGGACGGCTCGACGGCTGCCAGATCGGGGCCGGCGTTCAACCAGACGATGGGCGCGATGATGTCCAGACTCGCGACGAACCGGTTCTCGATTCAGGACGTCGACTTCCTGCTTCACCCGCGTCGCTGGTACTGGTTCTCGACCGCGCTCGACGGCGCGAGCGGCACCGTTGGCCGTCCGGTCGTCGGCGCCGACAGGTTCGGCCCCTTCAACGTCTCCGGCCTCACGGACCGCTCGGAGAACGCTGAGGGCCTCGTCGGCCGGACCCAGTTCGGCCCGCACGGCATCTACATCGACGCCAACGTGCCCGTCAACGACGCGAGCGACAGCGGCTCGAACCAGGACGTCGCGATCGCGGCGAAGTGGGACGACCTCTGGCTGTTCGAGAGCCCGCTGCGGACGCGAGTGCTGACCGAGGTGCTCTCCGGCAACCTGGAGATCCGCTTCCAGTGCTACTCGTACGGGGCATTCCTCGTGCGCTACGGCGAGTCGATCGTGATCGCCGCGGGCACCGGCCTCGCCGCCCCCGTTGGCGCGTTCGACGGCAACATGGCGTTCTAAGGTCGCCGCTGCACCGGTAAAATCCGCCGCGTGCGGCAGTTCGTGTGCAAGGCTTGCGGGGTCCGCTTCGAGCGACCCCGCAAGCCGGGGCGCCCGCCGACCGTCTGCTCGCCCGAATGCCGGGCCGAGGATAACCGCGGACGCGCGAGAGCCTGGTACCACGCGAACCCGACGCGGGTGGCGCAGCAGCCGTCCCGCGCGAGCGAGCACCGCAAGCGAGTGTTCGCCGAATGGTATGCGGCGAACAGACAAGAGGAAATCCGCCGCGCCCTCAGATGGGCCCGTGACAATCCGGAGTCGAAGAGAGCAACGGACGCGCGTCGCTATGCGCTGACTCGCGGATCAACGGAGGCAGAACGCTTCACGCTCGATGAAATCTTCGAGCGAGATCAAGCCATCTGCCACCTCTGTCTTCAACGCGTCCCGCGTTCGCAAGCAACGATGGATCATGTCGTGCCCGTCACGAAGGGCGGGCCGCACACTCGGGCGAATGTGAAGCTCGCCCATCGGAGCTGCAATGCCCGCAAGGGCAACCGGCTCCTTGCTGCCTGAGCGGTACGCCAGGCGTAGTCAGAGAAAAGCCAGCCGCTCTCAGAAGGGAGCCCTATGCCCGACCTCGTTCACGGCCGGTTTCCGGTCACATACCCGTTCGCCAAGCTCACGGGCCTGGCGTCCAACGCATCGCAGGGCAACGTCTCCGTCCGTTCCAACATGGAGTGGTTCGCACTCGGGAACATCACCGATGGCGCGCTCGCCGCGACCGGGGTCGCATGTGCGGTCGCGGTCCCGGTCGAGCCCGGCGACGTGATCACGCAGATCACGATCCAAGCGGGCGCGACCGCCGAGGCGACCGGCACTCACGCGTGGGCGGCCCTCTACTCGGGAATCGCGACTCCGGCGCTGCTGGCGCAGTCCGCGGACGCAACCGGGGCGGCGGCGATCGGCGCGTCGGCTGCGTACACGTTCACGCTCTCGTCGGCTGTGCAGATCACCGGCGGCGCCACGGGCAACGCCCCGAACGGGTTCGTGTACGCCTCGATCATGGTCGCCGCCGGCACGATCCCGACGGCTGCCGTGGTCGCGACGCCGACCGCGGTCGGTTACCAGTGGAACCCGACTGGGGCGAGAACGCCGACGACGCCGCTGTTCTTCTCGGCGACGCACGGCAGCTCGCTCGCGGCGACCGCGCCCGCGACGATCGCGTCGCCGTCGGCGAAGGCCGTCGCCCCGCTCGTCTTCCTCAGCTAAACCGGGGAGGACGAGCAATGGCCAGCATCGCCTACCTGCTCTCAATGCGAGAGAAGGCCGTAGCACACGGTGACCTCGGCACCTACCGGGCGATCACGGCCGACCTTCGACGCCACGGGTACGCGGACAACGATCCGCGTACCCGTGCGGGCGAAGGATTTGAGACCGCGGTCCCCGAGGGGATGGAGCAGGCGGTCCCGAAGCCGAAGGGAGGCCGTCCGAAGCTGCCGCGCTGCGAGCACGGCAGAATCGTCGGCCGGTGTGAGGAGTGTCGCCATGAGGACGCCTGAGGACCGCTTCTGGGACAAGGTTCGGCGCGGTGACAAATGCTGGCTTTGGGTCGGCGCACGGTCCTCTACGGGATACGGCCAGATCGCAGCAGCGGGCAGACTGGTTTACGCCCACCGGTTCGCCTATGAGCTGCTCGTGGGTGACATCCCCGAGACGCTTCAAATCGATCACCTGTGTCGCAACCGCGCTTGTGTTAACCCGGATCACATGGAGGCGGTCACGCAGCGCGTCAATATCTTGCGCGGAGAGTCAACTGCCGCAAGAAACGCCGCCAAGACGCACTGTCGCCGCGGGCACCCGTTTGACGAGGCCAACACGATCCACCTTTCTCGCGGTGGTAGGCAGTGTCGAACCTGCCATAGCGAGCGCGAACGAGGCGCTGACAAAAAGCTCAGGACGAGATCCGGCCGGAAAGCGGGCGACCGGTCGCGGAAGCTGGATGCAGCAACGGCCGAGCAGATCCGCCTCCTCCGCGATGAGGGCCTGTCATATCGCCGCCTCGCGCTTCGGTTCGGGGTGGCAAGCTCGACGATCGAAGCAGTCGTCACGGGGCGGACATGGAAGGACGCCGCCTGATGTCCGGCACCCTCACCGTGACCGGCCTCGCCACCGGGTTGCTCTCCGGCGAGAAGGTCATCGGCCCGATCACGATGTCTGGGTCGGCGACTATCGGCGAGGTCCGCGACCTGAACTTCACCGCGGGCGACAACACGATCCCGGTCCCGGCTGGCGCCACGGCTGTCGTCGTCGTGATGCAGCCGACCAGTGGCACGTTCTCGCTCCGTACCAACTTGAACACTTCGGACGCCGGGCTGCCGTTCGGCCCGACCGGCTGGCTCGTCATCTCGCTCGCGTCCGGGACCACTTCGCTGATCATCAACGCCTCGTCTTCGGCGGCAGCCGAAGTCAGCTTCATCTGACGGGACCATGTCGTTCGACCCGCACAAGAACTTCGGTCACAGCGCCGTAGCGGTGGCACCATCTCCGTCGCTCAGCGGCACCGTTCTCTCGGTGCGTCCGGGCGACGCGCAGCTCTTTCCCGCAGCCCCGTTCAACATCGTCGTGTGGCCGATCGGCGGCATGCCGACTGTGGCGAACGCCGAGATTCTGCGCGTCACCTCCATCGCTGGCGACGCGTTCACGATCACACGCGCACAGGAAGGCAGTTCCGCCCGCGCGATTCTCGTCGGCGACCAGATGTCGGCAGCGATCACCGCCAAGACGATCACCGACGTAGAGAACGCCATCGCGTCCGAGACGACCCGGGCGCAGGCGGCAGAAACCGCGAACGCGGGTGCACTCGCCGCAGAGACGGCACGCGCTGAAGCTGCCGAGGCTCTTGCATGTGCGAAGTCGGCCAACCTGTCCGATCTCGCCAACGTTGCGGCGGCACGTTCCAACCTGGGCCTTGGTTCGGCGGCCGTTCAATCAACGAGCGCCTTCGACCCTGCGGGGACCGCCGCGACGCTCGTCTCCGCCGAAACAAGCCGTGCACAGGCCGCCGAAGCCGCCCTGGCGCCAATCACAAGCCCCTCATTCAGCGGAATCCCAAGAGGGCCGACTGCTTCGCCTGGGGCGAACAGCACCCAACTCTCCACGACGGCGTACGCCGATGTGGCAGTTTCTGTTGAGACTTCGCGAGCCCTGGCCGCCGAGGCGCTTCTCGTCCCGGTGTCCGAGATCGGCGTCGCGAATGGCGTCGCCTCCCTCGACAGAACCGCAAGACTTCCGGAAGGCCAACTGCCGAGCGTAGCCGTGCAGATCGGCAGTGCCTACTCCGGGCAGATCCTTGGCGGCTCGGGCACCAACTACAGCCTCGTGCTCGAGACCCCCACCATGGGACAACTCCTCCAGCTCCAGGTCGGAAGCCTCTCGAACCCCGACACAAGCAGCCTCGCGCCAGTCGCGAAGTTCACTCGCTCCATGTCGATGGTTTCGACCGCAGTCGTCGGCGACGGAAGCGAGCAAGCCTCGACAATCACCGCCGTCGCACTGGGCGACGCCAACAACCAGGTGCAGACGGTCGCCGTCGTGGCGCAGGCGCAGAATCTCGGCACAACGGTTGGAGCCAGCGGGTCGCCCGACGCATGCGCCGGCTATAGCATCGGCCGCATCGACGGGTCGGGGGTCGGCGTCGGCATCGGTCACTTCTTCAACGGCATGACGAACACGCCCGTGGGAAAGGCCTCCGGGTTCCAAGTCGAGGTCTACAACAACTCCGGCCGCACGGACTCAGCGAACGCCACGGGATTTCCCGGAACGGCTTTGTCGTGGGGATGGGCGGCGGGACCGAATCGGTCCGCTGTCGGCCATGTGATCGGTAATCCGTTCGGACAGCAGATGGACGTCGGCTACCACCTCAACGGGCAGACGGGGACAAGCCGCGTCGATACGTGCGGCACGACGAGCGGCTCCACGACCGTCACAGATACGAGCGTTCTGGCGACGGACATCGGGCGCCTCGTCACCGGCACCAACATCCCGGCCAACGCAACCATCACCAGCGTCACGGCAGGAACCTCGTTCACGTTCGCGACGCCGACCGGAGCGACTGCGACCGGCACCGGGACCGTGTCGCTGACGCTTGCGCAGGTCGGCCCGACCGTCACGGCCGACTTCCGCTCCGACTCCAACGCGCTGACGTCGATCGCGATCAAGGGAAACCACCCAACCGCCGCGATCTCGGTCGCCTCTGGGTCGGGGCCGGTGATCATCGGCGGGACCGCCCGCGTGCTGACGGGCACGGTGCTGGAGGTTCAGGGAAGCACGAGCCAGGACCCGCTCGTCCTGTTCGGCAATGGCCTCGGGAACTTCTACACCGTCCAGATCCGCAACGGGTCCGGGCAGGGACGCTGGTTCGTCGCATCCGGCGCCAACAACGGCATCACGGGCACGATCGCCGGAGACACCGGCATGATCGCCACCACCAGAGGCTGCTACTTCCACATCGGCGGCTCGCAGTCGGTCATCAAAGTCGGTCAGGACAACTCGCTGAGCTTCAACAACGCCAGAGGCGTCACTGCCCGCACGGGCTGGATGCCGTGGACCGGAACGGCTACGCGCACATCGTTCGCGACCGGATCGGCGACATTGCAGAACGTCGCCGAGGCGGTCAAGGCGCTTATCGATGACCTGCACGCCACGGCGGGCTATGGCCTGCTGACAACGTCGGAGCCATAGAAGTGAACTTTGGACAAATCCCAGCAAATCTCGTTGTCGACCCATGGACGCGCCGCCGCGATCTACGGGTCGCCGTCGGCGTGATTGACCTGACACAAGACGCCGAAACCGGGGCTGTTCAGACATCCCAGACGATCTATGCCGAAGCGTTCTACCTCTACCCGACGGACACGATTACGAATATCTGTGTGTGCGTGCAGACACCCTCCTCAGGAACGGCCCCATCCGGGATCTACCTCGGCCTCTGGCAAGACGTATCCGGGACGCCTACCTGCCTCGCGGCGACAGCGAACCTCGCGTCCGACTCGCGATGGACAACGCAGGGCTGGAAAGTATGCGCCCTCTCGTCTCCGTATACGCCATCGGCAAGCGGCCTGTTCTACGCTGCCTATCTCATAAACGGAACGTTTGGAACGACGAACCTTCAGCTTGCGGTCAACGAGTCGCTCGGGCCGGTCGGCGGGCCAATCGGCTCTGGACCTCGGCGCTTCGGATCGCTTGCGAGTTCCGCTATCGCCATGGCAGCCGGCAACACCGGGGGCTATGGGCAAGCGGGCGGAATCCCTCAATTCGTCCTCTCATAGCTTGGTGAGACAAGGAAGCGATATGGCTCAGCAGACCGTCCCGGATCTTCCCGACTTCCTCGGCAAGACAGCCCGCATTCAGAGCGTGTCTAACCTGATCGAGCAGGCGCAGGCGCATCTCCAGGACAACGAGTTCGCCCGGATCATCAACGGGCACAGGGAAAGCGACCCGATCATCGTGGGCCGCGACGATGCCCCCACCTATGCGGAGCGCGCCAAACAGCTCACCGAAGGCATGCGGGCACTGCTTTCGAAGAACGCAGACATCGCCGACCACCTTGCTGGTGAAGCGGCCAGGCGTCGCGATGCGCGCGAGCGGGCGTTCAGAGAGGACGACGGCCTGAAGCGCTACGCGAGCACACCCTCGCCGTAATGCTCGCGACAGCGTTCTTCGGACAGACCTACTTCGCCGGGGCGCCCGAAGACGCGGACGTCGCCCATGGGCCGGTCGGTGAGGATGCTCCTCAGACGCGGCGTGGGTTGAGCGAGCCGAGGTCGCGCGCGGGGACCTCGAACCCAAGCATGGGCAAGCGGGAGGCATAAGCGATGGCCGACTGGACAACGAATGTCGGTGACACGGCAGTCGTCTTCACTGATCAGCTCAGCTATGACGACGGGACCGCAGTGGACCTCTCGGGAGCGACCGTGCAGTTCGTCGTGCGCTCCCA
>Ga0070714_100000261_pt1 | contig 41105 bp, 42 predicted proteins | sample LARL83metaG_FD_65450 | JGI IMG/M metagenome (GOLD analysis project Ga0070714, IMG submission 65450) | Corn, switchgrass and miscanthus rhizosphere microbial communities from Kellogg Biological Station, Michigan, USA - LAR L8-3 metaG | ecosystem: Host-associated > Plants > Roots > Rhizosphere ... | reverse complement strand
GCTCTGCGCCGGCGGCCCCTGCACTGAAGGCTCCGGCCCGTTAGTTCGACTCTAACACGATAGCTCTTTCGAGTCTACGCAATAAATACCTATTCTTATCGCCCAACTGCCCGTATATGTCCGGATATTCACGCACGAAGGAGGATAACCGGGTCACGGCACGCTCGGGCTGAGCGTCCGAGAGTTTCAGGTGCCGCTGTCTCCAAGGGTGATCACCAGGGTCGAGTGCGGTTCCACGCACGTGCGCCCGAACACGGCGGAGCGGGCAATGGCGGAATCGTACTAGTCACCGCATCGGACAAAGTAGTTGCGGCAGGTCAGGTGGGGTTTCCGTCGCTGTGGCGGTGGCGTGCGCGGGGCGTTCTCGTTTTCTTAGGGGGTAGGGGTATGTCCGGTTCCCGGGCGGCACGGCCCCCGGGTCGGTGACCCGGTGACAGCTTCGCGCCAAGGTAATAATCGCACATTCGGGTAATTGTTGTAGATTCGGGTCGGCGGTGTCCGGGACCGGCATTTGCCAGTTATTGCGTTATGGCAGCGCCATGGTGGTGATGGCGGTGGCAAGTTTGCGGCGTGGCGGCGCCTGGCTTTATGACTTTATTGTCCGCTATGGTGCCGGCTTAATTCAGCGGACGGATCTTTTGGGCCGGTCATGCTGGTGACATACGGCAATAGAAAAATTTTTACTATCGGGAATTGACCGCACCCGTTCCAATTCGAGGGAGCAGATATGCCCAATTCCGTGCATATAGTCACTGGTGTCCTGGCCCGGCCGGGGAAACGCGCACTCGGAGCCGTGGCCGCCGCGCTGCTGCTGGCCGGCGGGATGTGGGGATACTCGGCCCAGCACGCGACGCCCGCGCACGCGGCCAGCCAGGTGACCGCCGAGCTGCCCAGGTGACCGCCGAGCTGGACGTCAGCGTCAACCCGGGCAGCGTCACCGCCGGGCTGGCCTCCGTCGCCGCCACGATCACCTACACCTGCACCGTGTCTACCCCGGACGGGCAGGCGCAGCTGCGGGTCGACTTCGACCAGGCCGGCAACGACACCAGCGGCGAAGCCGGCGTCCCCTGCGGGCCCGGCGACGTCGACCGGACCCAGACCATCACCGCCGTGCAGGTGGGCATGAACGACACCCAGGACATCTCCGCCGTCGCCAATCTGGATGACGGCGGCAGCGATGTCATCGCCAGCACCGACAGCATCCGCGGCGTGAGGTCCCTCCACATCGACCCGACCGCGACCTTCCCCGGAGGCGGCACCATCACCGTGACCGGCTCCTACACCTGCACCGAGCCCGGCACATTCTTCATCATCAAGGCCCACCAGAACAACGGCCCCACCGACATCGCCGCCGGTGTCAAGTCCGTCGGGGCGACATGCGATGGCGCCAATCACGGCTACTCCGCCACCGTCACCAGCAGCACCGGCAACCCCTTCCGCGACAGTGGTTACCGGGTGTACGTCGACGTGTCAGGAGAAGCGCCGATCCCAATAAGCGTATTCTTCCCCGGTACCTCAAGTACCACTCTGGCGGATTTTGATTGATGACCGGCGGTGGTCCCGCGAGGGGGCGGTCAGGCCTGCCGGTGCCTGCGCCGTGTCCGGCAGGCTAGCGGCTGGGCACTGGTCCTGGTGTGTGCTGAGGGAAGCAGCCGCCCAGATGGCGGCAGCCGTCGCGCTCACCCCCGCGGGGAAGCCCGGCTTGCCGATGGATAAGGTGACGGCTTGGACGGGCGCCCGAGCCAGGCCGGCGACGCTCGCCGAACCAGTCCGCTACAGCCAGTCCGCGGCGATGCGTTCGGCCAGCGCTTCGAGGATGGGGCCCGGGTTGGCGCGGCAGCGCGCCGGGTCGGGCTCGAGATCGGTCAGCGCGTAGGCGCGGGCAATGCCCGCCTCATGCAGCTGGTCCTCGGTGAGGGTGCTGACGCCGGCCACGGCGATCACCGGGACGCCCGGCACGAGCGCGGCGGCGGCGCGCGCCACGCCGACCGGGGCCTTGCCGTGCAGGGTCTGCGTGTCCAGGGAACCCTCCCCGGTGATGACCAGCCCGGCGCCGTGCAGCCTGGCCGGGAACGACAGCAGGTCGAGCAGCAGCTCGATGCCGGGCTGGACGATCGGGTGCAGGAACGCGAGCGCGGCGAAACCGAGGCCGCCGGCCGCGCCGGCGCCTGGCTCGTCGCGGTGCGCGACGCCGAGCGAGCGTTCCACCACGTCCGCCCACACGGTCAGGCCATTCTCGATGGCCATGATGTCCTCGGGGGTGGTGGCGCCCTTCTGCGGGCCGTAGACGGCCGCGGCGCCCCGCGGGCCGAGCAGCGGGTTGTTCACGTCCGTGGCCATGACGAACTCGATGCCGCCGAAGTCGGGCAGCCTGCGCAGGTCCAGCAGGTCCAGCAGGGCCAGTGCGGCGCCGCCGGGCGGCAGATCCGCACCCGCCGCGTCCCGCATCCGAGCGCCGAACGCTTGGAGCATGCCGGCCCCGCCGTCCATCGTGGCCACGCCGCCCAGGCCGAGCACCACGCGCTTCGCGCGGAACCTGATGGCGGTCAGGATCAGCTCACCGACGCCCCGGCTGGTGGCGATGAGCGGCGCGAGCTGACCGCCGGGTAGCCGGCCGAGGCCGCAGGCTTGAGCGGACTCCACGATCGCGGTCCCGTCCCGGAGCGCGAACGACGCGGTGACTGGCTTGCCGGTCGGGCCGCGGACGCCCATCTCGATGCTCCGGTACCCGGCCGCCACGGCCGCCTCGACCGTGCCGTCCCCGCCGTCCGCGACCGGCACCTGGACGACCTCCGCGCGCGGGCGGGCCCGCCCGAGGCCCGTCGCCACGTGCGCGGCTACCTGGGCGGCGGTGAGCGTACCCTTGAACTTGTCGGGGGCGATCACCACGTGGCTCATTGGCTCATTCGATCATGCCCTCAGGCTGTCCGCTGCCAATTCTGTTTCAAGGTCGCAAAGCCGTCAGGAGTTACTGATCCGTACAACCGGAGCCGGGCCACTCCGCCGTCAGGAAAGATATTCAGCCGCACGTGAGTGGCGGGCTGGCCGTCCACGCGGAACCTGTGCACGGTGTCCGGCTGCACCCTGGTGCGCGGCAGCAGCGGCCGCCAGGTCATGCTGTCAGGGGACCTGCCATCCGCTGCCTCCAGCGACGCCTCGCCGGGGGAGTTGCCACGGTAGCCGGAGGTGTCGATCTCCGCGAGCTGCACGACACCCTCGGCGGCGAGCCGGACGACCAGCCACTCGTGCCCAGGGCCGCGACGCCTGCGGGTCTCCCAGCCTTCGCCCATCACCCGGGACAGGCCGGGCGAGATGACGTTGCGGGGCACCGAGTAGAACTCGTCGCTGCACGCCGCGATGTCCCCGCCGTTTTCCAGCGCGGCCAGGTCGAACGTGAGGCCGTCGAGCATGCCCGGGGCCGGCACCACGACGCCGTGCACCCGGAGCCTGGCCACGCCGCCGTCGGGGTAGATGTTCAGCCGGACGTGGGTATACCGGCGGCGGCTGGAGACCGGGAACACGTGCTGGGTGTCGCCGGACAGCGGGCTGCGGGGCACCAGCTCCGCCCAGCCCGCCAGCTCGTCCGGTGCGGGATAGCCGGGCGAGAAGCACGCCTGGACGGAGCATGCCTGCGGATAGTTGCCGGTGAAGAACGCGGTGTCGACCACGACCGCGTGTATCACGCCGGGCACGCCGAACCGGGCGATCACCCAGTCGTGCTCGGCGGGATCGGGCAGCGCACCCTCGGGCCCGCGGCGGCGCCGCGTCTCCCAGCCGTCGTAGAGCTGGCCCTTTGGCCCGAAGGAGTGCGGGGTGAACACCGGCGCGGCCGGCTTGATCAGGTTCTCCTTCTCCGCGAAGAACTCGTCGCTGGCCGCCACCACCGAGCCGCGCAGCCCCAGCAGCTCGGGCAACGACAGCTCATCCACGGGTCAGCAGCCTGCCGCGCGGCTCGTCGTCCACGGATATCTCCCTACCCCCGAGCCACACCCGCCGCACCTGCCCGGTGAGCTTCTCGCCGTTGTAGGGCGTCAGCGGATGGCGGTGCCGCAGCTCGGCGGCGTCCACTGTCCAGGTCTCGTCCGGGTCGAAGGCCACCAGGTCGGCGTCGAACCCGATGTCGAGCGATCCCTTGGTCCGCAGGCCAGCGAGTTCCGAAGGGCCGGCGGCCATCCACCGGACGATGTCGTCAAGGGACCGGCCGCGCCGCCGCGCCATCGTCCACATCGCGGGCAGGCTGAGCTGAAGCGACGCGATGCCGCCCCAGGCGGCGCCGAAGTCCCCGGTCTCCCGGAACTTCATGGCGGGCGGGCAGGGGGAGTGGTCCGACACCACGCAGTCGACGACACCCGTTTCCAGGCCGCGCCATAGCGCTTCGCGGTTGTGCGTGTCGCGGATCGGCGGGCAGCACTTGAACTCGGTGGCCCCCTCGGGCACCTGCTCGGCCGCGAAGAACAGGTAGTGCGGGCAGGTCTCCGCGGACAGCCGGATGCCGGCCGCCTTCGCGCCGGCGATCATCGCGACGCATTCGGCCGCGGACAGGTGCACGATGTGCGCTCGCGCCTTGGTGGCCGCGGCTGCCCGCACGACGTGCTCGATGGCACGGCGCTCGGCCTTCGGCGGGCGCGACGCGACGAACGTGCCGAAGTCACGGCCGGACGCGGTGGAGATCTCCGCGCCGTCCTCGGCGTGTACGATCAGCGTCGCGTCCAAGCCCGCCAGCACGGCCATCGCCGCGCGCAGGCCGGTGTCGTCCAGCGGCGGGAACTCCGGCACACCGGAGTCGAGCAGGAAGCACTTGAACCCGACCACACCCGCCTCGTGCAGCGCGGCCAGGTCCGGTTCGCTGCCCGGGATGGCGCCGCCCCAGAACGCCACATCGACCCAGCACTGGCCCCGCGCCGCGGCTTGCTTTTCGCGCAGGGCCGCCACGGACACGGTGGGCGGCAGCGAGTTCAGCGGCATATCCACGATCGTGGTGACACCGCCGGCGAGAGCCGCCCGGGTCGCGGTCGCGAAGCCCTCCCAGTCGGTCCGGCCGGGCTCATTGACGTGCACGTGGGTGTCGACCAGGCCAGGCAGCAAGACCAGGTCGCCGAGGTCCACCTCGACGTCGCCGGCGACGTCGGCCTCGTAGTCCGCCATCGCGACGATCCGCGAGTCGCGGACCGCCACCGTCACCGGCCGGGTGCCGGCCTTGGTCACGGCCCGCCGGGAACGGACGACCAGGTCTGGTCCGGGGGACCCGTTAAGCCGGCCCATTGAGTGCCTCCACGACCTTGAGCAGCGCGGAATGATCGAGCGTGCCGTGGCCCTCCGCGCGGGCCGCGGCGATGAGCTGGGCGACCAGGCCCGTCATCGGCAACGCGACACCGGCGTCGCGCGCGGCGGCGATGGCAATGCCCATGTCCTTATGATGCAGGTCGATCCGGAATCCCGGCGTGAATTCGCGCGCCAGCATCGTCGCCCGCTTGAGCTCGAGGATGCGGCTGGCCGCCAGACCGCCGGCCAGCATGTCCAATCCCGCCCTTGCGTCCACGCCGGATCGCTCCATGAGCACGATCGCCTCAGCCACGAGGGCGTAGGTGCCGCCCACCACGAGCTGGTTGGCCGCCTTCACCACCTGCCCAGCGCCGTGGGGTCCGACCAGGGCGTACGTCTTGCCGACCGCCTCGAACAGCGGCGCCGCCGCCACGAAGTCCGCCTCGGTGCCGCCGCACATGATGGACAGCGTGCCGGCGATCGCGCCCGCCTGGCCGCCGCTGACCGGGGCGTCCAGCACGCCCATGCCCGCCGCACCGCCGGCTTCGGCGACCGCCCGCGACGTCTCCGGCCGGATCGTGGAGAAGTCGACGAAGAGCCGGGCCGGCGGGCCGGCCGCCAGCACGTCACGGAACACCTGCTCGACGTCCGGCGAGTCCGGCAGCATCGTGACGACGACTTCCGCGTCCGCGACGGCCTCGGCCAGCGTCGCGGCGGCCGTGCCGCCGGCTTCGACCAGCGGGTCCGCCGACGACCGCCGCCGGGAGAAGCCGGTGACCTGGTGGCCTGCCCTGACGAGGTTCACCGCCATTGGACTGCCCATAATGCCCAGGCCGATGAAACCGATACGGGCCATTTACCCTTGCCTCCAAGCAAAGTTCTCGATGGTGGTGCCGATGTCGTTAGGAACATATTCACACCCGACGTAACCCGGATAGTCCTGCGCCGCGAGCTGCGAGAACACCGCCTCGAAGTCCACGGTCCCGGTGCCGGGAGCGCCGCGGCCGGGAACGTCGGCGATCTGGACGTGCGTGATGTACGGGCTGGTCAGCACCGTGGCCAGATCCTCGCCCATCGTCGCCAGGTGGTAGAGGTCGGCGAGGAGGCCGACGTTCGGCGCGCCCTCGCCGCGGACCGCGTCGATCACCTCGATGGCGGCGTGGCTGGACGTCAGCGGGTAGCGGGGGTTCTCCGCGGAGTTCAGCGCCTCCACGACCACGGTCGCGCCGGCCCGCATCGCGGCGGTGCGGGCCGCGATCACCAGGTTCAGCACGGCCAGTTCGTCGCGACCAGGGCGATTGCCGTACAGCGCGTTGAGCACCGTGCAGCCGGTCCGCGCGGCGATACCGGCGCACACGTCGACGTTGTCGCGGAACTCGGTGATCCGCATCGGATCGGAGACCAGGCCGCGGTCCCCGGCCGCCATGTCACCGGCGGCGAAGTTCAGGCTGACCAGCTTGACACCGGCGTCGTCCAGCGCGGCGATGAACCTGTCGACGTCGCGGTCCGCGGGAACCGGCTCGGGGAACGGCCACCAGAACTCGACGGCGTCGAAACCGGCCCTGGCGGCGGCTTCCGGGCGGCGCAGCAGCGGCAGGCCCGCGAACAGGATCGAGCAGTTGACATCGAACTTCAGCCCGTGTGTGCGCATGCCCGAAAGTCTGCCACCGAATGTTCACCGGTAACTTGAGTGCCCCGCTTCGACATCTGGTACAAAAGTACGGCCTGTATGGCAAACAGAGACGTGAATCGGGGCGGGAGACCTCTCATGCGCACCACCAAGACACTGACGATCGCCGCTGCCTCAGCGGCCGCTGTCACGGCCGCTGGACTGCTGACCGCCACCGCCCTGGCTTCCCCGGCGCATCAGGCGGCGCCGAAGCGGAACTTCCCGAGCTACTCGGTGAAGACGGTCCTGAACGGCGCGAAGCTCAGCCACAAGAACAGCAAGACCGGCAAGAGCGAGCCGCTCAGCAAGCCGGACGACCTCACCCAGTACGGCGGCAACCTGTTCACCGCCTTCCAGAACGGGGTCGGCCCGCAGGGAGAGCCCGCGTCCGACGGCAACAAGGACAGCACAGTCGTCGAGTTCACCCGCGCCGGCTCGGTCGTCGCCCAGTGGGACGTGACCGGCAAAGTCGATGGCCTCACCGCGAATCCCGCCACCGGTGACGTCATCGCCACGGTCAACGAGGACCTGCACTCCAGCCTGTACGACATCACGCCGGGCGGCACCGCCGTCCGCTACACCTACAGCAGGGCGCTGCCGCACCACGGCGGCACGGACGCGATCTCGTTCTACAAGGGCCAGATGATGGTCAGCGCGTCCGCGCCGGGTACCACCGGGGCGGCCGCTCCGAACGCCAAGTACCCCGCGGTGTACACGGTCGCGCTGAACGCGGCAACGCATGTCGCGAGCGTCAAGCCGTACTTCTGGGACGAGTCCGCCGCGCGGCGGGCCAACGTGCACTTGGGCGCGGACACGAGGCTGGCGCTGACCGATCCCGACTCCAACGGGGTCGTGCCTTCGGCCGCGCCGCGGTTCCGGGGTGACTTCATGCTGAACAGCCAAGGTGAGCAGGAGCAGATCTACTCCTCCAATCCCGGCTCGCTGTGGGTGCTGAAGCTGCCCGCCGCCGTGGACGACACGGCGTGGGCGACCTCCTGGGGCGGCACGCTGTACGCCACCGACAACGGCGCGGACACCGTCAGCGCCGTGGACAGCCGGCTGTTCTGGCCGGGGACCGCGTTCCTCGCGGTCACTCCGTGCGACGCGAACAGCGCGCCCGCTGGGTGCTCGGTCGCTGATTACCTTGGCCTGCTGAACATGTACACCGGCCAGATCATCCGGGTCGAACTGCACGGCGGCACGCTGCACCCGCAGGGCCTGGTCTTCGTCGACGCGTCCAGCAACTAGCCAGTTCGCCCGCCGTCGCGGTGGCGAGGTAATCCTGGCCGCCGGCGCTCAAGGAACCCGCGGTCGCGCCGCGCCGTCTAAGGTCTGAGCACAATCGGACCGGAGATAGCGATGCTTAAATCTCGCTGGCTACTCATAGCCGTGATCGCCGTGGCTATACCTATTGCTGGCTGCGGATCGCAAACCAGTACCGCCACAGGCCCGCAGGTAATCGCGGTACACGACAACGTCAACGGCAAGACGATCTCTGCCCGCGTCGGTGACACGGTCGAGCTCACGCTGTCGAGCAGTTACTGGGACGTCGCGGGCAGCTCGGCGCCACGCGTCCTGCGGCAGGATGGCTCCGCCGTCCTGCTGCCGAGGCCCAGCGATTGTCCTGCCATACCCGGTCTCGGTTGCGTTCCGATCCGGGTCCAGTTCACCGCCCTCACCAGCGGCTCGGCACTCGTCAAGGCAAGCCGCACCACCTGCGGCGAGGCGCTCAGGTGCGTAAAGCAGCCCACGCACTTCACCCTGACAGTCATCGTCAAGCCGAGCTCATGAGGGATACCCCGATCCGTCGCCGCGGTTCGCCGCGGCTCAGCGGGCGAGGTACGCGCGCCAGCCGCCGTAGCCGGAGATGTCGGTGAGCCCGTCGAGCGGGGACAGGGGCGGCGCAGCACCATGCCGAGGGCCGGCGCGCCGTCGGCCAGCTCGATCACGCCGAGCTCCAGCTCGGGTGGCTCGGCCGGCAGCAGCGAGTCGCGCAGCACGTCCAGCGGCAGGTCGTAGACCTCCCCGGCGATCGAACTCTCCCCGTCGGTGAGCGCCGGGTACTCCTCGCGCACCGAGTAGAGCCGGTACCGCGGAGCCGTCGTCGTCTCCGCCACCAGCGGCGCGCCGCGCAGCAAGTGGTTCAGCGACCCGCCCCTCATCCCGCCGCCGTTCAGGAACATGTACGGCATGGTCAGCTCCCCGTGATGTGCTCGGGCCGGACCGGCACCCGGGTCAGCGGTAGCCCGGTCGCGGACCGGATCGCGGCGACCACCGCCGGCGTGGACGAGATCGTCGGCGGCTCGCCTACCCCGCGCAGCCCGTACGGCGCGTGCGGGTCGGCGAGCTCCAGCACGTCGAGTTTGACCGGCGGCATGTCCAGGATCGTGGGGATCAGGTAGTCGGTGAACGAGGGGTTCCGCACCGCGCCGTCGACGACCTGGATCTCCTCCATCACCGCCAGGCCCAGTCCCTGTGCTATGCCGCCGTGGATCTGGCCCTCGACCGCTTGCGGGTTCATCGCCTTGCCGACGTCCTGGGCGGTCGCGATCTCCACGACCTTGACCAGGCCGAGCTCGGTGTCCACGTCTACCACGGCCCGGTGCGCGGCGAACGCGTACTGCACGTGCGCGTCGCCCTGCCCTGTCTCGGGATCCAGCTCATGAGTGGGCCGGTGCCGCCAGGTGACGGTCGCCTCGGCCGGCAGGCCCGAAGCCGCCGCCTGCGCCCGTACCTGCTCGCACGCGGCCCGCACCGCGCCGCCGGCCATGTATGTCTGCCGGGACGCGGACGACGAGCCGGCGCTGCCGATCGAGGTATCGGCGGGCAGGATGACGACCTGCGCCACGTCCAGCTCGGTGCGCGCGATCTGCGCGAGCACGGTCACCAGGCCCTGCCCGACCTCGGCCGCCGCGGTGTGCACCTGCGCGACCCGTTCGCCGTTCACCAGCTCAAGCCGCACCCGCGCGGTCGAGTAGTCGTCGAACCCCTCGGAGTAGCACACGTTCTTGATGCTGACCGCGTACCCGACGCCGCGCGCGACCCCCTCGCCGTGCGTGGTGTTGGATACACCTCCAGGCAGCGACCGCGGGTCGCTCCCCGCCGGTCCCGGCAGCGGCCGGTCGCGCACCAGCCGCAGCAGCTCGGCGACCGGCGCCGCCGCGTCCACGAGCTGCCCGGTCGGCACCACCGACCCCTCGGCGACCGCGTTCCGCGCCCGCAGCTCGACCGGGTCCATGCCCAGGGCGGCGGCCAGCTTGTCCATCTGCGATTCGTAGGCGAAGCACGCCTGCACCGCGCCGAATCCGCGCATCGCGCCACACGGCGGATTGTTCGTATAAACCGCCCAGCTATTCATAACGACGTTACTGACGTCGTATGGGCCGACGCCGAGTGTCGCGGCGTTGGCGGCCACGGCGGGCGAACTGGACGCGTACGCGCCGCCGTCCAGCACGATGTCGGCCTTGACGTAGACCAGCTTGCCGTCGGCGGTGGCGCCGTGCTCGTAGCGCAGCGACGCCGGGTGCCGGTGCACGTGGCCGAAGAACGATTCGGTCCGTCCGTACACGATCTTGACCGGCTTGCCGGTGTACCGCGCGAGCATGCAGGCATGGATCTGCATGGACAGGTCCTCGCGTGCCCCGAACGCGCCGCCTACCCCGGACAGCGTGATCCGCACCTTGTCCGCGGGCAGGTCCAGGCTGGCCGCGACCTGGTCGCGGTCCACGTGCAGCCACTGGGTGGCGACGTACAGGTCGACGCCGCCGTCCTCGGCGGGCACGGCCAGGCCGGACTCCGGGCCGAGGAACGCCTGGTCCTGCATGCCGACCTGGTACTCGCCGGTGACCACGACCGCCGCGGTGGCCTCCGGGTCGCCGCGCCGGACCGGCACGTGCCGGACGAGGTTCCCGCCGGCGTGCACCAGCGGCGCACCCGGCTCCAGGGCTAGTCGCGCGTCGGTGACCGGCGGCAGCACATGGTAGTCGACGTCGATCAGCGCCGCCGCTCGGCGGGCGGTCTCCGGGTGGTCGGCGGCGACCAGCGCGACCGCCTCGCCCTGGTACCTGACCCGGTCGATGGCCAGCACCGGCTGGTCGGCGTGCTCCAGGCCGTAGACCGGCCTGCCCGGTACGTCCTCGTGGGTGAGCACCGCGTAGACACCGGGGAGTCTGAGCGCCGCGGTGATGTCGATGCCGCCGATCCGCGCACTCGGGTGCGGGCTGCGCAGCGTCGCGCCCCACAGCATGCCGTCCAGCCACAGGTCGGAGGAGTAGGCGAACTCGCCGGTGACCTTCTGCCGTGCGTCCGGCCGAATCGGACTGTCGCCTACTTTGCCGCTTACGGTCTTCTGAGCCGGGCTCGTCATCGGCTAGCCTCCCCGGATAGCCGCCCTCGCGCCGCCTGGACGTCACGAGTAGCGGCGGTGACGTCGGTGGTGCGCAGCTCGCCGCGCTCGACCACGGGCACCCCGTTGACCAGCAGCAGCTCCAGGGGCGCCGGGGCGCCGAACACAACTGCCGCGACCGGGTCTGAGATCGCGTCGTGCCCCAGCGCGTCCAGCCGCCACAGCGCGATGTCGGCGAGCAGGCCGGGGCGCAGCGCGCCCAGCTCGTCGTCGCGGCCCAGGCACCGGGCGCCGCCGCGGGTGCCGAGCCACAGGGCCTGCCGCGCGGACAGTGCGCTCGGGCCGTCCTCCCCGCGCAGCCGGGCGACGAACAGCGCCTGACGCAGCTCGCCGGCCACCGTGGCGGCCTCGCTGGACGCCGGCCCGTCGACGCCGAGGCCGACGGTGGTGCCGGCGCGGAGAAACTGGCGGACCGGCGCGATGCCGGAGCCGAGGCGCGCGTTCGAGCTGGGGCAGTGCGCGACCGCGGTGCCGGTGGCGGCGAGCCGTTTGGCGGCGGTCTCGTCCAGGCACACGCAGTGCGCGAACCAGACGTCGTCGCCGAGCCAGCCCAGGTCGTCCATGTACTCGGCCGGTGTCCGGCCCAGCGTCTGCCGGCAGTAGGCGTCCTCCTCGCGGGTCTCGGCCAGGTGCGTGTGCAGCCGGGTACCGGTGCGGCGGGCCAGCGCGGCGGCCTCGCGCATGAGGTCCGCCGTGACGGTGAACGGTGAGCAGGGCCCGACGGCGATCCGCAGCATCGAGCCGGGGGACGGGTCGTGAAACCGCCGGATGGCCTCCTCGGTGGCGGCGAGCGCCGCGTCGGTGTCCTCCACGATCTCGTCCGGCGGCAGCCCGCCGTCGGACCGGCCCAGGTCCATCGAGCCGCGGCACGGGTGAAACCGCACGCCCACGGCGGCGGCCGCGGCGATCTCGGCCTCCAGCACACCGGGCCGCGAGGCTGGGAAGACGTAGTGGTGATCGGTGCTCGTGCTGCAGCCGGACAACGCCAGCCAGGCCAGCCCGGCAGTGGCCGCGGCGTACACCTGCTCGGCGTCGATGCGCGCCCACACCGGGTACAGCTCGGTGAGCCAGTCGAACAGCACAGACTGCTGCGCCATGCCCTGGGTGAGCCACTGGTAAAGGTGGTGGTGGGTGTTGATCAGCCCGGGCGTGGCCAGGCAGCCCGACCCGTCGACGACGCGGTCGGTCGGCGGGCCGTCGTAGCGGCCTTCGGCGACCGCGGTGATCCGGCCGTCCTCGACCACGATGTGCCCGGCGCGGTACTCGGCGCCGGGGGAGGAGTGCCGCGTGCCGTCCATCGTGGCGATCGCGCAGCCTTCGATCAGCCGTGTACTCATCGCGGCACTCTCGTCACCCAGGTACGGGCCGCGAGGCGGACCGCGTCCAGGATCTTCTCATAGCCCGTGCAGCGGCACAGGTTGCCGGCCAGGCTCTCCCTGATGTCGGCGTCCGGTGGCACGCCGTCCGAATGTCTCAGCAGGTCATGGGTCTGCACGATGAGGCCAGGCGTGCAGAAGCCGCATTGCACGGCGCCCGCCTCGACGAAGGCCTGCTGCACCGGGTGCAGCTCGTCGCCGTGGGTGAGGCCCTCGACGGTGACGACCGTGCGGCCCGCCGCCTGGCCGGCCGCGACTAGGCAGGAACACACCGGCACGTCGTCGAGCAGCACCGTGCAGGAACCGCACTCGCCCTGCTCGCACGCGTTCTTCGAGCCGGGCAGGGCGAGCCGCTCGCGCAGCACGTAGAGCAGGCTCTCGCCCTCCCAGACGTCGTCCGCGGTGGCCGGCGAACCGTTGACGGTCATCGTCACGCGCATGCTTGCTCCTCCCATGCCCACGTCAGCGTGCGCCGGGCCAGCACGGACAGCGCATGCCGCCGGTAGGCGGCCGTGCCGCGCACGTCGTCGATCGGACGCGCCGCCGCGGCCACGAGATCCCCGAACTCCCGGACCAGCGACTCCGGCAACGTCCCCGCCTCGCCCCACGGCAGCCGCGCCGCCAGGAACTCCTCCGCGTCCAACGCGCGCAGCGGCGTCGGCCCCGCCGACCCGATCCCGGTCCCCACGCGACCCGACCCGATCCCGGTCCCCACGCGACCCTCCTCCCCCTCCTCCCCCTCCGCCTCATCCCACTTCGGATAATCCGATATCGGATTATCCGAAGTCGGAGGGGCGGGTGGGCGGAGTTCCAGGGCGAAGGCGCAGACGGCGATGACCATCGCGTTGCGGGTGCCGATCTTGGCGAACTGCTGCGGACCCGGCGCGACCGGCAGCAGCACGGCGGTGATCAGCTCGTCCGGTTCGAGCGCGTTGCGCTTGGGGCCGGTGAAGAACTCCGCCACCGGGATCAGCCGGGTGCCGCGCACCGACGCGACCTCGATGTCGGCGCCGGCCGCCAGCAGCACCGGATGACAGTCGCCAGCCGGGGACGCGGCGCCGAGGTTGCCGCCGATCGTGCCGCGGTTGCGGATCTGCGGGGAGCCGACGGTACGCGCCGCCATCGCCAGGCCCGGCAGCAGCGAGCCGAGTTCGCCGATCAGCCGGGCGTAGCTGACCCCGGCACCGACGCGGAGCCACCCACCCCCGTTCCTGGCCCAGTTGGTCAGCTCGGTCACCCGTGTCAAGTCGAGCAGTGCCGCGGGTCGCCGCTGATCGAAGTTGATCTCGACCATGACGTCGGTGCCGCCGGCGATCGGCACCGCCCCCGGATGCTGTCCCTTCAGGGTCAATGCCTCCTCCAGTGAGCCGGGTCGCAAGAACTCCATGGTGTTACCAGGCCTCCCCGGCGGGCTCGGCGTCGTCACGGGTCACCGTGCCCTCGATCAGCCCGTAGGGCCGGTCCGCCGCGTAGAACACCGTCCGGTCGTTTTCGAGACCGAAACGGGCCAGGTCGACGTCGAAGTGATGCTTGTTCGGCAGCGACAGCCGGATCTCGGCGACCGAGGGCAGCGTCTCCAGCACCCGCTTGCCCATCGCGTACAGGGTCTGCTGCAGCGAATAGCTGTGCGTGTCCGCGAACGCGGTGAGCAGCGCGTCCCGCGCCTGGCGGTACGCGTCATCCCACGGCACCTGCTCCGTGTACCGCCAGCGCGCGTCCACGGCGGTGGCCAGGATCCGGTCGGTGGTCTCGGCGAGCGTCGTGTACTTGTCCCTGGCGAACCCCCAGAACTCCGAGCCCGCGGTGTTCAGCACGACGAGGTCGCGCAGCCCGGACACCACCCAGTGCGCGTCGCCGTGAGCCGTGACGGTGGTGCCGCGGGTCTCGCCGCCCGACCGGACGAACGAGTGGCCGGTGGCGGAAATCCGGTCCCAGGCGTACTCGTCGATGCTTACCCGGGCGGTCGTGATCGCTTCTTGCGATGACACGAAATGCCTGGCCAGCAGCAGGGCGAAGTCCTCGACAGCGGCCACTGCGTGCTCGGCGGCGAACGCGAACACGGTGTTCTTCTGCGCGTCGGTGGTCAGCACCGCGGAGTTGTCGCCGGTCAGGTGGGTGGCCGCCAGTTCGCCGGACAGCGCGACGCTCACGCTGAGGTCCTTGAGGGAGTGCGCATCCGGGTCGCCACGGTCCACCCGGACCAGCCGCACCTCGGCCTTGCCGTACCGATTGCCGCCAAGCACGATCATCGCGATCAGCTCCCCCGGTAGGTGGTGTAGGCGAACGGGCTGAGCAGCAGCGGCACGTGGTAGTGCTCGGCGGGCACGGTCACCTCGAAGGTGATCGCCACCTCCGGGTAGAACGCGTTGACGCCGTGCGCCTCGAACCACGGGCCGGTGCCGAAGGTCAGCCGGTAGCTGCCCGCCGTATCGAGGGCGCCGAGCCCGAGCCGCCCGTCGGCGTCGGTGACCCCGGACTTGAGGTGCACCCAGTTGCCGGTCCGTACCGCGAGGTCCACCGTCATCGCCGCGGCGGGACGTCCGGTGGTGGCGTCCAGCACGTGCGTGGACAGTGTCACAAGCCCAGCTGCTTCTGCATTCGCAGCCGGGTGATCTTACGGAGCTCTTGTCGGGCCACCGTACGTTCCGCCGATGACGTGTTTTCCAGGCGGGCCTGGAGCCGGCCGAGCATCTCCTGACCTGACAGGCCGCTCGCGCAGATCAGGAATACGTGCCCGAAGCGCCGTTCATAGGCCAGGTTGCCGGCCGCCAGCGCGCGCCTGGTCGCCGCGCCCGCCGCCGACGCGCCGGCCTGCTCGGCGGCCGAGATGCCGCCGGCGCGCTCGCCGATGCGCGGATGGGCGGCCATGGCCTCAAGGATATCGTCCCAGCTCAGAGCGTAGAAGGCGGCGTCCAGCGCGGCGTAGAGCGCGTCCGCGTCCGGGTAGGGGCGACCCCGTGTGAGCGCGATGGCGAGCGCCTTGGACTCGCACCAGGAGAGCACGCCGACCTCCGCCGCGGCCGCGGGCGCGGCGTTGAACTCGGTCAGGCTGCTCACCATGGCGCCATCCAATCAGGGCAGCTAGCACGCTCGATAGCCGCTTATCGGCTGAATCGCCGGTTACGTGCCTCTAGCGCATTTGTAGCTTTCGCTAAACAATCGTTAGTTACGTTCATTTCGGATGGGAGGTGGCCCGGTGCGCGTACGTGACTTGCTGGATGTGCCAGGCCTCGGGCTCCGGCTGCTGACCGACGTGACCGGGCTGGACCGCTCGATCCGGCATGTGTACACCACCGACCTCCCAGATCCTGGTCGCTATCTTACCCAGGGTGATCTTGTGCTTACCGGGATGATCTGGTGCCGCGAGCCGGGTGACGCGGACCGGTTCGTCCGGGCGCTGGCGCGGGCCGGCGCGAGCGTGCTTGGCGCGGGGGAGGCGCTGGGCTCGGTGCCGCCCGAGGTGATCGAGGCCTGCGGCCGGCACGGCGTGGCGCTGCTCGCGGTGCCAGCCGAGACGTCGTTCGCGTCGGTCACCGACGAGGTCGGGCGACGGCTCAGCGGGGACCGGGCGAGCGCGATGACCCGGGTGCTCGGCCGGCGCCGGCTGCTGCTGTCCGCGGTCGCCGAGGGGGCCGGCCTGGACGAGATGTTCCGGCTGATGGGCCGTGAGATCGGGGTGGAGTGCTGGCTGCTCACCGGGACCGGGCGGGTGGTGGGCGGTACCAGCGCGCCGCTGCCGCGGCCGGCGGCGCTGCGGCTGGCGGCCGAATACGTGAAGGCGGACCGGCTGCCGGTGGTCACCCGGGCGGCGGGGGACGGGGACACGCGGTACTCGCTGTTCGGCGTTGGCGGCGAGCCGCGGATCACCAGCTGGTTCCTGGCCTGCGCCGGGCGGGAGCACGAATGGCAACACGAGCTGCGGGAGTCCGTCGCGGAGCTGACCGCCGACGTCGCGCTTGAGCGAGCCCGGCTGGACGCCGGGCGGACGGGAGACCGCAAGCTGGCCGACGCGATCGTCAGCATGCTCGCCGCGGAGGGCTCGTCCCCGGCCGAGATCGTGTCGCTGATGCGCGCCGCCGAGCTGCCGCCGGACGGCAGGTACCTGGTCGCGGCGGTGCGCGCCGACCGCGAGGGGCGCCCCGGCGGCCACATCGGCCCTGGCGGCCCAGTCGGCCCCGGCAGCAGCGCCGGGCACGCTGGCCACGTCGGCTACGTCGGCCCCACCGGCACAGCTGGCCCCGGCAGCAGCGCCGGCCACGTCGGCTACGTCGGCCCCGCTGGCACAGCTGGCCCCGGCAGCAGCACCGGCCACGTCGGCCACGCTGGCACAGCTGGCCACGCTGGCGCAGCTGGCGAGCATTGGCGCTGCGACCTGGCCGAGGAGCTGAGCTGGCCGCTGGCCGAGCGCACGCTGGTCGCGCCGCTCGGCGACGAGGTCATCGTCCTCATTCCGCTGGATGGCGCCGAGGGGACCGAGGACGTTCCGCCGGCCCACGCGTTCGCCGCGCTGCTGCGCGAGGCCCAGCCGGTGTTCGAGGCGGACCGGTCCCGGGTCCGGCTCAGCGTCGGCATCAGTACCCCGGCCGACGGGGTGGCCGCGCTGCCCGGCGCGCAACACGAGGCGAGCAGCGCGCGGCGGCTTGCGGAGCTGCGCGGGACGCCGGGCGGGATATCCGTGATGACCAGCGACGAGGTCGCGTCGCACGAGCTGCTGCTGGCCAGCGTCCCAGGCAGCGTGACGCGCTCGTTCCGGGACCGGCTGCTCGGGCCGCTGCTGGCCTACGACAAGCAGCACCGCGCCGAGCTGCTGCCCACGCTGCGCGAGTTCCTGGCGTGCTCCGGATCCTGGAACACCTGCGCGGCGAAGATGTACGTGCACGTCAACACCGTGCGGTACCGGATCAGGCGGATCGAGGAGCTCACCGGACGGGATCTGTCCTCGCTGGACGACCGGGTGGACTTCTTCCTCGCGCTGCGGATCCGCTAAAACGTGGTGACCATCCGGCGGGCGGTACTGGCGGACGCCGAGGCGATCTCGGATGTGATGCGGGCCAGCTGGTTCGCCGCGTACTCGGGCATCATCGACGATGACGTGATCGACCAGGTCACCGCGCCGGACGACGGCGAGCGGGTGCGCGAGCGGTTCCGCAGCCGCCCCTGGTCGCGGACCGTCGTGGCGTGCGACGAGCCGGGGAACGTGGTGGGGTACGCCTCCTTCGGCCCGGAACGTGACATGTTCGACCTGGCGTGGCCGCCGCCGCTCACCGCGGCCGGGGTTGCAGGGGAGACTGCGGAGCTGTACGCGCTGTACGTGCACCCGGACGCGTGGTCCGCTGGCTGCGGCCGGGCGCTGATGGATCTGGTGCTCGTCAAGACGGCCAAGCTGGGCTACCCGGAGATCGTGCTGTGGGTGCTGGAGCGCAACAACCGTGCCCGGAGGTTCTACGAACGGGCCGGATATGTTCGTGACGGCGCCGCGCACGACGTCACCTCTCTCGGCAACGTGACCGAGCTCCGCTACCGCCGCCCCGTCGGCCGGTTACATCCGCCGTCCACCGGGTCCGAAGCGTGTCAACTGCGCAATCGAGCCCGCTAGAGCGTGTCACAGCGCGCAAGCCCCGCGGCTAGTCCGCCTCGGATGACGGCGGACCCATCGTCGACGCGGCCGGGCCGAACCGCTCGACATAGACCGGGTGTACCCGCTGCCACCGACCGGGTGGCGGCGGCGCGGCGCCATCTAGCCAGGCACCGAGCATGTCCAGGCAGACATGCCAGCCGGCGCCGTCCCGCGCGGCCTTGCCCTGCTCGAGGATCGTGTCGGTGAAGATCAGCCGGCAGCCGCCCTCGCCGTCGGGCACCAGTTCCCAGCGCAGCGTGTCCTCGCCCCACGTGTACGCCAGCACCCGCGGCGGGTCGCACTCGAGCACCACACCGTGGAACTCGGGCGCCTTTCCGTCTTCGGCGAAGCTGAACCTGAGCTTGCCGCCCACGCTCAGGTCGCCGTCGACCTCCTGCGGGAACCAGTGCCGCAGCGCGTCCGGTTCGGTCAGCGCCTGCCAGACCTGGTCGGCCGGATGGCGAAGACGCCGTTCGAATCGCAGCACGTACCGGCCGTCCCGGACGGACAGGGTGCCATCGGCGTGCTTACTGATCACGGTTGTCCTCCAGACGTGTGTCGAGGTAACGCTCCAGGGCGTCCAGGTTGGCGGCCCAGAAACGCCGGTAGGGCCGAAGCCAGGCGTCGATCTCGGCGAGCGGTTCCGGGCGCAGCTCGTACCAGCGCCGCGGTCCGTCCGTGCGAACCCGCACCATGCCCGCATCACGGAGTACCCGCAGGTGCTTCGAGGTACCCGGCTGGCTGAGGCCGAGCAGTCCGGCGAGTTCGCCGACCGGGCGGGGTCCGTCAAGCAGCAGGTCAAGCACGCGCCTGCGGGCGGGCTCGGCCAGTACGGAGAAGGCCTCGGATGCCATGCCAGTTATATAACCAGTTCCGCATATTCCTGTCAAGTTATATGCGACGGCGGGGGTCAGGCGCTGGCGATGCGGGCGCTGGCGATACGGGCGCTGGCGACCGCGCGGAGCGCGGCCGGGCCTAGCGACCGCGCGGAGACACGCTCTAGTGGGCTCAACTGCGCAATTGACACGCTGCGGGGGTGACGCGCGGTGGCGGCGGGCTGGGCGCGGTGGCGGGCGCAGGGTGTCGGCGGGCGGGGGGTTGCGGGTCAGGTGAGGGCGCGGGGGATGCGGGTCAGGTGAGGGCGCGGGGGATGCGGGTCAGGTGAGGGTTGGGGTGCGGTGGGGGATCAGGAGGCGGAGGCCGGGGATTAGCTGGGGAACCCGCTTCCGGTAGGCGGGGTAATCCTCGGGGAACTCCTGGGTCATGTAACGCTCCTCGATGCGGATCTTGCCCTCGATCAGGACGACCGCGATGGGGAACGAGATGATCCACACGCCGCCGCCAGCCACCAGCATGGTGCCGAGCAGCATGCCAAGCAGGCCGGTGTAGATGGGGTGCCTGGTGAGCGCGTAGGGCCCTCTGGTGCGGAGCTGGTGGCCCTCCTTGACCGCCGGAGCCGCGCTCCACATGACGCCGAGCACGAACCTGGCCCACAGCGTGAGCGCGGTCGCGGCGAGCAGGATCGCCGGCCCGAGAAACCGAGCCCACGGCGCGCCGAAGGTAAGCGACGACCAGTCGTGGCGCGGCACCACCTGGCGGACGAGGAGGGTGAGGACCACGACCGGGACGACTCCCGTGCCGTACCAGGAACGCTGGCGCACCTGAGGCGCGCGCGTCTCGTTGTACCCCGCGGTTGTCAGCCACACCACCGCGAACAGGCCCCAGCACACACCGATGCTGACCGCCGCCATGACGTTCACGATGCAAACGAACACCTCGGTGGGGAAGGTTGTCAACTGGGGAAGCACCGATGTCGTTATGAGGAAAGAAAGAGCCAGGATGGCGGAAAGTGGCACTACTGCGATGGTGCCAAACCTTGCATTGTGGTGTGGTGAGACGGCGTCTTATCCAGCTGTTCGCCGGGCTCGTGCTGTACGGGGTCAGCGACGCGATGATCCTGCTCGCGCGGCTCGGCGTGGATCCGTGGGACGTGCTGCACCAGGGGCTGGCGCGGCTGACCGGGATGCAGACCGGGACCTGGTCGGTCATCGTCGGGGCGTGCGTGCTGCTGCTGTGGTGGCCGCTGCGGCAGCGGCCAGGGATCGGGACCGTGTGCAACGTGGTGGTGATCGGCTCGGTTATCGACGTGGTGCTGGCCCTGGTCCCGTCACCGGATGGGCTCGCGGCCCGGGTAACCGTGCTGGTCAGCGGGATTGTGCTGAACGGGGTGGCGACCGGGCTCTACATCGGCGCCGGGCTCGGGCCGGGGCCGCGGGACGGGCTGATGACGGGGATCGCGGCGCGCGGGCATTCGATCCGCGTTGTGCGGACCGGGATCGAGGCCACGGTGCTGGCGGCCGGCTGGCTGCTCGGCGGGAACGTGGGCGCGGGCACCGTGCTGTACGCGGTGTCGATCGGCCCGCTGGCGCACGTGTTCATCCCGCTGTTCGGCCGCCAAGAGCTACCCGGCGCGCGGCGTGCACAGCTCGTCCGGGAGGACGCCGAAGCGCTCAGCTAGCTGCTCGCGGCCGGTATCGGTGATCGAGAGCGCGCGGTGATAGCGGCTCGGCCGGACCCAGCCGAGCTCCAGCATCCGCCGCAGCAGCTCACGGCCCGCCACCCCGGCCATGTGATGGCGCTGTTCGGTCCAGTCCACGCAGCAGCGCACCGCCGGGTTCCGTGGCGGATCGGCGCCCATATCGGTGAATGCCCGCGCTCCTTCGGCCGTCAGGGTGTAGGCGATGGGGTCCAGCACGCCGCCGGCCGGGCGGTCGCCCGTCATCCTGCCGAAGTCGACGCTGCCGTCGTGGCCGGTCAGGTAGCCCTCGCGGAGGAAGGCGCGGGTCATCGCCACCCCGAGACGACCGCCGATGTGGTCGTAGCAGTTGCGGGCCACGCGGATAGCGTTCGCCTTCGTGCCCTCGCGCAGTGAGCTGATCTGGCGGGTCGGTGCCAGCCTCGCGACGGCCTCGATCAGGTCGGCTACCTGCGGGCCGGCCAGCCGGTAGTACCGGTACCGGCCGTGTCTGGTCACCGTGATCAGGCCGCCGTCGACCAGCCGGCGCAGGTGCTCACTCGCGGTGGACGGGGACACCCCGGCCTCGGCCGCGAGCATGCTGGCCGGCAGCGCCCGGCCGTCGTTGAGCGCGAGCAGGATCAGCGCCCTGGCGGGCTCGCTGAGCAGCGCGCCGACAGCCGACAGGTCACTGTCACCGGAAATCATGGCCTCAGGCTAGCCCGCGGTCGTTTCGGCGCCCGTCGAAGTAACTCGCGCATAGCGTCGAAGGCATGACACTCACATCGAAAACGGAGGTTTCTGAGGTTTCCCCGCCCGGTGCGAAGGGTCGGGTTCTGGTGGCGGTCACCCTGGGATTCGCCATGGTCCAGCTCGACGTCAGCGTCGTGAACGTCGCGGTGAAGGCGATCGGCGCGAGCTTCGGCAGCGGCGTGTCCGGGCTGCAGTGGGTGGTCGACGCGTACACACTGACATTCGCCGCGTTCATCCTCAGCGCGGGGGCGCTCGGCGACCGGATCGGCGCCCGGCGGACGCTGCTCGGCGGGTTCGTGCTGTTCACGGTCGCGTCAGTGCTGTGCGGCGCGGCGCCGAGCGTGTTGTTCCTGGTAGTGGCCCGGGCGGTGCAGGGGGTCGGCGCCGCGGCGCTCGGGGCGTGCTCGCTTGCCCTGCTCAACCACACGTTCGCGGGCGGCGCCGAGCGCGCACGGGCGATCCGGTGGTGGGCGGTCGGCGGGTCCGTCGCGATGGCCACCGGGCCAGTGCTCGGCGGGGTGCTGATCGCGGCGGTCGGCTGGCGGCTGATCTTCTTCATCAACGTGCCGGTCGGAGCCATCGGCTACTGGCTGGCGGCGCGGTACGGACGAGAGACGCCGCGGGCTCTCGATCGCGGGGTGGACCTGCCGGGGCAACTGGCCGGTGTGGTCGCGCTGACCGCGCTGGCGGGGGCGGTGATCGAGGGGGGCGCACGCGGGTTCGGCGCGCCGCTGGTCGTCGCCGGGTACGGGGTGGCTCTGGTGGCAGGTGGGTTGTTTGTCCTGCTGGAGCGGCGGTCCGCGCGGGTCATGCTGCCGCTGTGGCTGTTCCGGTCGCGGGTGTTCAGCATTACCGCAGGTGTAGGGCTTTTGATCAACGTCGCGTTCTACGGGCTTTACTTCAACGTCAGCCTGTACCTTCAGCGGGCAGAGCACCTGTCCCCGCTGGTCACCGGGCTGTCCTTCCTGCCGGTTCTGGTGGGGGTCGGGGCGAGCAACGTGCTCGCCGGGCGGATCGCCGCGTCGTTCGGTGTGCGGCGGACGCTGGTCGCCGGCGCCGTGCTGATGGGGGCCGGGTCTGGCGCGCTGCTGGCCGCGGTGTCGGAACCGGTCTGGGTGGCGCTGGTGGCGCTGACCGTGACCGGTGCGGGGATCGGCCTGATCGTGCCGGTGATCACGGCGGCGCTGATGGGGAGCGTGGAACCGTCCAGGTCGGGGATCGCGTCGGGCACGCTCACCGCGCTGCGGCAGACCGGGAGCGTGCTCGGGGTGGCGCTGTTCGGCTCGATGCTCGGCGGGTTCGGGCTGACCGGCGGGCTGCGTGCGGGCTGCGCGGTCGCGTGCGGGCTGGCGGTGTGCGTGGTGTGCCTGAGTCTGGTGCTGCGTCGGTGTTAGAGGCGTCCGGGCCGCACGCCTGGAAAATGCCCTTGCGCCGGTATGGGAGAGTGAGGCCGTGGAATTCGGCGTTGCGGACGTGCGGCTGATGCAGGGGCTGTCCCAGCGGGTTTTCTCGCTGCGACCGGAGTTCGTGAACAACGACGCCACCGTCGGCGAACTCGCCTGGGTGTGGGGCAAGGACCATGCGGCGCAGGGCGAGACGTGGCGGCGGCGCCTGTGGTTTTCCGATGACGGGGTCGTCGCCTGGGGCTGGACATACCTGCCGTACCAGGCACCGCGGACCGACGGTGGCGTGATCACGGTGCCGCACGCCTCCCTGGCATGGCAGCTCGATCCGGCCCGGCCCGGACTGCTGGACGAGATCCTCGCGTGGTACGAGTCTGTTACCGATGAAGGCATCGACCGGAAGGTGAGCGTCCGCGCCGCCGACGAGGACGCGCTCGCGCGGCTCGCCGCGCACGGGTACCTGCCCGACGAGCGGATGCTGGCCGACGACGGCTACTGGGTTCAGCTCAACTGGCGCGACTTGGACGACATCGCGTCGCCGGCGCTGCCGGACGGCTTCAAGTTCCGGACCGCCGCTTCGGCCGGGGAGGAAGCCGCGGTGGCCGCGCACGTCGCCGCCTGGCATCCGTCGACGTTCACCATGCGCGGCTACCAGGGCGCACGGGAAACCTGGCCGTACCGCGAGGACCTGCACGTCCTGGTCGAGGCACCGGACGGGACGATGGCGTCCACCGCGATCATGTGGTTCGACGAGGTCACCCGGACCGCTGAGTTCGAGCCGGTCGGCACGCATCAGGGCTATCGGCGACGCGGCCTGGGCAAGGCCCTGCTGCTGCACGGAATGCGGACGGCGCGGGACGCCGGGGCGCGGCGGATGCTCGTGACGTGCCTGGGCGCGGCGGGGCACCCGGCCGCGCGGGGGCTGTACTACAGCGTCGGTTTCGAGCCGTTCACCCGAGAGGTACCGCACGTCAAGCCCCGTGCTTTGTGAGCACCGGCTCGTTCAGGGAACGTGCCGATGGCACCACCGGGTCGCCGCGCGCAGTGCCGATGGCGCCAACGGGTAGGGGGCGCCTGAGCTCGTTGGCGCCATCGGCACGGGTCGGCGGCGTCGGCGGCGTCGTCGGAGGCGGAGGCGGCGGAGGCGGAGGCGGAGGAGGAGGAGGAGGCGGTGGCGGAGGAGGCGGCGGCGGAACGGCGGCAGGTGTCCGGTCAGTGCCACACCGGCGACGTGCCCGGCGGCAGCGGCACGTCGAAAGCGTTCAGCAGGAACGAGATCAGCGTGTAGTACCCGCACAGCGAGACCAGCTCGACCATCCCGGAGTCGCCGAGGAACCGGTGCGCCGCGTCGTAGGCGTCCTCGCTCAGCCGTCCCGTGTGGCTGAGCTCGTATGCTGCCCGGTAGATGGCGCGCTCGTCGGCGCCGGTGAACCCCGGATCGTCGCCGCGCGCGATAGCGTCCACCGCCTCGTCGGAAACGCCGTGCTCGCGCGCCATCGCGGCGTGCGCCCACCACTCGAACTCGGCCTGCCAGCGGGCGCCGACCGTGATGATCGCGATCTCCGACAGCCGCCGCTCGATGGACGTGCCGAACCGGACCTTCGCGCCAAGCGAGGACAGGTACTTGCCGGTAGCCGCCGCGCTGACGAACGCGTTGAACGGCCCGATCAGCCCGCCGTCCTCGCCGACCAGCTGCTCACCTCGCCCGCTGACCAGGCTGTCCCACAGCTGCTGCCCTTCGGGGCTCAGCTGATCGCGTCGGAGGTACGGCAAACGGCTCATAGCCGAAAGGTAGCTCAGTATTGGTCACCAGCGCGGGGCCTACCAGCCGCGCTCGCGCCATTCGTCGAGGTGCGGGCGTTCCGCGCCGAGCGTGGTGTCCTTGCCGTGGCCGGGGTACACCCAGGTCTCGTCCGGCAGCGTGCCGAAAAGCTTGGTGCGCACGTCCTGGAACAGCGAGGCGAAGCGCGCCGCGTCGTGGTCGGTGTTGCCGACACCGCCAGGAAACAGGCAGTCGCCGGTAAACAGGTGCGGGTGCCCGGCCGGGTCGTCGTAGCGCAGCGCGATCGAGCCCGGGGTGTGCCCGACCAGGTGAATGGCGGTCAGCCGGATGTCGCCGACCTCGATCGTGTCGCCGTCGTCGACCAGCACACTGGTGGCGACGGGGATGCCCTCGGCGTCCTCGCGTCCGGCGTAGGTGACGGCGCCGGTGGCTTTGGTGACCTGGGCGAGGCCCTGCCAGTGGTCCGGATGGCGATGAGTGGTGATCACGGCTGACAAGTCGGTGCCGGTGAGTTCGAGCAGACGTTCCGGTTCGCTGGCGGCGTCGATCAGGACCTTGGTGCCGGTCGCGGCGGACCGCAGCAGGTACGCGTTATTGTCGTAGGGACCCACGGCTATCTTGGTCACGGTCAGGCCGCCCAGTTCCCGGGTATCCGCTGGCCCGCCTACCTGTACGTTTCCGGTGTACGTCATTGCAGGATTTTATCGGAGGAACCGTTGCTCGTGCTGTCCGGTCGTGACGTCCGCGCGCTGCTGCCGTACGCCGAATGCGCGGACGTGATGCGGACAGCGCTGACCGCGCTGGCGCGCGGCGAGATCCAGCAGCCGCTGCGCACCGTGGTCCGCCCGGACGGCGCCGCCGGGTTCATGGGGCTGATGCCCTCCTATGCCGCCGACCCCGGATACGGGCTCAAGGCAATCTGCATCACCCCGGGAAACCCCGCGCGCGGCCTGGATATCCATCAGGGCGGGGTGCTGCTGTTCGCACCGGACACCGGCGAACCGCTGGCCCTGGTGAACGCGTCGGCACTGACCGAGGTGCGCACCGCCGCGGTCTCCGCCGTCGCGACGGATCTGCTCGCCGGCGCCGACGCCACGGACGTGGCGATTATCGGCACCGGAGTCCAGGGGTTCGCGCACGCCCGGGCGCTGGCGGCGACCCGTCCCGGGTGCCGGATCCGGATGGCCGGCCGGACGGCTGACTGGCCGGCCGCGGTGCGTTCCGAGGCACAAGCGCTCGGTGTCACGCTCGTGCCGACGGTGCGTGCGGCACTGGACGGCGCCGGCATCGTGGTCACCGCCACGACGTCGCGGGAACCGGTGCTGCGCCGGGAGTGGCTGGGGCCCGGCACGCACATCAACGCGGTCGGCGCCTGCGTCCCTGCCGACCGAGAGATCGATACGGCCACGATGGCGGTGGCGGCCATCTTCGCGGACCGCCGGGACTCGCTGCACAACGAGGCCGGGGACTTCCTGCTGGCGCGGCGGGACGGCGCGGCCATCGAGGCGCGGGCCGAACTCGGGGAACTGCTGACCGGAGCGGCGGCCGGCCGTCGCGACCAAGCAGAGATCACCGTGTTCAAGTCACTTGGCCTGGCGGCCGAGGACCTCGCCGCGGCTGGGTATGTGTACCGCGCGGCGGTCAAGTCGGGCGCCGGGACCACAGCGGAGTTCTGATTCCGGCGTACCGTTGACGGTATGCGTATTACTTGGGGGCACGGGGAGTTCGAGCGGACATGCGACGAGTGCGGGACCGCCTGGCGCGTCGCGAAGGCGATCGCCAAGCCGAAGCGCAGGATCCCGTTCCGGGGGAACGCGGCAACGATCGGGATGAGCTCCGCCAACCCGGGTCTGTACGGCGCCGGACCCCCAGACATCCAGAGCTGGGACATGGTCAACCGGATGGAGCGGAACTTGCCAGGAAACGCGGCGGCCCAGCGGGCGGCGGAGGACCTTGGCCGGTGCCCGCAGTGCGGATCGGAAGAATACAGCCAGCAGCCGTTCCGTCCTTAGCGCTACCCTGGAACCTGGCGGGTGGGCATAACGGGGTCAGCTCCGGTGTTCTTATCGAGCCGCGCGAAAATGTCAGACCCCCCGGCTACGATCCGACCCGTGATCGAGGAAGCGCTCTGTTCGTCAGGAGGAGTGGGCGCAGTGGCAGACCGACTTGTGATTCGTGGCGCCCGCGAGCACAACCTCAAGGATGTGTCCCTCGATCTGCCGCGGGACGCGATGATCGTCTTCACCGGGTTGTCCGGCTCCGGCAAATCCAGCCTTGCTTTCGACACGATCTTCGCCGAGGGCCAGCGGCGATACGTGGAGTCGCTATCCGCGTACGCCCGGCAGTTCCTCGGTCAGATGGACAAGCCGGACGTGGACTTCATCGACGGGCTGTCGCCGGCCGTGTCGATCGACCAGAAGTCGGCGAGCCGGAACCCGCGGTCGACGGTCGGAACGATCACCGAGGTCTACGACTACCTCCGGCTGCTGTACGCCAGGATCGGCAAGCCGCACTGCCCGATCTGCGGCCGCCCGATCGCCCGGCAGACCCCGCAGCAGATCGTGGACCGGGTGCTCGAGCTGGAGGACGGCATCAGGTTCCAGGTGCTGGCCCCGGTCGTGCGCGGGCGCAAGGGGGAGTACGGCGAGCTGCTCCGCGAGCTGGTGACCAAGGGCTACTCCCGGGCCCGGGTGGACGGCACGGTCGTGCGGCTGGACGAGCTGGTGGGCGGTCAGCTGCCCGCGCTGAAGAAGGCCGAGAAGCACGACATCGAGGTGATCGTCGACCGGCTCGCGGTGAAGGACAACGCGCGGCGGCGGCTCACCGACTCGGTGGAGACCGCGCTGGGGCTGTCCGGCGGGGTCGTCGTGCTGGATTTCATCGACCTGCCGGAGAACGACCCGCATCGTGAGCGGATGTACTCCGAGCACCTGGCCTGCCTCTACGACGACCTGTCGTTCGACGAGCTGGAGCCGCGGTCGTTCTCGTTCAACTCCCCTTGGGGCGCCTGCCCGGACTGCACCGGACTGGGCACCAAGCTCGAGGTCGACCCGGAGCTGATCGTCCCCGACGAGTCGAGGACGCTGGCGGATGGCGCGCTCGCACCGTGGAGCAGCGGGCACAGCGCTGACTACTTCGGCCAGCTGATCAAGGCGCTGGGCGAAGCGATCGGGTTCCGGATGGACACCCCGTGGGCCAAGCTGCCGGCCAAGGCCAAGGACGCGCTGCTGCACGGCTACGACAAGCAGATACACGTGCGGAACCGGAACCGGTACGGCCGGGAGCGGTCGTACTACACGAACTTCGAGGGCGTGGCCAGCTGGGTGGAGCGCCGGCATTCCGACGCGGAGTCGGACTACAGCCGGGACCAGATGGCTGGCTACATGCGCGAGGTGCCGTGCCCGACCTGCAAGGGTGCCCGGCTGAAGCCGGTATCGCTCGCGGTCACGATCAACGACTTGTCGATCGCGGACATGTGCCGCCAGCCGATCGGGGACCTGGCCAAGACCCTGCTGACGCTGGAGCTGTCGGACCGGGACCAGCAGATCGCGCAGCGGATCGTGAAGGAAGTCAACGCGCGGATGGGCTTCCTGCTCGACGTCGGGCTTGACTACCTGACCTTGGACCGGGCCTCGGCCACGCTGGCCGGCGGCGAGGCGCAGCGGATCCGGCTGGCCACCCAGATCGGCTCGGGCCTGGTCGGCGTGCTGTACGTGCTGGACGAGCCGTCCATCGGCCTGCACCAGCGCGACAACCACCGGCTGCTCGAGACGTTGCTGAGGCTGCGCGACCTGGGCAACACGCTGATCGTCGTGGAGCACGACGAGGACACAATCCGCGCGGCGGACTGGGTCGTGGACATCGGCCCGCGGGCCGGGGAGCACGGCGGCGGCGTCGTGGTATCCGGCACGGTAGCGGACCTGCTGGCCAGCCCCGACTCGATCACCGGCGCGTACCTGTCCGGGCGCAGGTCGATCCCGGTGCCGGCCATCCGGCGCAAGCGGGACCGCAAGCGCGAGATCACCGTCAAGGGCGCGGCCGAGCACAACCTGCGCGGGGTAGACGTGGCCTTCCCGCTCGGCTGCCTGGTCGCGGTCACCGGCGTGTCCGGCTCGGGCAAATCCACGCTGGTCAACGACATTCTCTACAAGGCGCTGGCGCGGGAGCTGAACGGATCGCGCACGGTGCCGGGCAAGCACGTCAGGGTCACCGGCATCGACCAGCTCGACAAGGTGGTGCACGTCGACCAGGGCCCGATCGGGCGGACGCCGCGATCCAACCCGGCCACCTATACCGGTGTGTTCGACCACATCCGCAAGCTGTTCGCGGCCACGACCGAGGCGAAGATCCGCGGCTACCAGCAGGGCCGGTTCTCGTTCAACGTGAAGGGCGGTCGCTGCGAGGCGTGCTCCGGCGACGGCACGATCAAGATCGAGATGCAGTTCCTGCCCGACGTGTATGTTCCGTGCGAGGTGTGCCACGGGGCCCGGTACAACACCGACACGCTCCAGGTGCACTACAAGGGCAAGACGATCGCCGAGATCCTCGACATGCCGATCGAGGAGGCGGCCGGGTTCTTCGAGCCGGTGCCCGCCATTCACCGGCACCTGAAGACGCTGGTCGACGTCGGGCTGGGCTACGTGCGGCTCGGCCAGCCGGCGCCCACCCTCTCCGGCGGCGAGGCGCAGCGGGTGAAGCTGTCCACCGAGCTGCAGAAACGGGCGACCGGCCGGACGATCTACGTGCTCGACGAGCCGACCACCGGCCTGCACTTCGAGGACATCCGCAAGCTGCTGGGCGTGCTGACCCGGCTGGTCGAGTCCGGCAACACGGTCATCGTCATCGAGCACAACCTCGACGTCATCAAGACCGCCGACTGGATCATCGACCTAGGTCCGGAGGGCGGCGCCGGCGGCGGCATGGTCGTCGCGGCCGGTCCGCCGGAAGAGGTGGCAGAGCGGAGCGAGAGCTACACCGGCCAGTTCCTGAAGCAGATGCTCAAACCCTGACGCGCAGGGTCATCGGCTCTCCGCAGCCAGGGCAGGTGAGCGTGACCGGCTCTCCGGCGTTGGGCGGCCAGAACTCGATGGCCGCTCCGCACGCCGGGCACGGCACTGTGGCAGGTTCTGGCGGCCCGTACAACTTGGCCAGCCGCTCAAGGTAGGGGGCCAGCGGACCGAGCCCCATCTGGGCCCGGCGTTCGTTGACTCCGGCCGGATCCCGAAGATTCCTGGCGGCGTACCCGCCATCGCGGCCGGTCGCCTGGGTGCCGTATTCCTGTGGCTTCCCCTCGGCGAGCAGCACCCGGTCGGTCAGGTAGGCAACCTCCCGCCAGGAGGCCTCAGCCCGCCCGGCAGCGGCGGTCAGCAACTCCAGGCATTCCCGCTGGAACGCGGGATCGGCATCCGCGTGCTGGACCAGCAGCCAGGCGTCGTGCGACCCGTCGGACCCAACCAGGGACTTGGTCGGCCAGCCCACCTCGGCGATGACCTGCTTGAGCCACGGCAGGTTCTCCTCGTCCGCCGCCCGCATCGCCGCGCCGTCCATGGCGCGCCGCGCCTCCTGGTCGACGGCCACCCGCCGCGCCAGCTCGTCCCGAAGTTCCGCATCCACCCTCATAGCATGCACCCACGACCCAGGCGATAGCCTCCCAGACGGGGGGTGTCGAACATGGAGATAGCGACGGAGAGCGGGCCGGCGACGGCCGAACTGGACGGCGACGCCGCGGCGGCGCGGTTCCTGTTCGTGCTCACCCACGGAGCCGGGGGAGGAGTCACCGCACCGGATCTGCGCGCCGCGCGGGACGCGGCGCTCGGGCTCGGCGCGCTGGTGGCGCGGGTGCTGCAGCCCTACCGCGTCCGGGGCGCGCGGGCGCCGGGCTCGGCGGACAAGCAGGACGCGGCGTGGCTGGAGATCGTCACCGCGCTGCGCGAACTGGTGCCGGGCATGCCGCTCGTCCAGTGCGGCCGGAGCAACGGGGCACGGGTGGCCTGCCGGACCGCGGTCGCGGCCGGGGCGGCCGGCGTGGTCGCGCTGGCTTTCCCGCTGCACCCGCCGGGTCAGCCGGGCAAGTCACGGGCCGGGGAACTGCGGGAAGTGCGGAAGGCGGGGATCCCGGTGCTGGTCGTCAACGGCGAGCGGGATCCGTTCGGCGTCCCGGCCAGAAGGGACGTCGGAAAGCTGATGGTTGTACCGGGGGAGACGCACGCCCTGAAGGGGCATTCCCCGGCCATCGCCGCGGCGGTCGGGCAATGGCTGCCAGCGGTGCTGGCGGGCCGTGCCGTGCGGGCTAGCCGACCGGGACAGCGGTAGGTCAGGCGGCGGGGGCCCGGCCGGTGTGCCGGTCGAGCAGCAGGTCGGTCGGGCGATGTGGTGCGATGAGCTCCCCGTCCGGCAGCAGTTCCCCCGTGTCCTCGAAGATGACAACGCCGTTGCAGAGCAGGCTCCAGCCCTGCTCTGGGTGACTCACTATCGTGTGTGCCGCCTCGCGGTCCGGGGCTGATGCCTCCGGACAGGACGGCGTGTGCGGGCACATCTCAGTGCCTCCTGAGGGGTTCATAGTTAGTGTTCTTTATCAACTGTAGTGTGCCGCAGGTCACGCGGCTGTTCCCATGGTTCATCTTGATCGTTTTTCTGCCACCCGTTTGTAGCCTTCCCACTGATTACCCAATGGCACGTTATGACTACAATCTGTGACTCTTTCGCTTCCTTCGCAGGCCCCTGTCAATCGGTCTAGACCAACTCTGCCCCTTTGCGGGCCGCCTCGCAAGGGACACGCCCATATTGAGACAATCGATTGCAACCCCCTGGACCTCGCAATCGGCTGTCTAGCTGCGGCTTAACTGGTCTCTACCAATTAGTACGACATCCATGCCTGGAAGGTTCACGTGAAAATCGCCGCGGGTTTCGCGGAAAGTCGGCGGACGGTCGGGCGGGCGCGGACCTGGCACGCGCTCCCATCCCGGACGGTCGTCAGCTCGGCGAGCTCCCGTGGCCTTCAAGGCACACTTAACGGTACTCCGCCGCGCCCAGTCGCATGGCCGGTTCGGAGCAACGCGCCCCTGGGTGTGACTGAAGTTCTGCATGTGGTACCAGGGGCGAAAGCGCAGTGTTTCCCGTGTCAGAAAAGGGCCCTCTGGCAGAAAAGGCGCCAGATCTGGCACCTTTTTCAACACGGAGCCCTTTTCTGACACGGGAAGAACTCTAGACGTGCGGACAGACCGGACGAATCGGGCTGGACGGCGGCGCCCGCGCGGACAGACCGGGATGAATCGGGCTGGACCGCGGCGCCCACGCGGACAGACCGGGACGAATCGGGCTGGGCACCGCGGCTGGGCGGCTGGGCTCCGCGGCTGGGCCCTGCGGCTGGGCCCTGCGGCTGGACCGCGGCGGCCGGAAGAGCGGCGGCCGGAAGAGCGGCGGCCGGAAGAGCGGCGGCCGGAAGAACTTGAGAGGCGCTATCCGCCGGCTCGGGGGCCGGCGATCGGCTCGAAGAGGTCGGCGGGGATGTCGTTGAGGCGGTGCGTCTCGCGCAGCGTGAGCAGATGCTCGGCCTGCGCGGTGAGCGCGCGCACAGCGGGCTTCGCCATCGCCTTGCGGCGGAAGATCCGGTCGTCGTAGCCCCGGGCCCCGATCTCGGCGTCCCGTGCGGCGTAGGCGGCGCGCATCGCGGCGGTGAGCGCCTCGTCCAGAGCCACGGCGAGGGCGTGCTCCTCGCGCACCGGCACGTTCCGCGCCTGGGCGTCGCGGAACCTGGCCTCCGCCTCCTGGGCCGCGGCGAGCAGTTCGTCGCGCTTGGCCGCGAGACCGACGTCCGCTTTATGCCGCTGCTCCGCCGCGGTGCTGATCTGCTGGCGCCTAATCATGGCCCAGAGCGTACCGGAGCCGCGCTCAGGCAAGGCTGTCGGCCCAGCTGCTGTGCAGCGCCGCGTACTCACCCGATCCGGAGATAAGCTCCTCGGGCGAGCCGTCCTCCACGATCCGGCCGTGGTCGAGGACCAGGACGCGGTCGGCGATCGCCACCGTGGACAGCCGGTGCGCGATGATCATCGCGGTGCGTCCGGCCAGCACGGTGCGCAGCGCCGCCTGCACCAGCCGTTCGGACGGGATGTCCAGCAACGACGTCGCCTCGTCGAGCACGAGCACCGACGGCGCGGCCAGGAACGCCCGGGCGAAAGAGACCAGCTGCCGCTGGCCCGCGGACAGCCGGCCGCCGCGCTTGCCCACCGAGGTGTCGTAGCCCGATGGCAGCGCGGCGATGAAGGGATGCGCGCCGATCGCCCGTGCGGCGGCCGCGACCTCCTCATCCGACGCGGAAGGCCGGCCCAGCCGGATGTTGTCCGCGACCGTCCCCTCGAACAGGAAGTTCTCCTGGGTGATCACGATGACCTCCGAGCGCAGCGCGGCGTCCGGCAGCGCTCGCAGGTCCACGCCGTCGAGGGTGACCCGGCCCGCGCGCGGGTCGTAGAACCGGCCGAGCAGGCGGGCTATGGTGGTCTTGCCGGCCCCGGTCTCGCCGACCAGAGCGACGGTCTGGCCCGCTGGGATGTCCAGCTCCAGGCCGGGCAGCACCACCGCGTCCCGGTAGCCGAACTCCACGGACTCGAACCGCACCCGCCGTCCTGTCACCGCCGACCCAGGCAGCGCGACGGGCGAAGCGGGCTCGGCGACGGCCGGCTCCTGGTCCAGCACCCCGGAGATCTTCTCCAGCCCCGACGCCGCGGACTGGAACGTGTTGTAGAACTGCGACACGTCCTGCAGCGGGTCGAAGAACCGGCGCAGGTAGAGCAGGAACGTGGCCAGCACGCCGACCTTTATGTCCCCGTCGATGACCAGCAGGCCGCCGAACGCCAGGATGACCGCGGTGATGACGTTGCCGGTCAGTGTGATCGACGGTCCGAAGACCGCGTTCAGCCGGGACGCGCGCCGGGAGGACCGCGCGTAGTTCTCGCCGAGCCCGGAGAAGATCGCCGAGTTGCGATCCTCCCGCCGGAACGCCTGCACCGCCCTGATCCCGCCGAACGTCTCCACGAAGTGCACGATGACCAGCGCGATATGCTCCCTGGTCCGCCGGTAGGCCGCGGCGGATTCGCGCCGGAACCAGGCGACCAGCCAGCTCAGCGGGATGAAGCCGGCCAGCACCACGAGGCCGAGCTGCCAGTTCAGCAGCAGCATCCCGGTGCCGATCAGCAGCAGGGTAAGCACCGCGGCGATCAGCGAGTCCAGGCCCTCCTCGAACAGGTCGGAGATCGACTCGATGTCCGAGGTCTGCCGGGAGATGACCCGGCCGGACGTATAGTCCTCGTGGAACGCCACCTCCAGCGCCAGGAAGTGCGCGAACAGCCGGCGGCGCAGCTCGAGCACCACCCGCTGGCCGACCCGCCCGGTCATCGTGACGAACATGCGGGTGGTCACCGCCTGGACCGCTACCGCGAAGGCGAAAAGCACGGAGATGACGATGAGCGGCGCCGCGTCCCGCCCGTGTACCAGCGGCGGGATGCCGTTGTCGATGGCGAGCCCGACCAGCCAGGGCCCGGCCAGCGCGGCCAGGCTCTCCAGGACTATCAGCGACACGGTCAAAGAGACGGCCCGCCGGTGCGGCCGCAGCAGATCGCCGAGCAGCCGCCGGGACCGCTCCCGCAGCAGCGCCGCCAGGCCCGTGCTGACATCGTCGGCCTTCTCCGCCGCGACGCCCCGCCAGGCATTCACATCCACGCTCACGCGACTGCCTCCGTCTCTGTAGCGCTCATCAGGTCGGCGTACTCCGGGCACGAGGTGAGCAGCTCACGGTGCGAGCCGGTGGCCGCGATCACTCCGCCGGACAGCAGCGCGACGGTGTCCGCCAGCGCCACGGTCGACGGCCGGTGCGCGACCACCAGCGCGGTCACGCCGGCCAGGATCTCGTGCAGCGCCCTGGTCACCCGTGCCTCGGTGTGCACGTCGAGCGCCGACAGCGGATCGTCGAGCACCAGCACCTCGGGCCCGGCCAGGATGGCCCTGGCCAGCGCGATCCGCTGGCGCTGGCCGCCGGACAGCGCCATGCCCTGCTCGCCGATCCGGGTGTCCAGCCCCCACGGCAGGTCGTAGGCGAACCTGGCCTGGGCGGCGGTCAGCGCCGCCTCGATCTGCTCCTCGGTGGCGTCCGGCGCGCCGAACGAGACGTTCTCCCGCACGCTGGCCGAGAACAGCGTCGCGTCCTCGAACGCGCACCCCACGGCGCTGCGCAGTGCGGCGAGCGGCAGGTCACGGACGTCGGTGCCGTCGAGCAGCACGGCTCCGTCGCTGACCTCGGCGAGCCGGGGGACGAGCTGGAGCAGGGTGGACTTGCCGCAGCCGGTCGCGCCGGTGAGCACCAAGGTCTTGCCCGGCGGCACGTCGAGCACCACATCGCGCAGCACCGGCGTCTCGGCTCCCGGATACGTGAAGGTCACGTGCCGGAATTCAAGATGACCATTCTTACCGAACGAGCCGTGGTGCTTGTTCCGCGGATCGGTGATCTCCGGCGCGGTGTCCATGATCTCCATGACCCGCTGTGCCGCGGTGGCGGCTTCCTGGCCCGAGGCGATGATGTAGCCGAGTGCCTCCACCGGCCAGACGAGCTGAAGGGCCAGCGTGATGAACGCCACGAGGCCGCCCACGGTCAGCGCGTGCTTGCTCACCGCGACCGTGCCGAGGATCAGGATGACGCAGATCACGGCGTTCGGGATCAGGTCGAGCAGCGCCCAGAACGAGCCGAGCAGCCCGGCCTTCTCGACCTGCGTCTGATAGACCTTCGTGGCCTGTACGCCATGCCGGGCCGCGGCCTGCTTGCCGCGGCCGAGCGCCTTCAGCACGCGGATGCCGGTGGCGGACTCCTCGATCTGCGTGGCCAGGTCGCCCAGCTGGTCCTGCACCCGGCGGGACAGCACCTTGTACCGCTTCTCGAACCGCAGGCAGACCGGGAACACCGGGGTGAACACCGCCGCCGTGATCAGCCCGAGCCACCAGTTCAGGTGCACCAGCAGCACGATCACGGCAGTGAACTGCCCGATGTTGATGACCAGGAAGATCAGGCCGAAGCCAGCGAACCGGCGGATCGTCGACAGGTCGGTCGTCGCCCGGGAGAGCAGCTGGCCGGACTGCCATTCGTCGTGGAAGGACGCCTGCAGCCGCTGCAGGTGCGCGTACAGTTCGTCCCTGATCGTCTTCTCGATCTGGGCCACCGCGTCGGCCTGTATCCAGCGGCGGACCATGTTCATCAGGGCCTCCGCGGCACCAAGGCCGAGCGCGGCCAGGCCCAGCGGGATCAGCATGTGCTTGACCCCGTGCGCTATCGCCCCGTCGATGACGGACTTGGTGAGCAGCGGAATCGCGATCTGGGCCGTCACGGACGCGATCGCCGCGGTGAACATGACGACCATCTGGACCCGGAACGGGCGCAGGTAACCTCTTAGTCTCCAGAGGGCGCCGAGTGACCGTTTCGAGGCGTGCGTCACCGGCGCATGGGTATCTGGGGGCATGCTGCGGAGATTAACTCTGCGTGTGCCAGCTTGTCACCTGATTTTTCTTGTGGGAGGCTGGCACACCCGGGAGCTTCGCGGGCGTGCCCGCGGAGAGAGGAAGCGTGCCGCATGAGCCGCCTGTCGCGCGCAGCCGTCCTGGCCGCCTATCGCGACGGCATCACGGTGATCTGCGAGCTGACCGCGCAGTTCAGCGAGGCAGCCTGGCTGGCGCCGACGCCATGCCGGGAATGGCGCGCGGTTGACCTGGCCGGGCACCTGCGGTGCGTCGCCGACGACTACCACGAGTACCTTGACGACGCGCCGGCCTCGCGGCTTGCCCGGCTGACGGCGACCGGAGTGCCGGCCGAGTCGCTGGCACGCAAGCTGGCCAGGCAGAACGCCGCCGAACTGGCGGCGCTGCCGGACGGCCCGGGGCCCGAGCACATCACGGCGTTCGCCGAATCGGCGCGGGCATACGGGCGGCGGGTGTACAACGCGTGGGACCAACCGCATCACTGGTATCACGGCAGCGTGGTGACGGTCGGTGCGGTGGCGCGCGCGGCCAGTGCGGAATGGCACCTGCACGCCTGGGACCTGGCCCGGTCGCTGGGCAAGGACTACCGGCCGGCCGACCCCGGGCTGGTGCTGACCGCGTGGCAGACCGGCACGCCGGAGCTCTGGGGCGCGGCATCCGCCGAGGTCAGCGGCGATGATGAGTGGCTCGCGCTGCTCGGCGCGTCGGGACGTGATCCGGGATGGGTCCGGATGTTACTGTCAGTTACGTGAGTGTGACGAATTCAAGCCGCTACCTGGCCGGTCTTTGTGTGTCAGCCTTGGGATTGTGCGCGGGCGGGTGGCTCGTGCTGACCCCGCTCGCGTTCGGCTATGCCAGCGGGGCCGGCGGTGCCGGCGGGCCCGATCGCGGCCGCGCAGCGGTGACCGCGCTGGCGACCGGCGGCGGCCTGGCCGTGGTGTGCGGGGCCGCGCTGGCGTGCTGGGCGATGCTCTGGCGGCGAAAACTGCGCGCGGACGGTGTGCTGGCGGCTCGGCAGTCACGCCGGTACCGGCGCTCGGCCAGGCGACAGCGGCGCGCCGAGCGACTGGTCGCCGCGGCTCGGCAGCGCGAGCTGGACGCCGCGCCGGATCCGGCCCAGGTACTGACCGACCTGCGGTCGCTGCTCACGCCGTTGCTGACCGACAGCGGAGTCAGGCTCGTCCCGCCGCTCGCGGCCGAGGAGCCGGCGGCCGAGGAGCCGGCGGCTGAGGAGCCGGCGGCCGAGGAGCCGGTCCAGGTCCCCGGGCACCTGCGTGACTCCCGGTCGGCGGCGTTCTTCACGCCGCGTCCGGCGGACGCGCTGCCGCGCGGCGCTGAGCTGCTGAGGGTGGGCCCCGCCGAGGAGGAGGCGTGGTAAGCCGCGTCGCAATGGTTGCCCTGGTCGTGGTATTCGGTGCCGGCGGATGGCTGATCGCGGCGCCGTTCGTGCTCCGGTTCCAGCCGTCCGGCGCGCACTGGACCGGCGCCAGCAAGATGGACGTGCTTGTCGGCGCCGTGCTCGCGGTGACCGGCTTCGCCGGCTTCTTCGTCGCGCTCGCCGGGCGGGTGCGTGAGCTGTACCAGGAGTCCCGCCGGTAAGGTCCGGTACGTGGTGACCTTCGACGTATCACGGGTGCGGGCGCTGTACCCCGCGCTGAACGACGGCCACGCTTACCTGGACGGGGCCGCGGGCACGCAGGTCCCGACGGCGGTGATCGAGGCGATCGCGGACGCCTACCGGGCCGGACTCGGCAACGTCGGGGGGGCCTTCCCGGCCAGCGACAGGTCCGGCGGCATCGTCGACGAGTGCCGCCGGGCGGTCGCGGACCTGACCGGCGGCCAGCCGGACGGCGTGATCATCGGGCCGAACATGACCACGCTCACCTACCGCCTGGCCGGCACGCTGGCCAAGGGGTGGGGACCTGAGGACGAGATCGTCGTCTCCCGGCTGGACCACGACGCGAACATCCGCCCGTGGGTCCAGGCCGCGAACCAGGCTGGCGCCGCGGTGCGCTGGGCCGATGTCGACATAGCGACGACCGAGCTGTCCGTGGCGCAGTACGCCGGCCTGCTGACCGGCCGGACCCGGCTTGTCGCGGTGACCGCCGCCTCGAACATCGTGGGCACCCGGCCGGATGTCGCGGCGATCGCGGCGGCCGCGCATCGGGTGGGCGCGCTGTGCTACGTCGACGGAGTGCACGCGACGCCGCACGTCCCCGTGGACGTGGCCGCGCTGGGCGCCGACTTTTACGCGACGAGCGCTTACAAGTGGTCCGGGCCGCACATCGGCTTCGTGATCGCCGACCCCGCGCTGCTGGAGACGCTGCGCCCGGACAGGCTCGCCCCGGCGCCAGCCGAAGTCCCCGGCAAGTTCGAGCGCGGCACCGCCGCGTTCGCCGACCTGGCCGGCGTCGTCGCCGCGGTGGAGCACCTCGCCGGGCTGGCCGGCCCGCCGGACGACAGGGTCGGAGATAACAGCCGGCGGCAGCGGCTGCTCGCGTCGATGGCCGCGGCGGAGGCATACGAGCAGGACCTGTTCGCCCGGCTGCTCGACGGCATGGCCGCGATGGAGCACGTCACGCTTTACGGCAAGGCGGCGCGGCGCACGCCCACGGCGTTCTTCACCGTCGCCCGGTACTCGCCGCGTGCGGTCGCCGAACGGCTCGCCGCCGCCCGGGTCAACGTGTGGGACGGCGACAACTACGCCTGGGAGCTGGCCGGGGTGCTGGGCCTGCGGGACGGCGGCGCGGTGCGGGCCGGCCTGGTGCACTACAACGATCAGGCCGATGTCGACCGGCTGCTGACAGCCCTTGCGGATTTCGCGTAATATCTGAAGCGTGGTACTAGCGGCCTTGCACGGCCTGTTCGCGGTGCTGACCGGCACGGCTTTGACTAGCGCTGGGCCGGCCGAGCTTGCCGCGGCGGCCCTGGCCGGTACCGCCATCGCGGCGATGCTGGTGCTGCTCACCTCGCTGTCGCGCGTTTCCAGGTCCACCGCGGGCGTGCCGGCGGTCCGTCTGGTCTCGGCGCTGCGCCAGCGGTCCTGGCGCGCGGCGTTCCAGCGCCAGCGTGATCCCGACGCGGCGGGCCGAGCCAGGCCCAGAGCACCCTCGGCGGCCCCGGCGGCCGCCGCTGCCCGCTGACCAAGTCGCGCTAAGTCGCGGCCGCCTCCAGCAATCACCGGTTCCAGCTGGAAGGCAGCCTCACCATGACCAGTTTGCTCGGCGTCCCCGTCGACGCCGCTTATCATCTCATCGTCGCGTTCGCCGACGTGCTCACGCCCGTCGGGGCCATCATCATGTTCACCGTGGCCGTGCGCCTGCTCGTGCTGCCGCTCAGCCTGCGCGCGATGCGCGCTCAGGCCATCCAGGCCCGCCTCGCGCCGCAGGTCAGCAAGCTCCGGACCCAATACGGTAAGCAGCCGGAACGTTTCCAGCAAGAGCTGACCGCGCTGTACAAGCGAGAAGGCACGAGCCTGTTCGCCGGATTCTCGCCGCTGCTGCTCCAGTGGCCGTTCCTGTCCGTCGTGTACCTGCTGTTCCGCTCACCCGTCATCGGCGGGCGGCCGAACACGCTGCTCACCCACGATCTGCTCGGCGTCCCGCTGGGCCGGTACTGGCTCGGCGGCGCGGGGCCGGCCAGCATGCAAGGGCTGGTCTTCCTCGGCATGTTCGCGCTGCTCGCCGCCGCCTGCTGGCTGTCGGCCCGGCTGGCCAGGACGACGAGCCAGGCGCCGGCCGGTTCCGGTACCGGCGTGCTCGTCCGGGTGCTGCCGTACATCACCGTGGTCGTCGCCGCGTTCGCGCCACTGGCCGGGGCGATCTACCTGGTGACAACCATCGCGTGGACAGCCGCGGAACGGGCGCTGTCCGGGCCGGACCGCCCGCAGCACCGAACCACGCCACGCGTAGCACGGCGGTCCCTCCCGGACGGCCCGGCTAACCGAGTCTCGCCCCGGCAATAGCCTCCGCACATCCGCCACCTCACCTATTCCGCACACCTAGATCCGGCCGGTGCCCGGGTCGCAAACCTAGGTGAGGTGCACAGATCGACAGCCGTAGTGCCCGGCCCGGCCGCGGCCGGTGCGTCCCGCCCGCCAGCCGATGACCCGGGGGACCGGTGCCACGCGCACGCCCGCCAGGCACATGGTCCGCGCCAGCCCGGGCTGTGCGACCCTACCCGCCGGCCGGCTGCAGCTCAGGCAGGGCAGGGCTGAGTTCATCGTGCGCGGAGCGCTGGGTGAGCGTGTCAAGCAAGACGCTGGCGGCTGCCGTCATCCGGCGGTCTGTGCAAACGGCTGCGGATAGGGTCCAGCGCAGCCGGTGGTCATCGACGGGAACAGCGCACAGCCCACCCAGCATTTCTCCCCGGATGGCCGAGGCAGGTGCCAAGGTCGGCGCGAATCCCGCGCGGACCAGCCTGGACATCAGCGTGTAGTCGGCAACCTCGAACGCCGCCCGGGTGGCTCCCAGGGCCGCGTCGATGCTGGCACGGGTTCCCCAGCCAGGCGGTGGACGCAGGATCATCTCCTCCCGCAGGTCCGCGACTGTCAGCGACGGTCGCCGGCTCAGCGGGTGATCGGGCCGGCAGATGAACACCATCGGCTCGGTGAAAAGCGGGTGCAGCACAACGCCCCTGGGCGGCTCGGCGGTGCTCGCGGTCAAGGCGATGTCTACCGACCCGTCGCGGACCGCGTGCACGAGTCCCACGGATCCGTCTTTGGACTGGCGCAGCTGGACTATCACACCGGGGTGACGATCCCGGATATCAGCCAGGGCATCGGCAAGGTCAAGCCGGCCGGTGTGCAG
>Ga0070714_100000260_pt1 | contig 41208 bp, 61 predicted proteins | sample LARL83metaG_FD_65450 | JGI IMG/M metagenome (GOLD analysis project Ga0070714, IMG submission 65450) | Corn, switchgrass and miscanthus rhizosphere microbial communities from Kellogg Biological Station, Michigan, USA - LAR L8-3 metaG | ecosystem: Host-associated > Plants > Roots > Rhizosphere ... | reverse complement strand
CTGGCGCGGCCTGCGGGCGCTGCGCCTGGCCATGGCGGCGGCGTCGTGAGCGGGCGGGAGGGCGACGTGTTCCGCGAGTTCGAGCGCGAATTGGGCATGCTCGTGGTCATCGCGGCGACGGTGGCGCGGGCCGAGGCGCGGGCGCACAAGCGCCGCAAGGCCGGCCGGGCGTTCTGGCGGTGGATGCGGCCGTACATCCGCATGCGCGTCCGTCAGCACGACAAGGTGCTCGCCCTGGCGGCGCGGCTCGCGGGCGACGGCGAGGCCGGGGAGGACAAGCGGTGATCTTGGTGATGATCGACGGCATCCCGTACACGATTGCCGGGCCGACGCGGACGGGGCGACAGTTACGTGACCTGGCCCGGATACCCGATGATCGCGACCTCTATCTCGAAACGGCGGGCGCCCGCGAGGATGTGCTGATCGCGGAGAGCGGCACGGTCGATCTGTCGGTGGCGGGCGTCTTCGCGCCACGGTTCTACTCGGTTCCGAGGCTCATCAACGCCGGGGTGCTGCGATGACTACTCCGCTCACCGTCGCGGACGTGCTGGACCGCCTGGCGGCGTGGGCGAGCGACCGGAAGCGGTGCACGCGCGGCGTGTTCGCGCGCGATGCGCGCGGGCGCGAGGTGGGCCCCGACAGCCCGTACGCGTGCCGCTGGTGCGTCGAGGGCAAGCTCAAGGCGCTGACGGCCGGAAACTCGCACCTGTACGGCGACGTGTTCGAGCTGCTTCGCGGCGCCAGCGAGGACCTCGGCTACCACAATCACCTCGACGCCAACGACCACGGCGGCCTCGTCGCCGTCCGGGCGATGATCGCGCGTGCGCGGGAGGAGGCGAGCGGTGGCGACGGCGGATGAGGCCAAGCGGGCGGTGCGGGGGCTCGTGAAACGGCTTGAGAATAGCCACGAGCAGTGCGTGACCGCGCCGTACGACAAACCGTGCCAGTGCGGGCCGTGCCGCGACGCGCTGCTCGGGGCCGTGGACGGGCTGATCGACGCCGTGGGGGAGGCGCTGGCGGCGCTGGAGCCGCGCCTCACCCACGTCAACGACCACCTGGCGGTGGCGCCGGACGTGGCCCGCGCCGAGGAGGCGCTGCGCCGCGCCCTGGCGGGCCTGGCGGCGACGGTGGAGGGTGGGCGGCCGTGACCGACCCCGACCCCGACCTCTTCCGGGATGCCGCGCGGGACCTGACGGACGCGCTGATCCGCCTGGCGACGTGGTGCAACGCGCACCCTCGGGGCGCGCGGCAGGACCGGATCGACCGACCGCTGGGCCGCTTCATCGCGGAGGTGAACGCCGTGCTGGCCCGCGTGCACGGCGCGGTGCGAACCGACCTCGGCGGTCGGCACAACGCGCGGCGGCGCGCCAAGCGGACAGGGGGAGGCGGGCGATGACGACTGAGCGGCCGGTGTGCGACACCTGCGGCGCGACCAAGCGCGGGTTCGCCTGCCTCGCGTGCGGCGGGACCGGCGCGCGCCCCGGCGGCGCGGAGCCCCGTTGCCCGTACTGCGACGGGACCGGCGTCGCGTGGCTCTGCCCCGCCTACGTCGCGCCCGACGGGCGGCCGTACGGCGGGCACGTCCACGGCGAGGCGGTGGGCGAACGCGACATACGCAACGTCGCGCGGTAGCATTGCGTTTGTAGCCTTGGGGGCGACACACGACCGGACAGGCGGGGGAGTGCGAGGATGGTTGCGATGGCGATGCCGACGACGACGGACACGGGCGGGGCGCTCTCGGACGGGGAGCGGGAGAAGATACGGGGCTACATCCGCACGTACTTCGAGACGGTCTACAACCAGGACTGCCCGCTCGGGTTGCCGCTCTTCGTGGAGCGCCGCATGCCGGTCGTGATCGAGCGCGCGCCCGCCCTGCGCCGCGGCGTCGGCACGACCTCGGACCCCACGCTCGCCGAGGTGCTGCAAGAGCGCAACGACGACGGCGAGCCCATCGCGTGGCGCTGGGTGATGACGTGGAGTTGGAAGACCCGGGCGGAGCTCGACGCCTACCTCCTCGCGCACGTCCATCGGCACTGCTACGTCGCGCTGGTGTCGGGCGTGGCGCTGAGGAGACCGCTCGAGGAGATCGGCGCGCCGTGGCGGAAGTCGGCGCGCACGATCAGCCGCTACGTGGCCCAGGCCATCGAGGTGGTGGCCGCGCTCTACTTCGGCGAGCGGTGGGACCGGCCGGCCGCCACGGACCTGCCCGCCGACGCCGACTGATCCCTCGTCCCCACACCGCTCCTTTTCTCTCTCGACGGTTAACAGTAAACAATTGACCGTCCCCGCCATGCTCGTGGCGCCGGGTGGCGTCCGTGGCACGGAATGGCGCGGATGCCGCTTCGGGCGTGGTAGCCTGCTTTCAGCGGGCAGCGCGCGCCCATCCCCACCCCGGCGCCCACGCCGCTCGTTCGCCCGACCTCCTCCTTCCCTTCCCGTTGCCCTCGGCGCCCCCGCATGGCGAGCATGCGGGGGCGCTTCGATCCCGCCCACCCGAAAGGCGTCCGCGTGCCGAAGCCCGCGCGCCTCGCGGCGGGCCGTCGCGTGCCCGTGCCGTGGGCGGCCCCGGCGCCCGTCCGGCGCCACTGCCCGCGCTGCTTCTCCGCCGGGCTGCGCATCACGAACTGCCGCTCGCCGCAGTACCGCGACGCGACCTGCTTGGAATGCGGGTGGCACGGCTACTACCACGCCACGTGCCCGCCGTGGGAGATCGCGGACGAGGCGCGCCACATCGCCGGGCGGCGGCTGCGCGCCGCGACGAAAGGATGACCGTGGGCCGCCTCCGAGCGCTGCTCATCTGCCTCGCGTTCCTCGTGCCGCGTTGGGCGGCCACCCCCGCCGCGGCCGACCCGCCCGCCTGGGTCCCGGTCACCCCGCCGCAGATCAACCTGGACCCCAACGCCGGGTGTAACAGGTGCTACTACGGCACCACGACCATCGACGCCGACCCGTCCAACCCGACGACGCTCTACCTCGATGGCGGCGGCAACTTCGGCCTCTTCAAGACGACCGACGGCGGCCAGACGTGGGCGCAGATCGGCGACCCGAGCCGCATGGCCGGCGCGACCAGGATCGCGGTCGACCCGTCCAACGGCCAGCACCTCTACGCGACCGTCTTCGGCGACGCCTTTTTCATCAGCCAGGACGGCGGGGCGACGTGGGCCGTGCCGGCGGGCTTCGCCTCGACCGTAGCGAACGGCCTCGCGAACGACACCTACGGCCTCGCGGTCGACCCAGCGAACTTCAGCCACGTCCTGGTCACCTTCCACTCTCCGTGGTCGCGCTACGGCAACGACGCTGGCGTGCTGGAGAGCACGGACGCGGGCGCGTCCTGGCGCGTCATCTCGCCCGTTTCGGGCTGGGGAGCCGGCCACAACGTGTTCTTCCTCGACAGCCCCGGCACCTGGCTCTTGGAGACGCAGGGCGATGGCTTCTGGCGGACCGCGAACAGCGGCGCGAGTTGGGCCAAGGTCACGAGTGACACGATGATGCACGGCGCGGGCGACGTCTACCGTGCCCGTACCGGCGTCCTCTACTCGGGCGGCAGCAACACCCTGCTTCGCTCCGCCGACGACGGCCAGACCTGGCAGGAGATCGGCCCGCGCACCCAGGACGGCTACTACGGCGTCTGGGGCGACGGGACCACGCTGTGGGCGCAACGGGCGAACACCGGCCTCGACACGACGGGCGCGACGCCCTTCCTCACGTCGCCGGAGACGGACGGCCTGAGTTGGACGGCGTACAACGCGCAGGGCTTCTGCGCCTCGTACGGCTGCGACGGCGCGTACCGGATGGCGTACGACCCGGTCCGCGCGACGTGGTACGCCTCGCTGTGGAACCTAGGCGTCTGGAAGTTCCAACTGGGCGCGGCCCCGCCCACGGCGACGGCGACCAGTAGCCCCACGGCCACGAGCACGCCGACGGCGAGCGCCACGCCGACCAGCACCGCGACGGCGACCGCTACCGGGAAGCCCACGGATACCCCCACGGCGACCGCCACCAGCGCCCCCACGGACACGCCGACGCCCGGGCCGACGGCGACGCCGACCAGCGCGCCTACGGCGACGAATACGGCCGCGCCGACCGCGACCGCGACCGCGACGCCGACGCCGGCCCCCACGGCCACAAGCACCGCGACGCCGACCGCAACCGTCGGCGCGACCCGCACCCTCGGCAACCCCGTGGTCGGGCCGAACCTCGACGACGGCGACCGGCAGTACCTCAACGGCAGCCGATTCGTCACCGACAGCCACGGCGGGACCGTCGTCTCCATGAGCGTCTACGTCGGGCCGGTGGGATCCGCGCCGAACAACCAGTACGCGCTCGGCATCTACGCCGACCGGGGCGGGGCGCCCGGCGCGCTCGTGGCCCACTCGTCGGCGGGCACGCTCGCGCCCAACGCCTGGAACACGCTGCCGGTGGCGGCCACGCTCACCCCGAACACGGCCTACTGGCTCGTCTACAACGCGAACGGCGCGAGCGCGACCTTGAACAACATGCACTACAGTAGCGGGTCGAACGGCGCTTACACCGGGAGCTCGGTGCCCTTCGGCACCTGGCCGGCGACCTTCGGCAACGCCATGACCGAGGGCGGCCCGTATTCCCTGGTCGCCACGCTGCAGTAGATGGCGATCGCCTTCGTCCAGGCGCAATCGGTCGAGGGCAGCTCGACCACCGCGACGACACCCGCGATGACGACCACGACGGGCAACCTGATCGTGGCGTGCGTGAACGAGGGCCACGTCGGCGAGGCGGCGACGCCGATGACCGACTCGAAGTCGAACACCTGGACCAAGATCGGCTCGATTGCCCAGGTGACGGGCGTCAACCCGCCCGGCGGCTCGATGTACTACTCGGTCCTGACGACGGGCGGCGCGTCGCACACGTTCACCTACCACGGCAACTCGGCGCCCGACTGCACGCTCGTGGTGTTCGAGTTCTCGGGCTGCGACTCCGTCAGCCCGCTCGATGGCGGCTCGAACGCGACGCAGACCCAGGCGGCCGGCGTCGCCTCCGGCGGCCACGGCACCTCGGCCGCGCTCACCAACACGGCGCCGAACGCCGTCTACGTCGTGTGCATGGGCACGAACGGCGACAACGGCGCGACGAACACCCTCGCCTTCTCGGCGGCCACGGGCGGCGGGACGTGGACGATCCCGACCAACGGCAGCCAGACGAGCACGAACAACCTGCCGGGCGGGGCGGCCTACCAGATCGTGTCGTCGTCGGCGAGCCGCTCGGTGCAGTGCGCGCCGGGCAGCAGCGGCACCGAGCAGGTGGTGATGGGCATCGCCAGCTTCGCGCAGGCGGGCGGGGCGGCGGCCAGCACGCTGCCGCAGTGGCTCAACGACCTGCCGCGCTTCTGGATGGAATGGGACGCCTGATGCGACGAGCGAAGGGATTGCGAACCCGTGGCTAGGGGATACTTCTCGGTCGCCGGCATCGCCCAGACTATCTCGACCGCGATCACCGCGCTGGAGATGACCTGCCCTTCCAACGGCGTGCTCTTCGTGGACCGGATCTGGCTGGAGCAGACGACGGTCACGGCCGTCGGCACGCGGGCCCGGGCGCAGATCCTCTTCAAGACGGCCGCCTGCACCGGCACGGCCTCGCCGCCGGCGCCGACCTCGAACGACAGCCTGGCGACCTCCGGCGTCTCCGTGCGCTGGGTGGCGACGGCGGAGGGCACGGCGGGCGACATCAAGTACGACGAGAGTTTCGACTACGTCGCCGGCTACCTCTGGACGCCGTCGAACGCGCGGGAGCGCATCGTCGTCTTCGGCGGCGGCAACCATAGCATCCTGGCGCTGAAGTTCCCGGCCGCGCCCACGTCGGCGAGCTGGACCTTCGGCTTCGCGTGGGACGAGTACGTCTAGATGGCGGGCATGCAGGTCACCAGCGAGACGAAGCAGGCCGCCGTCTCCGTCGTCGTCACGCGGGCCAACGGCGCCGTCGAGGATTTGGGCGTCGTCGCCTATTACCACCGCAACCCGCTGCGGCGGCTCGTCTACCTGCTCAAGCGCCGCTTGGGTTTTCGCGTGCGCGAGCGCGACCTGTTCACGACTAGCGACAAGGAGTAGGGCATTGGCCACGGTCAAAACGAATGCGGGCCGCGCAATTGCTACGAACCTGATCACTGGCCTGGGCGGCACGGTCCCGAACTTCATCGCCATCGGCTCGGGCGCGGGCACGGCGGCCGTCGCCGATACGACGCTCTTCACCGAGTACACCACCGGCACGTGGGCGGGCTACGCGCGGGTGAACGCGACCCCCACGCGCACGACGACAAGCGTCACAAACGACACTTCGCGCTGGAATGCTAGCTTCACCGCCGGAGCCGCACAAACGGTGACGAATGCCGGCAACTTCGACGCGCTGACCGTAGGAAACCTCTTCATCAAGGGAGATTTCACCGGGATTGTGTTGGCGAACGGGGATAGCATATCCATAACGATCACGGATCAACAGGCGTGATGCACTGTTCAGCGCGCTCTTTTTTTGAGAAGAGGCGATGATACATCATAAAGAGCAGTGCCCTCGCATTTACCCCCGTCGTATGCCAATCGTACGTGGTCTTCCATCCTTCTCGTTGTCGGGGACGTGTGGTGATATAGCCTACGCCCGTCATCGCCTTTACATGCTCCAAGAGCGGCCTGCACGTATTGGTAATGCCGATCTTTATCGACGGCGATCCGTTCTTGGAAGTCTCGATGGTAATGCAGCCCTCGCCGTCGAAGAGGCCGGCCAGCCACGCGACATCCTCCGGCGACATATCGAGGATCGGCTTGTGTTGGCCCGCATTCCTGCACGGCACCGAGCAATAGCGCATGGTTGCCCGCGCGAGCCAAGGGTGGAATTCCTTCCGGCAGCACTCGCACACGACAGTCTTCGTGAGATAACGTTTACTCTTCGGCGTGGTCCGCTTGACCGCCGCGTTCCGGCACGCCATGGAGCAATACTTCATCGCGTGGCACGATCCCACGGGACGAGAGAACTCAATGCCGCAATACACGCAGTTTGCGTACCTCAGCGTTCTTGCCACGGTGTACCCTTCGTATTCACATCGTTATAGACAAGTATACCATACTGGCGACGTCTATAACGGCATCTAGGACAGGGGAACGCTCAGGAGGCCGGTAGCCCATGCCCGGCATCTTCCGGCGCCCGCTCGACGAGCCGTACGCGCCGCCACCCCGCAGTTTCCCGTACACCTCGGGCGCGCAGTCGTTCTCGCAGACCCTGGCCGTCGCGCAGGCGACGACGCCGGGCATGTCCCGCGCCACGACGAAACTCTTGGCGGTGGTCGCCGCCACGGTCGTCGCGCTGCTCAAAGGCATCACGAAGCCGCTGTCGGTCACCCAGGCCACCACGGCGACGCTGACCAAGACGCCCGCCAAGCTGCTCCAAGTCGCGCAGGCGACCACGGTCGCGCTCACCAAGGCCGTCACACGCCTGGTCACCCTGGCGGTCGTCCAGGCGACGACGGTTACGCTCGTGCGCGGCACCAGCAAGGTGCTGGCCGTCGCCCAGGCCACCACGGCCGCCCTCCCGAAGACGGTCGGCAAGGTGCTGGCGGTGGCGCAATCCACGACGGCGGCGCTCGCCACGTTCAAGAGCCGCCTCGTCGCGCTGGCGGTGGTGCAAGCGACCACCGTGGCCATGGTCCGCACGACCACGAAGCTCCTGGCGATCACCCAGGCCACCACGGTCGCGCTCGTCAAGGGCATCACCAAGCTGCTCGCGGTCGTGCAAGCGACGACGGTTGCGCTGGCCACGCTCAAGAGCCGGCTGGTCACGCTCGCCGTGGCGCAGGCCACCACCGTGGCCATGGCGCGGACCACGACCAAGTTGCTCGCGGTGACGCAGGCGACCGCCGTGGCGATGGCGCGGGCGGCCACGAAGCTGCTTGCCGTCGCGCAATCCACGACGGTCGCGCTCACCCGTGGCGTGACCAAGGCGCTCGCGGTCGCGCAGCCCACGACGGCAACCCTGGCGACGCTCAAGAGCCGCCTGGTGGCGCTCGCGGTCGCCCAGTCCACGACCGTCGCCCTCACCAAGGCGACGACGAAACTTCTGGCGGTGGCGCAGGCCACGAGCGCCGCGATCGTCAAGACGGCAACCAAGCTGCTCGCGGTGGCCCAATCCACCGCGGTCGCGCTCGCGACGCTGAAATCCCGCCTCGTCTCCTTGGCGGTGGTGCAGGCCACGACCGTGAGACTGACGCGCGGCACGACGAAACTGCTGGCGGTCACGCAGGCAACGACTACCGCCGTCGTGCGCGGCACGGCGAAACTCCTGTCCGTGGCGCAAGCGACCAGCCCGGCGATCCTGGCGACGCGGGCGCGGGTCGTCGCCCTGGCCGTGGCGCAGTCCACGACGGTCGCGCTCACCACGCTCCGGGGTCGTCTGGTGACACTTGCGGTCGCGCAGGCGACGACGGTCGCGTTGATGCGCGGCGTGGGTAAGCTGCTCGCCGTCTCCCAGGCGACGACGGCGGGGCTGACCAAGCAGGTCTCGAAGACGCTCGCGGTCGTCGCCGCAAGCCTCGTCGCCATCGCGACGCAGGGCGGCCACGTCATCGCGCAGGCCATTCAGGGCCACAGCACGGCGCAAGCCCGCCTCTTCGCCTCCACCGCGCGGCTTCGGGCCTTCGCCTCGACGGCGGCCGGGCGCCTGTTCTCGAGCACCACGAGGAAGAAGCCGTGAGCCAAGTTGAGAGCAAAGAGGGCCCGCAGGTCGTCCTCTCGGGCGAGACGCGCCAGTGGGCCTTCCACTTCCTCACGAACAACCCGGCGGCGCTGGCCATGTCGGCGCCCACCATCGTGGTCTACCAGACCGACACGGGCACCTATCCCGAGGGGCTGGATGTGACGGCGACGGTCGTGGCCGGCGGCTCGGCGGGCGCGTCGATCAGCGGCACCGACGTGCTGGCGACGCTGCACGCGTTCGCGGCCGGCCACCCGTACCGCGCCATCGCGGGCGCGACCTACGGCGGCAACACGGAGCAGGTCGTGCAGGAGTTTCGATGCCCGTACTAGCCGCGACGGCGTTCTGATGGCCGACCCGATCCGCGAGACCCCCAAGGCGCACGCCGCGTTCGAGGCGTATTGGGCGCTGGGCGACGGGCGGACTTGTGCCAAGGTTGCGGAGGGCTTGGGGAAGAGTACGACCCTCATCGAGGGATGGTGCGCCCGCCATCACTGGCGCGCGCGCGTCATCGCCCGCCAGGACCAACTCGCCGCCGAGCGGCAGCGCGTCTACGAGGAGAGCCGGGCCGCCGCCATCGCGAAGCACGAGCGACGCCTCGTCAAGCTTGGCCGCGAGGGCGAGACCATGGCCATCAAGGCGCTGCGCGGCCAGGCGGAGCAGGGCAAGCTCGGCCCGTACGCGGCCGTGCAACTGCTCGCCCTCGCCGCCAAGCTGGCGCTGCGCGGCTACCGGGAGCCCGAGAGCATCACGCGCCAGGAGCACACGGGCGCGGGCGGTGGCCCGGTCCTCTCCGAGACGGAGACGCATGCCGACTTTGATCACGACCGCTACGCGCGACTCTTCCGGCAGTTCGCCGGGCTTCTTGGAGATGAGCCGGGCGCTGCTCGACCTGACGGTCCGGCACAACCCGCACATCCCCCACGAGCCGACTGAGAAGCAGGCGATCTTCCTCGCGCTGCCCGTGCGCGAGGCGATGTACGGCGGCGCGGCGGGCGGCGGGAAGTCGGACGCCCTGCTCATGGCGGCGCTGCAATACGCCCACGTGCCCGGCTACGCGGCGCTCCTGCTCCGCAAGACGTTCACGGACCTGGCGCAGGCCGGGGCGCTCCTCCAGCGCTCCCAGGACTGGTTGGGGCCGACGGCGGCGCGCTGGAACGAGCAGCAGCACACCTGGACCTTTCCTGGCGGTGCGACGCTCTCCTTCGGCTACATCGACAGCGAGAACGATAAGCTCCGCTACCAGTCGGCCGAGTTCCAGTTCATCGGCTTCGACGAGCTGACGCAGTTCTCGGAGACGCAGTACCGCTACCTGTTCAGCCGACTGCGGCGCCTCGTCGGAGCGCCCGTGCCGCTGCGGATGCGCTCGGCGTCGAATCCCGGCGGCACGGGTCACTCGTGGGTCAAGCAACGGTTCCTGGTCGAGGGCCGCGCGCGCGGGCGCTGGTTCGTGCCGGCGCGGCTTGAGGACAACCCGCACCTGGACCGCGCCGAGTACGTCGAGTCGCTTAACGAGCTCGACCCCTTCACCCGCGCCCAACTGCTCCGTGGCGACTGGGACGCGAAGCCGCCCGGCTCCAAGTTCCGGCGCGAGTGGTTCCGGGTCGCGGACGCGGCACCCGCCGACGCCCGGCGCGTGCGGTACTGGGACCTGGCGGCGACCGAGCCGAAGCCGGGGCGCGACCCCGACTGGACGGCGGGCGTGAAGATGGCGGCGAAGGACGGCCGCTTCTGGGTCGAGGACGTGCGGCATCTGCGCGGCACGCCGGGCGACGTGGAGGCGGCGGTCGCGCATACGGCGGCGCTCGACGGTCGCGGCATCACGGTCTGGATCGAGCAGGAGCCGGGCTCGGGCGGGGTGAACACCATCGACAACTACCGCCGCCGGGTGTTGCCCGGCCACGACGTCCGGGCCAATCGCACGACCGGCCAGAAGGAGCTGCGCATGAACCCCTTGAGCAGCGCCGCGCAGGCGGGCAACGTCCAGATCGTGCCGGGCGCGTGGGTCACGGAGTTCCTGGACGAGTTGCAATCGGTGCCGTCCGGGAGCCACGACGACCAGGCGGACGCGGCGTCGGGCGCGCACTGGGCACTCACGCGCGCCCGCGACCTGGAGTTCCTGTGAGCGTCGCCGCACGCTTGCTCTCCCCGCTCCGCCTCGCTGCCAAGGGGGCGGCGTTCGTCTTCGGCGGCCTCAACAGCTTCCTCTCGCAGTGGGGCAACTGGGGCCAGGGCTCCTGGTACCAGACCGACCCGCGCCTGGGCGGCACGCAGTACAACTACCGCGAGGCGGTCGGCGACGGCCGCGGCTCGGCGATCCTGATGGCCGTCGTCTCCTGGCTCTGCCGCACGTTCCCCGAGGCGGCGCTCCAGGTCGGCGCGGAGGACCCCGGCGGCGACGTCGTCGCCATCCCGAAGCACCCGATGGTGCGCCTGGTCGAGCGGCCCAACCCGTACTACTCCGGCATCCTGCTCTGGATGGCGACCCTCGCGGACTGGGTGCTCACCGGCAACGCCTACTGGATCAAGGTGCGCAACGGCGTCGGCGCGCCCATCCAGCTCTACTGGGTGCCGGCCCGCCTCATCGAGCCGCGCTGGCCCGCCGACGGCACGGTGTACGTCTCGCACTACGAGTACCGGCCCTTCGGGCAGCCCATCGCGCTGCGCCCCGAGGACGTGGTGCACTTCCGCTACGGCATCGACCCGATGAACGTCCGCAAGGGCATGAGCCTGGTGGCGACCCTCCTGCGGGAGATCTTCACCGACGACGAGGCGGCGAACTACACGGCCTCGATCCTGAAGAACCTGGGCGTCGTCGGCGTCATGGTCTCGCCCGACAGCCAGGACGTGGACGTCACGAGGGACTCGGCGGACCGGATCAAGGCCGAGTTCCGGCAGAAGTTCTCGGGCGACAACCGCGGCGACGTGATGGTGGCGGCGCAGGCGATCAAGGTCGCGACCGTCGCGTTCAACCCCAAGGACATGTCGCTGAAGGACCTTCGGCGCATCCCCGAGGAGCGCGTCACCGCCATCTTCGGCATCCCGGCGGTCGTGGTCGGCATGGGTGCCGGGCTCGACCGGAGCACCTTCAGTAACTTCGCCGAGGCGCGCATCGCGGCCTACGAGAGTAACGTCTTCCCGACGCAGCGCCTCTTCGCCGCCGAGCTCCAGACGCAGCTCCTGCCCGACTTCGCGGACCCCGAGGCCCAGGAGGTCGGCTGGGACTACTCGGAGGTGCGCGCCCTCCAGGACGACAAGAACTCGCTCTACACGCGGCTCTCGCAGGCGGTGCTGGCGGGCTGGCTGCAACCGAACGAGGCGCGCGTGCAGGCGGGCATGGACGAGCAACCGGCCGGCGACTGCTTCTACGTGCCGAACGTCGTGACGCCCGTGCCCGCCGACCACGTGACGGAGCCGGTGCCGCCGCCGGTGGCCGTGCCGCCCCCGGCGTTGCAGCCGGTCCCCGGTCCCGACCGCGCGACGGGCGCCGCCACGAGCGCGGCGTAGCCCGACGCGCACCATGAGAGGAGCCTGACGCATGGGCATCGAGCGCAAGACCGCCGAGTTCAAGGACGTGGCCATCACGTCGTCCAGCCCCGACGGCTCCATCTCCGGCGTGCTGTCGTCGTTCGGGAACGTCGACAGTTACCAAGACACGGTGCTACCCGGCGCCTACAAGGGCACGATCCCGGACTTCATCGAGCGCGGATTCCTGAGTTGGAGCCACGCCTGGGACGTCCCGGTGGGCACGATCTCGGATGCCAAGGAGGTCAAGGACGGCCTCTACCTGGCCGCCGACTTCCACGGCACGCCGCAGGCGCAGCAGGCGCGGCAGATCACGGCGGAGCGGCTCTCGCGCCAGAAGACGATGGGACTCTCGATCGGCTACGAGGCGACGAAGAGCGCCATGCGCGACGACGGCATCCGCGAGCTGCGCGAGATCAAGCTCTACGAGGCGGGCCTCGTCATGGTCCCCGCGGACAGCTTCGCCCTGGTATCGAGCGTCAAGTCGGCCGAGCGCCCCGACTGGCGCCGCCTCCTCGAGGCCCTGGCCGCGGGCGACCTGTCCCGCCTCGCCGAGACGCGCGAGGCGCCCCCGCCCGAGTTCAAGGGCGCGCTCCCCTACGTCGCCACCGACAAGGCCGACCCCGGCACCTCCTGGGACGGCCCCGCCGTCATGGCGGACTGCGACGGGCGCGACCAACTCCGCAAAGTCTGCACGTGGGTGGACCCCGAGGGCGACCCCGACGCCAAGTCGAGTTACAAGCTGCCCCACCACCTGCCCAACGGCGAGGTGGTGCTCAAGGGCGTCCAGGCCGCCATGGGCGCGCTCTTGGGCGCGCGCGGCGGCGTCGCCATCCCCGATAGCGACCGCAAGGCGGTCTACAACCACCTCGCGAAGCACTACGCCCAATTCGACGATGACAACGGCAAGCCGATCGAGCCGCCGGACTTCCGCACGGCGCAGCCCCTGGCCGACCACGCCCAGCGCGTGCTCGCGGACCTGGACGCCTTGGGGCAGCGCTGCATGGAGATCCGGGACCTTCGCGCCAAGGAGGGGCGTGTCCTCTCCCGCGCGACCATCGCCCGCCTGAAGGACGTCGCCGCGGCGCATGCGGCCGTGGGCGACCAGCTGGCGGCGATGATCGCGGACCACGAGGCGCAGGAGGACGGCAAGGCGGCGGACCGCCTCTTCGCGGACTACCTGACGATCCAGGCGCGCCTGCGGGGCGTCCCCGTCTAGGCACCCTGGCGCAGCACGAACGGAGCACGACACGATGGCAACCCAACTGGTCGAGAAGCGCGAGCTTTTGGCGGCGCGCCAGAAGGAGCTCGGCACGATCTTCGCCGAGGCCAAGACCGACGACGGCAACCTCGACTTCGGCCGCTGCCAGGCCCTCACCGGCGACGCCTCGGCGCGCGTCGAGGAGGTCCGGCGCCGCAACACGGAGCTCGACGCCCTCTTTGAGGAGGTGAAGAAGCTCAATGACCTCCACGAGATGGAGACGAAGGTCTCGGGGCTCGGCACCTTCCTCTCCGCCCCGGTGGGCCGGCCGATCGCCCACCCCGAGGGGGACGCGGGCATGCGCGGCGGGATGGCGGCGCCGCAGAAGTCCCTGACCGACCTCCTGCTCGACAGCGTGACGATCAAGGAATTCCAGCCCGCCGCCAAGCGCGGCCCGGCCTCCGAGCACAAATACGACTGGACGCTGGAGCGCAAGACGGTCCTCACCGAGACCGGGTTCGCGCCGCAGGCCATCAGGACGGGCCTCATCCTGCCGGCGGCGTTGCAGCTCCCGCGCATCGCCGACCTGATCCCCCAGGGCACGACCGAGCAGACGGCCATCGTGTACATGGAAGAGACGACGACGACCAACGCCGTCGCCGGCACCTTGGAGGGCAACCTCAAGCCCGAGTCGGCGCTGGCCTTCACCGAGCGCAACTCGCCGGTCCGCAAGATCGCGGGCGTCCTGCCCGTGACCGACGAGCTCTTGAACGACGTGCCGGCCCTGCGCTCCTACGTCGAGATGCGCCTGCGGCTCTTCCTGGCGCTCGCCGAGGACCGCGACCTGTACGCGGGCGCGGGCTCGCCGACCCTCACCGGCATCGTGAATATCAGCGGCATCCAGACGCAGGCGCGGGGCACCGACCCCGGCCCCGACGCCATCTTCAAGGCCATGGTCAAAGTCTACACGGGCGCGTTCCTCCAGGCATCGGGCGTCATCATGCACCCCATCGACTGGCAGAACGTCCGCCTCCTGCGGACCGACCAGGGCATCTACATCTTCGGCAACCCCGGCGACAACGCGCCCGCGCGCATCTGGGGACTGCCGGTGGTCGAGACGACCGCCGCGACGCAGGGCACGGCGGTCGTCGCCGCCTTCGATACCGCCCTCCAGATCTTCCGGCGCGACCAGGTGAGTTTCGCGATCTCTACCGAGCACTCGGATTTCTTCGCGCGGAACGAGATGCTTTTGCGCATCGAGGAAAGATTGGCGCTCGCTTGCTACCGACCAGCCGCGATCGTGACCGTGACCGGGCTTTAGCTCGTAAACGTAACGGGACTATAAGGGCGCGGTGGTCTAGGCCGGCTGCGCCCGCCGTCATCACGAAAGGGGGCCGCCCGTGGCACTGCCCACCGCCGTCCGCGTCTGGTCGTGCCGCAAGGAGCCCGACGCGACGACCCTCTCCGGCACGGCCGGTGCCGGCGACTACTGCATCTCGCTCGACGACGGCCGCATCTGGCAGCTCGCCTCCACCGGCCCGAACGTCTGGGCGCTGGCGACGCCGCCGACGTACACGGCCCTGCAAGACTGGTGGCTGTCGACGACCGGCACGGCCGTCGCGGCCACCGACCCGACCGCCGCGACCCTACTCGTCAGGAACGGCGAGCAGCTCGACACCGCCCGCGCCTACGGCCTGGGCATCACCAGCTAGGAGGTGCGCCATGGCGATCCAGCCGCGCGGCGGTACCGCCGCCTACCAGTCGGAGTTGGTCGTCGCCGTCGCCGGCACGGCCGTCGGGTCCGACACCCACTTCACGACCGCGCCCGCCTACCTCTCGGTGCGGGCGTCGCTCGATTGCTTCATCGCCAAGACCTCGGCCGGCACGGCCACGGCGGGCGACGGCACCACCACCGCCGCGCGCGTCTTCGTCGGCGCGAACGAGCGGCGCGACGAGCTGCCGTGGGGCAGCCGCGGCCTCTGGGTCCTGAACGCGAACAGCGCCGAGCTGCCCAAGGTGCGGACCGAGGGCTACACCTAGCGACAGAAAGGACACGCCCATGCCCCTCATCTCCGGCGGCACGCTCATGCCGATCTCGGGCCGCGCCGTCTACTCGGAGGCCCTCGGCTCGCCCGCGCTGGGCGCGACGGCGGCGCTGCACGCGGCGGCGGCCACTTCCACGGCGGCCACGACCGTGCCCGTCGTCACGGCGGTCGACGTGCCGCGCAACGTGACCGCGACGGTCGCCGCGGGCACGCTCGGCGACATCCTGGCGGTCCAGGTGGTCGTCACCGGCACCGACGTCGAGGGCCGCACGATCACCGAGAGCCTGCCGGTGTTCACCGCCGGCACCGCCGGGACCGTCGTCGGCGCACGCGCGTTCGCGACGGTGAGCCAGTACGTCGTGCCCGCGATGGGCGGCGCGACCCCGACGGTCGCGCTCGGCACGGGCGCGAAGCTCGGCCTCCGTCGGCGCCTCACCCACAACACCGTCCTCGCCGCCTTCCTGAACGCCGTCAAGGAAGCGACCGCGCCCACCGTCGTCGCCGACGCCACGAACGTCTCGGGCAACACCGTGACGCTCAACTCGGCGTTGAATGGCACCGCCGTCGTCGTCGACTACTACGGGGCCTAGCCGTGGGCCAGGTCCACGGCACGAAGCCAGCGCCGCAGTACCGGCCTCCGGCGCGCGGCGAGTCGGATCGCGACTACCGTCGGTATGTCGCGGAGCGATCCCGAGAACTGCGCGCCCTTCGCTGGCGGGCGACCCGCTCGAAGGGCCAGGTCGTGCCCGGATCTCGGGTGCGCGCATGAACGAGGACACGCTGAGCCTGCCGCCCGTCGCGCTCGGGCGCCACGGCGGCATCACCATGCAGCAGGAGGACAGGACCGTGGCCTTCATCTCCGATCGCCGGTTGTATCTCACCCAGGACAAGACCGCCGTGGTGGAGGAGGGCGACCCCAGTGCCGCCTGGCTCCTCGTGGGCGAGGGCGGCGAGGTCTCGACCGCCGTGGCCCGGCAGTTCGGCCTCAAGGCGCCGGGCGCGCAGCCCGCCGCCGATGCCGCGCCCGTCGCCAAGGATCCCGCCGACGCCGAGAGCCTGGACACCATCAAGGAGGGCCAGAAGGCCGTCGCCTCGGCACCCGCGACCAAGGCCGTCGCGCCCAAGGCCGACAAGTAGCGACGCGTGGCCGCCTACGTCGACCTCCCGTCGCTCAAGCAGGCGCTGAAGATCGGCGACACCGACGACGACCCGCGCCTCGGGCTCCTGGTCCTGCGCGCGTCGCGCCTGATCGACCGCTGGACGGGCCGCGACGACGATGCGTTCATCGGTCGTGCGCAGACCCGCGTCTACGACGTGGCGGCGCCCGCCTCGCCCGACCGGGGGGCGCTCGGCTACGAGTCGTGGTCGGTTACGCTCGATCTGGACCCCGTGATGGCGGTGACCGCCGTCGCCACGGACCGCGACGGCGACGGCACGTTCGAGACCGTCTGGCTCCCGACCGACTACACGCTGCTCCCGATCAACGCGGCCCAAAAGGGCCGGCCCTACCAGCAGCTCCGCTCGCACGACTGGACGTCGCTCGGCGGCCAGTGGCTGCCGTCGGGCCAGGCGCGGCTCCAGGTCCAGGGCACGTTCGGCGAGGCGGACGCGTCCGACCCGACGTTCCAGACGCCGCCCGGCCCCATCGTCGAGGCGACCATCGCGACCGTGTCCTACCTCGCGAAGGCGCCGGTGGACGCGCCGTTCGGCGTGATCGGCAACCCCGAGTTCGGCACGCAGAAGGTGCCGCCGTGCCCGCCCGTCGTGACCGGCATCCTGCGGGACGGCGGCTACATGGCGTCGCAGGACTTCTGGTTCGCGTAGGAGGCGACATGTACGCGTATCTCGGCGACAAGGCGGAGGGCTCCCTTTTGTACGGCCTGGAGCCCCGCGACTACCCCGACGACGAGGTGGCGGCCTTGCCCGACGAGATCGGGTGGCTGGTGAAAAGCTCCCGCCTCTTCCGCCACGACGCGGACCCGCCCACGAAGGCGGAGGCGCGGGCCGCCGACCGTGCCGAGAAGGCGGCGTCGACGGCGCCGTCCACCCCGGCGAGCACGCCCTGATGCCGCTCGGTAGCCAACGCATCTCCATCGAGACCACCGGCGTCGCGCGCATCGCCCAAAAGCTCCAAGCGCTCGGCTCGACCGGGCTCGCCGAGGCGACGCGCGGCATGCTCGACGCCATCGGCACCGCGATGGTCGAGGCCGTGCGGGCCGGCACGCCGGTGCGATCCGGTGCCTTGCGCGACGCGTGGGAGCGGATCGAGGACCCCTCGGGACAGTTCCTGACCGTCGCGAACATGCTGCCCTACGCGCATTTCATCGAGGACGGCTGGCGCGACGACCCGCGCTCCGGCCGGGTCTACCGCCGTGCCGGCCCGGCCCGGATGCTGGCCATGGGCGCCGCGCGGGCGTCGTCGGCCATCGCGGCGGCGGTCGCGAACGCGCAAAGAGCCATCAGTGCCATGTGGGAGGAGTGACGTGTCGAGCCCCGCCGACGCCCGCACGCGCATCGCCCGCCAGCTCTCCACCATCCCCGGCCTGCGCGTCTACGACACGATCCCCGACGGCGCGTTCCTGGCGCCCTTCGCGATGCTCTGCCCGCCCAAGGGCGGCGACCCCGAGACGCTCGACGGCGGCACGAGCTGGACGTTCCCGATCCGCGTGGTCGTGTCGAAATGGGACGGGCCGCGCGCCCAGCGCGCGCTCGACCAGTACCTGGCGACCGACAGCCTCAACAGCCTGCGCGCGGCGGTGGAGCTGGCCGGCGGCGACGTGGCGGTGTCGGGCATCACGCAGTACGGCAAGCTCGAGATGGGCGGCGTGCTGTACGCGGCGGCCGAGGTGACGGCGGTGATTCTGGCATGACGGCGCTCACGACGACGCTCGATGACATCACCGCGGCGGCGCTTCGCGTGTTCGGCGACACGGCCAACGTCGACGCGTCGATCACCGGCGACGGCGACGGCACGGTGTCCGCGACCGTGCGCGTCGAGTACTGGGCCGGCCGCAAGGACGCGCTCGCGGCCTTCCGGCGCGGCGCGGCCGAGATCGAGGCGGCGCTCGGCGACGGCATCGATCTCGGCCTGATCGTCGACCTCGGCCTGATCGTCGACGCCCACGGCATCGGGCGGGCGCGCTACCGGGCGCGGGTGCGCTAGTGCCCCTCTTCCGCGACGGCGACAGCCTCCTCCACGACTGCGGCGAGCGGCCCGAGCAGCGGGCGCTCCTGGCGTGGGCTGAGGAGGTGGGGCTGGAATCCCCGCCCGACTGGCATCGACTGGTCCTCGAACGCTGGCTCTGGGACCACCGCGAGCGACTCGATGGTAAGCGCGTGCTCGACGTGGGCGTGGACTTCCGCCGCGACTACTTCGGCCCCGGCTACGTGACCTTCGGGCAGTACGACGAGGATGTGACGGGAGACCTCCACGAGCTGCCGTTCGCGACCGGGAGCCTAGATGCCGTGTGCATGACGGAGGTGCTCGAACACGTCGAGCGCCCCCAGCGCGCCGTCGACGAGGTGCGCCGCGCGCTCAAGCCCGGCGGCGTGCTGCTTGTCACCAGCCCGTTCGTGTGGCCATGGCATGGAATCCCCGGCGTGTACCGGGATTTCTGGCGCTTCACACACGAGGGTTGGGCCTACCTCTTGCGCGACTTCGCGAAGGTCGCCATCACCCGCGTGCCCTGGACCAACGAGGGCGCGACCTTCTGGGATATGGTGAGGCGTTTCGAGGGTATGGGCTGGAAGCGAGATGTGGACGCCGCGACCGGCTATCTCGCGGAGGCCATCGCCTGATGCGCATCAGCCTGTGCGGCGCCGGCGCCTCGTTCAGCACCAAGGACGTCGAGACCGGCTACCTCAAGGCGCTCCGCCGTGCGGGCCACGACGTCTCGCACTACGCGCTCGACGCCCGCATCGACGTGTCCGGCTCCTTCCTGCACCACGCCTGGGAGGCGGGCGGCCGGGCGACGGCGCAGCCTACGGCGGCCGACGTGGTCTACCACGCCTCGGTCGGCATCCTGGAGCGCGCCTTGCGCCACGACGCCGCGTGGGTGGTCGTTATCAGCGCGATGCTGCTGCACCCCGACGCCCTGATCATGCTGAAGCGCGCCGGGCTCAAGGTGGCGCTCGTGCTCACCGAGAGCCCGTACGACGACGACAAGCAGGCGCGCGTCCTCCCCCACGCCGACGCCGTCTTCACCAACGAGCGCACCAGCGTCCGGCACCTGGGCGCGCTCCACCCTCGCGTCTCGTACCTGGGCGCGTGCTACGACCCGGAGACGCACCGGCCCGAGCCGCCGGATGACGAACCCGACGTGGCGGCCCACGATGTGGTGTTCGTCGGCACCGGCTTCCCCGAGCGCGTCGCACTGCTCGCGGCCGTGCCGTGGGCGGACCTCGGTATCGACCTGGGCCTCTACGGCACGTGGGAGACGGTCGCGGACGAGCACCCGCTCCGGCCGTACGTCCGGGGCGGCGTGATCGACAACCGCACGACGGCCGCCCTCTACCGGCGCGCGAAGGTGGGGCTGAACCTCTACCGGCGCGACGTGGACTTCGACCGCGGCCCCGGCGACCGGGCGGCGAAGGCTCGCATCCGCCTGGCCGAGTCGCTCAACCCGCGCGCCGTCGAGTTGGCGGCCTGCCGCGTCTTCCACGTCTCCGACCATCGCCGCGAGGTGGCCGAGACGTTCGGGGACCTCGTGCCGGCGTTCGACGGGCCACGGCAGCTCGCGAAGGTGCTCGCGGATGCGCTCGCGGCGCCGTGCGCTCGCCGCGAGATCGCCGCCCGCCTCCCCGGCGCCGTCCGGGGCATGTCCTTCGACGACCGGGCCCGAGAGTTGGTCGCGCGGCTGGAGGCCACCGGCTAGCGGGCGGCCGGGGCTAGTCGTGCCCCCATCGCGCGATGAGACCTTTGCGGCCCGCCTCTCGGTTGGCCTCGGGGTGCTCTCGATGGTAGCGCGACAGCTCTTCCGTGCCGTGCAGCCGGTGATGCGCCGACTTGGTGAGCGCCACGAGGTTCTCCGGCCGGTTGTCATCTTTGACGCCGTTGATGTGGTGAACGTCCTCATTCGGCTTGAGTAGGCGACCGTTCGCCTCTTCCCAGATGAGGCGATGTTCGGGGACGTAGCCGTCCATCGTCGCCGCCGGGTGCTCGGGTGCGTACACCTGCACATAGCCCGACTTGTGCAACCACCGACCGCCTTTCCACCTGCTCGTCTCCGGGCCACGCTTCCCTCGCATGAAGTGGCCGTTGACATAGCGCACGTACTCGCCCGCGATGGTGCCGCGCTCCGTCGCCTTCGCGCGAGGAACCGGCTCTCCGCAGCCGCACATGCACAGGCCCGAAGGATTGGGCGGCTCGTGCAGGCGCCTACGCGCCGCATAACCCGCCTTGGCTTCCGGCGTCCGCGAGTAATGGCCGCGGACGAACTTCTTTCCGTCGTTCGGTTGCTCTCCGCAGCCGCATGCACACGCTGTCATCGTCGCTCCTCTCTTGTGAAGGCCTGCGTCGATGATACCACATAGACAGGACGGTGTAATACGGCTCGTTACCACGGAAGAAAGGCTGTCATCTACCTCAGCCAGGACGGCGTCTCGGCGCCGAGCGGCGCGGTGTCGCTGTCGGACTGGACGCTCGACCAGACCACCCAGAAGGTGGACGTGACCGCGCTCGGCGACACGAACCTGGTCAAGGTCCAGGGGCTGCCCGATGTGAAGGGCACGCTCACCGGCTTCTGGGACGACACCTACGACACGATGTTCATCGGCGCCGTGTCGGCGAACGGCATCAACATGTACCTCTACCCGTCGTCGGACGCGCCGACCAAGTACTGGTACGGCCCCGCGTGGCTCGACGCCTCCATCAAGGCCGGCATCGCGGGCGCCGTCACGCTCTCGGGGAACTTCGAGGCGCGCGGGAGCTGGGGCCACAAGTAGGTTCTGTCACGTAGACGGGCGATCCCTCGCCGGCACTACCGCCCGGCGCGACGCCGCCTCGGCGCTCGCGTGGCACGGTACACCGCCCGCCGCGCCTGGTGCCTCACCTCGTACCGCGCGAAGTAGGCGGGGCCGCGGGCGATTGCGCGGCCCAAGAAGAGCCAATGCGCCAGTTTCCAGATGTTCATCGCGTGTTCCTCCACCTTCAGTGTACGGACTCGCGCGGCTTTTCGCATCATACGAATGGCTAGTCGCGCGTATCCGTTCGTCTTGGTGGGGTTTTTGGGCAGGACATCGCCGTTTTCATCGCAGGAGAGAGGCTTGCTCGACGTGAACACACCAACGCGCGCGCTACGAGGTGCGCCCTGATGGCGAAATTCAAGCTGCCGCCGCGCACGGCGACGCTCCAGTTCGAGGGCGACTACGAGGGCGCGGAGGTCGTCGTCCGGCTCGACGCCCCGCTCAACGTCGCCGACGACCTAGAGGACGACGACCCGCGGCGCAACATCCGGCTGATCCCGCGCCTCGTCGTGTCGTGGAACCTGGAGGACGACGACGGGCCGATCCCGGTGGACTACGACGCGATGATCGCGCGCGTCCACCCCGCCTTCCTGGGGTTGATCGGCGTCGGCTTCCAGCGGGCGATGGAGGAGCAGGCGAAGCGCGACTTCCCCCCTCCCGACGCCGCGCCCTCCGGCTCTTCCTCAACGATCAGCGTCGTCCGGTCGGCCTGAGAGAGGGCACGCCCTGCCCCGAGGACTACGCGATGGTGCTGATCGGTCGGCAGTTCGGCAAGCTGCCGCACGAGCTTCGGCGTATGCCGGCGGGCGAGTGGGAGCGGCTGAAGGCCGTCCTGGGCATCGAGGCGGAGCGGTTCTCGCTCTACGCCGGGATGGACGCCGACGAGGAGTTGTTCGAGAGTGAGGAGGATTTGCTCGAATGAGCACATCCTCGCCATGCCATGCGAAGCCCCGCCGAGCCGAGCCGAGCCGAGCTCTGCTTTGCCGAGCCGAGCCGAGCCGAGCCGAGCTCTGCCGAGCCGCGTAGCCCTCCGAAGAGGGCAGCCCCTAGCCCGGTGGGTCGGACCAGACCAGGGATCGCCAATCGGGCGGTATGTGGCCCCGTTCGATGCACCACGACGCCATCCCACGGTGGCGCTCATTGTCCCGCAGTCAGTGGCAGCGGGCACAGAGCGTCCGCAAATTACTGAGCTTGTTGGTGGCCCTCTTGCCGCTGCGAATGTGGTCAAGGTGCATCTCTTCCCACGCGACGGGGACGCGGCAGCGAACGCACCGCTTGCCGTCGCGTTTCCACACGATGAGGCGTAGCGCCTCCCAAACCTCTCGGGGCGGCCGGTGCCTGGGCATCACGCGACCTCGAAACCGACCAACTCGAACCGGCCCATGCCGATCTTCCGGCCGCTGCCGATGCCGGCCAGCGTGCCTGCGTCGCGGATGGCGGCCTCCATCTTCTCGCGAGAGACGACGGTCCTATCCCACAGCAGCCGGAAGCTCGCGGACCAGCCGGCCGATGCGGCGACGCGATACCGCACGTTCCTGCCCCTGGTCGCCGGATTGACGACACCCCGGCGGTCGATATAGACCGGCTCCGTACGGTCGGTCGGCATGGGCTCTACGGGTAGGTAGCGGTCGATCAGCACCAGGTCATCGACCACCTGGAGCGTGGAAGTTACCTTGGCTTGGATCGACCCGCGGCCCTCCTTGACATTCTTGGAGCCGTCGCGCACGCAGGCGAACACCTGGGACGGGTCGAGGTAAAGCTGGCGCGTATCCGGGAGATATGTCACCGTTTGCCGCCATTCGGCCGGGTCGTTCCCGGCGACGCCCGTCCGCTCGCCCTTTTCCAGCGGGATGGCGTCGGGACCGAACCAGTGCCAGAGAAGCGGCCGGGTACCCTTGATCGTCACGCAGGCGGTCAGGATGTTGCTCACTGCCAGATACCTTCCTCGGGCCTATAGGATTCTTCCAGGGCGCGGGCCACGAGCATCTCGACGCGGCGTGTCGCCAGCACGCGGGCGCGCCGGCGGTCTCGCACCACCCCGCCCACGAGGAGCGCATCGGCGAGCAGTTCGCAGCCGTCCGCGAGGCGGTCCCGTCCCTCCACGGTGTCGGCGGCGCGGCTGAGGTACGGGGACAGGCGCGGGTCCAAGGCAGGTGGGGCGGATGGCGGCATACTTGGTCTCCTGTTCTATTGACGCACCATACACATAACGTACTATCAGTGTACCCATTCGTGTATGTGGTGTCAAGCCGCTAGCCACGCCGCGTGTATGGTGGTATGATGAAGTCACTATGCTAGTGATGGACCGTCCCCAGGGCAAGGTCGTGGCAGTCGGAGAGAACATTCGCCGCTGGCGTGAGTTCCGCTCCTACGGGCAGGCGGAGCTGGCACGCGAGGCGGGCCTGACCGCGAATACGCTCAATCGCATCGAGCAGGGCGTGAATACGCCGCGGCCGGCGACGGTACGAAAACTCGCTGAGATACTCCGCGTCGATCCTGGCGTCCTCTGGGGGCGCTCGGTTGACGATACCCTACCGGAGCCTGAACAGCGGCGGTAGGGGCTACCTACTTCGGTAGGTTACCGAGCAGAACTCGGCTCGGCATGGCTGGGGCGAAGCAGAGCAAGGCGTGGCTCCGCGCGGCGCGGCCCGGCATCGCATGGCGAAGGCGAGAGGGAACCCTCTCGCCTTTCTTTATGCCTTGCGAGGGACGCCGCTTCTGCGGGCAAATCGCAGCGCCGCGTAGGCACCCGCGACAAGTGCTACCACCAACAAGGCTATGGCGCCGTATGCCACCACGGTGCCTATTGCATAGCCGACGCCGTAGGGCGATCCCAGCATCGTCCCGATGGCGAGTAGCACCGCGGCACCGACGAACAATGCCGATACAACGAGCACAAGTCCTACCAAAACCGCAGCAACTCTTAGCAGCGTTTGCATCTCGGTCCCCTTTTCCCTAATCGACATAAGTGTAGCACGAAAGCGGTAAATCAGGCCGAGAGATGAGTGAAGATCTGGTAATTCGCGTCGCGGCGTACGACGCGGCCTCCATGGTACTCGACGGCATCGCCGAGAAGATCGGCGTGCTCGGCGGCCTGGGGATCGCGGCGGGCGCGGGCGTCGCCGCCCTAGGCGTGGGCCTGGCGAACGCGGCGGGCGCGGCGGCGTCCTTCAACGCCATGCTCACGACCATCGGGAACAACACCGGCCTGACGACGGCCCAGGTGCAGCAGCTCCAGGGCGGCATCCTGGACCTCGCCAACCAGACCGGCGCGCCCATCGAGCAGATCGCCCACGCCTTCGAGCACGCCCAGAACGTCACCCAGGATTTCACGGCATCGATGGCCGAGGCGAAGGCGGGCACCGAGAGCGCCATCTCGACCGGCGCCGACGCGGCCGACGTGACGAACATGCTCTCCTCGGTCATGCACGAGTACGGGCTCGACGTGTCGCACGCGGGGTCGGCGACCGGCCAGTACAACGAGGTGCTCGCCCGCTCGAACACCGTCATGGGCGAGCTACACATCGGCACCCAGCTCGCGAACACGACCCTGGGCGCCTTCACCGACGCGCAGTCGAAGGCCATCGGCATCGCGGCCAACATGGGCGTCGGCCTGAACGACGTGCTGTCCGTCACGGCCGCCCTGACCAAGCACGGCTTCCCCGACGTGAACGTGGCCGGCACCCAGGTCACCGATATGCTGACCCACATGCTCAACCCCGGCGCCGCCGCCAAGGCCGCGCTGCAAGAGCTCGCCAACCTGTCGGGCACGGGCGGCGTCGCCTCGGCGTTCGACGCCCAGAACCTCGCGGCGCGCGGCCTGGTGGGGACCATCGACTACCTGCGCCAAGCCGAAGAGCGGACCAACCTGACCGAGGCGGAGCGGGAGCAGCTCAACCTGCGGATCATCCCGGCCCTGCGCGGCGGCCTCGGCTTCGCGGCGGAGCTCGGCACGGCATACGACGACACGAACGCCAACCTCGCGAAGCTGAACGACACGACCGCCGTCAACGCCGTCACCCAGGAAAGCTTCAACAAGACCCTCCAGACGGCGGCGGGCCAGTGGGACGTGCTCAAGGCGAACCTCTCGACGGCCAGGATCGAGCTGGGCGAGCGCTTGCAGCCGGTGCTCGTCGGGGCGATCCAGGCGCTGAACGGCATGCTGCCGGGCGTCAAGGCGCTCGGCGGCCTGCTCGCGGACACGCTCGGGCCGGCCGCGCGCACGGCGGCGGACGTGCTGGGGGCCGTCGCGAACGCGGTCAAGGCCGTGGCGGCGATCGACGCCAGCAGCTTTTTCCTGGCGCTCTCGCAGGAGGCGTTCAACCTCGGGCTCGCGTTCGACGCGACCAAGGGGCCGCTCACGGCACTGGCCGACTTCCTGTTCGGCACGCTGCCGCAGGCGGCAAGTGCGGCGGGCGCGGTGCTCTCCAGCCTGGGACAAGATCTCGATACCGCGTTCACGTCGCTGAAATCGGGCGACTTCACGACGATGTGGGCGGCATTGCGCGACGCGCTGAGCACGGTCGGCGACGTGGTGACCAGCGCACTCTCGGCGGCTGGCGACCTGGCGGGACGTCTCACGGGCTGGCTGTCTGAGCAGTGGCGGAAGATCGACTGGGCGGCCATCTGGCGCGGCGCCACGGGGCTGCTCGGCTCACTCGCTGCGGCGCTCGGCGATGCCTCCGCCGCCATCGGCGCCTGGGCGCGCGACCAGTGGGCGAAGGTCGACTGGGCATCGGTGTGGCAGGGCGCGAAGGGGATCGCGGCCGACATCGGGACGGCGCTCGGCGACCTCAGCATCGCGCTCACGACGTGGCTCGGTGCCCAGTGGGCGAAGATCGACTGGACGGCGGTGTGGGTCAATGCCAAGGGCGTCGCCGACACCATCGGCGCGGCGCTCGCCGACATCGACACGGAAGTCACCGCCTGGCTCCGCGATCAATGGTCCAAGGTGCGGTGGACCGTCGTCTGGGCCGCGACGAACCCGAACCAGGGGATCGACTCCATGCCATCGGCCGGCCCCGGGCTCACGGCGTACTTCCGCCAATCGGCCAAAGATATCGACTGGGGCATCGTGGCGAGCAGCATGCTCGACGGGCTCACCGCCGCCGTCCAGAGTGTGACGAACCGCATCCGCAACCTCGATGCCACGGCGGCCGGCGAGGCGTTGGGCCAGTGGTTGGCCCGCGCCGCCGAGGGCCTCCTCGAGCGCGTCGCCGGGGTGCTGGTGCCCGTCCCCATCAAGATCGGCGCCGCGCTCGCCGACGGCATCCGGCAGATCGACCCGAGCGAAGCGGGGAGCGCGCTGGGATCGGTGCTTCAGCACGCCCTGGGCACGGCGCTCGCCGTCGGCGACCTGCTCGCCCACGTGGCGACGAACCTGGCCCAGATCGCCAAGGGCATCGCGAGCGGCATCAATGATGTGCTTGGCGTTCAGGCCGAGAGCGTCGGCAAGGCCATCATCACCATGATCGCCAGCGCGATCTCCGGTGCCCAGGAGCAGGTCGTGGCCTCGTCGCAACGCATCGGCACCAATATCGTCGACGGTATCGCCGCGGGCATCCGCGGCTCGGCCGGGCAGGTCATCGCCGCGGCGCAGGCCGTGGCCGGCTCCATCCCCGACGCGATCGCCAACCTGCTCGGCATCCGCAGCCCGAGCACGGTGCTGATGGCGCAGGGGGAGCAGGCCGCCGCGGGCCTGAACTTGGGATTGCTGGGCGGCATCAAGGTGCTGCAAAGCACGTCCGCCCAACTCTCGGGGACCGTGGAAGGCGCCGCGACGGACTTTTTGGGCCAGATCGACAACCTGCGCTTCGGCACCGAGCAGAAGCTCATCGACCTGGGCGCATCGGTGGGCTCGGCGCTCAACGGCGCCATCTCCCAGGCGTCGCAGCAGATCGCGCAGATCACCCAGCAGGCGGCGTTGACCATCCAGAACGCCATCGACAGCATCACCCAATCCCGCGCGGACCGGGGCGCCCTGGCGGCCTTCACCGGCCCCCAGCAGGCGGCGGCGACGGCCTTCAAGCGCCAGCAGGAGGACGCCGACAACGCCTTCCGGCACAACCGCGACCTGGCCCAGGCGACCACCCAGGCGCAGCGCGACCAGATCGACCTGAGCTACCGGAACAGCCAGGAGGACCTTGCGCGGCGCCGCCAGGACGAGGACGCCCAGCGGCGCTTCTCGATGGACCAGCAGATGGCCTTGCAGTCGTTCACCGACAGCCTGGCCGACCAGGCGCTCGCGCGGCAGATCGCCCGCACGAACACCCAGCGCGACCAGAGCATCAAGGCCATCAACGACGCGCTGACCCAGAAGGAGGCGGCGATCAAGGACAGCGCCGCCAAGGAGGAGCAGGCGCTCAAGGATAGCATGGAGCGCCAGGCGGCGATCATCCAGGCGCAGTTCACCCAGCTCCTGCCCGCCCTCACGGCCCAGGCGCAGGCGTCGGTGACGGCGCTGCTCGCGTGGGCGTCGGCCGCCATCGCCGGGGTCGCGGGCCTCCAGCTCCCCGGCGTCGCCGGGACCGCCCCGCCGACATCCGGGTTCGGCACGGCGACATCGGGCGGGGGCTTCGGCTCTTTCGGCGGCGGGGGCGGAAGTGCCGCGCCGATCTCGATGACCGACACCGGCGGCTTCGTCGGCCCCGCGTTCTCGCACGCCTCGGGCGGCCCGGTGCTCCCCAACTACCCGATCCGGGTCGGGGAGCACGGCGTGGAGCTCTGGATGCCGACGCAGCCGGGCAGCATCGTGCCGAACAACCAACTCGGAGGGATCGGCGGCGGCGTCACGATCAACCTGTACGGCACCTACCTGGGCGACGACCGCGCCATGGTCGCCCAACTCGCCAGCATCATCAACCCCGAGCTCAAGCGGCTGGTGAACATGTGACCTCGCCTGTCACCGATATCGTCGAGATCGCCTGGTCCACCGCGCTTACCGGCGTCTTCACGCTTGACAGTTCGCTCTTGGGCGGACCCGACGTGCTCTCGGCGCCCATCGGCTCGGGCAGCTATACCTGGACTGACGTGACCCGCGAGGTGAAATCCGTCGCGATCACTCGCGGGCGCCCGTCCGACCTCCAGACGATGCAGCAGGGGACGTGCACGCTGCGGCTCAAGGACAGCGCAGGCAAGTACAACACGCTCAACCCCACGAGCCCGCTGGCCGGCCAACTGGTGCCGATGCGGCCGCTGCGGGTGCGGCGCACGCTGCTGGCGACGTCTCACTACCTGTTCTTCGGGTTCATCAATCAGATCGAGCACGACCCCGTCGCGACCGCGCAGGAAAGCGTCATCCAGGCGGTCGACGGTCTCGAGTGGCTCAACCGTGCGCGCCCCCCGGCGATGGCGACCCAGATCAACCAGACGACGGCGCAACTCATCACGGCGATCCTCGTCGCGGTCGGCTGGTCGGACCCGGCGATGCGCAATATCCAGGCGGGCGGCGATGTGGTCCCGGTCTGGCAAGACGCCGACGGCGTCAAGACGGCGCTCACGCTCATCCAGAACCTGCTCCAGACCGACCTGGGTGTCTTCTTCTTCGACGCGCAGGGCCGGGCGACCTACTTCACCCGCGAGTACATGCTGACCGGCCGCGCCGCCGTCGCGACCTTCGACGGCACGATGGTCACGGCGATCAAGGGCTCGGCCGACGCGCTGTCCATCGTCAACGGCCAGACGGTGACGCGCACCGGCGGCGTCGCGCAGACGGCCATCGACGGCGCGAGCCGCGACGCCTACGGCAACCGGGACGGTACGCCGATCGTGTCGCCGAACCTGCGCAGCGACGCCCAGGCGCTCGGGCTGGCGCAATGGCTCGTCGGCGTGCAGAGTCAGCCGCGCGCGCCCATCCGCGGCATCGGCCTCGCCAGCCGTTCCGACGCCGAGTTGACGCAGCAGCTCACGCGCGAGATCGGCGACGTGGTGACCATCACCGAGCCGCGCGGCGGCTCGAACGTCGTCGCGACGATCCAGAGCGTCGCCCACCAGTACGACGCGCCGTCGCAGGTGCAGCGGACCACCTACATCGCCCAGAAGGCCGTCGCCACGGGGTTCGTGCTCGACGCGAGCACGCTCAACGGGCCGGACGTCCTCACGTACTAAGGAGCGCCCATGGCGATTCCCACCATCTGGAACGACCCCGCCACGCTGGACCGCACCGCGGGCCAGACGCTCCCCGGCGCGAACTTCGAGGCGGTGCTGGGCAATCTCTCCCAGCTCGGGGGCGCCACCGGTTCCGGCGGCATCGCCACCCCGTACAACCTGCTCGTGAACCCCGGCCAGGAGATCTGGCAGCGCGGGAACGGCCCGTTCACGGCGTCCTCCGCGTGGCTCTCCGACCGCTGGCAACTCGGCGTCGCCACCTCCACGGCCAGCGTCAGCCGCAACCAGTCCACGCTCGACGTCGGCTCGGCGTCCTCTCTCGCCTTCACGTACACGTACAGCGCGGGCGGCTCGGGCTACATCCAGCAGAAGATCGAGGACTACGCGCAGCTCGCGGGGCGCACCGTCACGTTCACGGCGCGCGTCTTCACGACCGTGCCGGGCGTGGTGGCCCAAATCGTCGACTCGGGCGGCACGCTCGGCTCCAGCGCCAACACGACCACCAATCAGTGGGAGACGATCTCGGTTACCAAGGCGATCAACAGCGGCATCACCAGCTTCGTGGTGCAGCTCGTGATGCCGGCGGCCTCGACGACCTGCTACGTGGACAACTGCATGCTCTACGTCGGCAACGCGCCCGCGCTCTACCGGCCGCTGCACCCCGCCGAGGACTTCGCGCGGTGCCTGCGGTACTACGAGATCATCGGCGTCGGCGGCTCGAACCTGATCGTGGAGGGGATCGCCACGGCGGGCGGGCAGACGGCCCGGCTCGTGCTCGTCTACAAGGCGCAGAAGGCCATCAACCCCACGGTCACGAGATCGGGCACGTGGGCGCTCCTCAACGCCTCGGCGCAGCCGGTGCCCTCGGCGGGCGACGTCACCGGCTGCTACCTGACCATCACCAGCAGCGCGGCGGGCCAGTTCAACGCCGTGAACTCGAACGCGTCGTGCTGGGTGGTAATCGATGCGCCTCTTTAGAGGTTGCTTGCTTCTTTCCGGCGCGGCGGCATGCCCATGTGGCTGCGATCTGCCAACCCGGCGGCAGCCAACGCCTTATTCCATGAGCCGAAGTGTTTCATGAAGATGTTGGTTGGGCAGTCCGTGAACCTGGGAGTACGTCCCGTTTCCCGCGCGATGACCTGAAGGCGCTCGATCAACTCCGCATCGGTGTAGCGCTGACGTGTGCGCCATGACTCGGTGACATCAACTGGGGGAGGCGGCGACAACTTCCGGTGCGCCTCGTAATGATGGGCGCGGCAGAGCCAGATCACATCGAACCAATGTTCTGGCGCATAGCCGCGATGGTGATGGGCTTGCGTCGGTTCAGCGCCACAGATGCCGCACGGCTGACGTACCAATTCCCCCCGATCGATAGCGGCAGCCGTTGCCTGCCTAGCGGCAACGCGGTCGGGGTGACGTTCCCTGCTTCGTGCTACCGCCTCACGGATTTTCTCGGGATGGAGTCGGGCACGGGCACGCTGTTTCTCAAGAATGGCGTCGCGATGCTTCTCACGTTCACGCTGGGCATTCCAACGCTTCCGCTCCTTCGCTGCGGGGTCGTTGGCGAACTTCGCACGCTTCTGCGCGTTCAGGCACGCCTTACAAAATAAGTCGCGCCGATACTCGCCGGTTTTCTTATCTCGACCATGGGTACCAAAGTCATCGTCCGGCTTGGGTTCTTGGCATCGGATACACGTTTTCATGCCCTTATTGTATCACAAGGAGTGGAACTATGCTGATACATGGGGGATTCGCAGTCTCATGCAAATCGTGAGTTTCAACGGCGACGGCACGGCGACGGTCGAGGAGCAGGGGCGCGCGTACACGCTGGCCCTGGCCTCCCTCGCGTTCTCGCGGCAGGCGGACGGCTCCGCGTTCGCCCTCTCGCTCCTGACCCCGAACATGACGGCCGCGGACGGCACGGTGTCGCAGGCGTGCTTCCCGCTGCTCGGGGACCGCGACGCGCGGCGGCTCTTCGTGCGCTACCACCTGGCGAAGGGCGACGCGGCCACCCTCGCCGCCGCCGCCGCCCTGGTCGCGGCGGCCATCCAGGCCCAGGGCGGCGCCGCGTCCGCGTCCGACCTCGCCACCTGACCCCCGGCGGGCGGCGGCCCGCAGCATCGACCACCGGCCGCCACCCAGGGCGCGCCCCCATGCCGCTCCACCGGCACGCGAGGCGCCGCCATGACGATAGACGACCACGCGAGAGGACGACCAGTGCGCGCGAGCCTCGCCGGGGCCTGGGCGGAGCTGCGCGCCATCGTGTGCGAGGACTCCACCCGCCAGCTCGGCCTTTCCATGGCCGTCGTCGGGCTCCTCTGGGGCGCGGGGCTCGCCGTCCTGGACGGCGGCGCGAACGTCGGCGTCCCCACCCTGGGCCTCATGGCCTCCCACCTCTCCCACCGCGCGTGGGGCCTGCTCTTCGTCCTGGCCGCCTGCCTGCGCCTCCACGGGCTCCTCTGGCGCGCGTGGGGCGCGCGGCGCGCGGGCCTCCTCCTCAGCATGTTCCTGTGGCTGGTGGCGGCCACGGAGTTCCACGTGGCGGGCATCTCGGAGTTCCTGCGCGGCGGGTCCTTCGGGCTGCTCTTCCTGTTCGATTGCTGGGCGCTCCTCCGCATCAGCAAGGTACCGGCGTGGCGGCGCACGTGGCGCGCGCCACGGCCGCCCGTCCCGCGGACCCCCGGTCGTGGCCCGATCCGCGATGGATGAGCAGCAGCGGGTCCAGGTCGTGGTCGCGGCCTGCGGCGTCGTCGTGGCCCTCTTCGGGATGGTCTCGAAGTGGCTCACCGTGCGCGCGGACCGGAAGTCGCCCGTCGACCCCTCGGAGGCGGAGCGGCGCATGCTCGACGAGGCGTGGATCGACCGCGGCCTGGAGATCAAGCAACTGCGCCGGGAGAACGAGCGGCTGCGCGACGAGGTCGACCGGCTGCGTGCCGGGGAGCGGGCCACGCCGGACGACGACGGCGACGGGACGGCGTAGGGAGGGGCGATGGCGGGCAAGCGCACGGAGTTGGTCATGGCCTTGGTCCTCTCCGACGACCAGTTCGACGACCTGATGGACGCCCTGTCGTACGCGGTCTTCCACGCCGAGCGGGCGGACTGGGCGGCGCGGGTCCGCGAGCTCGCGCGCCACATGGCCGACGCGCGCCTGCACGCGGAGCGGGAGCTGATGCCGGACGCCGACGCGGGGGAGGGCTAGCGCCGTGGTGACGAGGGAACGGCGGTGGGACGGCGACCGCCGCGGCGCGGCGCCAGGCGACATCCGGCCGATTCCGGATCCCACGATTCTCACGGGCGCCTTGGTGTCCGAAGCGACCGACCAGATGCGCCGGGAACTGGCGGCGGCGGTCGCCGTCCTCCAGGCGGAGCTGCGCACGCGCGACCAGCGGTTCGAGGGCATGGACAAGGCGGTCGTCATCCTGCGGGAGGACGTGAACCGCGTGCCGACCATCCTCCAGATCGAGATCGGCCACCTGAAGGAGCTCCAGACCACCCACACCGCCGACCTGAAGGAGCTGGTCAAGGAGATCATCGCGCGGGAGGTCAAGGGGATCGGCGACCAGATCACCGGCCGCGACACCGCGCTCGCCGCCGCGCTCAAGGCGGCCCAGGACGCGGTCGCCCAGCAGAACACCGCCAACGGGCTCGCCATCGACAAGGCGCAGGCGGCGACGAAAGAGGCGCAGACCGCGGCGAACGAGTTGTTCCGCACGCGGTCCGACCAGCTCTCGGCCGGCGTGGACGACTTGCGCTCGCGGCTCGACCGGCTGGAGGCCGGCGGCATCGGCGCGACGGCGGCGAAGGTCGAGGTGCGCGAGGACCGCGCGGGCACCCAGCACCTGGCGTCGCTCATCGTGGGCATCGTCGGCGGCGTCGTCGGCGTGCTGGGGCTGCTGTTCGCCATCGTCGAGGGCCTCGCGCGGGCGCAGCCGGCGCCGTGAACGCCTGGCCGCTCGTCGTGCTCATCCTGGTCGTCGCGGCGCTGCTGGTGGTGCTCGGGCTCTTGCACCCGATCTAGCGAGGTGGGGCAGCGAGCAGCGTCGCTAAACCGTAGGTCGCTGGCCCCGCCCGCTCGCGCAAGGCGGCCGCTGCTCGCCGGCCGCAGGGGCGGGGATCGGACCCGCCCGGACGCCGCCCGTCGGCGACGCCGGAGCGCACCAGCGCCTGCATAGCAGCGAGTGCCGGCTGCCGCTCCGACGCCCTCGCCCGAACCGCTCTAGACCGCTCCGGGCCGTGCTGGCTCTTACACTACCCCGCTGCCGCACCCAGTATACCAGCGGAGTGAGGCGCGCGGGCGCCGCCGGCTAGACCCAACGGCGGCGCCCCGCTACCGGCAACACGGCTGGGATTCGAACCCAGGGGAGGGCGCGATGCGCGGCGTCCCGCGTCGCATTCCCCCAGCGCTCGCGGGGTGCCCCCGGATAGCCGGAGCGCTCGCCATCGTCCCCACGGGGCAGCGCGCGGCTTCCGCGCTACCCCGCCTCTCGACGCACCGTGTTGTTGCCCCCTCGTAAGGTGCGGGGTCAGCATACCACGTGCTGCGGGGGATCGCGACAACCCAACCTGTGCCAGCGGAACCGGAGAGTGTCGTTCCGGCAGCCCTGGCGACGCTACGACGCCAGTGTACCACGCCCGCCCGCGCGCCGTAGCGCCGGGGCGGACGCGGCGTTGTTGACTATTAATCGACGGACACGGACAGGAGGGCTCGCGTGGCTAAGAGCACGCCCGTGTGCGAGAAGCACGAATGGATCGTCTTGCAGGCACCGGACGGCCGGCTTGTGATCATGTGCGACCGCTGCCAGCACATCGCGGGCACGGTCCCGGCGACCGGCTACGCGCCGGTGCGCTACATCCCGTACTACCCGGCCCCGTACACCTGGCCGACGATCACGTGGCAAAGCGGCAGTGCCGGCAACGCCAACACGCTCACGTACGACACCGAGCAGTCGCCCGCGCAGCCGGTGCGCCACGAGGCGGGCGGCATCTTCACCAACACGGCACCGGCCGCACCGACGTTCCGCATCGGCGGCGGCACCTACCAGTAGCCGGCGGACAGGAGGGCTGGGGAGGGTGGCGGCTGAGCTCGCCTTCTACTCGCTGAACGGCGACCCGCGCTGGGCGTGCACGCCGGGCCACTGGGTCAAGGTCCAGGAAGCGCAGTGGATCAAGGCGTGCAAGGACGCGGGCGCCCGCGTCTATTACCGGCCGTTCCTCTCGGGCGACGACGGCGGCGTCCTGGACGCGCACGCCTGGGCGCACGACGTGTGGACCAGCATCGTCGCCACGGGCGGCGCGCAGCCCGACGCGATTATCTTCCGCAACGAAGTCTGGGCGACCGAGCAGACCGGCCGCGATTACGTCACCTTCTACCGCGACCTCCGCGCGGCCGGCTACGGCGGCCTCATCGTGCTCGGCAGCTTCGCCGACGGCGAGCCGGACTTCCCGCCCGGCACCACGGGCGGCACCTGGGAGGCGCTGCACGCCGGGCTCGCGGGCTTCGTCCCCGACGCCTACGACGTCCATTGCTACTTCGAGGACGATCCCCAGGGCGACGTGTGGCATTCGCTGCGGCACCTGCAGGCCGTCCAGCGCGGCGAACTGCCCGCGGCCGCGCGCCTCTTCGCCGGCGAACTCGGGCAGACGGACGGCTGGAAGAAGAAGGGGTGGACGGCGGAGGCGTACGCCGCGAAGCTGCTCCGCTGGCGCGACCTCGCGGGCCCGCAGATGGAAGTCGCCTGGGTCTTCGCCGACGACGACACGTCGGGCGAGTGGGCGGACTTCCCCATACGCGGCACGGCGGCGGACGCGGCCGTGCGCTCCACCTGGACAGGAGGACCGGCCGTGACGACCATCGGCGTCGACGTTTCCTCGAACAACACGACCCCCAGCCAGCCCGATTTCGATTGGGTGCGCGTGGCGCAGTCCGGCCGCCAGTTCGCGGCCACGAAGGCCACCCAGGGCACCGGCTACACCAACCCGACGTTCGCCCGCGACTGGGCAGAGCTCGCCCGGGTCGGGATGGTCCGGCACACCTACCACTACGACCAGCCCGGCGTGGACCCCGCGGCGCAGGCGCGGCACTTCCTGGCGACGATCGGCGCGTTCGGCCACGGCGACCTGCCGTGGCTCGACATCGAGGACCCCGGCTTCGCGGGCGCGGGCGACCTCTCGGGCCGCGCCCGCGCCTTCTTCGCGCTCGTGGACGGGGCGCTCGGCAAGCCGGCCGCCATCTACAGCTACGCCAGTTTCCTGGAGGAGCACAACCTGACGCCCCAGACCATCGGCCCGCGCCCGCTGATCCTGGCCGCCTACCAGCAGCAGTGGCCCCAGACCCCGGCCGGGTGGCCCGAGATCGCGATCTGGCAGCACACGAACAGCGCCAGCGTGCCCGGCATCCCCACGCTCGTGGACGAGGACTACACGCCGCTCACGCGCGACCAACTGGTCGCGCTGGGCTACCAGGGAGGGACGCCCACGGTGGACCCCGCGACACAGGCCGCCATCGACCGGTTCTCGGCGCTCGGCGTCGCGCCGAACACGTCGGGCGCGCTCTTCGCCGCCTACAAGCAGCGCGTGCAGGTCTGGCTCGCGAACAACAAGGCGAACGTGCTCGACCCGACGCCGGCGATCCGGCCGGAGGTGAACACCGGCCAGGACGCGTACGTCGCGCTCGACTGCGGCGAGATCTACCACTGGAAGTCCGCCGACGGCCAGGTCTACCTCGCCGAAGCCAAGGAACGCGACGCCATCTTCAAAGCATGCGGCTGGGCGGCATGAGCGACGCCCCCCACCCTCCCCACTGGATCGGCCCCGTCTGCCCCGCGTGCTCCGTGCTGCTCCCCAAGGGCGCGCCGCTCTCTCCCCAGCACGTCGGCGCCCGGCCGGAGCTCCAGGTCAACGACCCGCAGTGGAGCAGGCGCACGGTCATCCTGGACGGCGAGACGCTCCACGCCTGCACGGAGGTGGTGCCCGGCTGGCGGCGGGGCGACACGCTCGTGGTGGTGACGCGGGGGCCGGCGTGCCGCTGCGGCAAGGCCAACCCCGGCAGCCTCTACGCCATCGTCGAGAGCGGGCGGGTGGTGGTCGCGTGAGCGACTGGCGGCTCATCGAGGGCGACTGCCTGGACGTGCTGCGCGACATGCCGGATGCGAGCGTGGATGCGCTGATTACGGACCCGCCGTTCGGAATCGGCTTCCAGTACGGCGACCAGCGCGAGGACACGAACGATCCTCGGTCGTATTGGGACTGGCTGCGCCCGCGTTACGAGGAGGCTGTGCGTTGCGTCCATCCCGGCGGCCTCGTGGCGGTCTGGCAGGCACAACTTTACTTTCGGCACTTCTGGGACTGGTTCGGCGACGACATTCATATCTACTGCGCGGGCAAGAACTTCGTACAGCTTCGGAAAGTCCCGATCAACTACGGTTACGACCCCATCGTGATGTTCTACAAGGTGGGCGCCCTGCCCCTTTGTCCGACAAAGGGGCAGGGCGGATCGTTCCGAAACGTCGACTTCTTCGTGGCGAACACGGCCGCAGCCGTCTGCGATCCCAGGCGCCTGGAACGTGCCCACCCGTGCCCGAGGCCACTTGACCAGGCGCGCGAAATCGTCAGGAACTTCACGCAGCCCGGTAGCCGTGTCCTCGACCCTTTCGTCGGCAGCGGCACGACGGGCGTGGCCGCGCTCCAGGAGGGGCGCTCGTTCGTCGGCATCGAGCGCGAGGCGGAATACGTCGCCATCGCCCGCGCCCGGCTCGAAGCCGCCTCCGCGCGGCCGCGCCTGGACCTCGCGATATGACTCGCTGGGAGTGGGCCACCCTCGCCGCGATGGCCGCGCTCTGCCTCGTCGCCGCCCTGCTGGTGGCCACGTGATCGAGTACTGCGCCGGCGTGACGCCGTTCCCGCAACCGTCGCCCGCGCGCAATCCCGGCGGAGACTGCTTCGCATGCGCGCTCACGGCCATGTTGCGGCACTTCTGGCCGGATCGGCCGGCGACCTTCGCGCAAGCGTACGGGTGCTACGCCCAGGAGAACGGGACCATCCGCAACGTCTGGCACGGGCACGCGACGGCGTTCCACGCGGCCGGTCAGCACGACTATCGACTCGAAGTCGCGCAGGATATCGTCGCGCCGGTCCTGAACCCGCGGCAATGGTCGCATCCGTGGTGGCTGTTCCTCCCCGAACGCGACTACGCCCGACGCCTCGAGGGATGGCTCCGTTCCGGATGGCTTGCCGTCTCGGAGATCAACTTCGAGGGGGCCGGGCCGGTCACTCCCGACTTCAGACTGAACACGACCAATCACGTCGTCCTCCTCGACGGCGTGCGCGTCGCCTTCGAGGAGGACGACGTGATTGGCGGGCAGGTCGCCCGCGAGTACGTCCACGTCGTCTGCTCCGCCAAGGGCGCGTATTGGATCGGCGCACGCGACCTCCTCCTGCGGCACGGCGCCGCCGGCTGGCAATTGGCCAGGCCGGAACGTCGATGAGCCGCCGCCGCGTGGCCTGGCTCCTGTGCGCGCTCGCCCTGGGCGCGGCGCTCTGCGTGGGCGACGGCGGCAAGTAGCAAGCAAGTACGCAAGGAGAGGCGCAATGAACGTATCCCTGGCCCCGCTCTCGCTCGGGTTCATCTTGGCCCTGGTGGGCCTCGTGCTGCTTATCCTGCTCGTGATCCTGCACGCCCTGACGCCGCCACTCCTGGCGCTGTGCCTGGGCCTGGCGCTCGCGTCGCGGCTCTGCTAGCCGTCCGTGCCGTGCCCGCCCATCTGGGCCTCTCGCCACGCGAGCGCCAGGTGTCCGAGCTGCGCCTGGCCGGGCGGTCGTTGCAGTCCATCGCGGGCGAGCTCGGCATCGGCTACGCGACCGTGCTCGACCACATGCACAGCGCCCGCATGAAGCTCGCCGAGCCGTGCCCGCAGGCCTCGCCCGTGTCGTCGCGGCGGCTGCGCGTCGTGCCCGACGGCTATGAACCCAGCGACGTCGCGCGCCTGTGCCGCATCCTCGACGCGTGCGGCTACGACCCCGACGGCGAGGCATGAGACGTGAGCGAGGACGCGCGGCACCGCTGGATCATGGACGAGATCCCCGCCGTGCGCCGGCACCTCGCGGGCCCGTCCGGCCTCGCGTGCGCCGTCATCCTGACCGCCTACGAGGACTCCGTGCGGCCGCCCACGCGCGACACTCGCCCGGACCGCGGGCGCGGCCGCCCGCCCGCGAACCTCCCGCCGCCGCCGGACCCGCGCGCCTGGCTCGACGGCGCGGGCCGGCAACTCTACCGCGCGATGCAGAAAGACCGATCATGACGACCCCCAGTACCCGGCGCCCGTCGAAGGACGCCAGCAGCTACCGCGTCGCGCCTGACGCTCCCATACGAAGCTACCGCAAGGTGACGCTCTCCCGCGACGAGTGGGACGCGCTGCGCTCCGGCCAGACCATCGAGCAAGTCAAACTCGGGCGCAAGGAGATCATGGCGCGGAAGGAGGGCGAGTAAGGTGGCCGTCGTGCGCTTCCGGCACGTCTACTACTCGCCCGGCGACGACATCAAGTCGGTGCTCGACGCGCTGCCCAACCAGGCGCAACGCTCGCTCGCCATCGAGATCTACGGCCTGACCGACCTGGTGCTCGCGGCCAACGTCATCGCGGCGAGCAACCGGGGCGTCAAGGTGCGCGTGATGAATGACCGCTCCCAGTCGGCCGGCCCCGCCGATCGCAAGGTCTTGCAGATGCTGGTGGACGCGGGGTCCGTCAACGGCAACATCGAGGCGAAGGTGGTGGAGAGCGAACGCGGGGCCATCGACCACCTGAAGCTCATCGTCGTGGACCCCGACGACGGCGCGCTCGCGGACACGTCCGGCGTCGGGTACGGTAGCTACAATTTCTCAGACGGTGCCCAGCGCCAGGACAATATTTACGTCTACACGAACGATCCCGGCGAGGTGGCCCAGGCCATCGAGAAGTTCGAGCACGACTGGCAGCACAACACGTGCAAGCCGGAGTGGCAAGTCACGCCGACGTCCCCCGCCATCCCCACGCCCCCGACCGTGCCGGCGACCGGGGACGCCGCCGCCGTTGCGCTGCAAACCGATGCCGTGCAGGCCGTCGCCCCCGCCACGGAAAGGCCCCCGAACTAGTGGACCTCTCGCAGTTCGCCATCGACGCGCTGGTCGTCGTGGCCGTCTACGTCATCATCAACCTCGTCATCAAGCCACTCCTGGAGGTGTGGCTGAAGCCCGACGCGCCGGCGCACGACCCCGCGATCCGCGGCCTGGCCGTCGCGCTCGGCATCCTGGGCGTGTTCCTGGACCACGGCCTGCCGCCCTCGTCGAGCGGGGCCGCGTGGATCGGCCTGGTCGTGAGCGGCATCCTGAGCGGGCTTTCGAGTGTGGGCCTGTACCACGCCGCGACACCCGCCGCGCGCACCGTCGCCCAGACCGCCCTCGTGACGACCAACCTCGCCCCGCTGCTCCCGTCCCCGCCGCCGGACCCGCCGCAGTAGGCGAGGCGCGGCACGCACGGCAACGCGCCCGGCAACCTGGCAGCAGAAACCAGGTTGCCGGGCGCGTTTTTTTGTTGCGCCGGGGCGGGGCCGCCTAGATCAGGTACCCCCATCGGTCGCGCGGGAACAGCTCCCGCCGCAATTCCTGGTCGGCGGCGTGGAACTCCGCGGCCGCCGCGCTGTGGTGCGCGCGGAACTCCGCGTCGGAGCAGGCGTACTCGCCGTCCACGAGCACCTCGTTGAGGCGCGCGTGGAACCGCGCGCGGATCGGCTGCAGGCGCTCCAGGTATTTGTGCATCCGAGAGCGGTAGCCCTCGGGCTCATTCGAAAACCAGTTGCTCACGGTTCCCCTCCCTTCTCGCCCCCACGGCGGGGCGGGCTACTTCGCCTCGTACTCGTCGGCCGGCTCGGCGTCGAGGATCGCGCACTCGCGCATCCACGCGAGCGCCAGCCCCTCGGCCTCCTCCCGCGTCGGGCAGGGGCCGAAGTCGTCCGACTCGAAGCCGTGGCCCTCCGGCCCGACGCCGGCCAGGACGGCGACGTAGCCGCCCTCGTCGCGCCACGAGACGAGCTTCGTGCCGGCGGTGAAGGCGTGGCCGAGCGTCCCGGCCATCTGGGTCTGGGAGGGCTCCAGGCCCTCCACCAGCCGCGATCGCTGCTCGGGCATCGTCGGCATGTCGGCCTCCCCTTCGTTTCTCTCGTCGTACCCTGCGACGGGCATCGGCAGCATGCACAAGACCACGGTTGGCCTACTCTTTCAGTACCCTGCGGCGGGCGGGGCGGGGGCCTACGCCTCCGTCATCGGGAAGTCGCGGCTCGGGCCGCGACGGGCGAAATCGTCGATGCGCTCGTCGCCCGTCTCGCGCTCGCCGTAGAGGCGGGCCCGGCCGGCGGCGAAGGTGTGGGCGCGGCGCTCGCGGGCGGTCGTGCTGGCGACGTACTCGGCGTGCGCCGCGCGGCTGTCGCGGTTCGCCAGGTCCAGCTCGCTCGGGGCGCTCCGGCCCAGGCGGGCGAGCAGCGCCGCGTCGTCGAGCTTGCCGGCCTGCCGCCAGTCGAGCCCGGACGGCAGGCCGTCCTTGGGCGCCCCGGCGGCCATCAGGGCCTCGCCGGCGGCGACGTAATCGGCGGCGTCGATGCTGATCGCCAGCAGCGACGCGGCGCGAACCTGGCTC
>Ga0070714_100000259_pt1 | contig 41345 bp, 35 predicted proteins | sample LARL83metaG_FD_65450 | JGI IMG/M metagenome (GOLD analysis project Ga0070714, IMG submission 65450) | Corn, switchgrass and miscanthus rhizosphere microbial communities from Kellogg Biological Station, Michigan, USA - LAR L8-3 metaG | ecosystem: Host-associated > Plants > Roots > Rhizosphere ... | reverse complement strand
CGGCCTCCTGCGGTGCGTCGTGCTCCGGAGACCGGGCGCGGGTCGGGTTGGTGTCCAGCCACCTCCTGAGGTCGTCTGTGATCAGGTCGACACCGATCCGGCCGGCCCGGCCGTCCAGATCCCTGAAGATGCATTCCCCGTTGCCCAGGCCGCGCAATACGGCATTGTGTTCGTCCGACGCCTCCACCCCCAGCAGCGCCATCACGTTCGCGACCTCCACCCGCTCGGACGAGCGGAACGCGAACACCCCGGACAGGCAGTTGGTCACCTGCTCGTTCAGCAAGTCCCCGGCGTTCTGCGAGACGAGGATCAGGGCCGTGTTGCGGGACCGGCCCATCCGGGACACCTCGGGAATCAGCTTGGCCCCCTGCGGGGTGGAGGTGATCGCCCACGCCTCGTCGAGGAAGATCGCCTTCGGTATCCGCGGCGCCATGCTGTTCAGCAAACGGCGGGCGAACTGCGAGACCAGGTAGAGCAGGGCCACCGAGAGCCGCTGCTCGTAGGAGAAGTCGTCCCGGTGGACGCCCACGTCAGGCAGGCTGAGCCCGGCCAGGGTGAACACCGTGGTCCAGCCGGCCGCGTCGATCTGCTCCCCCCCGGACGGCGCGAAGCACAGCCTGGCCAGCCGCATCTCCGACATCGAGCGCAGCACCGCGCCGAGGTTGCGGGAGGCGGGGTCGGGGGACTCCTCCAGGTGCCCGATCACCTTGCCCAGGCTGGGCCGCTCCTGGCCGGCGACCACGCCGACCGCCTGGATCATCGCGCTTTCCCGCTCCTCGCTCATCCGCGGCAGCAGGAGCCGGAGTGTCTCGGTGGCCATGGTCCGCTTCTCGGCGAGGTCGTCGCCGAACGAGAACGGGTCGAGCAGTCCGGGGGCCGCCGCGCCGAGCGGCAGGATCCGGGCCCGGCGGCCGCGCGAGGCTAGCAGCCGGACCAGCGGCTCCGCGTCGCCCTTGGGGTCGATGGCCGCCACCGTCACCCCGCGCAACGCGAGCTGCAGGAGCAGCAGCAGCGCGAGCGTGGTCTTCCCGCCGCCCGGCTCGCCGGTGATGGCGATCGCGGTGGGCCGGTTGCGGGCCGCCGCGACCAGCGGGTCGAAGTGCACGACCGAACGGGCGCGGCCCAGCGTCTCTCCGATGTAGGGCCCGATCCAGCCGGCTCCGTCGCCCACGGAGTCGCCGAGGTCGACGGTGGCGGTCGGCACGCCGCCGGCGATCGTGTACAGCGGCTGGCGCTGCACGTAGGAGTTGAGCCTGACCCGGTCACCGGGCAGCGACTCGCGCAGCAGCGAGAACTGGTCCCCGGTGGAGTTGACCACGTCGATGCCGATGTCACGGTAGTGCTCGATGAGCGCCTCGGCCCGACGCAGGCACAGCTCCCGCGAGGGGCCCGTGACGATCAGCCGGTGCCAGCCGTAGACGAACGGGAGCCGCTCCTTGGTGATGCCGTGCTCGAGCATCCGGGCCGCCTCGATCTGCTCGGCCAGGGCCAGCGGAGCCTCCGCGCCCGCCTCCCTGATGTGCGCGTCCATGTCCCTGGCGTGCGCCAGCCTGCGGCCCACGTCCTTGCTGGCCTTCGCGGGCGGGATCAGCTTCATCCGTGAGCTGATCTCCACCGGGAACGGCAGCGAGTCGGCGAAGTGCAGCCACGGCTCGCCCTCGGGAAACGACATCACGTCGGGGAACCGGGAGAAGGACAGGAACGCGGTATACGACGAGCCGGCCGGGTGCTCCAGGCACAGCAGGTTGCGGCCGTTGTGTATCTGCCCCTCGACCAGGGACTCGATCTCGCCCGCGCCCCAGGTCCGGCGCTTCGCCGCCGACGGCGCGGGCTCGCCTAGCGTGCCCCGCAGCGTGTGCCGGAACAGCCAGGCGATCTCGTCCGAGCTGGCCGACCGGGCCGTCAGCGCGCTCGAGCCGAGCGCGCGGCCGAACCGTTCCGCCTGCTCGGTCCACTTGGCGATCTCGGCCGCGGGCACCGCCTCGTCGTCCAGGCCCATCGCCCGCTCGCCCGACTGATAGGCGTTGATGAACTGGGACAGCACGCCACCCGACAGCTGGGCCCGCATCCCGCGCTGGCCCAGCCGGACGCCCAGGTAGATCTCCTTCGCCCAGAAGTCCTTGGCCCAGACGTGCCGGTACATCTCCTCCAGGTAGTCCAGCCACCCGGGACCGCCGTCGGAGGTCGCGTCCAGGCCGGCCGCCCACTCCGCCGCCGGGTAGGACCGGTGCGCGATCCGCAGGTGCACCTCCGCCTCCGGCATCCGGATCGCGGCCAGCGCCACGGTGATGTTTGTGGCCAGCGCTTCCCGCTCCTCCGGGGTGATGAACTCATACGGCACCGCGGGCAGCCTGAAATACGCCCAGGCGTGCGACTCGGTCAGCAGGACCCGGTCATCGAAGTACCGGACGCTGATCCGGCTGCGCCCCCGGGTACCCCGCGTTCTCGTGCTCATGGCGGGTCCCCCGGCCCGGCGGCCCGCCTGGCAGCCAAGCCCGCGACGACCACGCCGGCCAGCGCGGTCAGTGCCCGCCGGGGCGCCAGCCGTAGCGGGACGACGCCCGCGCAGGGACCGTCGTCGGCGCCTAGCTGGTCCTCCCACGGCACCCGCACAATCGCCCGGCAGCGACCCACGGCGATCGCTTCCGCCCGCTCGACGTCGGCCATGCTCCGGCCGCTGACGCCGTTCACGACCAGGATCGCGTTCGCGGCCAGCCCGCCGTGCTCGTGTGATGCCAGCCACTCGTGCGTCATCGATACCGCCCGCGGCGCGTCCGCGCTGGCCGGAGCGACGAGGACGAGTTGGTCGGCGATGCCCAGCACCCTGGCTACCGACGAGGCTCCCGGGTCAACCAGGCTGATCCCGTACCGCGCGGTGAGGTGGTCGCCGATGCTGCTGAAATCTGCCTGGTCGAGGCCCGTGACGGAGGCCGGGGCCGCTTCCGCGCTGATCACCTCGATGCCGGGCGCAGGGTGAGCGCGGCCGGCCGATCCAACGGGACCGCCAGGGCCGGGACGGCCGGCGGAGGCCGCGCCGCCGAGCAGATCGCGAACGGTCCCGGCGGGCAGCGTCTCGGCTCGCTGAGTGAGGGAGTAACTGCCCGGGTTCAGGTCGAGCACGCCTACCCGCTCGGCCCGCAGGCTAGCCAGCAGGCGGCCCAGCATCAGCGTCGTCACGGTCTGACCGGCCCCGCTGGTGCAGCCCACGACCACGATCCGGCGCGGCCCGGGCAACGGCAGGCGCGCCCGCGCCTGATATCGCTCCTCGCGCTCCGTCTCCCGGGACCGGCCGGGCCCCTGTCCACCCGGGACCAGACCGACCCGGTTACTCCAGCTGTGCCCGCGCGCTCCGGCCGGACCGCTGAGCGCACGCTCCAGCGGCGGCGCCGGGCGCTCTTCGCCCACGGCCCGGACAGTGACCGCCGGACCGGCCCGGCCGGCTCCCTGGCGGTTCGCGGCCCCCTGGCCTGCCGCAGTCCCGGAAGTGCCGGGCGGCGGCCCGCCGGGGCCCGCCGCGGCGGAAGGCGAAGTCACCACCGGCTCGGTCGCCGGCGGCGCGGGTGCACGGGGCGGCGGCACCGAACTCGCAGCCGCCGAGGGCTTGGTACCAGGGCTGTCCGTCTGGGACACCGGCGGCGCGGCCTTGCTCGCCGGAGGAGTCCCGGGCCGGGAACCGTCGGCTTGTGCCGCACCACTCAGATCCGGCACGTACGGCGCGACCTGCTCGCGGGGACGTACCCGCGTATCCGGAGGCGCCGCGGCAGATGGCCTGGGCCCGGGGGCCGGCGGCGGCCCGGCGTGCCCCGACGCGGCCGGCTGAGCTGGCGCAACGCCCGGGACCGGCGTCAACGCCCGTCCGCCCGGAGTGGGCGCGGGCCAGGCCTGCTCGGCGTGTGCCACCTCCATAGCCCGCGGGCTGTGCGGCGTCTCGACGGGCCCGCCGAGGGCACCGCCGGGCCGGGCCCGGCTAACCCACGCCGGCTTCTGACCGCGCTGTGGCGTGGACGCCGCCGGCGTGACGGGGCGCCGCTGCGGCCGGACAGGTCCGGCGGCGTGCTGCCGAACCGCGGATCCGCGCGCGACCACGTGACGATCGGGAACCGGCCCGGCCCCGGCCCGGGCTCGCTGCGGGGAGAAGCCGGCCGTCGCGCGCTGGTCGGGGGACGCTATCCGGCGTGCGGCGGGCACGGCTGGCCGCGGCCCCCAGGCCGCGGGATTGCGGTGCCGCAGATCGGCGGGCGGGCCCTGGCGGCCTGACGCGAGCGCCGCCGCGGCGGGCGGGCCTGGCACGTACGCGGGCACCTCGCCGGACACGCGCGCGGGTACTGCGGGTACCGGGGCCCGCCGGCGGATGTCGACTGCTGCCGCCTCCGCAACGGGCTGGGGGCAGGCGTGCCACACCTGGCCCAGTACGACGATCTCGTCCTTTTCCGTCGCAGGAGCCATTCGGCACCAGATCTTCGGCTCCCCCACATAACGCACTTGAGAAACCAGGAGCTCGGGTAGTTTCTTATTCTCCAGAACGGGCCTGGTAACCAGCCAGGTAAGCACTCCGGGCGGGAGAACGTAAAGCCAGAACAGGTTGTGGCTGAAAGGGACCCCAATTAATGTGAGGAAGAGCACGTACGGCACCGTTATGCCCACGAACGCAGCAATCTGGCCGAGCGGCAGCGGCATGGGAAGCCGCAGATCATACAGTTTGTAGAGCCGCTTTTCGATACGCCAGATATTCGTGTAGGTGGGCAGGTCCACGCGCGGGTGCTCCTTCCGGTCGAGGGTAGGTCAGTGGACCCCGAGCGCGCTCGTGATGCCCTGGGCGAGCGCGCGGATGATACCGGGCGTGTAGAAAATGACGGCGATCGCTATCGCCAGCACGACAAACTGGACAAAGCGGGTGATCTCCCGGGTGAACAGAAAGAAGATCGCGACAATGCCGACGATACCGAGGAACAGTGGGCCGAATAGTCCTTGAAGATAGTTCACCAGGCTCTGGGTGCTGAGCGCGGCGGTCATTCCTGCAGCGACCGGATGAAACAACATCGCACTACCCTTCCACGATCACAGGATGCTTGCGTCCGGCGAATGGACGACTGCGTCTGATTGGTTGCTGGTCATGACTGCTGTTCCACGGGCTGGTCTGCTGCGCGGATGCTCTTCACGTACCAGTTCGAGTTCTGGTTGACGACCGTCATGTCGTAGGTCATGGGCAGCTGAGCCGCAGTGCCCCCGCTAGGTCCTGGGATCTGCCAGACGACGCTGACGGTGATCTGCCGGGTGTCGCCTCCCGGCGGCACGTACAGCGACGCGATGGACGAGTAGGTCACCGCGCCGCCGAGGCCGGTGATGGTGACCCCGTGCACCAGGAACCGGGTCAGAGTGGCCGAGGCGCCACTCGCATAGGCCTGGAAGAAGGCCGGCAGCTGAGCCTGCAGCGCATTCTGCGCGGCCGTGTCGGGACTGGCAGCGGCCGGCGCCGGCGGAGACACTCGCGTCGGGGCGGCCAGCCAGGCGGGCTGGCCGTTGACGACCATCCCGCTGCCCGACGCGTAGATGGGCACGCCGAGCTCCATCATCTGGCCGTTTACCTGGGCCAGCAGCGTCACCACGGCGTGCTGGGCGTCACGCACGCTGATCCCGGCCACCTGTTCGGACTGAAGCTTCAGCGAGCCTGCCCCGTTCCAGCCCAGCTGCGGATCGGCGCCGTTCGGCAGGAAAGCCGCCAGCTCCCGCGCGCGCTGGGAGGCGGTGCTCTGGCTGAAGTTCAGGTACACCGAGGCGAATTGCATGGCATACCCCCCGGCCAGGCCGGACGGGAACGAGCCGTCCGTCCCGGCCGCGGCCGTCCCGGATTTCGCGGATGTGCTGGCCGCGGGCGGCGACGGTGTCTTCTGGTTGAGCACGATCGCGATCACGCCGCGGACGCCGATGATGATCAAGACCGCCCAGATCAGTGCCCGCAGCACCCACACGGTCCAGCGCCCCCCGGCTCCGCGCCGCGGGGCCGGCGCCCGATCGTATCCGCCGGGTGGCGGAGCGGGGGATTGTAGCTCAGACTCGCGAGCGTGTACAGCCGACTGCGGACTGCGATCGAGGGTGGACCTGCGAACCATCGGCACCTCCGCTCGTCCAGGCACCCACCCTTGACAGGGAAACGAGCACCGTTGCCGGCCTCTGCCATTCCAGCGCGCAATCGGTGTCGTGCGCAAGAGGGGAAGCGGAAGAGTTTGCCGGGAGTCAGCACAGCAACTTCGAACTAGTGTACAGTCTATCGAACTAGGTTACGATGGCATCGCAACCCAGCCTCGACCGGATTGTCCACAGATGAGAATTATGTGTGGATGCGGCTACTCCTCGCAGGAGAACCGCCAAAATGGCCGTAACCCACCCAGGGAGGTAGTGAAGACTGACGTGGAACCTACCCAAGGAGATAGTGAAGACTTACCTCCCGCTCCTTCCGCGGCCGAGGGTCAGGAGAGAGTGAAGGTGTCTAGGCGGCCGAGGGTCAGGAGAGAGTGATGGTGTCTCAGTGGCACAGCTATCAGATCTCGGTGTCCTGGACCGGGAACCGGGGCGAGGGCACGAGCGGGTACCGGGCCTACGATCGCAGCCATGAGGTGACGGCCGGACCGGCGGACCAGGGGCATGATTCGGCCGGGCGCGGGCGCCCGCAGCCGATCGCGGGGAGCTCCGATCCGGCGTTCCGGGGGGATCCGGGCCGGTGGAATCCCGAGCAGCTGCTCACCGCGTCGCTGGCCCAGTGCCACATGCTGTGGTACCTGCACCTGTGCGCGGTCGCGGGGGTCGTGGTCACCGGGTACCGCGACGACGCGGTCGCCACCATGACCGAGGACGCCGACGGCAGTGGCCGCTTCACCGAGGTCGTGCTGCGGCCGCACGTCACGGTGAGCTCGCCGGACATGATCGAGAAGGCGAACGGCCTGCACCGGGACGCGCACGAGAAGTGCTTCATCGCCCGCTCGGTGAACTTCCCGGTCCGGCACGAACCGGTGGTGACAGCCCCGGCCGGCTCCTAGCCCCGGCTGGCTCCTAGCGCCCGGCCGGCTCCTAGCGCCCGGCCGGTCAGCGGCGCCGGGCTTCGCGCTCGCGACGCTCGGCCGTCTCCCTGGGGTCGGTGATGGTGGTCACCGTCCCCGGAGCCTGCTCGGTGTGGTGCTGGTGGGTGTAGAAGCGGACCTCGTGGCCGTCGGGGTCGTGCGCCAGGGGCAGGATCCAGCCGATGCTGGCCCAGTGCACGCCGGCGTGCGACTCGCCCAGCCGGGTCAGCCGGGCGGCCAGGTCATCGATCGCCGCCTTGTCGGGCACGCCGATGCTGAAGTAATCGAAGCCTGCCGCGGCCCGGGTGCGGCCGGGATCGAGGCGCAGGGCGAAGGCGGGCCCGCCGTTGGGGTGCGTCATCGCGTAGCCCATCAGCCGGCCCTTCTCGACGAACTCGACTTGCACTTCATAGCCCAGGCGGCTGCGGTACCAGTCCAGTGACCTGGCCAGATCGGTGACGGGCAGTTTCAGGTGATGGACTCCGGCCAGGGCAGGTGCGTCCGACACGCTCATGATTTTCCCCCGATGCAGTGCTAATATACTCAGTGCAGTTAGACTGTATTATATGGGCAGTGATGTCAACCCCTCCGTCGGCCTGCCGCCGCTGCGGCAGGCACAGGTGGCGCACACCGAGGAGCGCATCCTGGCCGCGGCGACCGAACTGTTCCTCGCCGAGGGCTACGCGGCTACCACGCTGGCCGCGGTCGCCAGCCGGGCCCAGGTGGGCGCGCGTACGGTCTATGTGCGCTTCGGGACCAAGGCCGCGCTGTTCAAGCGGGTGATCGACGTCGCGATCGTGGGCGACGCGGAGCCGGTCGATGTGCTCGGCCGGGCATGGACGCGCAGCGCGTTCAGCGCCCCGACCACCGCCGCGCGGATCACGGCCTTCGCCGCGGGAGGCCGGCAGATCATGGAACGCACCGGCGCCCTGTTCGCCGTGGCTGCGCAGGCCGCGGCGGTCGAGCCGCTGATCGCCGGGTTCTGGCAGCAGGGCCGGGAGCAGACCCGGCACGTGCACGACCTCTTCTGGACCCGCATGGCCGCCGATGGCCTGCTCGACCCGGATACCGATCTTGACTGGCTGATCGACACCACCACCCTGCTGGGGGCAGCCGAGACCTACCTGCTCATCACCCGCATGCTCGGCTGGGACCTGGACACTTACCAGGCCTGGCTGGTCACCAGCATGACCCGCCTGGCGGCCGTCGGCAGCGCAGGCGCGCCGGTCCCCCGGGCCCCGGGCTAACCCGGTTGCGCCCGATGGCGAGCGTCCGCCGCGACCGCATCAGCGGTCGGATCCGGCCGCCGGGACGGCGGGGCTGCCCGCGCGTTCGCGCCAGTCGACCCACGTACCGTGCGAGTCGCCGAGGCCGAGCACGCGCTCTCCGTCGCGAACGAGCAGGTGGGCGCTGTCCTGCGGCGTCGTCCACCTATCCGGTAGCCAGGGCAGCACGCCACGGCTCTCGCTGGACAGCCAGACCGCGCCGAGCTCGGCCACCAGGCCAGCGAACGTGGCCCGGCGGGCGGGCTCGACGTAGGAGAGCACCGAGGTATGGAAGATCACCAGCGTCGCTCCGGCAGGTGCCTGGCCGGCCAGCACGGGCAGCTCCTCGATCAGGTCGCCCGCGACGACCCGCGGCCTGCGGCGGCGGGCCACGGCGACCGCAGCCGACAGCCGCTCCGGCCGGCCGGCTTCCCCGGGCCAGATCAGGCTGCTGAGCCAGGCCACGTCGTCCGGGTCGGTCACGTCCAGGGGGTTCAGGTCGATCCCGGCCCGCCAGGCCAGCTCGGGCACCGCGGCCGGGATCGGCACCGGGCCGCGCGGCCGGCAGGTCAGCACGGGCGCGGCCGGGTCCGCCGGCTCGATCCGCTGCCCGGCGTAGTCGTATCCGTATAGATCCAGCAGCAGCGTCAGCCCGGCGCTGGCCCCCACCTCGATGAGCGCGAGCGGCGGCGCCAGCTGGGCCAGGGCCGGCAGCAGCACCGCGCACCGGGCCGGCTCGTTGGTCTGCGTGGACCGGCTCAGCATGACCGCCGCCACCTCCGCGCGGCGGTCCAGCAGCACCGTCCGGAACGCCCGGTAGCTGTCCTGCACGCCCGTCAGGAAACGCACCGCGGCCAGCAGCAGGTTGGGCTGGCGCTTGGCGGGCGGCAGCGCGGCCAGGAAGGCCATCACCTCGGCGTCGTCGGCCACCGACGCGCTGATCTGCTCGTAGAGCGCGGACCGGCCCCGGGCTTCCAGCCGGGAGAACCGCCGGTAATTCTCGGCCGTGCTGACATTTTGCTCGTATCCGATCACGGTGTCCTCACCGTACTGGGCCCGCGGGAGGTACACGGCAGGAGCAGGGCCCGATCAGCTCCTGGCCGGCCGGGGCCGGTGCCACCCCGCACCGTGACCGCAGGCAGCAGCCTTCGGTATCCTGGCCACTTCGCTGGCAACCTCCCCCCTCGCTTGCGGTGTCTGTCACCGGCCAGGTCGTGCCGCGAAGCAGCGATAAACCGGAGGGGGAACGCTATGATCCGCAGACTTCTAACCGTCCTGGCGCTGGCGACCGCGGTGCCCGGGATCCTCGTCGCGGTAGTTATCCCGGCATCGGCCGGGGTCGGCTCCGCGGCTTCACCGGCCCGGGCCACACCGCTGCCGGTCCTCTACAACCTCGGCGGAGGCAGCGGCTCAGTCTGGAATCTCCCTCAGCGCAGGCCGGCGATCTTCTATCTGGCGGCCGATGGCAGCGCGGTACTCGGGGACAAGCCGCACCACCTGAAGTGGACGAAGTGGACCATGACCTCAGCCGCCGCCACCGGCGATTATTACTACCGGACCGGGCCCTGCTGTACGTACCATTCCGATCCGGTGACGATCACCGCGAACCATGTCGTTCGGCAGAACGCGAACAGGAGCTGGTACGACCGGATGACCATCCGGTTCAGCAAGACCAAGTCCGTCACCATCAAGTATGAGCGGATCAACGGCATTGGCTTCTGGAAGACGGTGGCCGGCCGGTTCCCGTAAAGCCTGCGCAGGCCGGGGCTTGACAAGCTTCATCGCGCATGCCTGGATTCCCCGGTAGGGGTGTGTCGTCCCGCGACCCCGGGGGGATCTCATGATGCTGGCGCGATTTCGGTTGCCCGCGCGTCCCCGCCGCGATCGGGCCGGCTGCCGTAGTGGCACCGGTGTTGAATCGCGCGATACCGGCGCGGTGAGCAAGGTCCCTCGCAGAACTGGTTCAAAAACGCCCCGCGGTAAGGATCGACTGACGAATGCCCACCACGATTCTGATCATCGCCACGGTCGTCGCCTGCTTTGTCGTATGGCTGCGGCGCCCGTGACACGCCAAGGGCCCGGCCCGGAGGGGGAACCGCGGTGAACGAATCAATGCACCCGTCCGCCAATGAGGCGGCCCATACCGCAACGGGGAGCCCGCGCTCGGTACCGAACGGCCAGGCCGGGGCGCATCGTTCAGGCGCGCAATCAACCGAACGGAGCAGTTCAAGCGGGGTACGTCCGCGACCCGGGCCGCCCCTGCTGGCTGCCTCCGTCCGTCCCCGGGCCGGAGCGCTGCTGGCCTGCTGCGCGATCCTGGTCGCCGTGCTCGGCGTGCTATTCGCGCACCAGGCCCGGGCGGACCGGCTCGACCGGGCCGTTGACTCTCAGGTCATCAGCTGGTTCGACGGCCATCGCGGGCTCCTGCCATGGCTGGCCACGCCAGGTTCGTATATCCCGGCGGTCGTGCTGACGGCGGGCATCGTCGTCGCCTGCCTGCTTGCCGGGCGGCTGAACGGCGCCGTGCTGGCCGCCGCGGCCGTGCCGGTCGCCATCGGACTGAACGACGGCCTGCTCAAGCACTTGGTCCATCGCACGTATCTGGGCGTCTTGACCTACCCGAGCGGGCATACCTCGGCGGTGTTCGCGCTGGCTGCGACGGTCACGGTGCTGCTTGTCGTCCCCCCGCGGCCGACCCGGGCCAGAGTGCTGCGCGTCCTGATCCCGGTAGCGGCATGCGTGCTGGGAGTCGTCGTCGCCATCGCGGTCATCGGCCTGCGCTGGCACTATTTCACCGACACCGTAGCCGGTGCAGCTGTCGGCATCGGAACGGTCTGCGGGCTGGCGCTCATCCTGGACCTGCGCGCTCCCCGGCGGTGGCTGACCCAGGCTGGCCGGCGGCGGCCGACGGCCAGACGCCGGTTGTGATAGCGGCTAGGAGCGTGGCCGCCCATCTCGCTCAGCAGCGAGAGTCTTCACTTGCCCGAGCTTCCGCCGCTCTTCCCGCCTCCGAACAGGACGAGGAGCACGACGAACGCGACGAGTAGGGCGACACCGCTCGCGGCGGCATGCACATGTCCGATGATGAGCGTGTAGCTGCCCACGATGACCCCCCCGAGCCAGCAGCGCAATCCCCCACGAGCAAGACTACGCGGCGAAACGGACGAAAGCACACAAAATTCCTGCCTAGTTTTGGCCCGTTGCGCCGCTCGCACGTTGAGCGCTGGGTCAAGGTTATGCAGACCGCTCCGCGCGGCGGGGGCAAGCCGCCCCGGCCTCGTCCATCAGCCTATCGTCGAACGCCCGTTCGACTGAGACAACGATCAGGCCCAGGCGGGCGCAGGCTGCGCTCGCCTGGGCCTGACCTATCTCATGGCAGGCTTGGGCAGCGCTTCGTGCTGCCGAACACGACGTTGGGCTTGCCCTTCGAATCGCCGACCTGCGGAGCGGGCGAGTTCCTGGGGCAGGACACGTTCCCGAAGATGACGTTGGTCACCACCTCGTTGGCGTCCGGATCGGCCCAGCGGTTTCCGCGGACGGTGACATTGCCGTGCAGGTGGTCGCGGATCAGGCCGAACCAGCAGCTCCGTATGCCCGAGAACGACACGTTGCCGCGCACGACCGTGTCCTCGATGGTGGAGAAATTCGGGCTCTTCAACAGCGGGTTGACCTTACAGTTCTTGCCGCCACCGCCACCGGTCACGACCACGTTGCCGGAGATGGTGCCGCTTTGAACGATGACCCCGAGGGGCTGGCTGGCCAGGATATTGCCATTGAAACGGTCCGGCGTGAGGCCCTTGCAGCCCACCTCCGGCGAGCAGCCCAGGCCCAGCAGGGCTCCCTGGCCGACCAGGATGTTACCCCGGACGGTCAGCACCGCGGTGCTGACCGCGTTGAAGACCGAGCCCGGCCCGAGGACGACGTTGCCGTTGACGATCACCGGGCCCTTCTTGACCAGGCACACCCGCTTGATGATCAGCCCGTTGTAGGTTCCGGGCGCCAGCGGCCCGGCGCAGACGGTGGGATGTGCGGCGGGGCTCGCCACCGCGGCTCCCGCGCTCGCCACCCCGCCTAATGCAACCAGCGCTGTTGCGCAGGCTCCCGCGAGGATTCTCTGGATGGTTTTCATTGGTCCTCCCCCTTCCCCTGTTGAGGGATTACTCCCTCCGCGAAGCACCTTACAGTCCCCTCGCTGAGCCGCCCAGTGGCTAGCGCGGGCGGCATGCGCGCGCCGGGCAGCCAACGGTCAAGCCCGGGCAAAGCCGCGGCTGGCGGGCAGCAGGACGCGACAGCCAGCAGGACGCGACGGTCAGCCCCGCGCTGCCTGACGGCCAAGCCTGCTAGCCGAACGCCGCGCGATTCATCCTCCGCCGAACGGCGCCCGATCCCCCGCCGAACGCCGCGCGATCCATCCCCGGATGGGCAGGCAGGCTACCGGCTAACCATGGCGGAACTCCACGACGTCTCCGTCTTGCATCACGTAGTCGCGGCCCTCGATGCGGACCTTCCCCGCGGCCCGAGCGGCGGCCAGCGAGCCCGCCGCGATCAGGTCATCGTAGGAGACCACCTCGGCCTTGATGAAGCCACGCTGGAAATCGCTGTGAATGACGCCCGCGGCCTCGGGTGCGGTCGCACCGGCCCGGATCGTCCAGGCCCGGGCTTCCTTGGGCCCGGCGGTCAGGAAGGTGGACAGTCCGAGCGCAGCGAAACCCGCCCTGGCCAGCTGGGCCAGGCCGGGCTCGCCGAGGCCCAGTTCGGCCAGCAGATCGGCCGCCTCACCTTCGGGCAGCTCCACCAGCTCGGCCTCGGTCTTGGCGTCCAGGAAGATGGCCTCGGCCGGGGCGACGAGATCGCCTAGCTGCTTGCGCAGGGCCTCGTCGCCCAGTTCCGCCTCGTCGACGTTGAACACGTACAGGAACGGCTTGGCCGTCAGCAGCTGCAGCTCGCGCAGGTCGGCCAGGTCCAGGCCGGCCGGCCCGGCCGCCGAGGACAGGGGCCTGCCCTCATCCAGCAGTTGCTCTGCCGTCACCGCGGCCTGGGCCACCCGCAGCCGTTCGGCATCTTTGGAGAATTTGGTCTCCTTGGTCAGCCGGGGAATCGCCTTCTCCAGAGTCTGCAGGTCGGCCAGGATGAGCTCGGTGACCACCGTCTCGATGTCGCGCTGCGGCTCGACGTCGCCGTCCACGTGGCTGACGTCCGGGTCGGTGAAGACGCGCACGACCTGGCAGATCGCGTCGGTTTCCCGGATGTGGGCCAGGAACTGATTGCCGAGGCCCTGCCCCGTGGAGGCCCCGCGGACCAGGCCGGCGATGTCGGTGAACCTGACCGTGGCCGGGACGATGCGGGCGGAATCGCAGAGCCGGGCCAGCTCGGCCAGCCGCGGGTCGGGGAGGCCGACCACGCCGACGTTCGGCTCGATGGTGGCGAACGGGTAGTTGGAGGCGAGCACGCCGGACCGGGTCAGCGCGTTGAACAGGGTTGACTTGCCGACGTTGGGCAGCCCCACGATCCCGATGGACAGGCTCACTCGGGCGAGTCTAGAGGCCTGACCCGAGTGACCGGGCCCGGGCTCAGGGCGATCTGGCCGACGCGGGCGATCGTCTCCGCGGCCAGGCTTCGGCGCGGATCCGCGCCACCCCGCGTGTCGGGGCCGGAACTGTCGGCGAAGGCTGCGAGCATGGCCAGCATGAGCGTGATCACTTTGCTGGCCGGGCTGGCGATCGGTGTCATCCTCGGGGCCGTGATTGGTTTCCTGCTCGCCCGCGGCCGGCTGGCCGCCTCGCTGGCCGACCTCACCGGCCGGGCCAGCGCCGCCGAGCAGCGAGCCCGGGCGGCCGAGGACAAGGTAGCCATGATCGAGCGCTCCGCGCAGGACAGGGCAGCCCTGGTCGAAGGGCAGCTGTCCGAACGCTTCCAGGCGTTGTCGGCGCAGGCGCTCGACGCGAGCACCGCGCGCTTCCTCGAGATCGCGGAGGGCCGTCTGCAGACGGCCAACGCCAATGCGGCGGGCGAGCTGGACCAGCGCCGGTCGGCCGTGGAACATCTGGTCGGCCCGCTCAAGGAGACCCTGACCAGGGTGGAGGCCCAGCTACGCGAATCTGACGCCGCGCGACGCTCGTCGCACGCCGCCCTGGCCGAGCAGGTCAGCATCGCCAGGGAAAGTTCGGACCAGCTACGGACGCAGACCCAGGCCCTGGTCACCGCGCTGCGCCGGCCGGAGGCGCGCGGCCGGTGGGGTGAAATGCAGCTGCGGCGGGTGGTCGAGCTGGCCGGGATGATCGCCCGATGCGACTTCGATGAGCAGGTCAGCATGACCACCGACGACGGATCGCAGCGCCCGGACCTAGTGGTACGGCTGGCCGGCGGCAAGAACATCGTGGTGGATTCCAAGGTCTCGCTCGCCGCCTATCTGGAGGCCGCTGAGGCCACAGACCAGGCCGTCCGCGACGCCCGGCTCGACGCGCACGCCCGGCACCTGCGCGAGCATGTGGACCGACTGTCTGCCAAGGCGTATTGGGCCGCGCTCAGCCCGGCGCCGGAGTTCGCCGTGCTGTTCATCCCCGGTGAGGCCTTCCTCGCGCCCGCGCTGGAGCGCGACCCGGGCCTGCTGGAGTACGCGCTGGCCAGGAGGGTGCACATCGCCACGCCCACGACGCTGGTCACGATGCTCCGCACCGCGCAGTACGCGTGGCAGCAAGAGGCGCTGTCGGAGAACGCGAGGGCGGTGTTCGATCTCGGCCGGGAACTGTACGACCGGATCGCCGGCCTGGGCAAGCACATCGATCGCCTCGGCCGCGCCCTCACGAACTCGGTGTCCACCTACAACCAGACGGTCGGGTCGCTGGAGAGCCGGGTGCTGGTCAGCGCGCGGCGGCTGAACCAGCTCGGCGTGGTCGCGTCGGATCTTGACCCGCCGCAGCCCGTAGAGCAGACCACCCGTGCGCTGTCCGCCCCCGAACTGGTCGCAGAGTCCGGCCAGGACGGGCCCGAGCTGGTCACCCCCACTCCGGCCCGGCTGACCGCGGCACCCGAGGACCCAGCGCCCGGGCGGCCGCGGCGGGTGGCCGGAAGCTAACGCCGACCACGACCATGAGCCACGCGGAGCAGGGCAGGATCTGCGCACCGGTCCTGAAACTGGCGCAAAATACCCGGCATGGCCGGCCGCCGCGACACGCGGTCGCGAGGGACAATGGGCTTGCCGGGCGGGCCAACGCCGTAGGCTCTGGTGACGTCCTGGGGTGGCGCGAGGCCGGGACAGGCTCGGCGGGCGGACGCGAGGGGATGGTGACGGGCTAGGGTGTCGGGGCAGATATGGCAGGCACCGGCCGGCTCCCCCGTGGGCCAGCGGCCTGGCCAGGAGCGGACGACCGACGGAAACCGCCCGGGCGGAGGCGACCGCCAGGCCGCGAACAACGACCGGGCCCACCCAGCGGCGGCATCAGCCAAGGATCCCGCCGGGATGAGGCTGACCGGGCGCGGAGCCTTGATCGGGATATTCGCGCTGTGCTTCCTCGGCATCCTGGCGGCCGACCAGCTGGGGTGGGGCCCGCTGACCGGGGGAACCTTCTTGCTCGCCTGCGTGCTCGCTGCCGCGTTTACGCAGTCCAGCGATCTGCTCACGGTGGCAGTCAGCCCCCCGGCCCTGTTTCTGGTCGCGGTGATTATCGGCAAGGCGCTGACATCATCGGGCAACCTGATCCTCTCCACCGCCGCGGGCACGCTGATCACCCTGGCTAACTCGGCACCATGGCTGCTCGCCGGCACGGCGCTGAGCCTGATCATCACGTTCTCCCGCGGTCTGCGGCAGAACATCACCGCGCTCAGCAACGAACTCAGCGGCGCCTCGGCCGTCAGCACGCCACGGTCGCGAGATACCGGGCGCAGCTGACCCCCGCCCCGGGCTCAACGCGTCCGCACGATCCCGTGCCTGATCAGGCACGGGATGCCGCGGCCAATCAGGCGGCGTAGGTACGCACCAGGCGAAGCGCGGTGGCCGCGTCCGGGCCGGTGGTGTCCAGGCCGGATCGGTCAGGGGCGAGCCTGCGGACCGCGACCCGGCAGAACGCTCCCGCCAGGCCGGTGATGGCCGAGTCCGCGTCCGGCGGCCCGAACCGCCACTGGGTGCTGCCGTCCGGTGCGATCAGCTCGCATCGCACCTGCGTGGCCGGCTGGCCAGCCCCGGCGAAGGCATACGGCAGCGTCCGGTGCGCCAGCCAGGCGACGTGCCGCAGCCGCTCGGTATCGGGGAAGGCGATGACGAGCGGGCCGGTCACGTCCAGCCCGTGCGCCCAGTGCTCGGCCAGCCGGGTGGTGGCCAGCGTGGCTGGCTTCAGCGGCGCGTCCACCCAGGGCAGCCGCTGCTGCGGATCGGCCGCGCGCAACGCCCGCAGGGAGGCGGCCCGGGCCTGGTCCCACCGGTGCAGGACCCGGCTGCCCGTGGTCCGCTGGGCCCGCACGGCCTGCTCGGCCACCTCGTCCGTCGTCGCCCCTGCGGAGCGATGGATCGGCCCCGGGCCGGCCGAGCCGCCGGCCACGGTGAGGGACACCGCTTCCTCGGACTGGGCCAGGTGGAGCACCACGTCCGCGACCGTCCAGCCCGCCGCTCCCGATGGCGATCCCCACTGCTCCTCGCTCAGCGCGCCCAGCGTGTCGGCCAGCCGCTGCTGTTCGGCTGCCAGGTCATCGAAGATCGTCATCTTGGGACTATCTCACGCTGTGGCGGCACCCGGCCTTGAGCGCTAGACGTCAAGGGCGGTCAGGTCGAGCCGGCTGAGCCGGTCGCGGTCGGTGAACACGTCGATGGCCGCGATCCGGCCGTCGACGACGGTGAAGCCCATGATCGAGACCGGTCGGTCGCGGACCGTGACGACGACGCCGGGGGCGCCGTTGACGAGAGCCGGACGCACGAGCCGGGCGGGCGCGGCGAAGCTGAGCGCCTGATGCGCTATGTCTTCGGGGCCGCGGATGACCGAGGCTCTGCGACGCGCACCGCCGTCAGATCGCAGCACCACGCCGGGATCGAGCACCGCGACGAGGGCGTCGAAGTCGCCGCCGCGCGCGGCGGCGAAGAACGCGTCCACCACCTCCCGCTGGCGGGCGGGATCGCCGCGCGGGCGCGGCGCCGTGCCCCGCACCCGGCGCCGCGCCCGGCTGGCCAGCTGCCGGGCCGCCGCCGGAGAGCGCCCGACAATCGGCGCGATCTCATCGAAGGGCACGGCGAACATGTCATGCAGCACGAAGGCGAGCCGCTCGGCGGGCGGCAGCATCTCGAGGACCACCAGCAGGGCCAGCCCGACCGAGTCGGTCAGCAGGACTTCCTGCTCGGGATCGACGCCGCGCTCCGGGCTGATGATCGGGTCAGGCAGGCGCGGACCGAGCGGGTTCTCGCGTCGTGTCGTCCGAGATCGCAGCATGTTCAGGCACACTCGGCCGACGACCGTCGTCAGCCATCCTCCCAGGTTCTCAACGTCGCTGGTGTCGGCCGTGCTGAGCCGCAGCCAGGCCTCCTGCACCGCGTCGTCCGCCTCGCTGAGCGAGCCGAGCATCCGGTAGGCGACAGCCCGTAGGCGGGACCGGTGCTCCTCAAACCGCCAAGCCAGCCATTCGTCCTCGTCCATCGGTCACATTCCTCCGTCGGGTCGGGTCATTGCTTTGACCGACGGGGCGCCGCGAATGTGACGGAGCCCGGCTCGCCCGCCACGGGCCCGGTCAGGCACCGGCACCAGGAGATCCCATGGAGGAGAGCATGCAGTCACCGAAGAAGATCGCGGTCGCCGGGGCGACCGGCAGGGTCGGCCACCACGTCGTAGACGTGCTGAGGGCCCGCGGGTACGAAGTCGTGCCGATGTCGCGCTCACAGGGCGTGGACGTGATTACCGGGGACGGCCTGGCCGCGGCGCTGGCCGGCGTGGGGTGCGTCATCGACACGGCCACCGGGCCCTCGCCCGAGCAGGAACCGGCGACGGCGTTCTTCACGACCGCGGCCCGGAACCTGCAGGACGCCGGCCAGGAGGCTGGCGTCCAGCGGATGGTCGTGGTGTCCATCATCGGGATCGACCGGTTCACCGGCGGCTACGGGGCGGCGAAGCTCGCCCACGAGCAGGCCATGCTGGCCGGGCCGATCCCCGCACTCGTGCTGCGCGCCTCTCAGTTCTACGAGTTCATTCCGCTGATCATGGAGTGGGGCACCCAGGGCGACGTGGCCTACGTCCCCCGGATGCGCACCCAGCCGGTCGCGGCCCGCGCGGTCGCCGAAGTGCTCGCCGACCTGGCCACCGCACCCGGATCACGGTCCTCCGGACCGCCGTTCCCCGAGGTGGCAGGCCCGCGGGAGGAAAGCCTGGTCGAAATGGCCACCGTGTTCGCCGAGCGCCGGGGCTACCCGGCCAAGGTCGAGGGCGTGAGCGACCCGGCCGACCGGGACGGGCTCAACGAGAGCGGCGGCCTGCTGCCCGGCCCGGATGCCATCCTGGCCGGCCCGACGTTCGAGGAATGGCTCAACGCGACGTAGTGATCGCTTCCGGAGGGCAGCCACTCGGGGCGGCGACACTCGGCGTAGCGGAGTTCGGCGCAGCGACTGGTCGCCGGTCCGAGAGGGTGTCCTCCGGGGCCCGTTCGGGAGATAATCCCTAGCCTGACCGCGCTCCGGGCCGGTCACGTAGCTCCCTGGGCAGCGCGAACACCATGTTCTCCTCGACCGCCTCGACCTCCTGGACGCGGTCGAAGCCGATCCCGGCCAGCCGGTCGAGTACCCCCGTGACCAGGGTCTCCGGCACCGAGGCACCGCTGGTGACACCGATGCAGTCCGCGCCTTCCAGCCATTCCTCCTCGATAGCCGAGCCATCGTCCACCAGGTAAGCGGCGCCGGCCCCGGCGTCCACGGCCACCTCGACCAGGCGGACCGAATTGGACGAGTTCTCCGAGCCGACCACGATGACCACGTCGCAGTCACGCGCGATCCGCTTGACCGCGGCCTGGCGGTTCTGGGTGGCGTAGCAGATGTCGTCGCTAGGCGGGTCGATCAGCAGCGGGAACCGCTGTCGCAGCGCGGCCACCGTCTCGATGGTCTCGTCCACCGACAGCGTGGTCTGGGACAGCCAGACGACCTTGGCCGGATCGCGCACCCGGACGCTGGCCACGTCGCCGGGGCCGTCCACCAGGTGGACGTGCGCCGGAGCCTCGCCGGTGGTGCCCTCCACCTCCTCGTGCCCCTCGTGGCCGATCAGCAGGATGTCGTAGTCCTGGCCGGCGAATCGCCTGGCCTCACTGTGCACCTTGGTGACCAGCGGGCACGTCGCATCGATCGTGTTCAGGCTGCGCTGTGTGGCCTGCTGCCTGACCTGCGGGGACACGCCGTGTGCGGAGAACACGACGGTCGCCTGGTCCGGCACCGCGTCGGTCTCGTCCACGAAGATCGCGCCGCGCTGCTCCAGCGCGCGCACGACGTGCGTGTTGTGCACGATCTGCTTGCGAACGTACACGGGAGGGCCGTACCGCTCCAGCGCCTTCTCGACAGCCTGAACGGCCCGGTCGACCCCGGCGCAATATCCGCGGGGCCGGGCAAGCAGGACTCGTCGGGTAGTTACGGCCATGCCCCCATGGTATGAGGTCGGACTGCTGCGCCCGCACGGCCGTGGTTTCCCGGTACCGCTATCTGCCCGGGCCCGATTGCGGCACCATGGCCAGAGACCATGCCACACCGAGGAGACTGCCATGCGCATCCCGCCGCCACCCGAACGCATCAAGGAGGCTCCCGCCCACGCGCTGCGGGCCGTTTTCGCAGGTGTAGGCCAAGTCTTGCTCATAACCGAACGCGTCAGGCAGCGTGCGATCGAGCAGGTTCACCCGCAGATGACTTCGGCCCCGGCTCATGCTCCCGCTCCGGATGTCCCACCCCCGCCTCCGCCCCGGAGCGCCGCAGCCGCCGCTACCCAGGCCACCGCCTCCCCAGTCGCTGCGCCCGCAGCCGCCGCGCCGGCAGTCGCTCCGGCTGAAGCTCCCGCACCCGAGGCGGCCGCCCCCCAAGGCGGCGCGGCGGCCCTGCCGGTGCCCAACTACGACGAGCTGTCGATCGCCTCGCTCCGCGCCCGTCTGCGCGCGCTGGACGCGGCCCAGGTCCGCGACCTGCTCGACTATGAGCGGGCACACGCGAGCCGGGCCAATGTGATAACCATGTTCGAGCGGCGCATCGCCAAGCTGGAGGGAACCGAAAACGCGGACACCACCGTCGGCTGACCCATCTCCCGGCCGCACGACACCGGACGGCTGACCGGCATGGCCCTGGAGACCTCCGCTGAGTCGCCGGTCCCGGTGCGGACCGTGCTCCGGCTGGTCGGCGACTGGATCACGCGGCTCGGCCGGATCTGGGTCGAGGGGCAGATCGCCGAGCTCAGCCGGCGCGGCGGCACGGTGTTCCTGACGCTCCGCGACCCGCTCGCGGCCGTATCGGTCCGCGTCATCTGTCCCCGGACGGTCTTCGACGCGACCGATCCGCCGCCGGCGCCGGGCGCCCGCGTGGTCGTCTGGGCGAAGCCGGATTTCAACGCCACGCGCGGTTCGTTCGCTCTGACCGCCGTCGAGGTCAGGCAGGTGGGCATCGGCGAGCTGCTGGCCCGGCTCGAGCGGCTGCGCAAGGCCCTGGCCGCCGAAGGCCTGTTCGCCGCCGAACGCAAGCGACGGCCGCCCTTCCTGCCCCGCGTGATCGGCCTGATCTGCGGGCGCGAATCCGCGGCCGAACGGGACGTGCGGCACACGGCGGCCGCCCGCTGGCCGGCCGTGCGGTTCCGCGTCGAGCAGGTGTCGGTACAGGGCAGCCAGGCCGCGGGTGAGGTCACCGACGCGCTCCGGCGGCTCGACAACGACCCCGGCGTGGACGTGATCATCATTGCCCGGGGCGGCGGCTCGGTGGAGGACCTGCTGCCGTTCTCCGACGAGGAACTGCTCCGCGCGGTCGCGGCCTGCCGGACGCCGGTGGTCAGCGCGATCGGGCACGAGCAGGACAGCCCGCTCCTCGACTACGTGGCCGACGTCCGCGCCTCCACCCCTACCGACGCGGCCAAGCGCGTGGTGCCCGATGTCGCCGAGCAGCTCGCGCTTGTCGAGCAGCTTCGCGGCCGCGCGCGGCGCAGCCTGGCCGGCTACCTCGACCGGGAGCGGGCCTGGCTGGCGGCCACGGTGTCCCGGCCCGCGCTCGCTGACCCGGTGCGAGAACTGGAACGGCTGGAAGAAAAGGTAGAAGCCTTGACCGAACGGGCCCGGCGGGCGGTTTCCGCGCATCTTGACCGCGCCGCTCGTGACCTTGAGCACACCCGGGCCCGGCTGCTCGCGCTGTCGCCCGCCGGGACACTGCGCCGCGGCTACGCGATCATCCAGCAGGCGGATGCCAGCGTGGTGCGATCCGCGGCCGAGGTCGAAGACGGCGCGAAGCTGACGGTCAGGTTCGCTGAAGATCAGCTCACCGTAACCGCCGAGGCGCCCGATCCGCCGCGCTGAACCCCGCGGGCGCGACGGATCAGGCGTCGACGCGGAGCATTGGCGTCGTTATAGCAGGGCGGATGCTCCGCCTTAACCGGCGACAACGGCCAGGCAGGGCCGGTCGCGCATTCGGGCCGCCGGCGGCGTGTCCTGCCCGCATCCGGACGCCAGACAGCCGAGGATTGCGTGTGTGCTCCGCACGAGGGGTGATGTTCCGGTCACGAGACCGGACAGCGGACAGCCGGGCGGCGCAAAGCCGGGCGGCCAGACACCCGAGGGCGGAACGCCGGGCGTTGCGGACGGCGAGCCTCACGGCGCGACCCGGCCTGGGGGGTCCGGGCAGGCCTCCGCCCGGCCGTCTGGACGCGCACGTGGCCTGGATGGCCTGCGAGGGATCGCGGTGCTCATGGTCCTGGCCTTCCACGAGCGGATCTCCGGGCTGCCCGGAGGCTTCCTGGGCGTGGATGTCTTCTTCGTCATCAGCGGATACCTGATCACGGACCTGCTCGCCTCGCCGTGGGATCAAGGCGGCCGGCTCGATCTGTGCGCCTTCTGGATCCGCCGCGCCCGGCGGCTCCTGCCCTGCCTCGCGGTCGTGCTCGTCACGGTCACGGCCGCGGTCGCCGTGCTGGAGCCCGATCAGCTGCCGGACCTGCGGCCGGGCCTGCTCGCGGCGGTCACCTACACGAGCAACTGGTGGCAGGCCCTGCACCACCAGTCCTACTTCGCGGTGTTCGGCCCGCCTCCGCCGCTGCAGCACCTCTGGTCCCTGGCCATCGAAGAGCAGTTCTACCTGCTCTGGCCGCTCATCCTGACCGTCGTCCTGTGTGCCTGCGCGCGGCGGCGGACGCGGGCCGTCGTGATCTGGCTGGGCGCGGCGGCGTCCGCGGTGATCATGGCCGTCGGTTATACGGCCGGCGAGGGTTCCGCCCGCCTCTACTACGGCACCGACACGCACGCCATCGCCCTGCTCGTCGGCGCGGGCCTGGCCCTGCGCTGGCCGCTGCGGCGGATCGCCGCCGCATCCGATGCCGAGACGCGCCGGCTTGACCTGATTGGCCTGGTCGGCCTCTCGGTGCTCGCTTGGGAGTTGGTCCACGTCACCGGCCGCGGCAGCGCCGTCTACCAGGGCGGGATCGCACTGGCCGCGCTGGCGGCCGGCGGGGTCGTCGTGGCCGCGGCCAGTTCGGGGGCATTGGGCAAGATGATCGGCTGGGGGCCGCTGCGCTGGATCGGCGTCCGCTCGTACGGCATCTACCTCTGGCACTGGCCCGTGATCGCGATCTTCGCGGCGCGCGCGGGGGCCGAGTCCACCACGTTCGGCGTCCGCACGGCCGAAACCGCCCTGACGATCACGCTCGCCGCCGCCTCCTGGCGGTGGATCGAGGCGCCCATCCTGCGCGACGGATTCGGCGTCACAGTGCGCCGCCAGTGGGGGGCCATCACCCGGTCGATCGCGGCCGCGCCGCAGTCGCCGCAGCGGTTGCTGGCCGCCCTGATCCCGCTGGCGGCGATCATCCTGGCTGGCACCGCGGGCTACGGCGTCTTCTACTCCCCCTCCGGGCCGACGCTGCAGCAGCAGCTCGCGGCCGGAGCGGAGATCAGCGCCGCGAGCCGGACCGCGGCCAGGTCACACGAAACAGGGAACAACCCGGCCGCGCCAGGCGGTGCCGGGCCCGGCACCGCGCGGCCTGGCACCGCACGGCCTGGCACCGCACGGCCTGGCACCGCACGGCTCGGCACCGCACGGCCCGGCGCCGCACGGCCCGCTGCCTCGAAGGCGGCCAGCGGCCCGGCGGGCACGTCGCCGTCCGCCGAGCCCATCTCGCCGTCCAGCCGGTCCGAACCGCCATCCGACCAGCCCACGCCGTCGTCCGGGCAGCCCGCCCCGTCGTCCGGGCAGCCCGCGCCGCGGTCAGCCCGCCCCCGGGTTGCGATCCCCGGGGCCACCGTCCCTGGGACCCCCCACCCTCCGGCCTCCCCGTCCGGCACCGCCGACCGGATTCCGCCGCGGGTCCTGGGCCGGGACGTCACGGCGATCGGCGACTCGGTCATGCTTGCCGCGGCGCAGCAACTGCGGGCCGTGCTGCCCGGCAGCTACATCGACGCGCAGGTCAGCCGGCAGATGAGCCAGGGTATCGCGGTGCTGCGGCAGCTGGCCCGCCGGGGTGAGCTGCGCCCGATCGTGGTCGTCGGCCTCGGCACCAACGGGCCCATCACCATGCCGCAGGTACGTGCGCTGCAGGCCGTGGCCGGCCTGCAGCGCACGCTGGTGCTCGTCAATACGTTCGTCCCCCGGCCCTGGCAGTCGGAGGTGAACGCGGTCGTCGCGGCCGCCGCCCGCCGGTACGGCGACGTCACGATGGCCAACTGGTACACGACGATCAGGAACCGGACCGGCCTGCTGTGGGGAGACGGCGTCCATCCCCAGCCCGCTGGCGCGGTGCTCTATGCCCGGATGGTGGCGGCCGAGGTGCAGCGGGCGGCCAGCCGGATCGAGTCCCTGGTTCCGGCCCGTCAGCCGGGCGCCCCATCGCGATCGCCCCAGCCGGGGCCGCCGGCACCACCCCAGGCAGGATGGCAATGGCATAAGTTGGGCTTGTGAATCAGACCCTGTCCTACGAACAGGCGCGCGACGAGCTCGCCGAGGTGGTCAAGCGGCTCGAGGCCGGCGGGCTCACCCTCGAGCAGTCGCTGGAGCTCTGGGAGCGGGGCGAGCGGCTGGCCGCCATCTGCACCGAATGGCTGGAGGGGGCCCGGGCCAGGATGGCTACGGCCATGGCGCAACGCGCGGCCGAGCCTGATCACCCGGCCGCGCCCGCCGAGCAGGCGGACGAGGAGCCCGCTCCCTTCTAGCGCCGGGGGTGCGCCGCGGCGCGCTGCCGCCCCGGCCGAGTCAGCGCAGGTGCTCCACGCTCACGTCAGCGGCCTTCACGTAGAACAGCCGGTGGTTGTAGACGATCTGGTAGTAGCGCGTCTGCCCCGTGATCACCGTGTGATCATCAGGCTTGCTGGAGTTGAAGGTGACGGCGTAGTAGTTGTCGTCAGGAACGGCTCCGGTCGTGACATACTCCTGGCCGGGCAGGATCTTGTAGACCAGCGGCGTATTCGGCTGGACCGGCACGACCTTCGGGTAGGCGGACGCCTCGGGGAAGGCACTGCCGTAGACCGGCACCGAGGTCCGCCCCGGCTTGGGCGTGATCACCAGGGCGGAGGTGTAGCGCGCGGTCTGCCCGGCGCCCGGGGGGTTGTAGAACCAGCCGATCTCGCCCGCGTACCAGATGCCCGTCCAGTTTCCCCGCTGCCCGGCGACCACGTACTTCTCGCCGGTCGGCGCTTTGTCACCCCAGTCACTGTCCCGGATGGTTCCCGCGGCGCCGCCGGGGTAAAGCTCCGGATCGCTCAGCAGCGGCGCACCGGAACTGGGCTGGGTGTGCAGGTAGACGAAGTCGGCCGGCTGTTTCGGCAGCCGCTGGCAGGTGCCGCTGGAGCAGTCGCTCACCGGCGGCTTGTTGGTGGCGAAGTTGGGGTCGATGGTGACGGCCCGGTGGCCGTCGGGCTTGGCCGACCCGCCGGCGGCCCGCTCCGCCTGCTGGCTGGTCCCGTGCAGCAGCGACATGTAGTAGTTCCAGTTCCAGAACGGGCCGGGATCCCAGTGCTGGGCTGCCGTGTAGGCGTCGGTGGGCCCGGCCACGTTGTCGTGGCCGATGATGTGCAGCCGGCCCAGTGGCACGTGGAACCGGTGCGCGAGGTAGCGCACCAGCGTCGCGGACGCCTTGTACATGGCCTGCGTGTACCAGACCGAGCCCTGGGCCGCGAAGCCCTCGTGTTCGATGCTGATCGAGTGCGTGTTGTAGTACCAGTCGCCGACCGCCCAGGCCACGTCGCGCGGCCGGACCATCTCGGTGATGTCGCCGGTCGAGGACTGGATCACGTAGTTGGCGCTGACGTAGGACGCGGGATTCTGGAAGGTGGCAATGGTGTTCGCGTACGACTCTTCGGTGTCGTGAATGACGATGGAGTTGATCTTCAAGTCCCGTGGCCGGGCGGCCTTGTCGTAGTCGCCGTAGTTTCCCGGGTCGCCGCCGGGATCCTCCGCGTACGCGGCCGGGATGAACCGGCAGTTCAGGCTGGCCGGGCAGTCCGCCGGCGCTGTGCTGGGCACGGACGGCTCGAGGCCAAGCCGGCTGACCATCCGGCGATCCGGGCGCAGGCTCCGGGTCGTCGCCAGCCGCATCGCCTGACCGTCGGAGGTGACCAGCGAGGCACCGGTGCGGAGCGTGTCGAATACGTCGTTGGCGAACAGTTCAGCGGTTTTCTGCTGCGTGGCCCCGCTGTACTCGGCGACCGCCGGGTACCAGCCGCCGAGGCCGGCCGGGAGCCTGCCGCCGTTCAGATCGCGCGCGTAGCCCGCCAGCACCGCGGCCGCGCCCCGGATGTTCTCGGCGTCGCTCGTCTTCAGCGTGCCCGCCGGGACGTGCAGCAGGCGGGCCGCCTCGTCCAGGGTGTAATGCGTCTTGACCAGGCTTACCCGGCGAGGCTGCGAGCCGGATTTGGCCGCCGGGCCGGCCACGGTGAAGGTCCGGGTGGTCAGGTTCATCAGGCCGTAACCGCCGTCGGCGCTCGGCATCGTGCCATGCGGTTCCCACCGGGATTCGTTGTACCCGATGGCGAGCAGCAGGCTGGCCGGGACGCCGGATTCCCTGGCGGCCGCGTTGAACGCTTCCATCCGGCGTCCGGACGCGCCGGACGCGGAACCGCGCGCCGGGGCCTGGTGCGGGGCTGCCGCCGCGGCGCCGCTGAGCGCGGCCGTGAGCGCCAGCGCCGTCGCGGCCGTGCCAGCCGCGGCGAGCATGCGCCTGAAGCTGCCATCGATCGGGAGTCTGCGTGGCATCGAATCACCCACGTTCCGGCTCGCGAAGACTGACCCGGGAGGTAACCGAACGTAGGAATACTTCCACAGCGCGTGATCGAGCGTCAACGGCTAACCAGCGGGGCGCCCGGCGGGGAGCGTGCCGGCGCGGCTCCGGCCGTGGGTGCCGTTCAGGGCGGACGGGCGGCTGGCCCGGGTCCTGGTCTCAGCCGGACGCCCGCTCGTCGATCCGCGACATGATCTCCAGCACGCTATCGGCGAGCCGCCGGGCCCGTTGCGCGTCCTCGCAGAGCGCCACCTCGGCCACGGTCAGCATGAGGGCGCCGGTTAGCACCACGGACACCGCCTCATCGACCGGTTCGGGGCTGCGGGCGAAGAACTGCGCGTTCCGCTCGGCCCACTCCCGCAGCCGCCGCCGCATGACCACGTCGAACCCGGGCGGGGCGTCCCCGGATACGAACAGCCGGGACAACTCGCGCTGCTCGAAGCAGCCGTCCAGGTAGGACCGGGCGCCGGCCAGGAAGAGCAGCTTGGGGTCGGTGACGCCGGCGTTGCGGGCGGCCCGGACCGCGGTCCTGGCCTGCTCGGCCAGATCCTCGTGGAATTCCTCGAACAGGGTCAGGTACAGATCGGCCTTGCCGGTGAAATGGTGATACAGGCTGCCGACGCTGGCTCCGGCCTGCGCGACGATGTCGGTCACGCCGGCCTGCGCGTATCCGGTGCTGGTGAAGACCTCACGGGCCGCCGCGAGCAGGCCGGACCTGGTGGCCGCCCCTCGCTCGGACACCCGGGCCGCGGCGCCGCCCCCGGGCGTCGCCGCCGCTGTCCCGGCCATCGCTGGTATCTCCGTCTTCATGCGCCTGACCCGCGCCTTCCGCCCGGCCGTGGTCGGCCGCTCCAGGTCACAGGCTACGCCCGGTCGGCGGGTACATAGGATCGCATTACCGTCTATCAGGAGGGCGTGCCGTGACCGAGCACGAGATCGTGACCACCCCCGCCCCCCATCTGGCCGGCCGGCCCGCCGCGCCGGAGGAGGACCAGGCCGTGCCGGACGAGCCCGGCCAGCACGCGCCGGACCGGAACCTGGCCCTCGAGCTGGCCAGGGTCACCGAGGCGGGCGCGATGGCCGCGGCCCGCTGGGTGGGCCGGGGGGATAAGAACGGCGCGGACGGCGCCGCGGTCCATGCCATGCGGATGCTGATCAACACGGTGTCGATGGACGGGGTCGTGGTCATCGGGGAAGGCGAGAAGGACCGGGCCCCGATGCTGTACAACGGCGAGCAGGTGGGTGATCCCACCGGGCCGGCCTGCGACGTGGCCGTGGACCCGATCGACGGCACCCGCCTGGCGGCGAACGGGATGTCGAACGCTATATCCGTGCTCGCAGTCGCGGCCCGCGGCTCGATGTACGACCCGTCGTCCGTGTTCTACATGTCCAAGCTGGTCACCGGGCCGGCCGCGGCCGACGCGGTGGACATCGAGGCCCCCGTGGCCGACAACATCGCGGCCGTGGCCAAGGCCAAGGGCTGCGCTCGGCAGGACGTGACCGCGGTGATCCTGGACCGGGAGCGGCACGCGGACCTGATCGCCCAGGTGCGCGCCACGGGCGCCAGGATCAAGCTCATCACCGACGGCGACGTGGCGGGCGCCATTATGGCCGCGCGCGACGGTACCGGCGTGGACCTGCTGCTCGGCATCGGCGGCACCCCGGAAGGCATCATCGCCGCCTGCGCCGTCAAGTGCCTGGGCGGCATCATCCAGGGCATCCTGGCCCCGCGCGACGACGCGGAGCGCCGCCGGGCCCTGGATGCCGGGCTCGACGTCAACCAGGTGCTCACGACCGACGACCTGGTGTCGGGGGACGACGTGTTCTTCGCCGCCACCGGGATCACCGACGGCGAGCTGATGGCCGGGGTGCGCTACCGGGCCGGCGCGGCCACCACGCACTCGCTGGTCATGCGGTCGCGGTCCGGCACCATCCGCAGCATCACCAGCGAGCACCAGCTGTGGAAGCTGCGGGCCTACAGCTCGGTCAACTTCGACTCGGCCGAGTAAGCGCCCCGGCCATCGACCTGGTCCGCGATCACGGCAGCGTGATCTTGGGTTAGCCCGACGCTGAGCCGGCCGGCGCAGGCCCCGGGCTGCGGCCCGGCCTGCCCGTCGGCAGCCGGTCGCCCTAACGCGCGCGGCGAGGGAAGATGCCGAGGAAGCGGGCCCGCGGCGGTGTTACGGCCTGCACCCGGCCGGCCAGGATCACCCCGCGGACCTCGATCACCGGCCGTTCCGGCCGGCCCGGGGACGCCGACGCCCCGCCCGGCGCCGCAGCCGCACCCGGCGCCGCCGATGCCCCGCCGGGGCCCGCCCGCCAGCCGGGGGTCGATCCCGAGCCGGCCTCCGCGCCGACCTGAGGCGGGCGCCGTGCCACCGGCCCGCGCTGCGAGCTGGCGACCGACGTGCCGGACACCTCTACGGTGATTCCGTCCGGGACCAGGATCTTCAGCCGCCCGCAGATCACCGTCGCGTAGACGATGACCCGGGGGCCCTGCAGCACGGCTTCCCGGAAGTCGAGCAGCGCCTCGCCGAAGACCGCGGCCACGGCCAGTCGCTCCGGCACGACCCAGCGCCCCTCACGCCGGTGACCGCCGAAGACCGCGGTGACCGGCCGGCCGCCGTCCAGGCGCACCGGCTGCGCGTCGGGGGCCACCAGGTCAGTGGTCAGGACGGCCAGTTCTCCCAGGGTCCGGGCCGAACTGGCCGCCTCGAGCCGCTCGGCGTGCTCGTCTGAGGTGAGTCGGCCGTCGCTGACTGCGTCGCCGAGCAGGGCGACCACCCGCTCCCGATCGGCATCGGAAGCCCGCAGATCGCGCGGCGCACTTCGGGACGGCATGTCATGACGATATCCGGGCCCGGCCGCCACCGTCACCGGCCCCGGCCCGGTCCGTCCGCCCCGCCGGCTCGCCGGGATGGCCCGGCGGCTAGAGCCCGATGCGCGGGCTGGTTATCGTGTGGTGCGGACCGCGGTGGGTACCGGCAGTGCCGCGCGGCCGAGCCAAGGGAGGCCGGATGGATGCTAACAAGGCGCGGGCGCGACTGCTCACCGAGCACGCGGAGATAACGGCGCTGCTCAGGGACGCCCAGCGGGCCGGGGAGCAGGACCGCGAGGCTCAGGAAGTGATCGGTGACGAAGAGGACCACGCTCAGCCGCTGGCGGCCCAGGGCATCGACGACGCCGTCGCGGACACCCTGCGCGAGCGCCTCGACATGCTCGATCGCGCGCTGAAGCGGCTGGACGACGGAACATACGGCCGCTCGGTTCGCAGCGGGCAGCCGATTCCCGACGAGCGCCTGGAGGCGGATCCCGCGGCCGAGCTCACGGTCGAGGAGGCTGCGGCCGGCCCGTGAGGCCGGTCCTCTTGCCGCCGGCCCGAAGCTGACGCCGGCCACCCGGCGCCCGGCGCTGGCCCGCGTTACGATAGCTCTGTGACAGACATTTCTTCCCAGCGAGCCGGGGCGGACCCGGCGCGGGACAGCCTGGCCGACCGAGCCGCGGCGCAGTCCGCGGCCGAGTTCCTGGACGCGGTGAGCTCGGTGCGCCGGGCCGCGCGGCGGGCCGTCCGCGGCAGCTGGCAGACCGAGCCGCTGCCCGCGGCGCAGTCGGAGCTGCTCAGGCTGGCCGCACGCAAGCCTCGTCTGACCGTGGCGGAGGCGGCCCAGGAACTGCGGGTCGCGCCCAACACGGTGAGCACGCTGATCGGCAGGCTCGCCGACCGCGGGCTGCTCAAGCGCGTCCCGAGCAGCACCGACGGCCGCCTGGTACTGCTCGAGGTCACGGCGAAGGCCCGCAGGCGGCTGGCCGAATGGCGGGATCTGCGCGCCGAGCTCGCCGGGCGCGCGCTGGCCGGGCTGCCCAGCCAGGACCGGGCGGCACTGACTGCCGCGATCCCGGCGATGCTGCTGCTGGCCGAGCGCATGGAAACCCCGCCGAGGTGACCGGCCCCTAGGATGAGGAGCATCCATGACCGGCCGACGAGGACCCGCGACGATGCCCGAGTTCAGTTTTACCGAACTGCTGCCGACTGGTGCGGATGACACCCAGTACCGCCAGCTGGACGCGGGCGGCCTGACCCGCCGTCAGACGTTCGGGAGAAATTTTCTCGAGGTCGACCCCGGCGTCCTCACCCTGCTGACCAGGGAGGCGATGCGGGACATCGCGCACCTGCTGCGGCCCGGCCACCTGCGCCAGCTGCGCTCCATCACCGGCGACCCCGAGGCCAGCCCGAACGACCGGTACGTCGCGCTCGACCTGCTGAAGAACGCGTGCATCGCGGCCGGGGGCGTGCTGCCCATGTGCCAGGACACCGGGACCGCGATCGTGATGGGCAAGCGCGGCCAGCACGTGCTCACCGACGGGCGGGACGAGGAGCACATCGCGCGCGGCGTCTATGACGCCTACACGCAGCTGAACCTGCGGTACTCCCAGCTGGCCCCGCTGACCATGTGGGACGAGCGCAACACCGGCAGCAACCTGCCGGCCCAGATCGAGATCTACGCCGCCGGCGGGGATGAGTACAAGTTCCTGTTCATGGCCAAGGGCGGCGGCTCGGCCAACAAGTCGTTCCTGTACCAGCAGACGAAGGCGGTGCTGAACGAGGCCAGCATGCTCGCCTTCCTGCAGGAGAAGATCAGCGCGCTCGGGACGGCCGCGTGCCCGCCCTATCACCTGGCCATCGTGGTGGGCGGCACCAGCGCCGAGTACGCGCTGAAGACCGCCAAGTACGCGTCGGCGCGCTACCTGGACACGCTGCCGGAGTCCGGTTCGGCGGCCGGGCACGGGTTCCGGGACAGAGGTTTGGAGCAGCAAGTCCTTGAGATCACCCGGCAGGTGGGGATCGGCGCGCAGTTCGGCGGCAAGTACTTCTGCCACGACGTGCGGGTCATCCGGCTCCCCCGGCACGGCGCCTCCTGTCCGGTGGCGATCGCCGTGTCCTGCTCGGCCGACCGGCAGGCGCTGGGGAAGATCACGGCGGACGGCGTGTTCCTCGAACGCCTCGAAACCGACCCGGCCCAGTACCTGCCGGAGACCTCCGATGCCGAGCTGGCCTCCGACGAGGTCGTGCCGATCGACCTGAACCGGCCGATGGACGAGATCCGGGCCGAGCTGACCAAGTACCCGGTGGCCACCCGGCTGTCGCTGACCGGGCCGATGGTGGTCGCGCGCGACATCGCGCACGCCAAGATTGCCGAACGGCTGAAGGCGGGCCAGCCGATGCCGCGATACCTGTGCGATCACGCCGTGTACTACGCGGGACCGGCCAAGACGCCCGAGGGGTACGCGTCCGGGTCGTTCGGGCCGACGACGGCGGGCCGGATGGACTCCTACGTGGACAGCTTCCAGGCGGCCGGCGGGTCGCTGGTCATGCTGGCCAAGGGGAACCGCTCTGCGGCCGTGACCACCGCGTGCCGGCGGCACGGCGGGTTCTACCTGGGCTCCATCGGCGGGGCGGCCGCCCTGCTGGCCCGGGACTGCATCACCGGCATGGAGGTGCTGGAGTACCCCGAGCTCGGCATGGAGGCGGTCTGGCGGATCGAGGTGCGCGACTTCCCTGCGTTCATCATCGTGGACGACAAGGGGAACGACTTCTTCGCCGACCCGAACGGGCCGCTGCTCACCATCGGGCGGAGCTGAGGTCGGCCGTGGCCGGATTCCGCGTCGAGCACGACTCGATGGGCGAGGTCCAGGTGCCCGCCGATGCGCTGTGGGGTGCGCAGACCCAGCGCGCGGTGCAGAACTTCCCGATCTCCGGCGAGCGGATCGACTCGTCTCTGATCGCGGCGCTGGCCCTGGTCAAGGGGGCGGCGGCGGTGGTGAACGGCCAGCTTGGCGTGCTCGATACCGGCATGGCGGCCGCCATCGCCGACGCGGCGGCCGAGGTCGCCCGGGGCGAGCACGACGACCAGTTCCCGGTCGACGTGTTCCAGACCGGCTCCGGCACCTCGAGCAACATGAACGCCAACGAGGTCATCGCCACGCTCGCTACCAAGCGGCTCGGCCGCCCGGTGCACCCGAACGACGACGTCAACGCCTCGCAGTCGTCCAATGACGTGTTCCCCACCGCGATTCACCTGGCCGCGGTCCTGCTGATCTGCCGCGAGCTGCTGCCCGCGCTGTCCCGGCTGGGGGCGGCGCTGGAGGCCAAGGCGGCCGAGTTCGCGCACGCGGTGAAGAGCGGGCGCACGCACCTGATGGACGCGACGCCGGTGACGCTGGGTCAGGAGTTCGGCGGGTACGCGGCCGCGGTCGGCCTGGGCGCCGAGCGGGTGCGCGAGTCCCTGGGGCGGGTCGGTGAGCTACCGCTCGGCGGCACCGCGGTGGGCACCGGCTTGAACGCGCCCGACGGGTTCGCTCCCGGGGTCATCGCCAAGCTGGCTACTGACCTCAAGCTGCCGTTGATCGAGACGCGCAACCACTTCGAGGCGGCCGGGGGGCGGGACGCGCTGGTCGAGCTCAGCGGGATGCTGCGCACGGTCGCGGTCAGCGTGTACAAGGTGTGCAATGACCTGCGGCTGATGAACTCGGGCCCGCGGACCGGGCTGGCCGAGATCGTCGTGCCTGACTTGCAGCCCGGGTCGTCGATCATGCCGGGCAAGGTCAACCCGGTGATCTGCGAATCGGTCGGCCAGGTCTGCGCGCAGGTCATCGGGAACGACGCGGCGGTCGCGTTCGGCGGCACGGGGGGCAACTTCGAGCTGAACACGATGATGCCGGTGATCGCGCGGAACCTGCTGTCCTCGATCCGGCTGCTCGCCGCCGGTGCCGTGCTGCTCGCCGACCGCTGCGTGGCCGGGATCACCGCCGATCTGGCGCGGCTGCGGCGGTACGCGGAATCCTCGCCCGCGATCGTCACCGCGCTGAATCGCTACCTGGGCTACGAGGCGGCGGCGGAGGTGGCGCACGAGGCGCTCGACACCGGCCAGACCATCAAGGACGTGGTCATCGCCCGCGGCTATGTGGCCCGCGGGGACATCACCGAGGAACAGCTGGACCGGGCCCTCGACGTACTCCGGATGACCCACCCTGGTTAGCCAGCGGAGCGGACTATTCTCATCCGCTTCTCAGCGAACTTGCAGGTGCCCACCGATATGGTCCGGGCTATGCACAGTGTGGCCGGGTCGGGGCGCGTGGTCGGGGGGCGCTACCGGCTCCAGGACCCGATCGGCCGGGGCGCCATGGGGACCGTCTGGCGCGGACGCGATGAGCTCCTGGACCGCGACGTCGCGGTCAAGGAGGTCAAGGTCCCGCCCACGTTGAGCCCGGCCGACAGGAGCGCGCTGTACCAGCGGACGCTGCGCGAGGCCAAGACGGCCGCCAGGCTCAACCATCCCGGCGTGGTCACCGTCTTCGACGTGGTCGAGGAGGACGGGCGGCCCTGGATCGTCATGGAACTGGTCCAGGCGCGCTCGCTGGAGCGGGTCCTGGCCGACGATGGCCCGCTGCCCGTGCCCGACGCGGCCGGCATCGGGCGCCAGCTGGTCAGCGCCCTGGCTACCGCGCACGCGGCCGGCGTCCTGCACCGCGACGTCAAGCCGAGCAACGTCCTGCTCGCGCCGGATGGGCGGGCCGTGCTGACCGACTTCGGCATCGCCACCTTCGAGGGCGACGAGCGGCTGACCCAGGCCGGCATGGTCATGGGCACCCCGGAGTTCACCCCGCCCGAGCGCATCCGCGGCGAGCCCGCCACCCCCTCCTCCGACTTGTGGTCACTGGGTGCCACGCTCTACGCCGCGGTGCAGGGCCGGGGGCCGTACGCCGCCCGCGGCGACCCCATCACCACGATGAACGCGGTGCTGCACGAGGACGCGCCCGCCGCGCCCTCGGCTGGCCGGCTAGGACCTGTTATCTCCGCGCTGATGCGCAAGGATCCGGCGGAGCGGCCCGACGCCGCCCGGGCTTCGATGCTGCTGGCGGCGGCGCAGGCGAGGCGGCCGCCCCGCACGGCAGCCGTCCCGGCGCGAGCTCCGGCTGCCGGTCAACCCGCCGCCCCCGGCGCCCCGTCCTCCTGGTCTGCCCCGCCGTCCTCGTGGCGGGCCCCCCCGTCCTCATGGCCGGGTCCCCCGTCCTCGCGGGACCAGCCCGCGCCGTCCATCTACGGCGCCCCGGTAGCCGACGCGCCGCCAAGCTCCGCCCGCACGGCCATGGATCCCGTGCCGGCCGGCGCGGCTAGCCCCGGCCCTGCCGCTGCGCGCGGCACCCGGCGCAGCGGGCGGGCGGCGCTCGCTGCGTGCGCCGCCCTGGCGATCGTCGCGGCCGGGATTCTAGGCGGACTTGCGGTCGCGCACGGCCTGCACCGATCGCCATCTCGCGCCCGGGGACGCCGGGGCGCCAGCCACGCCGCCACGCCGGCCAGGGCGACCGGGCCGGGCAGCACGGCAAGCCCAGGAGGCACCGCGGCGAGTCCGCTCCCGCCGGGCTACGCCTGGTACTGGCGGCCCGCCGCCAGCGTGGGGACGGCAGCCGGGTTCCGGCTCGCGGTCCCGCGGGGCTGGGCGGCGAGCACGAACGGGCTGACCGCGTACCTGCGTGCTTCGACCGGGGCGGCGTACCTGGAGATCGACCTGACCCCGCACACCCTGCCGACCGCGATGGCGCAGGCGCGCTGGCTCGAGGCGCGCACGCTCAGGCAAGGGAAGTTCCCCGGCTACCGGCGGGTGGCCATCAGGCCGGTCCAGGTGGCTGGATCAACCGGGGCGGCGTGGAGCTTCACCTGGCAGGAAGCCGACATGGGCCGCGTGTTCGCGGAGGACTACCTCTTCGACCTGGCCACGAGCAGCGCGTCGCAGTCCTACGCGGTCTACGCCTCCGGACCCGCCACGTCCTGGTGGCAGACGGCACGGATCCTCGGCGAGGCCATCCGCACCTTCCAGTCGCTGCCATAGGCCCTCCAGCCGCTGCCGTAGGGCCCTCCCTCATGCCGTCGATGTGCCGTTGCCTCGCTTAGAGCACCGGCAACAGCACATCGACCGGGTTACGGCACATTGACCGGGTTGGTGCGCGCGGACTATACAGGGGCGGTCCTAGGCCCCGGCAGATGAAGACGGAGTCGGGCCCGTCCGGGGAAGGACGGGCCCGACTCTTTACGCGAGGCTGGCATAGGCCTCAGATCGACGATACGGCCCTAGGAGGCGGCCCGGCCACGGGAGCCTGCCCGCCCACGCCGCATCCCGGCGGCCAGGACGGGCCAGGCAGCGGCCATTCTCAGGCGCCGCACATCTGCGACGTGACCGGCCAGTTGCCCCACCCGGACTGGGCCTGGAGCACCTCGGCATAGTGGAGTTGCACGCTCAGCGGGTAGTGCGACGGCAGCCCCGGAGGCCCGCCGACCGCCTGCCAGCTCGCCAGGGTGAACTGGAACGCACCATAGAACCCGTTGCCGCTGTTGCTCGCCGGGTTGCCCCCGGACTCGTGCTGGGCGATGCACGCCCACACGCCGGACAGGCCCGCCCCCGAGGGCTGGGCGGGAGCCGGCGACGTGCTCGGTGCCTGCTGCGCGTTCCTGGCTTGCCGCTGAGCGGCGAGCACGGCCGCCCGGTGAGCGGCCCTCCTGGCCGCCCGGCGGGCCGCGGCCCTGGCCGCCCGGCGGGCCGCTGCGGCCCGCCTGGCCTTGGCCGCCGCGAGCTGATGGGCTCGCCGCGCCGTTTCAAGTTTATTGGCTTGCAATTGCTCGGCCCAGCGCGGCATGGCATCCGCTGGCTGGACACGGGCGCCCGCTGGCGGGGCGCTGGCGCCGTTCAGGTAAGTCGCAGCCGTGGCCGCGCCAGCCGTGGCGCCACCGGGCAAGGTTACGGCCACGGCCGAAGCCGCGGCCGCGACGCCGATACCGGCGGCGGCAATTGCGATGGTTAGGTTCGATGGCTTTTTAAGCAGATTCCGCTGACGGAACAACATCTGCCTTTGTTCGGGCGCGCGCTGCGCGAGTGCCTCCACCCGTTGGCGCCGCCTGGCTCGAGGGGAGCCGGCGGCGGCGTGCTGACGTGCCGCGGGTCAAGGCGGCGGGTCACTAGCAGTGACCATCTTGCACACCGGGTGCTATCGGCCACTCAGCCTGCCCAATCGATTGCGTAGAAGTGGCCAAAATGCCGTGTGTCTTAGATCACATAAAGCGGCTCTGCCCATTGCAAACTTCCCTCGATTGGCCGTCTGACCTGCGACTTAGGCAACTACGGTGGCGTGCGAAAATGGATGATATGACGCACGTCACAATGTAACAAAATGGGTGCGGGGAATTACTCTGTGTACGTAAATTTGCCGCACGGGTAAGAGTTTGCTACCCTCCGCGAACGGACGTTTATCGTATCGTTATCTTGTTAGAGTCGCCACGACCCGTTCAATGGGGCCGGATCAATGACCGCTTCACTCGACTTCGCGGTTATGCGGCGAGGTCTTCCCAGGCCCGGCGGATGACTCGGATTTCTTCAGCGGTAAACAACGGCCCGAACACGGCCAGCGGGCTCGCCAGCGGCAGCGTCGTGCCCGGGAGCATCGGCGGGAACCCGTTTCATCGGCGTGGTTGGCCCTGGTTGCCGCGGCCGTCAGGACTATGGCTGCTGGTAGGTTGAGCCGCGGTTGCCAGGCGGCTCAGGCGGCGCGGCGGCGGACCAGCCAGACGGTCACGGCGATGAGCAGCACTGACAGCGCGAGCAGCCAGCCGCCCTCGATCCACTGGAAGGGCCAGAACCGGCTGCCCGGCTGATAGCTGGTCCACACCGTGTAGCCGTGCTGGGTGAGGCACTGTGCGGGCGAGAGTCCGGAGGTCCCAATCCTGGGCGGGCAGAACTGCGAGACGGCGTGGAAGAGCGGGAAGCCGTGGGCGCCGAACGCGAACTTGCCGCCCTTGGTGTACCACTGGTTGATGAGCCACGCGGAACCGGGCAGGTTCAGCTTGCCGGTGAGCAGCGCTGTCATGTAGTGCTGGCGCAGGTACAGCGCGGTCGCGGCTGCGAGCCCGGCGTAGACGGCCAGGGTGGCGGCGATCGCGGGGACGACCCGGCGGATGAGCATCCCCGCCAGGGCGCCGATCGCGAAGGCGGCCAGCGTCCAGGCAGGGAACGCAACCTCGCCCAGGTCGAACAAGCGGGTACTGAACGGGATCGCGTAGCCCGCAGCGAAGAACGGCTGGCTGAACCAGGAAAACAGCACGCTGAACGCCTCGGCCGCGGCTGCCACCGCTACCGCGAGCAGCACCAGCTTGGCGAGCGTCCAGCGCCGCCGGCCGATGCCCTGCGTCCAGGCGAACCGGAAGGTCCCGGTCTCCAGCTCCCGGGCCAGCACCGGCGCCCCGACGAAAGCCCCGATCAGCGCCGGCACCGCCTGCAGAAAAATGCTGACGATAACCGCAGTAATGCCGTACCTGCCGGTGAAGTTTATGGTGCAGTCGAGTGAGCTTGCCGGATGACAGGCGGCCGCATACAAGTGGTGCATCTGAAGGCCGGACAGCCACAGGTACACCGCCAGCGCGGCCAGCAGCGCGGCCACGCCGGCCAGCGCGATCCGGTGCTGGCGCCAGGTGACCCAGGCCATCCGCCGCCACGGCACCGGCCGCAGGCCGGCGTCGTGCTTCGGGCGGGCGGGAATGGTCAGCGCGGTCATTTCGTCACCTCCGACGGTTCGGCGTCCCTGCTGCGGGCCGGGCCGGGCAGCGCCACGGCGCCGGGCTCGCGCAGGTAGGCCAGGGCGAGTTCTTCCAGGCCGATCGGGTGAGCTTCCCAGCCCGGCGGGACCGGGCCGTCCGCGGTGGCCCGGACTAGCAGGTGGGCCTGCGCCGCACCTCGGCGGGCATGCACCACCGGCTGCTCGGAATACTGATCGGCCTCGGCGGTGGGGCCGGTAAGCATGCGGTGGCCGGCGAGCAGGTCGTCGACCTCGCCGGCCACCTGGACCCGGCCCCGCGACAGCAGGATGAGGTAGTCGGCCACCCGCTCCAGCTCGGCGAGCACATGCGAGGACAGCAGCACCGACACCCCGTCGTCGGCCGCCGCCGTCAGCACCGTGGCCATGAAGTCGTGCCGGGCGACCGGGTCGAGCATCGCCACCGGCTCATCCAGCACCAGCAGCCGCGGCCGACGGGCCAGCGCCAGGGTCAGCGCGAGCTGCGCCCGCTGACCGCCAGACAGCTTCCCGGCCTTGCGCTTGCGCGGGATGCCGAGCTCGGCCAGCCGGGATTCCGCGTAGGGCTGGTCGAAGCGGCGGTTCAGGTTGCGGGTCAGGTGCATCATGTCGGCGGCGGACAGGTTCTTGTACAGCGGCGTGTCCTGGGCGACGAACGCGATGCCGTCCAGCGCGGCCGGGGACCCGGCGGGCTGGCCGCCGAGCACGGTGACGCTGCCCGCGGTCGGTTCCGCGAGGCCGACCGCCAGGTTCAGCAGCGTGGTCTTGCCTGCGCCGTTCGGGCCGACCAGCGCGGCCACGTGGCCCGCGGGGATCGCGAGCGTGCACTCGCGCAGCGCCCAGGCACTGCCATACCGCTTGCCCAGGCCGCTGGTCTCGATGACGTTCATGCGACACCCTCCGTTTCGCCGCTCGCCGCGCCGCCGCGGGTGCGGGACCCGTTGCGGCGCTCATAGAAATCCCGCAGCGCGCTGGTGAACAGCGCCATGATCCCGTCCTGGTCCAGCCCGGCCCCGTCGGCGGTGCCCAGCCAGCCCAGCAGGGAACGGCGCAGCGCGGTCAGTTCTGGCAGCGCGACCTGGCTCAATGTGGCCTGGATGAACGTGCCCTGACCGGGCCGCCCGACTGTCAGGCCCTTGGTCTCCAGCTCCTTGTAGGCCTTCAGCACCGTGTTCGGGTTGATCGCCAGCGAGGCGACCACGTCCCGGACCTTGGGCAGCTGGTCACCCAGCGTGAGGTAGCCCAGGCGCAGCGCGTGCTCGACTTGGTGCACCAGCTGCAGGTAGGTCGGCACCCCGGAGGCGGCATCGAGGCGGAACTCGATCGGTGACCCCGGTCCGCCCCCCGGCGTGCTGCCGCCACTGCGCGGAAGCTCTGGCACTGCCGGGGCCCCTGCTTCCGGTAGGTCGGCGAACAGCCCGCTCAGGTCGGCCCGGGTCTTGGCGCTCATGGCCCGCCCGGCCCGGTCGTCGAACTCGGCCTGGTCGAGGCGGCCAACGGCGAAGTGCTCGGCCAGCCGGTCAGTGACCGCCTGGCGCTCGGCGTCGGAGACGCGCAGGTGCTGGTCGGAATCCATGTCGCCGGTCGCAGGCGAAGCACCAGCCCCGCCGCCCCGCGCGCCGTCGCCTTTATCTATGACCATAAGACATGCATACAGTCGATAATCCGGCTTGTCAACCTGGCGGCCTACGGCAGCCGCGCAGCGCGTGCCGGACCCGGAGTTCATCGCGAAGGTCCGTTTCTCATCGTTTTGGCCCACCGATGGCCCATGGGCCAAACGATGAGCAGCGCTGGGCGTGGCGCTCAGCCGCCGCTTCTGCTGCTTGATCGGTCGCCATGACTGCGGACGTATCGCCGGCTAGCACGGCACGGCCGTGCCCCGGCTCATTCGCGGGCCCACGGCTATCGTGAAAATGGCAGCCTCGTGAGCGGAGCAAATTCGAGATGACCGCTGACGCGCGGACGGCCTGGCCGGGTCTCATCGTGGTTTCCACCGGCCGGTGCGGCTCGACGGTGCTGTCGAACATGCTCCGGCTGAACCCGGAGATTCTCAGCTTGTCTGAGTTCTTCTCATTGCTGATGCCCGATCCCCTCCCGGCGGGTGAACTGGACGCCGCGGCGTACTGGCGGTTGCTCAGCGAGCCCTGGGTGTTCTTTAGGCACGCATACCGGCTCGGCCTGCGCGTCCCCGAGTTCCTCTACGCGCCGGGCCCGGGCAGCAGGTTCACTCCGGCTACCGGGATCCCGCCGATCCTGGTTACCGCACTGCCGCACCTGAGCGACGATCCCGAAGGGCTCCATGACGAAGTGGAGGCGTTCGTCGCCGGCCTGACCCCCGCCTCTGCCGCGGCTCAGCACCGGCGCTTGATCGGGTGGCTGTGCGATCGCCTCGGCGCGCGCGCCTGGGTCGAGCGCTCGGGCAGTTCGCTGCTGTATATGAGCCAGCTCGCCGACCTGTTTCGCGACGCCAAGTTCGTGCACCTCTACCGCGACGGGCGCGAGTGTGCATACTCATTTAGCCGCCATCCCGCATATCGGCTCGGAGCGGTATCGGCGATGCTGGACTCACGCCTGGGCATGTCGCCTTACCTGGGCGATGACAAGGCGCCGGAACAGGTGCCGCCCGATCTGCGACCGTTCATGCCCGAGACATTCGATCACGAATCGTTCGAGCGATTCGAAGTCTCAGCCGCTGAGTCCGGCCAGTTCTGGTCCGACATGATCATCCCAGCACTCGATGTTCTCGCCGGCCTGCCGGCCGAACGCGTGCTCCAGGTCAGCTACGAGAACCTCGTCGCGGAGCCAAGGCAGGCCCTGCTACGGCTGGCGCGCTTCGCCGACCTGCCCGACACGCACCCGGGTTGGCTCGACCGTGCCGTGCGACTGGTAGAGCCGCGGGCTCCCCGCTGGACGGCCCTGCCGCCAGAACAGATCAGCGACCTGACCCGCGTGTGCGAGCCGGCGATGCGGCGGCTCTATGGTGACTCGTGGTGAAACGTGCCGCCGGACAACTCTTT
>Ga0070714_100000258_pt1 | contig 41358 bp, 40 predicted proteins | sample LARL83metaG_FD_65450 | JGI IMG/M metagenome (GOLD analysis project Ga0070714, IMG submission 65450) | Corn, switchgrass and miscanthus rhizosphere microbial communities from Kellogg Biological Station, Michigan, USA - LAR L8-3 metaG | ecosystem: Host-associated > Plants > Roots > Rhizosphere ... | reverse complement strand
TCGGGTCGAGGTTAAGGTCCTGGTGAACAAGGGCATTGCCGGGAGCTAGAGACACTATTGTCGGCAGTGGGCGGGTTGCTTGCCGCTCCGGGCCTGGGCGGCTTGCATACCCTCTCAGGCCGCTTTTTTTTAGTAGGCTAGTTGCCGAAAAATCTTCATAGCAGTCATCTGGCCCGGTCAGAACGGGTGATGGCCTGTTTGCAGCCGCGCCATGCTGGGAATTGCGCTTCAGAGCCGCCTGTGTGCCCCACACTTCCACCAATGAAGTGCCCTCATTGTCGTCAGGAGATCGGAGTCAGCACTGCTGACCTCGCAGACCAGGCATTCTTGTTGCGTATTCAGTGCGAGAAATGCGGTAAGGAATTTCTGATTGTGGATGGCACTCCGATGACTGAAGAGCAGTACTCCTCACGCAGAAAGATCTAACGGTAGTTAACGTAACATGTCGATAGCACTCAAAATCCATCAATGAGCCTTATGGCCTTATTTCAATAGTTAGCTTTTAACCTAATTAGTTTTGCCAGTGGCTAGCTCCGTCCGTATCTCCTAGGCTACCTATCATGCGAAGCCTAACTCGTAAAATCACCGTTGTTGTCCTTCTTGTCGTTGTCTCGTTCGTTTTCGGTTTTTCGCAGTCTGCAGCCGCGACGCCCCATCCCAAAGTTGGCTTGGTGCTTGAAGGCGGCGGGGCGCTTGGGTTGGCGCATATCGGCGTCATCCAGTGGCTCGAGGAACATCGGATCCCGGTGAATTACGTTGCTGGAACCAGCATGGGCGGCCTCGTGGGCGGAATCTACGCCAGCGGTTACTCAGCGTCGGAAGTCAAAGAACTCGTCAAGACCATCAACTGGGATCAAGTCCTGCAAGGCCAGGCTCCGTACAAGGATCTCTCTTTTCGCCGTAAGCAGGATGCGATGGAATACCCCAATCGCCTCGAGTTCGGCCTCAGAAAAGGACTGCAGTTTCCCGAAGGATTCAATTCCGGCCAAGATGTCGTGATGATCCTTGATCGCATCGCATTGCCGTACTCCGCGGTAAACGACTTCAACGATCTCCCAATTCCATTCGCCTGCGTCGCCACCGATCTGGTTGCATCGCAACCATTCGTCTTCCGCCAGGGATCGCTTTCTCTCGCCCTACGTTCCACAATGTCGCTGCCGGGGGTGTTCAGTCCGGTTCGCTGGGATGGGCATATCTTCGCTGACGGTGGATTAATGGATAACCTCCCCGTCGATGTCGCCCGGAGCATGGGCGCCGACCTCACTCTCGCCGTTCACCTGGAGACCACCAAACTTGATCCCACGGCAACGCTGTCTTCCTTCGGAGTGCTGGGCCGTTCTGTCAGCGTAGTGATTGCCGCCAACGAACTGCGAAGCATCGAGAAGGCCGACATTCTGATCTCCGTCCCGCTCGAGGGATTCGATTCTCTGGAATACAACCGGGCGGAGGAACTCATCAAGATGGGTTATCAAGCCGCACAGGCCAAGGCAGCTATGCTGAACGTCCTTTCCGTCGATGAGCCCACTTGGCAAGCCTATCTGGCTCGCCGCTCAGCGCGCCGCCTCACAACCCCCGCTCCTCAGTTCGTGCACGTCGTTGGAACCAGCCCGAAATTAGCGGCCGCGATCGAAAAGGATCTGAACAACAACATTGGAAAGCCGGTCGATACGGCCGCCCTGCAAAACCAGTTAATGGATCTTAGAGGTGACGGACGGTTCTCGAGCCTCAATTACGAGATGTCCAGCCGAGACGGAAAGCCGGGCCTGCTCGTCACCGGAGTTGAAAAGCCGTATGCGCCGCCTATTGTGCAACCACTTCTGTTGCTCGATGGTTCCAGCTTCGGCGGTGTCGATTTCAGTATCGGCGCCCGTATTACCTTTCTCGATTTCGGTGCTTACCGTGCTGAACTCCGCAACGACTTGATCGTCGGATCGCAATATGGCTTTCACAGCCAGTATTACCGTCCATTCACGGCGAGCAGCAAATGTTCTTCGCGCCCAATGCGTTCGCCGATTACCAGCAATATCCCATCTACCAGGGAGATGTTTTTGTCTCCCAGTATGCCAGGTCATCTGCCGGGGGCGGCCTTGAACTCGGTTACGAATTTGATCGAGTCGCCCAGTTGACACTGGGTTACACCGGCGCCTACGAGTCATTCGTTCCCAAGATTGGGAACCAGGTCCTTCTGCCCAATGTCTCTGGCCGTTTTGGCGGTACGACGATTCGTTGGGCATTGAATGACGTCGATGATCCGGTTATCCCGCGCTCGGGACAATACATGGACATCAGCAGCACGTGGATCGATGCGAACCCCGGAGCAGTTCATTCGTTTCCCACGTCCGAAGGCCGACTGGCGAAGTTCTTCAGACTGAATGAGCCTTCGTCCGTCTATTTCGGAGCACGTGGGGGAACCACCTTTGGCAATGAACGGGTTGGGGTACCGCCGTTCGCGCTAGGTGGTCCCGATGGTTTCGCCGCCTTCGGCCAAAACGAACTGCTCACCGACCAGTACTACCAGTTCCAGACGGGATACCTTCGCAAGGTAGCCGGGCTCCCCGTGATGTTGGGTGGGGGAGTTTATTTCAACGGTTTGTTCGAGGTGGGTAGGGTCTTCGCGCCGCCGTTCCGTTCACAGACTCCCGGCGACGTCGTTGCCTCACTTTTGATCAATACAATATTTGGACCCATTCAAATCGGCGGAGCTGTCGGAACAGCTGGGCATAGCCGCGTATTCTTCAAATTGGGCCGAATTTTCTGAAGGTACGCCATCAGTGGAAATCAATAAGGCCTATCTTTACCCGACTTCTAACCTCGTAGCTCCGCCGGCGAATCACGCAACGATCATGGAGTTGCGTGTGCCCAGCAGCAAGCAGATGGATTGTCCTGCTGGAGTCATGGTCGCCGTCTCGCTTCAGGACCTGCAGGAGATGTAGAACTCGTTCCGCTCCCAGATCGAATCTGGTCTGGCGTCGCTGTCGGCCAATCAGGGACACGGCGGAATCCCGGTCGCGCCTCCGGATGCAGTCGCTGCCCCGCCCCGGCTAGCAGGTGTATCGCCGATGTCTGCATATGAAATGTCAGCTGCGCTCGAAGAGCAACGTCAACACACCGATCAGGCAGAGGCCCTGGTGATAGGAGCGTCCTTCTGAATCAATATCGGGACGTGAAAAAACGAGCAGCATCCGAGAACCAGAGGATGCTGCCCTTCTTTATTACTTGCCGTAAACGGAAATGATTACGCCGCCGGCGACGATCAGCGTTGCCCCGCGCAGGATACAAATCTCCTCTGCACCCAAGCGGACCGCAGTTGTCTGCGGGAAAGGCGATTTGCACTCGTTGCTTAACCGACTTTCTTTGCGGCTTTCACCTTCGCCCAGCGAGCGCGTTGCGCGGCGGCAATCTTTCGTCTGGCAGCGGCCGACAGTGTCCGTCTCTTGGGTATCGCCGCAACATTGCCCTTGTCACCCTTGGCTCTTACCTTTGCCCATCGAGCCCTCTGGGCAGCCGCGATCCGCGCTCTCCCTGCAGTCGACATCTTCCGCGTTACCGAGCTACTTGTGTAGGTCGCGCCGAAGGCTGCTAGAGCAGCGGACACGCCCTGAATCTGCTTCGTCAACCGCTCATGTTCTTTTTTTAAAAGCTGCACCACACTGCCGATGTTCGTCATTTGAGGCCCCCTCATCGCTGGTGATTGTAACAGGGCTCTGCAATCCAGAGTGGTACCTGGAGCAGCGAAACAAAACTTGAGAGAACACTCAGAGCAGAGACAACCGGCGGGCGCAGTCGGCTATAATTTCTGCTCAAGTTTAAAAATCCTGTCCATCAAAAGCCATTTTTCTCCTGGGGTTGCTTGCAGCAGCGGACGCTGGAATTTCCACATGAGTTCCTCCCATTCGCGTACTTTCGGATTCGCACTGTCCGCTCGCGCCTTTGCCTCGAATGAAAAGCTGTCGTTAACCTCCAGGATCATGAAAAGGCGTGTTCCCAGCAAGTAGATCTCGGCATCCTCAATGCCGGATTCTTTGAGGCTCGCGGTTATCTCCGGCCAGATGCGCTCGTGATACCGCTTGTATTCTGCGATCAGCTTTGGATCATCCTGCAAATCAAGGGTAAGACAATATCGTCGGTTCATTCCGCTTCACTCGAGGCAACGTGCAAGATCGGGCCGGCAGCACCGACGGCTGGTCGATGGCCGCGCACGGCGAAATAGAGAATGTAAATGTGGCAGAGCAAAGGAATAAGGAAGGCTCTTTGAATGTTGGATGCATCCGAGATTCTGCCCATCAGGGCTGGAACTGCAGCTCCACCAATGATCGACATGACCAGCAACGATGATCCTAGCTTCGTATAAGAGCCAAGATCTCTAAGACTTAGGGCAAAGATCGTTGGAAACATGATCGAATGAAAGAATCCGACCAAAACAACCGCCCAGACAGGAATCTGCCCCGACGCGAGTGAGACGAATACAAGACAGACAAGCGATCCCGATGCGAAAACACTGAGTAGATTCGCTGCGGGAATCTTTTTCATGACGGCTGAACCTGCAAACCGCCCGAGCATGAATCCCAACATGTGCGCCTGCAAATAGTGCGCCGCGACCTTTTCGTGCGTCCCGGGAATCTCGTGCTCGGCGAAACGGATAATGAAACTCGCTACTCCGACTTGCGCGCCAACATAGAAGAATTGAGCAACGACCCCTCGGACGAGATGAGCGTGAGCCCAAACCCCACTCAATCGCACTGACGACGACTCCGCTTCGTGGCTCTCGCGAATTTCCGGCAAGTGCGAGAAGTAGATCAAAACGGCAACACACAGAAAAATTCCAGTAATCGCGAGGTAGGGCACCTTCACCATGTTGGCCTCGGAGGCGCGATAGGCCAGCAATTGCGCCGGATCCATCGCCGCCAGTTCGCTCGGAGTGTGCTCGATTCCAGACAGAATGAACGCGGCCCCGAGCAATGGCGTCACCACAGCGCCAACAGAATTAAATGACTGAGCGAAGTTCAGCCGCCGCTCTGAGCTTTCCGGGGGACCTAGCCGAGTCACATACGGATTGGCCGCCACTTCCAGGAAGGATTGCCCGCAGGCCATCACGAAGAGCGCGAATAGAAAGAATCCGTACGTGCGAATCGAGGCGGCCGGGATAAACAGAAGTGCTCCGGTGGCGCAAATCAGCAATCCAGTAAGGATGCCTCGCTTGTACCCAATCCTCTGCATCAGCCAGCCAGCGGGAAGCGCCGCAAGGAAATATCCTCCGAAGAACGCGGATTGAATGAGCGACGATTGAAAATCCGTCAGACTGAAGGCTTTTTTCAGGTGAGGGATGAGAATGTCGTTGAGATTGACACCGATGGCCCACAGAAAGAAGAGGCTGGTCACCAAGGCGAACGGAACGATGTATCGTCTGTCAGTCAGAGGTGCGGAAGTCCCGGTCATTGTCTCCCCACTAAGTCAAAGCGCGGTCGAGATGCACGTAGCCGCCGTCGACGAACAGATGTTGGCCCGTAATGTGAGCCGCCTTGCATGAAATCAGAAAGACCACCATCGCGGCAATTTCTTCGGCCTGCGTCATCCGCTTTCCCAAAGGAATTTTGGCAACGATGCCCTTTAGCTTTTCATCCGGATTCGGAAAAGTTGAGAGCCATTGCTGATAAAGCGGTGTCATTACTTCCGCAGGTACAACGGCGTTGACGCGAATCTCATAGGGAAGCAGTTCAACTGCCCATTCGCGAGTAAGGGCGAGGATTGCTCCCTTCGAAGATGCGTAGCCGGAAGTTCCTCCCTGCCCCGTGACGGCGGTCTTCGAACTTATGTTCACGATCGATCCGCGCGATTGTTTGAGATGAGGCAGTGCATAGTGCGCTATGTTGTAATAATGCAGCAGGTTTCGTTGCAGCGAGCCAACGTATTGTTCAGGTCCGCCGTGCTCGAGACCGACGCGGTCGTTGACGCCCGCATTGTTGATCAAGGCATCAATGCGTCCCCACTCTTTTTCGCACTGGTCCACCGCCTTGCGGCACTGCTCGGGCGTTGTCAAATCAATTTCGATGAAAGAAGCTCGCGCACCACATTGACTGAGTTCCGAACGAAGGCTCTCTCCCGCATCGGCGTCACGATCCGCAATGACGGCGATCGCCGCCTCGGTGGCGAGGGCACGAGCCGTAGCCGCGCCGATCCCCTTGGCGCCGCCCGTGATGAGCACAACCTTATCGCGCAGTTGCAGGTTCATGATGCTGGGCTTTCAGGCCGTAAAACGAGATCGCATTCAAACCGAATATCTTCTGTTGCTGTTGCAGAGGAAAGTCTTGAACATAGTTCGCAACCAAGTGCTTGACTCTGTTGTATGTGCCCGCTACCAGGCAGACCGGCCAATCCGATCCGAACATGACGCGGTCTGGCCCGAAGGCTTCAAAGACGACGTCGAGGTATGGTTCAAAATCTGCGCTGCGCCAATTTTTCCAGTCGGCTTCAGTGACCATTCCCGAAACCTTGCAGCAGACGTTGCGATTGCTGGCGAGAGTCTGGAGTTGGCGTGCCCATGGCTCGATTTCGCGCGTGCGGATGGATGGCTTTGCCAGGTGATCAAGCACAAATCGCTGGTCCGGAAGTTTCTCAACCAATTCGATTGCTGAGGCTAGTTGGTGCGGATAGATCAAAATGTCATAGCAAAAGTTAAATTCTTGCAGATGCCGGATGCCTTCAAGGACATCTTTCCGTACGAGGAAACGATCATCAGGCTCCGACTGGGCGATATGCCGGAACCCGCACAGTTTTTCGAATTGAGAGAAATGCTCAAGACGCTGCGCCAGGTTAGGAGCGCAGAGAGGTACCCAGCCCACTACTCCCTTGATCTCCTCATATCGTGTGGCCAATTCAAGCAGGAAGTTGGTTTCGTTTTCAGACTGATCCGTTTGTACTGCGATGCACCCATCCATTCTGTTGAGGCGTAGCTCGGGAAGAATATCCTCAGGCAGAAAATCGCGGCGGATCGCAGACATCTCATCGGTAATCCATCCGTGTGTGGCGGAGTTGTAACGCCAGAAATGCTGATGGGAATCGATATACATGAGGATAGTCGAGTCGGTATCGAGGCTGTCAGCCGTGCAATTTCAAGAAACCTCCGTCAATCGGGTAGTCGGTTCCGGTAATGAATGCCGCCTCGTCGGAGCACAAAAACAGCGCGAGTGAAGCGACTTCGTCGGGCTGCCCCATACGGCCAATGGGTTGAGTTTGAGAAAGCTTTGCGAACATCTCCTGCTCTCGGCCGGGATAGTTCTGCTGCAGGTATCCGTCGACAAAAGGTGTGTGCACTCGAGCGGGGGAGATGCTGTTGCAACGGATCTTGTGCTGCAAGTAATCCTTCGCCACCGAGTACGTCATTGCGACCACGGCGCCTTTGCTCATGGAATAAGCGAATCGATCCGCGAGACCCGACCAGGCCGCAATCGACGCCATATTCAGAATTACTCCTCCGCCATTTTCTTTCATGTGGCCGACGGTTGCGCGCATACAATTGTAGTAGCCTCGGACATTGACCTGACACACCCGGTCAAATTCCACTTCCGTTGTCTTTTCCAGATTTCCTACGTGCGCGATCCCAGCGTTATTGACGAGGATATGAATTCGTTCCAGCGCGAAGATTTTCTCAAAGACTGCGTGAACTTCCTCTTGCCGGGTAACGTCGCAACGACCGGCTCGCGCCTCACCACCTTCCTTCAGGATTTGTTCAGCAGCGCTCTCTGCAGCTCCAAGATTAATATCGAGAACGTGGACGTGAGCGCCGTTCGCCGCAAATCTGCGGGCGATAGCCAAGCCAATGCCACTGGCGGCCCCTGTAATGATGGCCGCCTTGCCATCGAGGCGAAACGCATTTGAATTCTCCTTCGGATCTTTCAGAGCGAAACTCCTCTCTTCCATGGGATGAAGTCGTCCTGCGCCAGGGGCTCGGCCTTCGTTTTCGCCTCGCCACTCGCAATGCGAATGACCGTATCCAAAATCGTTTCTCCCGTCTGCTCGACGCTCGTTTCTTCAGAAAGGATGGAACCCGTGTCGATGTCGATAATTTTCGGGATACGCGCAGCCAGTTCCGAGTTGGTTGAGATCTTCACGACGGGCGCAAGCCGGAACGAACGGCGCCCACCCATTCTCTCGCAGTCTGCGTTCAACGCGGGCCTGTTTTTGGGTCCATATAGCAAATACTGGTTTCGGTTAAAGCATGCGCACGTGATCTTGCATCCCATAATCAATAGCCGACGCTCGCCGAAAATAGAAATGCCCAGGCTCACCTTTGAGTCTGAGCATGGTAGCCCGCACTGATTGGTTTGCACACGATACCTCAGGCCTTTGTAGCGACTTCGTAGAGGTACTCAACGAAAGACCGCACGGCGCCATCCATCCCTTGCACCTTTTCGTTCTTCGACTCGATCACATAATACTCATCTGGCGCATGCGCTCCGCTGCCATGACCGAAGCCGAAATGTCCGGCCGCGAGGCGCAGGGGTTCATCGGTAAAGACGTATCCTGGCCAGGACCCGGCACTTCGCGGCAAGACAATGGGATCGATCCCATTTCGCTTGTACACGTCGGTCTGTGCGCCGATGAGTGCAGCATCGGCAGAAGTACCGTTCGGATCGTATCCGCCGGTCATGTGTACCTCAATGTCGCCAAAGCCCCGCTTTGCCAGGTGGGCTTGGAGTGCGGCCAAGGCTTCTGTCGCCTTCATATCGGGGACCAGGCGCATGTCAATCTTCGCGACTGCACGGTGAGGAAGAATAGTCTTACCTCCCGGCCCAGTGTAGCCGCCCACAAGGCCCTCAATATTTACCGTCGGGCGCGACATCAACCGTTCGAGCGCGTCTTGCCAACTGACGTCGTGCACCCAGTGCTCGACGCCCATTTGCTTCTTGGCCACCGCTTCGTTCAGTCGCTGCGCCGCCGTGGCAATCATCGCCTTTTCGGCGGCGGAAACAGGACGTGCCTTATCCGCAAAGCCTTCGATGACAGGGTCGTTGCCGTCAGGAGAGACCAGAGTCGCCAAGGCTTCCACGAGATGCCATGCCGGACTATCGACGCGCGCTTTGTTGCTGGAATGAATATCGTGGTGCGGTCCCCGACCCCAGCGCTCTCCGCTCGACACCATTTCAAATTCCACCACGCCTTTCGCCCCGAGTGTCATCGTCACCGAGCCATCGAGATCCTGTTCAGCCGACGGCATGAAAATTCCAAGGCAAGGCCGGAGCGCGGCCAGGACTTCGGGACGGCGCACGATCTGCGGAAAATGCGGCGACCCGATCTCTTCTTCGCCTTCCGCTACTAGCACCAGATTCACAGGAAGCTTCCGACCGCTCGCACGAATTGCATGAAGGGCGGCAATGAACGATGCTTCGGGCCCTTTCTGGTTCACAGCTCCTCGACCCACTACGACCGTTCCGAGTCCAGGTTTTTCGACCAGCGCCGCGGCCCATGGAGGCGACGACCACTCGGAAGGATCCGCTTGCTTCACGTCGTACATGAAATAGAGCCCAAGTGTTTTCGGAGCTCCTACGTCCAACTTGGCGAAGATCCCAGGCTGGCCATCCGTCGGGATTTTCGTGACCTCGCCGAATCCGGCATCACGAAGGAAGCGCATCGTGAGATCGCAACCATCCGTTACTCCCCGATTCTCGGCTGCGATCGAGGGCTGCTTGATCCATTCCTGCAACCGTTGCACAGCTTGATCGTGCAGCTTTTCGATTTGAGCGAAAATCGGACTCAGCTCGCTTTGATCCGCGTCCAAACGATTGGGAATCGCTAAGGTGGCGGCGCCCGCTATTGCACCCTGAAGAAAGGTTCGTCGGTCCATGAGCGGAGAGCATAATCGCAAACGAACGTCTCCGTCCAGATACAAATTAAGGCTGGACACCCGCGTACGCAGGAATGGCACCGCGCGCGGAGTTCTTGTAAAGACACGTCTGCTGTGAATACTCCTAGTAGGGTGTGCGACTTTCACGACCGAAACAAGGCTGGGAATGCCATGCACAATAGCAAATCGAGAGCGCTACAGTTTTGCCGAAACTTCAGGACCCGCGTCATCCGACGTAATCCCGATTCACTCATCGACCTCGTTTTTGGGAACAAACAGCGCAAGCCAGGGAAATCGCTTCGTCAGTTATCACCCAACCACTGTAAGCGTGATGCGAACGGATTGTTTCTGGGCACAGTTCAGACTCACGCAGCCTCACCAATAGAGGAGCCTCCCTACGGGTTGGGCGCGTAGTTCCTTTCGCGGGTGCGGTACCCTTTACGGCTGCGAATGCGCAATCCTTTCTGATTGTGCGCTTGGACTTCGATGGTGCGGTAATGGTTATCCAGTTTGAATGCCTCCGGTTTGTAGGACACCGCGTACTGGCTGCGTAGCTCTTCCTGAATGGAAGCGAAGGCGTCGGTCACTTCATTGATCTGGCGAGGGGCATACGATCTTCCGCCGGTCGCGTCCGCAATTCGCTCCAGATTCTTTCGGCCTTTTCCGCCAGAGCTGGTCAGGTTGGTGCTGATGGTGTACACGGCGACCTCGGCCTGCTGCGCCATTTCAATGGCTCGTTCGCGAGTCACATTGCTTGCGTTGTCGTTGCCATCACTCAACAGGATGATGGCGCGCCGAACAGGGCCCGCCTGTGCTTGCCTTTGCAACTTGTCCCGGCAGGCATAGTAGAGCGCATCGTACACGGCCGTCAGATTGCCGGGTTTCAGCATGTGAATGCCGGCGACAAGCTTGTCGCGGTCAGCGGTGAAGTCCTGTGTGACCTCGGACTTCAGGTTAAAACCGATGACAAAGGACTGGTCGTACTTCGGCCGAAGGGTCTGGCTCAGAAACTCGATGGCCGCTTCCTGCTCGAACTTAAAGCGATCGCGCACCGATCCGCTGGTATCAATCAGGAGACCGACTTGCAAGGGAAGATCAGTCTCGCCGTGGAAGCTGAGTATCTCCTGCGGCGGCTTGCGGTCGTCCAGAATCTTGAAATCGTCTTGCTTCAGACCCTTTATGTAATGCCCGTGCTTGTCGGTGACCGTGAAAACCAAGTGTACTTCGCTCACCGCCGTGCGCAGGACGAGCAACGATTCATCCGGTTTTCCGGTTGCACCCGCATTCCGGGATTGCGAGTTCTGATCCGAAACCGCCGTGGTTGAGCAAGTGAAATTATTTGCGAAAACCTTAGCGGTTACGGCTTGCACTTGTGAGAAAGCTGGCCTCGTGGCGACCATCGGCGTCAACATAAAACAGACCACTCTGGTCATGTTCAGTATTGTCAGCAAGGCTGCCTCCCGGGTGTGGTTCTCTCGGAATCCTAATGCCGGGACAGACCTGCGCAGTACTGGGAGAACTGCCAAGAGCGTATTTGGGGTCTTCTCTGCTGCGCTCATTTGAGTCACCCCGCGCTGAAGGGACCCGTTGCGTTGGTGGACACCTTCCCTGCAAAGGTTTCTGTCCGTCTGGGCGAGTCTCCAAGCACGGGTCGACTGTCAATAGCAACAGTGGGCTCTCGCAATGAGGTCACTGAGTATTAGGTTCTACGGCCGTATTAGGGAGGGTACAAGCATGAGAGAACTCATAGAGAGGGACGGGGCGCGCGGTTTCGTGCTTAGTCGACGATTCATTTCTCCAAAGCATTGGCTTCTTGCCCGACCGTCATCTGGATTTGGGTGTTCGCGGGGTCATCTTCCAAAACCGGCCGCACTTATACTGCGGCAGATTTGAATGGGTAGCCACGGAAAACTCAGTCTAGGAGCTTACATAGGTTTCGAATTCAACAGAATGTTCGTGAACGTTTGTTTTTGAGCCCCATGCTTTCTGGCTGTCAAGATACTGTCCCACACGATACAGCAGGCTTGCTGGGTCCGTGTCAGCGGTCCGCGTGAGGAGGAGAACCCCGGTATGCATGCCCGATTTTTTGTTCTGAGTTTTGTTTTGCTTTTCACCGCAGCACTCCATGCACGAGACAAGACCGACGTTCTGGTGATGAAGAACGGTGACCGCATGACGTGCGAAGTCAAAGGACTCGACGCCGGTGTTCTCTATGTCAGCTTCGACTACATCGATGGCACCGCCTCGGTTGACTGGTCGAAAGTGGCCCGCCTGGAGAGCAACCAATTGTTCGTTGTGAAGACCGAGACCGGCAAGGTGTACACCGGAACCCTGATAACTGCCGAGGCAGAGGCCGACTGGCCAGTGCAGATTCAGGTCTTGGGGCCGGAAAAAAAGGATACCATCGACCGCTCCGAAATCGTTCAAATGGTCGCCACCTCCGACAGGTTCTGGCAGCGATTTAATGGCGAGGTAAGTTTCGGTGTGATCTATTCAAAAGGCAATCAATCCACGCAGTACAGCTTGGGGTCGCAGACAGCATACGTCCGGGAACGTTGGACTGCGCTCGGCGGTTTCAGTTCCCAGCTGTCCTCTAGCTCGGGCACCAATGCGTCCACTCGAAACGACCTCAACCTTGGCGCCCGTCATCTGTTGCCCTGGAACAACTGGTTCTACGCCGGCCTCGGAGCTTTTCTTCAAAGCTCAGAACAAGGAATCGCGTTGCAGAGCACGATTGGTGCCGGTATCGGACGTTATTTGAAAAACACGAACCGCACGAGCCTATCGCTGATTGTCGGGCCTGCATGGCAGAACACTAGCTACAAACAGGCCGGCGCTTCCGTGACCAAACAGAATCTTGCGGCCGCCATCTTTTATGGAGATGCGCAGTTTTTTAAATTCAGCAAGACCAACCTCGACTTCACGGCCGCCGTCCTGCCCGCCCTGTCAGATCCAGGTCGCGTCCGCTTCAACACGAATGCGTCCTATTACATCAAGATCGTCAGCAATCTCAAGTGGAATCTGTCCTTTTACGGGAACTGGGATAACCGACCACCGCCAGGTTTTTCGGGCAGTGATTACGGAACCAGTTCCGGCCTCAGTTGGACCTTCGGCCTAAAGTGACGGGCTGTCAAATGCTCGGCCGCTCACCCACAGACGATGCGGCAATACGGCTAACCTGCGTACCTGACGCATCCCGTCGGAGACAGGACTTCTCATTCCATCTGATAACAACAGTTTAAGGTCGATTTGGCACGACATCAGAACCCACGTCTTCCCTCCACTGCTCAAACCACACGTTTCTAGTTCGGTCGGCCGAGCCAGGAGTATTGCCAGCCGACCGAGAGGTTCTGATAGTTGCCGCCGAAGCGGACGTAGGTGCCATTGCTGTAACTGATTTTGACAGAATGGTGGCGGGAGAGACGGAGGGAGCCAGTGCCTCCGAGGCGGGAGCCGACTTGCTTGCTGGCGAGGTTGGTGACACCGCTCAGGCTGGTGACGCCACCCCACCAGAAATTCCCGTCGAATGAGACCCATGTGCGTTGTCCGAAGTCGTAGCTGATGTGGCCCTCAAGCGATCCGATGGGTTGCTGAGTTTGGGGCTGGGGAGCGGGACCGGCGAACGCGGCTGAGTTCGTAGTGTAGAGCCAGACGCCGCCATATCCATCGAGCAGCCAGTTGCCGAGGCGCCGGGAATAGCCCAGTTCCGGCTTGAAAGCCCAGCGGTTGATACTCCAATTGATTAGCTTGGTGCCATCGTATTGGCCGCTGGGAGCGATGACTCTCAGACTCGCGCCCAGAAGAGTCTTCTGTTTCCAGCGGGCGAACTCCTGCACGGGCATGGCGGGTCCGCCCAGCAAGTTGACGGAAAAGCGCAAGGAAGCGTCGGCCAACCCCGAGCGGTAGACCGAGGTATGCGCGCCCAGCACTGCGCCCTCGAACGTCCCGACTGCATAGGGAAGTGAGGCAGTGAGGTTGGCGGAGCGTCCGAAGAAGCTCAGGGTGTGGTACAGGCTGATGACAGGAACACTGTAACTGCCGGTGGCACCGGTGATCGGGACGCTGCCACCGAAGTTTATGCCTCCGTTGTAATAGCCCCATGTGAGTATGACCGCGTTGGTATGGATGGGTGTGATGACGTAGGCGCGCGGAGCGAGGTCCTGCGCGGAAAGGCGAAGACAGGAGGCAAGCAGGGAGGACAACAACAGTGCACGACCAAGACGCACGAAGTGACGCCTGCGGGCGCGGCACGGACGGGGTGTCTGCGGCAAGGCCGTCCGGCGAGTTTTGGGGACGTGAACCATGTGGGTGACGGACACACTGCTGAAAGACAAGAAAAATGGCCAAGTCTAAACGTTGAACTCGATAGGTTTACTTTTCATCCGACCGGAAACAGGCCGTTCAACTTCCCCGATGCGGACTTCTCGCTCGGAATATTTCCGGTTGGCCCATAATCCTCCACAAGCCTCAGGCGATCTCTCGGGCCGGTTGGTTCTGAGATTGAAAGGCCTCCAAGGCATCGGCGACCGAGGTGAACCGGTCAATCCCACCGAGCCGCGCATCTACTCCTTCGGCACACAACCGCTGGCGGACCGATGACCGCGCTTCGACAGCGTGAAACCTCCCTCCAGCAGCTGTCAGTTCGTCGGCCAGACTGGCCAGCATGTGCGCACTGTGCATATCCACGTGGGGCGCAGCGGAAAGGTCCAGTACAACGAGCTTGGGCGACACGGCTTCCGCGTGCACCCTGTCCACAATCGTGTCGTGCACATGATCCATGTTGAAATAGACAAGACCCGACTCGGGCCGGAAGATCAGCACGCCGGGGATCATCTCGTTCTCCGGACTCCGCTCGCGATCGGAAAAGCGACGCGTGCCAGGAATACGCCCGAGAATGGCGACATGCGGTCGGGATGCGCGACGGATCAATAAAACCAGCGAGATGATCGCGCCGATCATCACACCACGCAGCAGACCTTGTCCCAGCACGCCGACAGTGGCTGCCATCGCCACGATGAGCTCAGGACGGTCGCTGCGCCAAAGCTGCTTGAGGGCGGAAACTTTGAAAAGACCTGCGACCGCGACCAATACCACTGCCGCCAAAACTGGCTGGGGCAGCGCATGAAGAAGGTGCGAGAAGAACAGTACCACCACTAATATGATTCCCGCCGCGATGGCGCCCGACAGCGGCGTGCGCGCGCCCCCACCTTCGTTGACGAGCGATTGCGACATCCCACCACTGACCGGGAATCCGCGGCCCAACCCGGCGGCGAGGTTGGACGCGGCGAGCGCAAGAAACTCCTGGTTGGCGTCCAGCCGCCCGCCATGCTTCGCGGCGAAGGTGCGGCCAATAGCGGACGTTTCCACCGCGGCGAGCAGAAAACATGCGAAGGCCAGGGGCAACAACTCGTTGGCATCGGCCCAGTGAATCGCAGGGAGGCCGATGTGTGGCAACCCTTGCGGCACCACGCCCAGCAACTTGACCCCGCGCGCGTCGAGACCAAGCAGGCCTGACGCCACAATCCCGCCCACCACGACCAACAACGCCACGGGTTTGTTCTTGAGGAAAATCTTTCCGAGCACGAGGATTGCAAGCGCGGCGCTTCCGATCGTAAGTGAAGTGCTGTTGGTCTCTCCTAGGTGCCGGAGAAAGTAGCCGCTGTTCTGCCAGAAATTGCCATGTGCTCCGTGCATGCCAAAGAGCTTGGGCAATTGCGTGGTGGCCAGGAAGAGCGCCACGCCGCACTTGAAACCGACCATCACGCTCTCGGAGATGAAGTTTACGATCGAGCCAGCCTTGACCAGCCATGCGATGAAGGCGATGAGCGCCACGAGCAAGGCCGTTCCCGCCGCCAGAGCGCTGAACCGGGACGTGTCGCCTCCCGCAATTTCGCCCAGCGATGCGCCCACTAGCAGGGCTATGGCGGAAGTTACTGTAATGACCGTGTGTCGCGAACTGCAAAACAGCCAGAAGACCAGCCCGCTAAACAAGCACGCATAAAGGCCCGCTTCGGGAGGCAAGTTGGCTAGCGAGGCATCGCCTAGCCCCGCTGGCAGAAGGTATGCTGCGAGTGTGATGCCTGCGACAACGTCACCGCGCAGCCATGTTCGATCGTAGATCCTTAGCCAATCGAGAACTGGAAGCCGAAAATTCATATCGTTTGCTCCGCGAATTTACTCATTGCACGGCCGATCCGTGTAGAGGCCTTAATTACACTTCCGTTCTCGATGTGACCGCGTGCAAAGGTCTGCCCCTGTTGTCGTGTTTGAATTTCCCGCGACGAAGAAGTTTCAAAGCCATCCGGTCCGTGTCGCTGGTCACGCAACTCGATCGCTAGCACTTCGTCCAATTCAGTATGGTTCTGAGGAAGAAACAGGCGGACGAGGTCTCGGAAATCAAGTACTGCGAGTGAATAGTCGGCTACTCCGGAGCTAAAGTCAGTTGGCGTAATATTCCGATTACGCTCATTAACCGGGTGGCTGGGGGTTTGAGTGTAATCGCCTCTCTATGTCACCTAAGGACAACAGACCACTTCGGGCGGCTGTCCTAGCAGTGGATTCTTCTGTTCCACTCCGATCGTGGATAGTTCACTTAGATTCCTCGAAAACGGCCTTCACGTGGCCACTGCGAACAGCCTTCTTAAGATCAGCATGATCGCGCTCGTTCTGATCGGCATAAGCTACTGAGAATTCAGCTAAGGCCTGATCGAAAGCATCGCTCTTTCCCATGTAACCACTTAACGCTCTCGAGGAACCTGCTCGAGCGTGTGCGAGCGCCAGTGCCCTTCCACACCATGTGGCATAGAGATCCATCTCGCGGGCACCAAACGTCTCCACGCGGATGCTTATTTTGATGTCCCTCAACTGGCGGACGAAGTAGTGGTGCTTTTCCAACGTGCCCTCCGTCCACCCCAGGAACACATCACTCGCCGGTTGCATGAGCCTATAACCGTTTACGATTCGCTGGCCCGAATTGGGGAACTCGCTCGCACCTGTGTAGGGTTCCAGTACCGAACGACGAGCCTCTTTAACCTGTAGAAATAGAGGATCACCTTCTCCTGCCATGAAGAGCATGACCCAACACCGTGTACCGACACTACCAACGCCCACGACCTTGATAGCGGCATCTCGCAACTGGTATCTGTCCAGTAGCGATTGGCAAGAATGTGGGAGCGTCTTTCGGTATCCCGCGAATGAGTCCCGGACTACCTTCTCGATCTGTCCTGGGGAGTGGCCCTCCGCGTGAAAGATCGTCGGAAGTTGATCTTTAATGACCGGAATATCTCCATTGTGCTCGACGAGTCTCGGGAAAATGTCGTCGCCGGCGCTGCGAGCTTTCTCTTTCTGAAGCCGCTTCAGGACAAGCTGGCGCAAGTCGGGATCTTTAATATTTGCCACCAAATCATCTGCCCTCATCGCCTGGTACCACAGCTCCAGCGTCTTCATCTCGCTAAACTCGGCCATGGACTCGCGATACGTGCGGACGCAGGTCGTGACCACCTCCTTACCGACCCTGTCGCTCAGTCCATTGTCACGGCATGCAATCAGGAAGCTTGCCGCAAGTCGCTTGATGTCCCATTCCCATGGAGCGGGAAGAGTTTCGTCCAGGTCGTTCACCGAAAAGATGACCTTTCGCTCCGGCGTGGCAAAGCCCCCAAAATTGCATAAGTGAGCGTCTCCGCAACACTGCACGCGAATGCCGCTCGTCGGAGTCGTGGCCAGATCGCAAGCCATGGTGAGCGCGGCTCCACGATAAAACGTAAAGGCGGAGCGCACCATGCGCCCATGACGTAGAGGAAGGAGTTCGGCAATGCGACCTCGTTCCGCTTGTAGGACCAACTCAACCGCATCCGGTCGGTTCGCCGGCGCTTTCCAGGTGGCATGCGATTTACGAGGGCATTTATCCCGCAGAGACTTACCCATTTGGTAAAGCTCGTCACGCTTCGGTAGGACTATAGGTGCCGAGCGTGTTTTTGACCTGACGATTCGCTGCTCGGATTTAAACGGGTTTCTTACAAGAAGTGGCGCCGCCATATTTTGTCTCCGACGAGAGAGGAGGAGGTTCTGGAATCGTCACACGACACGAGATAGTCGTGGATCGTCGAACGAAACGTAAAGGTTAATGAAGTCGGTTAAAACTGGCAGAATTTACAGGCATTACGCGCTTCGCCAGACGGTGTTGTGATTAGCTGCCGGGTTCTCGTAGTAGAGGATATGGAGCCGTTTCGGCGGTTTATCGTTTCGACGTCGCAGGCAAGACCGGAACTGCAGGTGGTCGGTGAAGTGTCGGCGATCGGCTTTGATGTCCTATGCGGCCGAAGCTTGCGGAGTGTGCAGCTTGGTGGCCAGTTTTACAAGCGTCGCGAGCGAATCGGCTTTCATCTTTTGCATGACCTGCGCTCGGTGCGCTTTCACTGTAATCTCGCTGATGCCGAGTTCGCCGCCAACTTGTTTATTCAGCAACCCGGAGACGACTAATGCCATGACCTGCTGCTCACGGGGAGTGAGCGAGGCGTAACGATTCCGAAGCTCCTGCATCTCTGCGTTTCGATCGAGAGCAAGGCGGCTTCGTTGGAGAGCGTTTCGGATCGCGCTTACCAAAGTGTCGTTATTGATTGGCTTGGTCAAGAATTCGAGAGCACCGGCCTTCATGGCCTGCACTGTCTTCGGCACGTCTCCATAACCGGTGATGAAGATGATCGGCATGTCGATGTGTTCGAGGGCGAGTCGCTTCTGCAGTTCGAGGCCGTTCAGGCCGGGGAGAGAAACGTCAAGGACAAGGCAGCTCGGGACAAGGCTCCTTGGGTGGTTGAGGAATTCCTGCGCTGACGCGAATGTCTCCGGCTTCCAATTCTCATTCCGGATCAAGAGTTCCAGCGACTCACGCACAGAAACATCATCGTCGACGATGAATACAACCGGTATGGCGGTCAACTTGGCAAAGTCCCCATTTCAAAGCCATGTATGCGTGCCGAATTCATTTTACCCCCACTTCAAGCGGCCTGTAGCGCCGTCTTGATCGCCGAAAGCAAATCTGCGTCATTGAAGGGCTTGAACAGGAATCCCGCTGCACCTTGCTTGAGCACTCGAGTACGAATCTTCTCATCTCTTTGGCCAGTGATGAATATGACTGGGAGCTGTTTTCCGCGACGCTTCAGCTCCTGGTAAAGTTCCGGTCCACTCATGCCCGGCATAGCGATGTCCAAGATCAGGCAACAGGTCTGATCGATACAATCGGATGAGAGAAACGCTTCTGCCGACGAAAAAGCTCGAGTCGCAAAGCCAAATTCCTTAAGTAGGTCAGGCAGAGACTCGCGGACCGACTCGTCATCATCAACAACTACGGAAAGGAGCGTACTTTTATCCTTGCTCCAATCCTTTAAAGACTCCATAACAAGACAATGCGGTATTTCCATCAGGGCGTCCATTGTGCTTTGGTATCACTTGTGCCCTGATTGAGAGCACCGGACGTCATCAAGCGGCGTCCGTTGATGGATCGCGATTGACAAAGGGCTCGCCGCCAGCCAGACCCTCGGGATTGCAGGGAATAGCAAAGGAAAACGTAGATCCGGGCCCATCATTTGGTGTCGCCCAAAGGTGCCCCTGATGAGCCTCAACAATCGAGCGGCTAACAGAGAGACCGATTCCCATGCCGTCGGTTTTGGTCGTATAGAAGGCCTGGAAGATCCTCTCCGCGGCTTGGGGAGTGAGCCCAACTCCAGAATCTTTCACGCTTAATCGGACGCGATTCGGCTCCTCTCGTTCAGTTCGGATAAGCAACTCTCTTGGGCCATTGTCAATTGTGCTCATTGCGTCCGCGGCGTTTCGAAGCAGGTTCAGAATGACCTGCTGAAGCTGGATTCGGTCGCCGATTACCGGCGGGAGGTCCTCCGCAAGCTCATACCGCAAAATTGCACCGCTTCTCTGGATCTCAGTCAAAGATAGTGCCGTAACCTCGCGCGTCGCCTCATTCAGGTCCATCGCCTCTGGGGACGGTTCCTTCTTGCTATAAAGAGTCCGCAATCGCGTGATTACGTCGGAGGCCCGATTGCCATCTCGAATCGTGCGCCGGACAGTTTCCCGGGCACCATCGATATTGGGGGGATCGGCAGACAGCATCCGCAAGCAGGTGCCGGCATTCGTGATGATGCCCGAGAGCGGTTGGTTAACTTCGTGGGCTATGGATGCAGTGAGCACTCCAAGGCTGGTGATGCTTGTAACCTTTGCGAGTTCCGATCTTGCCCTGGCGAGAGCTTCCTCGGAAAGTTTCCTCTGCGTTATGTCTTCGGAGAGCGCCATCAGAAATCGAGACTCTCGATCCGTGCCCGGCAAGATGGAGACATTGTTGCGTGCCCAAACAGGTTGACCATTTTTACGGCGGTACCGCTTTTCGATTTGAAATTGCTGGCGCTTTCCGTCGAGCAGATCGCGGACCAGCGAGCGATTCTGTTCGATATTCTCTTCGTGAGTGATGTCAAGAAATGTTAGTTGCCGTAATTCATCGTCGGTGTAACCGACCATCGTCTGAAAGACGGGGTTCGTGGCAATAAAACGGCCATTCAAGTCGGCCAGAGCAACGCCAACGGCCGAGTTCTCGAAGACAGACCTCCACTTCTCCTCGCTGCGCACGGCTTGCGCATGGGCTTGGCTGAGACTTGCTTCTGCCAGCTTGCGCTCAGCAACTTCTTTCCTCAGCTCTTCGTTGGTTGCGGCAAGTTCCGCAGTTCGCTCGACAACTCGTCGATCAAGTTCGTGGGCAATTCTTTTCTGTTCGTGTAGAAGCGCAGCCTCCCGCAGCCCAATCGAGGCCTGATTTGCCGCCACGCTCAGAAGAAGACTCTCGGTCTGCGTGGGAAAGTCGGCGCGCTGAGAACCGACTACGATCATGCCCATCTCACCATGCACGCCCAGTGGCACAGGAAACATTGAAGTGTTTTCGGCGAATTGGCCTGTCGCCGTCGGCAGCGACATTTCGCCATCGGGTGTAAGCCAGTTGCTGACCATCACGCCAATATCTTGCGGCGACACTCTCAGTTTGTATGAATCAGAAACACGCAAGATTTCCACCGGTGCGGCAGTGGCTGGATCATTGAGCCGAGCGCACACAAACTCCAGGTCGAGCATATTGAGGAGTGCGTCTAGCAACATCTCGACAATCTGGGATGGCTCATTGCCGCTCCAAATAGCGGGCAGGCCCAGCAAACTGACAAGGTCGTTGATGCAGCGCTGAAGACGCTTAATCTCCCGATCTGGATCTTGCAACTGCTCTTTCATATCAGGCTGCCACGAGTGGACTGCTCCGACGGACCCGACGTTGTCGAAATTCCTGCAGGAATTCCTCTGGTGGGATATAGAAGGGATTTTGCTGAAGGATCCCGCCGATGATGACCATCGGATGGGTCCGCATGATGTCGATCACCTCGTCGCCACGGAATTGTCCAAGATGGTAGGTGCAAATAACCGGGTCTTCGCGACGACTCCACACATCATTCACTCGCGACTCGAACTCAATGAAATTTGCGAGATGGGATTGATCTTTGCCCGTCCAGTCCATACGACAACAAATTCGACTCAGCGGATATCCTCCGGCGGAGTTCCCGCCGACGAGTTGTTCAAACGCCGCGATCATGCGATCCGGATCGAAGCGACCATCCGGAAGGTAGACGTCCGTAGGAACGCGAAGCTCCAGCTGCCCGCTCTGCAGAGCAGCCGCCGGGTCGATCCCAACCTCGGCCAGACGCCGGAGATGATCCTGACGCTGATCTGGATTCACAACGTGGATCGCTTTGTGGCCACACTGGAATCCATCCTTTATGAATGGGAGCAAGACGCGATACTCTTCGTCAGGGTTGTTGAAGAAAGCGCAGACATGGCGCGTTTCGGCGAGCTGGGAACCAGCGAAAGGAATGGGAGCCGTGTTCTTCTTCATAGGATATCCCTCGCAGGATCTCGAGACGGCGCCCCAGTTGAATGCTCTTTGATTAAGGATGCACCACTCCGCCCCCAAATGTCCAACCGATACTTTGGTATTGATCGATACGTTCGTCCAATAGATTCATCCTCACACTTCTGGCTAAATCAAACTGGTGTTATCGGAGGAGTTTATGAGTATTGTATCGGCATCGAAGCCATCAACGAACAGCGTACAAATCGAACAGAAGAGCTATGAGATGCCTCCGCGGGAGGGGTTCAGCATTGCACACTTTCTCACCGTCGCCGACATCGAGCGATCGGCCCGCTGGTACGAAAAGGTCTTCGGCGGCCGCATTCTGAGCCTGGGCGACGGCAACGCGCCTGCGTACCTTCAGCTCGCGAATATCTGGATGATTTTGAACGTGGGGGGCGGGCCGACTGCAGATAAGCCGACGGTAACGCTCAGCGTCCCCGACCCGAACCACATCAACAGCTTTATGAATCTCCGCGTCGCCGATATTCAAGCGTGCTATGAATTGTGGAAAAGTCGCGGAGCCGAATTCATCACGGAACCGATACCCAAGTACGGGGAGATACGCTGCTACATCCGAGATCCTGACGGCTACATTATCGAAGTTGGACAGAGCACCGACCTTATGTTCGGTTAGCTGCGGTCGCGCGCGATCGATCCAGTTGGAGATCCCAAGTTTAAATTCGGTGTTGAGGCTAATCATTTAACTTCGCAATGACACCGCAAAGGAAGAATCAAGTGAACGAGCGCGATTCGGTTTGCGAGGACCAGATACACCTGGCGGAGCGCGAGTTGTCTTCCTTCCTCGCTGCGGTAACAGTGTTGTACGGCCCGGAGCAGGCCCGGCTATCGGCGGAGGGCTGGCTCGAAGAATCGGAACGCATGGACGGCCTACATCGTTCGGAGGCTCGGGATTGGCGCGCGGTCACAATCGCGGCGTCGGCACGATTAGCAAATCAGGCCAATTACAGGACTGCATGGGCGGACGCTCCCCGCACGTCCAACCTTTTGCCTGACACCCTACAATTCCCGGAGACCCGAAAGGTTAGGCTGCTGGATCAATCAAGTCCTGCGCGGATGGAGGTTCCTCTGACAAGACTCGCACTCGGCGACGTTTTGTGAGGAAGCCAAGTCCCCACTGCAGCAAGACAAACAGGCGATTGGCAAATCCAATGAGAAAGTAAATATGCACGCCTGCCCAGAGGACCCATGCTGGGAAGCCCGCGAACTTTGCAAACCGCAAGTCGGCAACGGCGTACGTTCGGCCGACGATCGCGAGGTCGCCCTTATCCCAATACCAGAAAGGTTCGGGTTGTGTGCGCCCCGCCACACGGCGCCGAATGACGTCCGCAACGTACTTCCCTTCCTGAATCGCGGGTTGAGCTACTCCGGGCATGAGCATCGGCGCTCGTGACTTCATGCCAAATAAATTTCGAACTGGCGCTACCAGATGAACGGTGTCGCCAATTGCAAAAACTTCCGGATGATCACGTACCGACAAATCCGGCTCTACCATGATCTTCCCGGACTTGTCGGTTTCCGCACCTAACCACCGCCCTGCCGGAGACGCAACCACTCCAGCTCCCCACAGCACGGTACCGGCCGGAACTCTCTGTCCGCTGACGACAATTCCCTCCGAATCCACAGCCGTAACGCGTGCGTTGGTAAAAACCTCGACGCCTAAGCTCTCCAAGTGTCGCTGAGCTTTCTGTGAAAGGTCCTCGGGATACGTTGGCAGAATGCGAGGCCCAGCCTCATAGAGAAGTATCCGAGCTGTTCTGGGATCTATATGGCGAAAGTCATGCGCCAAAGCCATGCGCGACATTTCGGCGAGCGTGCTCGCCATCTCGACCCCGACCGTCCCCGCGCCCACAAGTGCAAATGTCAGAAGGCGACGAACTTCCTCCGTCGGGACCGATTTCTTCGCTTCGGGTGTTGAAGCCAGCGCCTCAGCCCGCTCGAATGCCAACAGGACTTTGCTTCGAATCACGTCGGCATCGTCGAGTGATTCGAGGCCTGGTGCAAACGGACGCCATTCGTCGTGCCCAAAATAGTTGTACCGGATGCCCGTCGCCAGAATAAGGAAGTCGTAGGCCAGATCTCTGTGTTTCAGATGAACGAGCCGCTGGTGGGGGCTGAGGCCTGTAACTTCGTCGAGCAAGACATCAACATTTTCTTGATCACTCAAGATGGAACGCAACGGCCCTGAAATCTCATCGTCGGATAGCAGTCCCGTGGCAACCTGGTACAGCATGGGACGAAAGAGATGATAATTCCGTTTGTCAATCAGCGTCACGCGAACCGCAGCACCATGCAAGGCACGAGCCGCAGAGAGCCCTCCGAAGCCACCACCGACGATGATTACATGCGGCGCCATGAATCCTCGTTTTTCATTCTCATGCATAGCGACCTTCGCGCGCCTTTTCCTAGCGTGTCGTTAGCGGCGCTTGCTCAAGGTGCGCGCTTGTGGGCCACTCACATCCGGAACTTCTTCGCCAAGCGCCGTGGCCAGATCGATTTGATGGTCCTGCTCCTGCACGAGAATCTGGCGAATCTGCTCGGCCATCGCGAATTCTCCGAGAGCCTCGCATTGCCGGACGCGATCGCGATAATTGCGAATGGTTTCGTTTTCGTTCTCGAGATCGAAGCGCAGCATTTCCTTCGAGTCTTTCGACGTGCGCACCGGCTTGGGAGTAACCGCCGGCATTTTCCCCAGATAGTCGATCTGCCGCGAGAGGATCAGAGCATGGTCCAGTTCCTGCTTGGCGTGGATCTCCAACTGCGCTGCGATGTCCATGTATTGGGCACCGCTCAGAACTTGGGAATAAACGACGTAGCCGATGATCGCTTGATACTCGCGAGCCAGGTCTTCATTCAACAACTCGGCGAGACGATCGCGTGAAATCTCGTTTTCGACCCCGGCAGAATTGGAGCTAGGCATTTGCTTTCTCCTTCGAATTGATTTTGGTTGGTCTCAGCCAGGCGTGCTACTTCTCCTTGCTTCGAAGCGCGAGTTCGCGAAACTCCTTAGCCATGTTGTGGCTTGCTTTTATTTGCGATTGGGCGAGTTGTCGAGGCTTTTCGGGGAGGTGCAATGCCAAAGCCTCAAGTTCGGTCACTGTTTCCTGCGCTCGGTCCGCTTCTCTTTCGAGCAGGCGTCCTAAACTTCGCGTTGCTTCGTCATGATCCATGTGACTTACCTCGCCTACCAGAGTTGCATCACAGACGAGCCGAGCGCCATTGGACTTTGGTATTGGCTGTATTCCCCTTTGCTCCCACCACCCCAACGAGCTGCGGACAAACCATCCGAAAGTATTGGCGATACCATCGTCTAATTGTCCGGCTACCCGCCTTGTGGTCTCATTTGCTGATACCGATTGAATCGGAAACACGGGTCGAAGGAGGAGGATGACGAAACATGAAAATCTTGATGGTGTTCACCTCGCATGAGCAACTCGGCGACACAGGGCTACGGCTCGGCGCCATCTTTGAGAAGAAGAAAAACTGGGATCCCTTTACCATCACGGACGGCCGCCTGATCACAGGACAAAATCCCGCATCTTCGACTGTCACAGCCCATGCTCTTTTGGAATTCATGGCTGCGAAAAAGATCGCCGCCTAGGCCTCGCGCGCGGGGCCTGAGAGTTACACGCACATAGGAGGACGGAATGAAGGCAGCACGAGTTCTGCACTTCGGCGCACCGAGCGTGATCGAAAACGATGACCTGCCTCGACCGGAGCCCGCCGACGGGCAACTCCTGGTTCGCGTAAAAGCGGCGGGGGTAGGCCCCTGGGATGCGCTCATTCGTGAGGGAAAGAGTGGCATTCAAGAGAGCTTGCCTCTTATTCTCGGCTCCGAATTATCGGGGATCATCGACGCAGTTGGGGCTGGTGTTGCCGGATTCAAGCAAGGTGATGAAGTGTACGGATCTACCAACGCACAATTCACCGGGGGATATGCCGAATTTGCGAAGGCCTCAGCCAAAATGATGGCGCAAAAGCCAAAAACTCTGGACTTCGTCCAGGCGGCATCCGCTCCGGTTGTAAGTGTCACGGCCTGGCAGATGCTTTTCGATTATGCGCAGGTGACCTCTGGGCAGACCGCACTTATTCATGGGGGCGCCGGCAATGTTGGCGCTTATGCCGTACAACTGGCGAAGCAAGCCGGCCTTCATGTGGTCGCAACTGCCGCATCCGAAGATCGAGAGTACGTCCAACATCTGGGCGCCGACAAAGTTGTGGACTTTCGAACCGAGAGATTCGAGGAGTCAGTGACTGGTGTGGATGTTGTGCTTGATACGGTGGGAGGAGACACGCAGCAGCGGTCATTTCAAGTGCTGAAGCCGGGTGGGATTCTCGTCTCTGCCGTATCCGCTGTTCCCGAAGCAACACAGAAACGTTACGGCATTCGAGTGGCATTCTTTTATGTGGATGTAACCACAGAGCGGCTGAACACGATCACCGAGCTGTTTGATAGCGGCAAACTGGTTACGGACGTAGGGACTGTGCTGCCGTTGGCAGAAGCTAGCGTTGCGCACGAGATGCTCGGAGGTGCGCCCCATAAGCGCGGAAAGATTGTGCTCAGCGTAGCAGCCTAACAGTTGAGATCGCGACAGACGCGTCGAGCCGAGTAAAGAAACTAATCGCGAGGGAAGACCATGTCGATCAACATGAATGACGACGAGATGATTCCGGAAAACATTCCGACTGATATAGACGCCTGTTATGAAATTGTCGCCAGTCAGGAGGAGATCTATCTGGAGACGACAGAGGAAACGCTGCGGGCGATTCTAATCTCTGAGGATCCATTCGCATGCGTGCAAGAGACCGTCTGTGTGGATTGTTTCCCTCCAGTCGACAGTCGCGATGACGACCTAGACCGCGCGGCCGGAGAGCTGATCACCGGCGATTCTGATGATCCTCCCCTCAGCGAAGAGGCCGTCGCGGAGATCCTGAGAGCGACTTCGAATGCTCGCAGGTTCGACGGGTAGGAAAAACAACCGGATCAACATGCAAAGCCCAGTGGGCGGGACTGATCCTGGGCAAAAGTTGCTACGTGGCTGCATCAGCTGGTCGTTCGCTTTTAGAAATCTCTGCGACGGGTGCCGCTGCTGGCCAATCCGCTTTCCAGGCGTCAGGAGACGTCGCGTTCAGGTATCTGATCCGTACCGGCATCGCCGCCAACCGATCCGACAGTTGAGCTTCACTGCGAATGGGCCACCAGTCGTACAAAAAAATCTCAAGCGGCCGCCACATCGATACCCAGCCTCCGATGGTGAGGCTCTCACGCAGGATTTCGCCGATGCGGCTGCTCTTCAACAGTGCAGCCAAAAAATCGCCCAAAGCAATGGCGGCAGCCAGCACAGTGAGTCCGATCAGGAGGCTTGTCCTCCCACGGCGAAGGAGTTCGCGCAAACGCCGGCGGTAAGCTTCAGCACGTTGCCGAAAGAATTCATGAACGGCATCGCGCAGAACGGCAGCCTCGTCGGGCAAACCAGCCTCGCGATCAAGATCGACGAGCAGAGCAAGCGGCACATCGCGCGGCAAGTCTTTGGCCCAGCCGACAATGAACTCCTCAGCGTCTCGATCCAGGTCCCTAGTGCGAAAGGGAGAGGGGTCGATAGAGTTGAAGAGCTGTTTCAGCTCGCCGACGTGTAGCTCGATCACCGAACACTTCGGGGGAATAGGATCGCCCGCGGAGAGCTTATCGTCGCGTGCTGACGGGATGCTTGCTGGATTCGCTCGCGTCAATGGTTTATCCAAGAGCGTGCATTCGCTGCCTCACATGATACTCGCGGCTTGCTCCTGGGCGGATCGCTGCGGGATGTCGCGTTCGCATTGCAGCCAAAATGATTCCAGCCTACTAGGTAATCGAAAGGAGTCACGAGTCCAAAATCCAACGACTCGGAACAGCGGCCAGCTACCAACGGCCAGCGTGAGCGCCACCATCCACGTGCAGAACCTCACCTGTTACCTGATCCGCGTGTGATAAGTACAGAACAGCATCGACAATGTCTTTTATGGCCACGATTCTTCCCATTGGCTGGAGAGTCTTAAGAAATTCCCGGGAATTATTCCTCTGGAGTGGTGTGTCCACATTACCTGGAGCTACGGCGTTGAAGCGGATACCTTCTTTCGCATACTCGATTGCGAGACTTCGCGTCACGGAATTCAGTCCGCCTTTCGTAATCATTGAAACCGACCCATTATTCCCGGCGATCGGTTGATCGGCAGAAGATGCGGTAATGGTCACAACGTTCCCAGATTTCTGTTTCAGCATCTGCTTCACAGTCAGCTGGGTAATGTATAGAAACCCCAGTAGATTAGTCGACGTCAGGGCGTTGAAGTCCTCGGTAGTAAATTCCGTGAAAGGCTTGCCAATGTAGATTCCTGCGTCGTTCACCAAAACATCGATGGTTCCGAAATATTCGATCGCAGCTTCGACAATTTTGGCAGCGGTCTCCTGCTTGCCGATGTCACCATCCACGAGAACCAGGCGGGGTGAGGCAGCCAACGACTGACTAACGTGACGAGAGGTTGCGACGACGTTTGAGCCTTCGTTCAGGAAGGCCTCGACCAGGCCCGCACCGATGCCTCGCGATGCACCGGTAACGATTGCTGTTCTCTTGTCTGACATATACATGACCCGAATCCATCCCTACACGCTACACACAGGGTCCACCAACTGGCTGCGATTCTCCTTCGTCGGTGATAAGCGGAAGAAATCGCGAAAACTCCGCTCCCCTGCGTGTCGCGCATAAGCTTCAAACATCAGGCCGCCTTGCGAACCTGCTTGACCGACTTCACAAATTTCAGCAAGTCGGCGTTGACTTCATCCTGGTGGGTAGCCGTGAGACCGTGGGGCCTGCCCGGGTAGTAAATTTCCTTCGCTCCCTTGATTAGCCGGGCCGATTTCTTCGCTGAGTCCTTGATCGGCACGACTTGGTCGTCCTCACCGTGCATGACCAGCGTGGGCACATCGAACTTCTTGAGGTCCTCCGTGAAGTCGGTCTCGGAAAATGCCTTGATGCTGTCGTAGCTATTCTTGAGACCGGCCTGCATGCTCCATAGCCAGAACTGATCCAGCATTCCCTGCGAGACCTTCGCACCCGGCCGATTGGCGCCGTAGAACATTCCGGCAAAGTCTTTGTAGAACTGCGAACGATCTTTGGCAAGACCGCTTCGCAACCCGTCAAACACTTCGATCGGGATCCCTTCCGGGTTGGAAGCAGACTTCACAAGGATCGGCGGCACAGCGGCGATCAGAATCGCTGCGGCAACCCGCTTTGTGCCATGTCGTCCGATGTAGCGCGTCACTTCGCCTCCGCCCGTGGAGTGACCCACCAGAGTGACATCATTGAGATCAAGCGCCTCGATGACTGCTGCCAGATCGTCGGCGTACCCATTCATGTCGTTCCCGGACGAGGCTTGGCTTGACCGGCCATGGCCGCGCCGGTCGTGTGCAACCACACGGAAACCATTCTGGGCGAGGAAAAGCATTTGGCCGTCCCACGCGTCGGAACTCAGCGGCCATCCGTGCGAAAACGTGACAACCGGACCTTTGCCCCAGTCTTTGTAGTAGATTGTCGTGCCATCTTTCACCGTAATCGTGCTCATGTGGTTTTCTCCTGAATTGGATTTTGTGAAGCATCAATGCTCGTATCTAACGGTTGTGTGACCTGGACCAACGTCTAGACCGCGGAGTGGTCCCGCGATCATTCCATTACTTCGCCGGCACCACCACCGGAGCGCCTTTGTCCTTCACGAGGAACACGACGAATTTCGCCGGCTTGGTTTGGCTTGCGTTCCGCCCAACGACGTGAACATCATCGGGACCTTCGAAAAATGTCTGACCAGGTGTCAGCGTCACTTCCTGCCCGCCTCTCACCTGCATCACGATCGAGCCCTCCAACACATAAACAAACGCACTTGCATTGTGGCGATGAATTGGGTCTGAACTGCCCGGCGGATATTCCACCGTGATCATCAGACCTTCTTTGCCGGGAAGATTTGCCAGGTCTTTCGAAAGGAGTGGCTCTACCTTCGCTTCTTGCGCTACCAGCGTGCTGCACATCAAACATGTCAGCGCAAGAACTAGTTTTGGGAATGTCATAAATTAATCTCTCGCTTGATCGACGCCACTTTCAATGCGTCGTGTGTGTTGGTCTTCCGAACGAGTGGCCACTACTACGACCAGTGGCTTCAGGCAGCGTCAGTCTGACGACGCGTGCTTGGAATTTGTGCCGCGGACTGAGTGAGCCAGGTTTCGAAACGGATCTCGCCGAGTCGCGCGTTATCGCCCGGAAGCAGTGTTCGCTCGCCGATTTTCGCTCCAGAGTAAAGCGCATTGGGATCAGCGATGACCTCGCGGGGATCTTTGAGCGAGGCCAAACGCCGCCGAACTAGTTCATCGACTCGAAACTGTTCCGGACCTCCAATTTCGACGATGCCATTTACGGGCGGACCTGCAGCAATTCTCGCCACGCCACTCGCGACGTCGTCGGCGGCCATCGGCTGGAAAAGCACATCTGGCAAATGCACCTTGTCGCCGACCATCGAAATGTCAGCAAGTCCCTTAAGAAACTCGAAGAACTGCGTGGCATGCACGATGGAGTAAGGGATTGAAGATTCTTTGATCAGTTTCTCCTGGGCAATCTTGGCCCGGAAGTAACCGCTCTCGGACAGCCGGTCAGTTCCCACAACCGATAACGCAACATGATGCCGCACGCGTGCCGTGCCTTCATAGGTGAGCAGGTTGCGGGTCGATGTTTCGAAGAACTTCAACACTGCTGCGTCGTCCCACGAGGGGGAGTTTGATACGTCAACGACTACGGAGGCACTGTTCAGTGCTTCGGCCAGTCCTTCGCCCGTAAGGGTGTTGACTCCAGTATTGGGTGCTGCCGCTAAGGCCTCATGCCCATGTTCGCGAAGCTTGTTGATGAGCTTTGATCCGATGAGCCCGGTACCGCCGATGACCACTATTTTCATGATTGTCTCCTTTGTTCTTGACCAGTGCATTTCAGCGCCATCGCACGTTTCTCTTTTGGCTGCGCTGTCACCCACAGTGGCCTTTGTGGCAAGGCCACTACCTGTTCCCCGATTAAGCCACCGCGAAGAGATTGAGTCCATTGGACGAAGGTATCGGCAATACCAAAGTCCAATGGTGGTCTGCTTTGATTTGCTGCATGCTTTTACCGTGGGAAATTCGCAAATAGACAGTTGAATTATTTTGCGCGCGAGGGCTTGATGGCTGAACTCGCTGTCAAACAGATTGAATCTGCCACTCTGGAAGCACCGTTTGAAGAGGGTGATGTTCAGGCTGGAAATCCATTGCCGATCGGGGGCGCGCATCTATCCGGAGATGGCGTTAACTTCGTTTTGTTCAGCCGTAACGCGACCCGCGTCTGCCTCGAGCTCTACCAAAATGCTGAGGATTCATCTCCCACGAGAATCATCGACCTAAATCCGGTGCGTCATCGCACCGGTGATGTCTGGCACGTTTGGCTGCGGGGCGTTCGCGCGGGTCAACTCTATGGCTATCGGATCGAAGGACCTTATCGACCGGAAGAAGGCCATCGCTTCAATCCACATAAATTGCTTCTGGATCCGTATGCCAGAGCAGTAGCTGGGGTCGAGAACTGGGATTTTTCTGCCGCGCGCGGGTACGACGTATCCAGCACCCTCAGTGACTTGGGCATTTCGACCGTCGACGACGCAGGCACCACACCGAAATGCATTTTTACCGATGACCATTTCGACTGGGAGATGGATATGCCTCCAAAGCATTCTGCCTCCGACACCGTAATCTATGAGGCGCATGTACGCGGATTCACAATCCATCCCAGTTCGGGTGTGGCACTTCCAGGGACCTTTATCGGCTTGACTGAGAAGATCCCTTACCTCGAAGACCTGGGAGTGACCGCAATTGAATTAATGCCTGTGCTCGAATTTAACGAAAATGAATCGAACCGGCTCAATCCAATCACCGGAGAGAAGCTCAGAAACTATTGGGGCTACAATCCGGTCGCCTTCTTTGCTCCGAAGCAATCCTACAGCACGGTCGGCCCGCATCGGCGGCAGACCTTGGAGTTCCGAGAGATGGTCAAGGCGTTTCATCGCGCAGGCATCGAAGTCATCCTCGATATCGTGTTGAACCACACGGCCGAGGGAGATGAACTGGGACCGACGATTTCTCTGCGCGGCTTTGAGAACTCGGTCTTCTATATGTTGCAGGAGAACGGCCGCCGCTACTACAAGGACTTTACCGGCGTCGGCAATACTCTTAACGCGAATCATCCCGTCGTCCGCGAGTTCGTCAGGAATGTGCTTCGTTACTGGGTCATGCACATGCACGTGGATGGTTTTCGGTTCGACCTTGCTTCGGTCCTTGGGCGGGATGAGCATGGGAACATTCTGCGCAACGCTCCACTTCTCGAGGACATCGCCGAGGATCCCATCTTGCGCGACGTGAAAATCATCGCCGAGGCTTGGGACGCAGGCGGCGCCTATCAAGTAGGGAGTTTTTCCACGCAACGTTGGACGGAATGGAATGGCCGTTTTCGCGACGACGTGCGGCGCTTCTGGATCGGCGACCCGGGCATGATGGGATCGTTCGCCAGTCGCATCTGTGGAAGTTCCGATTTGTATAAGGACTCCGGCAAGGGTCCCGCAAGCAGCCTCAACTTTCTAACTTCTCATGACGGATTCACACTCAATGATTTGGTCAGCTACAAGCAGAAACACAATGACGAGAATGGTGAGTATAACCGCGATGGAACTGATGCGAATTACAGCGACAATTGCGGGCTCGAAGGACCAACCGATGATCCCGCCGTCGAGGGAATGCGGAACCGCCTGATCAAGAATTTCCTGCTCACGCTTTTTATCTCCAGGGGGGTCCCCATGCTGCTGGGCGGAGATGAGTTTCGCCGAACTCAGCACGGCAACAATAACGCCTACTGCCAGGATAACGAAGTGAGCTGGTTTGATTGGAGCCTGGTCGACAAGCACAAACAGATTCAGAACTTCACTCGAGGGATGATCGCATTCCGTCGAGCCCATCCTGTTTTGCGAAAAGAAGCTTTCTACAGTGAGGCAGAAATAAGATGGTTCACGCCAAACAGCGGCGTTCCCAACTGGACGGACGAGCGGCAGAAATCCCTTGCGTCTCTCGTTCTGGGGCAGACAGAGCCCGACTTGTTTCTGATGTTTAACGCCGCTACGAGACCGGTTGATTTCGCTCTTCCGTTGTTGGCGCCAACCAAGATTTGGCGTTTGGCGGTAGACACTTCCCGCACCGCTCCTGACGATCTGTACGAGCCGGGAAAGGAACCCTCCATGCAAGGCCAAGTCAGTTTTCGGGTTGAACCTCGATCGAGCGCAATTCTTTTGACCGACCACGGCGAGGTGCCACGTGAAAATTAGCTCTGCTGCTGGCAAACCGGCCGATCCTTCCATCCTGGTGAACGTTCCGAAGCTCATTACGGACTACTACGAACTGCGTCCCGATCCGAGCGACCCGAGACAGCGGGTCGTATTTGGCACGTCCGGCCATCGCGGATCGGCCACGGATGTAGCGTTCAATGAGTGGCATATCTTGGCCATTACGCAAGCGATCTGTGACTACCGGAAACTGCAAAGCATTGACGGGCCCCTCTTCCTCGGCATGGATACTCACGCGCTGTCCAAGCCTGCATTCGAGAGCGCGCTGGAAGTGCTTGCAGGAAACAACATCGAAGTGATGATCTCCGAGAGCAGCGCATATACCCCAACCCCCGCCGTCTCCCATTCGATTCTGCGTTACAACCGCGGCAAAGAGTCGGGACTTGCTGACGGAATCGTAATCACGCCCTCACACAATCCTCCCAGCGACGGCGGATTCAAATACGATCCCCCGCATGGGGGACCGGCCGATTCGAGCGTAACTTTCTGGATCGAAACGAAAGCCAATGAATTCTTGCGATGGAAACTAGCCGGCGTTAAGAGAGTTCTCTTCGAAAAAGCGCTCCACGCTCCCACGACGCACAGGCACGATTTCTTGAGCGCCTACGTGGACGATCTCGATAGCGTCGTCGATATGACCGCGATTCGCGACGCTAGGATCCGGCTTGGCGTCGATCCTCTCGGAGGGGCTGGCATCGACTATTGGCCCCGGATCGCCGAGAAGTACGGCCTCGACCTCACAATCGTGAACCAAGCTGTTGATCCGACCTTTCGCTTCATGACGGTGGATTGGGATGGGAAGATTCGCATGGATCCGTCGTCGCCTCATGCCATGCAGAGGCTTATCGGCCTTAAAGATAAGTTTGACATCGCATTCGCCAGCGATACGGATCACGACCGCCACGGCGTGGTCACTAAAGGAAGCGGGTTGCTGCCCCCTAACCACTACCTCTCGGTCTGTGTTCACTACTTATTTTCAAATCGCAAAGACTGGCGCGAGAACGTGGCCGTTGGCAAGACGGTGGTCAGCAGCAGCATGATTAATCGTGTCAGCGCGCGTCTGCAGCGGCCGCTCTACGAAGCCCCAGTTGGCTTCAAATGGTTTGTCGAAGGCTTGCTCACAGGTCGATTGGGTTTCGCGGGCGAGGAAAGCGCCGGTTCTTCTTTTCTCCGCCGTGACGGCAGTGTGTGGACTACGGATAAGGATGGAATCATTCCCTGTCTCCTCTCGGCAGAAATTACGGCGCGCGTGGGAAAAGATCCGGGTGAGGTCTATCGTGAACTCACTCGAGAACTAGGCGACCCCGTCTACGAACGCATCGAGGCTCCCGCCACAGCCGAGCAAAAAGCCGCTCTCGGAAAATTGTCTCGGGCCAACATTCACGCCACTGAAGTGGGTGGAGAGAAGATCGAGCAGATTCTGACCACCGCTCCCGGCGATGGCAACCCCATCGGGGGAATCAAAGTAATCGCCGAGAATGGCTGGTTTGCCGCGCGTCCATCGGGCACGGAAGAAATCTACAAGATTTACGCTGAAAGTTTCATCGGCCGGGACCACCTCCGAAAGATCGAAGAGGAAGCCCAGACAATTGTTTCGGAGGCGCTTGCTCGTAGCTCGCGGGCCGCTTAAGCCGACAAGCCATGACAAGGAGTTCACTATGAGCAGTGCGTACGTCGATCATCCGCTCGATACAACCGTCTCAGATACTCTTACGGACCTGGCTTTGAATCTGAGATGGTCGTTCAATCACTCGGCGGATCGGCTTTGGGAGCAACTCGACCCCGAACTCTGGGAGCTGACTCATAATCCATGGGTTCTGCTGCAAACAGTATCTCGGGAGAAACTGCAGAGCGTTACTGCCGACCCGAGCTTCCAAAAACTGCTGGCCGATCTCCACCGCGAGAAGACGCTTTCCGAAGAGTCGGACGCATGGTTTCAGAAAACGCATCCGCGTTCGGGCGTGTCGACGATCGCGTATTTCTCGATGGAATTCATGTTGAGCGAAGCGCTGCCGATTTATTCCGGCGGCCTGGGAAACGTCGCCGGCGATCAACTGAAAGCAGCAGATAACCTGGGAGTTCCGGTGATCGGAATTGGTCTGCTCTATCAACAAGGCTATTTTCGGCAGGAAATTGATGCACAGGGCCATCAGCAGGCTTTGTACCCTTTCAACGATCCTGGCCAATTGCCGATCAGACCGGTGCGGGAACCGAATGGCGAGTGGCTTCGGCTGGTGCTCCCTCTACCGGGTTTTAAGTTGTGGATTCGAGCTTGGCAAGTGCAAGTCGGCAGAGCGAAGTTGTATTTGCTCGATACCAATGACCCCGCGAACCCGCCGGCCTACCGCGGCATTGCGACTGAACTTTACGGTGGCGGTCCGGAGTTGCGCGTGAAACAGGAGTTGGTCCTTGGTATCGGAGGCTGGCGGCTCCTGCGGGCACTCGGGATCCATCCCGAAGTTTGCCATCTTAATGAAGGTCACGCTGCGTTCGCAGTGCTGGAAAGAGCCCGTTGCTACATGGAAGACAAGGATCAGCCGTTCGATGTCGCGCTCGCCATCAGTCGCGCCGGCAACCTTTTTACAACGCACACTCCCGTAGAAGCGGGGTTTGACCGCTTCACTCCCAGCCTGATTGAGCGTTACCTGAGGAAGTATGCAGAAGAACACCTGTCGATCTCGTTCGAGGAACTTCTCGCACTTGGTCGGCGAGATCGCCAAGATTCGTCCGAGCCATTCAATATGGCTTATCTGGCGATCCGGGGCAGCGGCGCTGTCAACGGTGTCAGTAAACTGCACGGCCAGGTCAGTCGACGACTCTTCCAGGTTCTGTTTCCGAGATGGCCGGAAACGGAAGTGCCTGTGACTCATGTGACGAATGGAGTACACACGCCGACGTGGGACTCTGCGGGAGCAGACCGCATCTGGGAACAGGCGTGCGGCAAAGACCGTTGGCACGGAACCTTGGCAAACATGGAGAAGAATGTTGCCGCAGTCGGCGATTCCGAATTATGGCGATGCCGCGGTGTCAGCCGTAAGGCTCTGGTTGACTACGTCCGCAGACTTTTCGCGTGTCAATTAGCCACTCGCGGAGCATCCGCGGAAGATCTTTCTCAGGCAGCACTAGTACTTGGTAGCGATATTTTGACTCTGGGATTTGCCCGGCGCTTCGCGCCGTACAAACGCCCGAACCTCCTTCTGCACGATTCGGCGCGGCTCGTTCGCATCCTCACGAATCGAGAGCGCCCCGTGCAACTCGTGCTGGCAGGCAAGGCACATCCGCAAGATACCGAGGGGCAAGAGATGATCCGCCAGTGGGTTGAGTTTTCCCGCCGCGCTGAAGCTCGATCCAGGGTTGTGTTCCTTTCCGACTACGACTTGCTGATGGCGGAACATCTGGTTCAAGGCGTGGACGTTTGGGTGAACACTCCGCGGCGCCCCTGGGAAGCTAGCGGCACCAGCGGCATGAAGGTGTTAGTAAACGGCGGGTTGAATCTTTCGGAACTCGATGGCTGGTGGTCGGAGGCGTACTCGCCGGATGTGGGCTGGGCGATCGGAGATGGTCGCGAACACGGGGATGACCCTTCTTGGGATGCGGCTGAGGCGGAAAGTCTCTACGCGCTGCTCGAAAGAGAGGTTATTCCAGAGTTCTATGCCCGCGACGAGCATGGAATTCCACGCCGCTGGGTTGCCCGCATGCGCGAAAGTATGGCCCGCTTAACTCCGACATTTTCGACCAACCGGGTAGTCCGCCAATATACCGAAGAACACTATCTCTCGGCGGCAGCGGCGTTTCGCCAGCGCGCTGAGAATCGAGGTTCGGCGGGAGCCGATCTCGTCGCATGGCAGGCTGAACTCGCGAAACACTGGTCCGCGCTGCGATTCGGCCCCACCACCGTCGAGCAACAGGGTGAGCAATATGTTTTCCACGTTCAGGTTTTGCTTGGTGATATCGATCCCGATGCCGTGAGGGTCGAACTGTACGCAGAGGCGCAGAACGACCAGGCCCCCATCACGCACATCATGGATCGTAGCGATCGGCCGGCCGGAGCGACAGGTGCTTTCAACTACCTTGCTTCAGTTCCGACGAGTCGTCCACCTGCTGACTACACGCCGCGCCTGGTTCCGCATCACGTCGGAGCGTTGGTGCCGCTGGAAGCACCGTTTATTCTCTGGCACGACGCTCCCTCGTGGCGATAGCTGACCAGATGCAAGAGTTCAGTCAATAATTCAAAAAACAACAATGGAGGATCAGATGACAATTTCAAATCAGACAATCGAGCGTTGTATCGAAGAGTGTTTGCAGTGCTCACGCTGGTGCGCCCAATGCCGCGCTGAATCGCTGGAGAACGATCCAATGATGATGAAAGACTGCATCCGGCTGTGTAACGAATGTCTTGAGTTGTGCCGGACCTGCGTAGCTTTGCTAACGGATAAATCTGGTTTCGCCCAGCGCGTGTGCGGCATTTGTTCCGAGCTTTGCAAAGCCTGCGCGGCAGAGTGCGGGAAATACGACGGCGAAACGATGCAGAAGTGCGCTCAAGCGTGCCGCCAATGCGCTGACACATGCGGCGAGGTCGCCCTGGGCGGGACAATGACTCGGGCTGCTGCATAACACGAAGTATGGGTCCGGTCTCGCTCCAGTCTGGGCGAGGGCAGAACCATGCGCAGGAAACCTTTGATCACCAAAAGTGCGAGAAGAACAGATCGGAGCAGCGCTGCTCCAGAATTCGAGGGATCATCCATGCCCAAAAAGACTAAGTCACCCAATAAGCAACAACCGATCGCGCTCACCACCGATTTCCTGGGTGAGGATCGTCACGAGTTCGTGGCAAAACTTGCTTACAAGCTTTGGGAAGAGAGGGGACGTCCGTTGGACTCGCCCGAAGTTGACTGGTTTGCAGCTGAACAAACTCTGTACTCAGCGCTGGTAGCTTCGGGTTTGGTGACACCATCCGCGATCGACCCGCAGCACATTGCAGAAAAGATTTACCGGTAATGAAAGACACTGCGCAGGAACTACGTTTTCAATGGCGCTGGGTGTCCGGGGGTACTAAAAACCAGCCCTGTCGCAACTAGCTAAGTCTTTTGAAGACTTGGTGAGCGCGGATGGACTCGAACCATCGACCCATGCCTTAAAAGGGCATTGCTCTGCCAACTGAGCTACGCGCCCCCACTCCTTCAAATTTAACACACCGCGAACACCGACGCGCTTCCCCCCAAACACAAAGGCCGCCCTCGCAGGCGGCCTTCGCGCTACATACCCCTCGTCAAAACTAGTGTGCCATCATCACTCCAAAGAACCCGTTCGTGTCGCTCGGACCCGCCGTATAGAACAGTTGGTTCTTCGCTCCATTCGCGGTCGTTCCGCCGCCGAACTCGATGCCCCACAGGCCATTGATCGCAATGATCTTTCCTGCCGAGTTCTTGGCCGCGCCCACAAATCTTCCCGTGGTCATGTTGTAGCCGTTGATGTTCCCCATCGCCGTGTTGTTCGACACCAGCAACAAACCGCTCAACGGTCCAAAATTGCTCGGCGCCACCGCCAGGCCCCACGGCTGGTTCAGCGGACGTCCCGACGCAAACCGCTTCACGAACGTGCCATCTTCTTTAAAGATGTCAATGTATCCGCCCGTTCCGCCCGTTTGGCTCGCATACGTCACGAACACCTGTCCTGCAATGTCTTGAATCCCGAACGGTGCAAAGCCCGCCGGAATCGTGGGGTCGGTAAACGATGTCACCAGGCTGAATGTCCCGTTGTACACGTCTACCTTATTATTAGCGGCATCCGCGGCATAGAGCATGTTTCCCGAAGTCTTGCTTGTGATCGCCAGTCCGGTATAGACCGCTCCCGACTGCCGTACCGCAACAAGCGCCGAACTGGGGAAGAACGTGGACCAGCCGCTGATCGTTCCGTCCAGCGTCGCGAACAGGAACAGCGAAGTCCACGTATCAATCTTGAATTCCTGCGATCCGTTGTAAACGATCCCGGTCGGTGCACCCGGCCCCGTTCCCGTCGACGGCGGAACGATTACTTGCAAGCTTTGAGGATTTCCCTTCCCGTCATACAACGTTGACCAGCCAGATGCTTCATCGCTGATCCAGAATGGTGCCCCCGGCGCATACACCAGGCCCCACGGATTCGCCAGCAGGGCATCCGTGTGCTTTGCCTTCCCCGCCAGGTTCGAAACCAGATTGCTGGTTACATAAGATGTCTGGGCAATGGCCACGCTCGATAAGAAGATCACGAGTCCTAGCCATGCGGTGAGAGTGATGAAACGACGACTGGAATGCTGCATGCACATTTCTCCTTGAAAGAACTTTTTATGGGGGGACCAGGGACCGGGCATCCTGCGCAGGATCGACTTGCAGTCTTCGACCTGGCAGCCCTGAGATGCTAGGCCCCGCCTCGCTCTCCATTTGTCACCACCTTGTCACCAATTTGCATATTTCCTGTCTTTACGCCGGGAATGGCCCCCAGATGGCCCTTCCGGCGCTGGCGCTCTCACCCATTTTAGGACATGCGATAGAATCATCCGTCCTATCGAGGCCCATCATGCGCGCTTTCCTGCTCCCCATCGCTCTCGCTCTCGGATGCGCAACCTATTCCGCCGCCCAACTCGAAGACGTTCTCAAGAAAGCCGACGCTGCCCTCGAACACCGAGACACCTCCGGCCTGAGCGACGACAAAATTATCGCTGGCCTCAAACAAGCCCTCCAGGTCAGCACCAGCAAAGCGGTTGCGCTGACGGGCCAGCCCGACGGCTTCCTGAAAAACGAAGCCATCAAAATCGTGCTGCCGCCAAAGCTCGAAAGCATCGGCCGCGGAATGCGTATGTTCGGGATGGGTCAAAAGGTGGACGACCTCGAAGTCGGCATGAACCGCGCCGCCGAGCAAGCGACTCCAGCCGCGAAACAGATTTTCCTCTCCGCTCTGAAGAAGATGACCTTTGACGACGCCCGCCACATCCTGACCGGCAGCGACACAGCCGCCACCGAATATTTCAAGCGCACCAGCTCCGCTGACCTCACGACCGCGTTCTCTCCCGCCGTCCATCAATCCATGGAGCACGTCGGCGTCGTCCAGCAATACGACCGCGTCATCAAGAGCGCCCCCGGAGGCTCCACTCTCGTCAGCCAGTTCGATCTCGACAAATACGTCGTCGGCAAAACTCTCGATGGACTCTTTTACGAACTGGGAGAAGAAGAAAAGAAAATCCGCAAGAACCCTGCCGCCCAAACGACAGCCCTTCTGAAAGAAGTCTTTGGCAGAAAATAATCAGAAAATAAACGGGGAAGGTAGTCGTTGTTAGAAGAAGTCTTCGCTAGAGAAAGTCCTCGGCAGAACAGAAAATAAATCCTTGTCATTCCGAGCAACGCGAGGAACCTGCTTTATCTTCGCGCACCCCCACCCGATTCGAACCTCCCCCTCTGTTCCAAAATCCGAACAAACTTTCGATTTCCTGCCGCCCATCCAGCACCGCAATACAATTCCCCTCGTCGATTTCGAGGGCTCCCATCCGAAGCGCTTCCCTATCCGCCTAACTTTGCCCTCCCAGGGCGAGAAAGAGGTACCTATGACCACGCAGATCGACCAATACGAAGTGATGTACTCCGCCAACACGTTCGCTCCCCGTATCTGGCTCAAAAACTCCGGCAACTTCATCGGCCAACTGATATTCGAACCCGATGGACAAGCTCTTCCGCAAGACTCCAACGTCAATGGACAGGTCAACCTCTTCTATCACCTCGAGGACTTCGACAACTGCATCGACCTCCTCCGCAACGAGGAGCCCATGTATCTTCTCTTCAACGGTACTAGTCCCGGGAACGAGAACGGTATCCTCACCGCGGCCGAACAGGTGGGCGAATCGTTCCGCAAGGTAGCCTGAAATTCGAGTCGCAAGATCGTGGGGGCGCGGGCACCTCGTCCGCGCCCTTTCTCACACACGTGTTCGGCTTTCGTAAAATCGTTCTTAAGACTCCGGCACCAAACGGCCCCTGTTAAACTTTGCAACGCTGCGGGAGGTGATTCATGTCCGCATCCGCGTCGATCTTCACAAAGCATGTCTCTCGCGTCTCCACTCGCTTTCCTTCCGCCGTCGCCGTGCTCTTTGTGACTCTCCTCCTTT